>Ga0209542_10005697_pt1 | contig 24703 bp, 27 predicted proteins | sample RifCSPhighO2_01_FD_184028 | JGI IMG/M metagenome (GOLD analysis project Ga0209542, IMG submission 184028) | Soil microbial communities from Rifle, Colorado - Rifle CSP2_plank highO2_0.1 (SPAdes) (version 2) | ecosystem: Environmental > Terrestrial > Deep subsurface > Rock core/Sediment ...
ACTTTAGAGAAAGAAATCCAAAGTATCACAAGCCAAATTGTCAAAAAATACAAACCCACCAAAGTCATCCTTTTTGGGTCAGCCGCACGCGGAGAATTTGATCCGGAAAAAAGCGACCTGGATTTTTTCGTGGTTAAAAATGACAAGCGGAAAAAGTTCAAAAGAATGCAAACATTGTATCAACTAGTTCAAAAAAACCTGCCTGCCGATTTTATAGTCTATACACCCAAAGAAGTGGCGGAGAGGTCAAAACTCGGTGACCCTTTTATCCTCTCAATTTTAAGAGAAGGTAAGATTTTGTATGGCCGCTAAAAAAATTATTCAAGAATGGTTGCTGACTGCAGAGAAGGATTTAAAAATCGCCAAAGAAGATATAGACAAGCCGGAAAGGCGTCAGGACGTCAGTTTCCATTGCCAGCAATCTGCAGAAAAATTTCTTAAGGCGTTTATCATCTTTAAGAATCTTGAATTTAGACCCACCCATGATTTAGAAACATTACTTCAAATTTGCTCACAACAAAACAGAGAATTTGAATCAATAAAAACAGAGTGTAAAATGCTTAGTCCATTTTATATTGGAACACGTTACCCTGAGTTTGACGAAGGACTCACAGACGAAGAAGTTAAAGAAGTCCTCCGATATGCTGAAAAAATCGCTAATTTTGTCAAGAAAACGATCAAATAAAATGCTACTTAATTTGAAAGGAAGACAAACTGCCGCGGGCCGATAAAATCCGGTATGGCATACGGAAAATTGGTAATTAACCCCTTTGGTACTTTAGGTAGCACAGGCATAAAAAAAGAATTGGGGAAATGTCAGAGGGGAATGGGCATTTTTGTCAATTATCTTTTCAGTCCTCTTACCAACCACAACCTTTTCTGGTTCAGCCTCTGCAAAACCACTCTCCTGCTACTCTGTTTCGAAACTCTAGAACAGACGCCTTTTCCGTTTACCCAAGTACAGACGTTCCACCCCTTCTTTACCTAAAGCTGCTACTTTATGCCCTCGAGTCAATACAAGATAAGCTTTGGTTAAATTTTCCCAGAATTTGCGCCATTTCTCTTCTTTTTCGAGCTTCGCAAAAATGGTTTTAAATCCTAAGCTGTTTATTTTGCTGTCAATCTTAGAAATTGTTCCCATCGAAACTTTTAAAACATCACCGATCGTGCGCCAATCATAATTTTTGTAAAGTAAAATCGCCACCGCAAGCCTTTTGGTGAAATTCACTTTTTCAGTTCGAGTTAAAAATTCCGAACAGAAAGATTCTGCTTCTTCCTTTTTAGCAATTCTCACAACCGTTTCCCAAAATATATCATAGACTGATCGCTCAATCTCTTTTCGCAGAAGCCTTTTGGAAATCTGTGTCATCTGTTACCCTGTTTCGAAACAGGGTAACATAAAAATGTTAGTGTAATCAAGGTACCAGTATCCTGGTGATCGGGCAATTAGTTGCGATTGTCCCAGTTTGAGCTGGTTAACAAATTCACATTTGTGCTATTAATTTGACTTTTTGGCAACACTTATGGCTGGGGTGTCGGGGTTGGCACGGGTGTTGGGGTAGCGGTAAGGACAGGTATAGCAGTCGGGGTCGGAGTTCTGGTTGGAGTCGGGGCTACGGTAGGTATCGGCGTCGGGAAAGGGATCGGAGTATAAGTCACATTATAGATAAGCCCGAAATTCTGGGCGCAAATGCGCATATAATCCAAATAACCCGAACTGTAAGGATTAAGCCTTAGGTAAGCAATTGCACAACCGACGCCCAAATCGGTATAGTCGGCTCTAAGAATATTGGCCCTATGGCCTTCACTTCCAAGCCAGCTATCGACCCAAAATTTAGCATTATTTTCAGGGCTTGGAATAAGACCGTTCATATTTTCACCGACTGCACCAGTGTAGCCTTCTGCCTCAGCCCTTTGCTGAGGCGTTGTGCCATCCTCATAATGACCGACACCGCCAATTTTTTGCTCCCACCGTACCGCTAAAAGTTCTGAATATTTTTGGGCTGAATCAGTCAATTCCAAGCTTAAAGAAACTTCTTTGAGGCCATTGGCACGACGGGCTAAGTTGGTTTCGCGGAAAATGTCTTGAGCGAAAACCAGGTCAGGACCTGTTTTAACTTCCACAGGTTCAAAAAGCTCCGATATTTCGTTCGGGGGTGATGTCCCCCCTCCGGGTAATTCGCCGGAAAATTGCCCAGCTACGGGGGGAATATCGGTCGGCGCGGGAGTGACACTAGGAACTAAAGTCGGGGTTGCTGTAGGGTCTTCTATGATTCTGGTCGGCACCGGAGGACCAAAAACTGGTCCTGTTTGATCGACAAATTCCAAATCAGAGGCAACACGGCTGCCGGATCTTCCTAAGGCAACTGGCACCAGAACCCCTCCTAAAACAACCACTTGCCAAAGATTTTCTTTTCTCAAGAATTTCTTCCTTATCTGCAGGCTGTTTATTAAATAACGCAGGAGGCCATTTGCTAATTTACTCTTTTTGGTAAATAAGTCAAGCGGGGTTTAATACACTACTTTCAGGCCACACCTTGCAATTTATTCCGGAATCTCAATAACAGGTGCTGTTGAGGCAGGGGCGGTGCCTTCTCTTGGGCGTTCAAAAATAGCCTGTCTTTCGTATTCCTCTTTGGAAATTTCTTGCGCCTCACCGGCTTGCCCGCCAGCCTCTTGGGTCTTTTGGTCTAAACTATCTGTTTGAGCATTTCGTCCACCCTTGAACTCAACTAATAAAATAGCCGTTCCAAGTAAAATCAGTACAACTGCTATTGCAATGGTTACAACTAGGTAAATATTCTTCATGTTCTAAACCAGAAACAAGATATTAACCAACAGAAAAACGCAAACGACAGACAACAAAAAAATGAAGTTGCGCATTACTGACTGGGCAGTTGTCAGGGTAATTTTAATCTCCCCCTTTCCTTTCCATTGAATCATTGATTTAAATTTATTGTCAAATGTATAAACTCGACTTACCAAACTTTAGTATCTAAATATATCATATAGGCATTTTAATATATCAAATAACTGGCACTTGTCTGGCATCTATTCCTTTGTTAAAATCCCATAAGGCTTGAATCTTATGTAAATGGTCTACCGACTACAAGCCAATATCTACCAACTGAGAGCCGACTAATGACTTTCTTTGCCAAAAACCGCACTATTTTTTCAATTACCATCGCTGTTTTGGTATTGGTAGTGGCCGCCAGTGCCATTTTTTGGGCGCGCGGCTTTAAGCCCGATTTCAAAAAGGGCGTCGAGCGCACCGGCCTTCTGGTTATCACCTCGACGCCGACAGGAGCTTCGGTTTTTTTGGACGGCAGACTGACTGCGGCAACCGACACCAATATCGCCTATCTGGACCCTAAAACTTATAAAGTCAGAATCGAAAAAGAGGGTTATTCGACATGGGAAAAGGATGTCGAGGTTATTGCCGATTTGGCCTCTGAAATCAAGGCGCTCCTGTTTCCGGTTGCACCGGCTATTAAACCATTGACAACCACGGGTGCCCAAAATCCGACAATGTCCCCAGACGGCACAAAAATTGTTTACGGGAATTCAGGCGAAAACGGCGGGCTTTTCTTATTTCCGATGTCCGATAGACCGTTCCCGTTTCGGCAAGGCCCGAGGCTTCTTATTAATAACCAGGCAAATTTTGATTTTTCCAAGGCGATTTTTATTTGGGGGCCGGATTCCAAAGAACTGATCGCCCAGTTCACAGACGATGAGGGTAAAATCTCTGCCAACTTGCTTGTTGACTCGGACCAAAAAGACCAAAAGACGCAGGACATAACCGCCTCTTTGAATGCCACCCTTTCCGGCTGGCAAGCGGAAATTGACCAAAGGGCCCAGACTTTGGCACTTTTGGCGCCCGAGGAGCTGAAATCGGCAACTGCCGAAGCAAAAACTAACCAAAAACAGGCGGCTTCAAAAGAGATAGAGGTAGCGCCAGCCATTGGTTTGCCGGGCATCCAGACCGACCTTATCAATTATTTTCCAACCGGTCTTGTCTTTTCCCCTGACGAGGAAAAAATACTCTACAGGAATAAAGAGGAAAAATTCAAAATATACGATGTCAAAGACAAAAAAGAATGGACTTTGCCCGAGTTTACCGAGCTTAAGGATATTTCCTGGTATCCGGACTCTTCCCATCTGGTAATTGCCGAAGGCGCCAAAATCTCGATAATCGAAGCAGACGGCGAAAACAAAATGACGGTTTTTTCCGGCAATTTTATAGACGGATTTGTCTTTGCCAACCCCGCAGGATCGGGGCTTATTATTCTGACAACCTTAACCCAAGGCGAAGGCACGCCGGCAAACCTTTACGAAATAGGTCTTCGATAGTTCGTAGTTCTTAACGCGACAAACTACCTACTTGGCCAGCAACGCTAGCAGCTGGTTTGGCAATAACCAAGAGTCTTTTCCAGGTTGTTCCCGGAGGATAGCAGGTCTGAAGAACCAAAATCTGCTCTTCCGTCTTCATCGTAAAGTAGGAAACGTCTTCGGGTGGAGTGATCTTTCTTTCTGTGACGAGATAATCGAATCTTCGGCCGTTAAAAAAAACTACTACTCTATCGCCAACTTCCACATCTTTTAATAAATAAAAAACTGCATTAAAGCGCGGCACGTTGAAAATCGTGTCTGTAGAGTGGGCAAATAAATAACTAACACCTGGCTGGCCCGGAAAGGCGGTACCCAAGGCATGGGCTACTCCCCGCTTTAGAGCCTGATCATAGGTGGCTTTGTCTGAGGCGTTGACACTGGGAATTACAGGCGCTGATGCGCCGATTTTTTCAACAATTATTGAAAAATTGGGGTCGGGAGGAATAAGGATTTTGTCCTTGGCCGTGTTTTCACCGCCCAAAAGCGATCCGAAACTTTGGCTGGTTGAAACGGCAGGCGCGGCTTCGTATTTGGTACCCTTGAGATTATCGATAACGTTTTTGGAGTAAGCCCCAATTACCGGCCAAAATGTAAAGGTGACGGCAACTAAAGTCCCCAAAACCAGAAAATTGCCGATTGTGCGAATTATAAGTACTTTCTTGTCGATTCCGGCAGTAACTGAGTAATTCATAGTTCATACTTGACGATGTACCCCAGGAGGGACTCGAACCCTTCGACTTTGCTCAGGGCAAGGCCCCCAACTTTTGTACCGCCGAGAGGACTCGAACCTCTAACCTTACCCTTAGGACGGGTCTGCTCTATCCTGTTGAGCTACGGCGGCATGACTGTTCTTAGATAGTTACTACGCGTTTTAGCGCGGAACTATCGCAGGAATCTTTGATTCCTATCCGGTTGAACTACGGGCGCAAAGACACCACAAATTATATCAACTAAACTACAAACTGTGAACTGTGATCTATAAACTTCTTAGCGGCAGTCGGAAGCTTTGTATTGCTCGGGGACCTGAATGTTACCGGACGAAACATATACAACGTTGTAAGAGCATAATGATTCCGAAGATAATGCCGACATTAAAGCAAGCCGCGCGCCGTTTTGGTTTACCACATACTGGTCAAGCGTTTCTCCGGCAACAAACACGTAATAAGAATCAGTGTCTTTCTCATAGGTGATTCTGTATGTGTCGGTTTCTATAGGCAGTTTTCGAAAAACCGCCGAAACCGGTGCAACAAACGGCTTCTGTGCGGGTATATTGCCGCTTTCGTAGTGCCTAATTGCCTGTGGATAATAGACAAAGGCAAAATACACCAAAGCCGCCGAAAAAATCAGAATCGACCCCTGTAAAATCGCGTTATAAAATTTATAGATCGGGTGGTTCAGATCATTCATTTTTCTTAATAACTTATCGCCTGATAAAATTCCATCAGCGAAAGAACTAGGGCCAAAAGCGCCAACGCAACCATGGCAATTGAAACAGGAGGCGTGGAAATAAATTCCGAAAACAAGGTTGGAATCTGCTCCTCTTTTGCCTTTTTCTTCTTCATGCCTATCTTAAGATTAAAACCCAATGAGCATGATGTCAAATTGACGAGCTGATAGTTTATAGATCATAGATAGTAGCCCGTAGACGACAGATTGTATAATATCGCAGACGGGGTGTAGTGTATCGGTAACACGCTACGTTCGGGACGTAGAGACACTGGGTTCAATTCCCAGCACCCCGACTTAGACAAAACGAGGACGGACCTCGGTTGTTCTCGTTTGTCTTAAACTGGTTCTTGATCATTGATTCTAAATACTTAATACTTAAATTAATGCCCTCGCTGTCGCGAACAGATGACAAGAAACATTTAACATTTGACAAAATTAAGTCAATTGTCAGTGGTCATCCATTCGACAAGCTCAGGATGACCCTGAGTTTACCGAAGGGTCAATTGTCAGTTGTTCGTAAAACCAAAGGTTTTACGCTAATCGAGCTTTTGGTTGTGATTGCCATTATCGGAATTCTTATTGCCGCAGCCACCGTCTCTTATACCAAAGCCCAGCAAAAGGGCCGGGATGGCAAGCGAAAAGCCGATCTTGCATCTATCCAGCAGGCTTTAGAACTGTATTTTCAGACCAATGGGAAGTACCCACAGATGGAGTGGGTTTACGCTAACAATGGCGGTACTTGGGTAACCGGTTTAAACACAAATTATATTGCCCAGTTACCTCAGGACCCAATAAGACAAACCGATACTGCAGATTGTATTCCAGCAACTTCGGGTTGTTATGACTATGCCTATTATTCGGGAGGTTGGTGTTCAATAAATGGAAAAAATTATATCTTAACGACCCGATTAGAAGCATACAGCGGTACAGATTTCAGTCAGCGAAACATTCCTGGAACAGCATGCACCTGGAATACCTCTGCGGTGTCAGGACTTTATGTGGTAACTGGTCCCTAAATTACAAAAACTAAAAACGCGCAAATTACAACAATCAGGGCAATCAGCAAATATTCAACGAAGAGTTTTTTTTCTATTTCTCCTTTGATGTGATGATAGGTTGTTCCCCACAAAAGATAGAAAAAGGTAATTACCAAAATCACCAAAAACTGATCTGTACTATCAAATCTCAACCTGTAAACTGCCACTACCCCTACACCAAGACCAAGAATCAAAAAAATGTGCGCTAAAATATCCAAGTGTTTCATTTTTAACTGCTCAACGTCTAACGCTAAACGACTAAAGCCTGGCAACGATTTTGCGTTAGTCGTTAGTCGTTAGTCAATTTGCGATCCTCACAACACCGCCCCTGCCACAGCATACCAAATTGCCAAAAGTATAAATGCCAAAATTGCCAGATGGGCCAAAACTCCTGATCTCAGACGCAGATGGTTTTTTCTTAAAGTGTAGATAATTTCAAGTGCAAAAAGAAGAAAAACAAATCCTACCAAGCCAAAAGAGACTCCTTTGACAAGTGAAAACTGGCGTGAGGCCAGAACCGTCGACTGAGTATTTTGTGCAGTTTCCAGGCTGGGCAATTCAACTGCGACAGAGACTGGAGTAGGCGAAGGACTCACCTTCGGTGACGGCGACGGGGCAGACGGTGGTTTTTCCTTAACTTGCGCAACCTGAGCCGGGCTCGGTTGGGGACTCGGCACAGGTGATGCCTGTACCAAAGGCTGTTGCGTCGGAATCTGCGAAACGGGCGTGCCGAACATCTGAACAACCAAAATCACTTCCCTGCCCTCTAAATCCCCTGAAGCAACCGCAACGCCGATTTCCTTGAAATTAGTATCCAGCATATTGCTTCTGTGCGACGGCGAAGCCATCCAGGCATCAACCACACTCGAAGCATCCGAAAAATCGCGCGCCAGATTTTCACCGGCATATAAATACCGGTAGCCTGCGGTCGTAATAAAATTCCATGGGGTTTTGCCCGAAGGCGAATTGTGGGCCCAGTAATCTGCAGCATACATGTCCTGCGCCTTAGCTGAAGCCGCCTGCGCAAGCTGGCCGTTTGAAGATAATACCCCAAGGCCGCTTTGCGCCCGTTTTGCATTTGTCAGCGCAATTATCTGATCCGCGGAAAACATCACCTGACCGAGAATCTGCGGCGCCTTGAGCTTGATCAAATAGAGACCGGCGCCAAACAGAACAAGTATCAAAAGATACGAAGCTAAATACGATAAATTAAGCGCCTTGGCCCGATGGTGCAGACCGTCTTCCTTCTGATGAGGAATAAAGTGATGGATTACCTTTTTGTGAATCACAAATCAATTGTTAATTGTCAATTGTCAGTTGTCAATTGTCAGTTGTGAGTTGTCGCGGAGTTATTTCTCGTCTTCGGCGTAGAGATAAGGGTCGATTTGCAACTTCCATTCAAAAACCTCGCCTTTTTCAAAAAACCTTGCCTCTTCTTCTTTGGCAGACGCTTCAGAATCGGAAACATGGATGACGTTTGCGGAAGTGGACATCGAAAAGTCACCGCGGATCGAGCCAAGTTCGGCATCACGGCTGTTGGTTACGCCTGCCATTTTGCGCGCAACAGCAACTGCGTCTATTCCCTCCCAAAGCATGCAGACTAAAGGTGCAGATGACATAAACTTTTTGAGTCCTGCAAAAAAAGGCTTGTCTTTATGGTGGGCGTAGTGTTCTTCCAAAAGCGCATCTGATGCGGCCATCATTTTTAATGCAACAAGCTTCAGGCCTTTTCTTTCAAACCTGTGGATTATTTCGCCGACCAACCCCCGCTGGAGAGTATCCGGCTTCAGAAGAACAACAGTACGCTGCATGATTTTAGTATAAAGTATAAAGTATAAAGTATAAAGTATAAAGTCAGAGCTTCAACAATTTTTCAAACCGTGCCCTATCCTTAAACGGCCCGATGACTGCCAGATTAAGCTTGTTTACGGTGAATAAAAACTGGGCGACTCGTTTGATATCCTCTGCCTTGACCTCATCAATTCTTTTCAAATATTCGTCAATTGTCCTTATTTTATTTTCCAAAATTTCATCTGTTCCGTAAGAAACGGCAACGGTTCGGGAATCTTCCCACGAAAGAATAACCCTGCCTTTGATGTATTCTTTAGCCTTTTTGAGCTCCCTCTCAGAAACCGGTTTTTTTGAAATTTCTGCAAACTGGGCCAAAATCACTTTGATAGCATCGTCAATCCGCTTAAGATCCACGCCTGCCGCGGCGCATAATGTGCCGGTGTCCAGATAGCTTTCGGCATCCGCCCGCACGTAATAGGCCAAACCGTGTTTTTCGCGCACATTGACAAAAAGCCGGGATGACATGCCGCCGCCCAAAATAGTCGCAAGAACCGCGGCATTATATCTTTCGGGATGGCCGATTTTAAATGCGCGGAATCCCAAAACCAGATGCGCCTGGTCTGTTTTTTTGTAGGTAACTTTTAAAGCCGGCTTCTTCTGGTTTTCGGAAACAGGCAGAAATCCGCCGACTGCCTTTTCGGGGGTATGGCCAAAGAACTTTTTGACCGTTTCAATCGTCTTTTCCCTGTCAAAATCACCTGCAACAGAAACAACCATGTTGTTTGGAGCATAGCGGTCCTCGATATATTTGATAAAATCGGCCCTTTGGATTTTTTTAATTACCTCTTTCCTGCCTCCAATATCCCAGCCTAGAGGCTGGTCGCCCCACAAAAGCTGTTCGTAAATTTCGGAAACTCTACGCATCGGGGTATCTTCGTAAAGATTAATTTCCTCAATAATTACGCCCCTTTCCTTTTCGATCTCTGTTGGGTCAAACTTGGAATTCCAAAGCATGTCGGAAAGCATGTCCAAAGAAAGCGACAAGTGTTGGGAAGCACATTTGATGTGGTAGCCTGTGGTTTCCTTGCCGGTGAAAGCGTTGTAGTCTGCACCGATTTCGTCCAAAGCATGCGAAATATCGGTTGCGGTGGGTCTGTTTTTGGTCCCTTTAAAAAACATATGCTCGAGAAAATGGGAAATGCCGTTTGTCTTTGCAAGTTCGTACCGACTTCCCGCTCCGCACAAAACAATTGCCGTCACCGATTTTACCGCCGGCAGGTGCGAAAGAATAAGCCTCAGGCCATTTTCTAAAGTAATTTTTTGAAATGAATCTGGCATTTAAAAATTAACCTAATTGATCTAATTTACCTAATTTCTAAACAAAACCCAAGCACCAAGCCCTAAATGATCGCTTATTATTGGAAATTATTTAGGTCAATTAGAAATTAGAGTAATATCAGCCTTCGTCTTTGACGAATCTGATATATCAGAGGAGCAACATTGAAACAAAGTCTCAAGTTGACCTGCTGATATTAGAAATTTCAAGATTCGCGCTAGCGAATCTCTACATCCTCCGCTTTCCATGAATAATCGTCATAAACCGTCACAATACCAAACCTTGGCCCCTGAAAGTTCTTTTGGCTTGCGACAGCCCCGATTGTGGTGATTTTAACAGCTTGCTTGGGCGTTTTGAACTGGGCAAAAAAATGCATATCGCCGGAAAAAAATCCGGAAATTTGTCCTTCTTCCAGAATCGCTAAAAGATTTTCGGCCTGCGCCTTAACGTTTTGGGCATCCTGACCCATAATATGCGCGCTGTCGGGGTGAAACGGCGTTTTGTGGGCCATCACGAAACGCAGTTTGACATCTTTTTTTAGGCTTTCAAATAATAATTCCCAGCTCTCTGATGGTATGCCTTTATATATATCACTATTATCTAATATAACAATCTGTATCCTATCTTTTTCTAGCAAATGCGAAGCCTTGCCAAAAGTTTGGTTAAAGTTGGAAAGCGGATCATTGTCCTGATTTCTGCTGGCCCATAGGTCGTGGTCGCCGGCCGTCACATAATATTCCAGTTTCGAATCATCAAAAACTTGTTTTGCTACCGAAAGCTGCTCAAGCGTTCCAACCGTGGTCCAGTCGCCAAGTCCGATTACAAAATTAATTCCTTTACCCTGAGCTTGTGGAAGGGCTTTTGTCAAAAGATCGTTTTCGCCGCCCGAGTCGGAAACTATGGCAAATTTTAGAACCAGCCTTTTGACCTTTTCGGTTTCCTGATTTGCGTCCTTCTCAACATTCGGCACTTTAAACGACGATTTGGCCAGAGAGTATCCCAAAAAAATAGAAATAATTACCAGAATTATTAGAAGCAGAGTTTTTCTCATATAAAGAAGAATACGTCAACCGTCGCATCAATGGCAAATTAAGTCTTTTGGAAACTATGAGCCTTTTATGTTAAAATCGCCCAATGGCTAGCCCGGAAATTCCAGCGCAAATAACTCCAGAACAGTAAAAATCAGTTGATGACCGAAGTTTTCAAAATATGCTTGACTTTCTTACCGAAGCTACCCCCACCTCAATCAATCTGCATACTACTTGGCCACCGCGAGACTGGAAGCACACAGTAAAAAATTGGGCTAGAAACTTTACCATTGCCGGCCTATATCTGAAAACAGATAAAATCCTTGATGAAATTGGCAGAAGTTACCACATGACCAGAGAAAACGTTCGCCAAATCGTCAAAAAGGTCGTCATAGCAATCCACACAAACTCAAGCCAGGAAATGCAAGAACGTTTTTCACGGGAAAGTTTTAATTATAGAAAACCGCTTAGCCTTGCCATCAGAAAAAGGATTTTAAAAGCCACAACGGCACACCTTTTCGAGTCTCCATGCTGATACTCGAAGGCCAATCCTTGCGGGAAGTCAGAAAACAATTAGGGACCCAGAAAGTAAGCAGAGCTCTTCGCACGCTCAGAAACTGGGGAATAGAAATTCCGCGCGAAAAGAAGCTATCAAAGGCTAGTCTTCTAAGAACAACTCCTGTCACTGTCTTGGGGAAACCTCCAGAAACAATACCTAAGATCTCTCAACTCAAAGAACGTCACGATTTTGGTAATGTTTCGAATCTTGTAAATCAGATACGTGATAGAAGAAAAAGTGGAATAAGACTCGCCTATTTGTTCGAAGATGATTGTCCGATTCTAATCTATACATATAGTAATAACCGAGGGCACAGAGACTATCCATTGTTCCTATATCGGCTTAACCAAAAAGAACAACTAAAAACCTATCTTACCAAGCGCCTGAGAGAACTCGGGCTTTTATAAGCTCTGTGACTACATTTTCTCCGGAGCCAAAGCAACAGGTTAGGAAAAAGAAATCGAAAGCTTAACACCCAAGGCGGCAGAAAGCCTTTTAAGAAAACCAAGCGAAGGATTCGCGTTCATTGCTTCAATTCTGGAAATTGCCGCCTGCGAAGTGCCCAATTTTTTTGCCAAATCTCTTTGAGAAAGGTTTTTCCTGAGCCTTGCTTCGATAACCTGACAGGCCAGCAAATAATCTGCCTCAGATTCCTCCCAAGCCTTTTTAAACTCGGGATCTTTGAGCCTTTTTTCAAGATCTTCTCTAAAAGTATAAACAGGCCTCTTTTTCATTCTCTTCATGATACTATATATGATATCAAACGTCCATGCGCTTTGTCCACTCCTCATACCTAGAAATAGCGATTGCAATTTCTCCCTTTGGCGCTTTTTGGGATTTTTTAACAAAACCATGCAAAGCTAATACTTCGTCTTTAGCAAAAATAATGTAAAAGACTCGAATGTTATCTCGACCTAAAATTCTAATCTCCCAAAGAGGTGTGCCTGTAAGCTTTTTAACATGAGGGAGAATACTTTGCAAACCGTACAATTCAATATAATTAAAAATTCGCAACAATTTAGCCTGTTGGTTTTGCTTCAACGAATCAAGAAAATCGTTAATTGGATTTTAGCCCGACGGAGAAATATAGTATTGAACTGATCCCATTTTTACATTTTCTCCGGAGCAGAAACGCCGAGAAGTAAAAGAGTATTGGCAAGGGCAATTTTTGTGGCTGTGATTAATCCGATTCGCGCTTTTTCTAAATCTTCTTTTTCCCCAACAACCCTACAGTTTTCGTAAAATTTATGGAAAGAATCGGCAAGATCGATAGCATACCCCGTCAGTCTGTGCACCGCAAAATTGGAAGCGATATCCTCAACAAGCTCCGGCAGTCTTGAGATTTGCTTGATAAGATCAAGTTCATAACTGGTATTTAATAGCCGATAGCGAGGGGTGACGCGCGAGGGAACCCCCCTGCGAGCACCCGCAGTCAGCTCCTCTTTTGCAAACGCTGACAATGATTTTTCAGATAAAAGAGCATCAAGAGCTGGCGAGGACGTCGGCTGGGGGTGAAGCGCGGCAGGACCCCGAGCTATTGCAAGAATTGAGGCAATTCTGGCGTGCGCATACTGCACGTAATAAACCGGGTTCTTTTTGGATTTTTCGCGCGCCAGATCCAAATCGAAATCAATTGGAGAGTTGGCATCATGCATCAGGATAAAAAAGCGCAGGGCGTCGCGCCCAATCTCATCCAAAACTTCCCTTGCCGTCACAAACATCCCAGATCTTTTGGACATTGCAACTAGCTCGCCATGCCGCTTGAAACGTACCCACTGATACAAAATCACATGAAACTTGGAAACGTCGTAGCCTAATGCTTTGACAACCGCCTGAAGGCGCGGAACGTGCCCGTGATGGTTGGCACCGAGTATGTCGATGGCCAAAACCGGATTTTGGGCAAATTTTAGATTGTGATAGGCAATATCATTGGCAAAATAGGTATAGGTGCCGTCGGATTTCTTGACAACAGTTTCCCGGTCTTTTAAAAATTCATCTGACGGCGCGAACCACAATGCCCCGTCTTTTTTCTTCAAGACGCCCTTTTTCTCAAGCTCGGCCAAAACTTTTTGAGTCTGGCCGCATTTTACAAAATCACCTTCGGGATAGACCTCATCAAATTTAATGCCCATCGCCTCGCAGTCTTTCAAGATCTCATCAAGCAGAATTGCGACTGCATTCTGTCCTGTTTCTTCTTCATTGAGTTTTGAGTTTGGAGTTTTGAGTTTGGAGTTTACGACCTGCTTTGCCAAATCTTTTATGTATTCCCCTTTGTATTCCTGATCCTCAAGCTTTTTTCCGAATGCGACATTGGCAATAGATTCACCCAGTTTTCCAACCTGAACCCCGACATTGTTATGAAGATATTCCCGTACGACCTTGTAGCCGCAAAACGCCAAAACCGAGGCTAAAACATCACCAATCGGCCCGCCGCGGGCGTTTCCGAAATGCAAAGGGCCTGTGGGGTTGGCGCTGACAAATTCGACTCTGGCTTTCTTGCCTTTACCGAGGCTGTTTGACCCATAGCCTTTATTTGTTTTGAGTACAAATTCAACCTCCTTTTGCCAAATTTCGTCTTTGATGAAGAAATTGACAAATCCCGGCTCTTTTACCTCTAGTTTTTTAATGTAAGGCTGGTTTTGTAAACTCTGGGCCAAAACCTTAGCAAACTCCATCGGTGATTGCTTAATATCACGGCTAACCTTAAGTGCAACACTGGAAGTAAAATCCCCGAATTTCGGACTAGATGTCCTGGTTACCTCTATATCTAATTTGTCAATTGTCAAATGTAATTTGTCAAATGTTCTAAGTATGTCTTTTCTAATCTCGTCCCTTGACATTATGCTTACTAGTCTACAGTGGAAAACGCCTGCTGTACAGTCTCAGGAATTGATGGAATTGGCAAGGTTTAATAATGCTTTGCCGAGCTCTTCGCTTGATGCACCATAGACGATAAGAATATGAGCGTCGACTTCAATTTCTTCTTTCAACGGTTCTAAATTGTCCCTTGCGGCTTGGTCTAATACGTTAGTCCATCTCAAAATTTGTTTTTTTCTAAACTCTATCTCTTCTGCCAGCTCTTTCGGCTTTCGATTATCCCAAAAATGCTCAAGTAAAAGACTTGCATAAGTTAACGCATCGTCTTTGGCATGTTCAAAATCGACGCCGGGCCCATACTCATTCACAACCCTTTCACTAAAACGGAACATTTCAGCGTGGGCGGTATGTTCGTCTCTCCAGCCGAATTCTTTAGTCATATAGTTTAGATAATTCGAGAAATTTTACTCTAATTTAATTAAATTAGCAAACTATGGGGTGGGTTTGGGTACAAGCGATTTGGGATTATCGTTTAGCTTTTGGGCCCGAGAGGCTCAAGATATCTGGCCACAAAAGCGGCCATATCCACCCGCCCTTCCGGCTGGGGGATGGCCTGAATATGCACGGCATCCGAAAAAAATATAGACATTGACGGTAATTTGTCCGCAGGTACAAACCTCATTGCCACAAGCTTTACGTCTTTGTCCTTTAATTTTGTCAATAACCCTTCGCTTTTTTCAGGCATCGCCAAATTGCTAGGTTCTTCATGCTTGCCTTGCGGAAACCAAAGCACCGCTCCTCCGGCGATTAGATCCTCCGTCACCCTTCTTGGTAATCTTTGCCAATTTACAATTTGTCCGCTTGAATCAAACCTGGCTATATCAACCGTAACCCAGTTCAAAGCTTCAGCGGCCATATCGTAAAACTGTGGCGTAAAAGGAACAGTGAATACAAGTTTCCTGCCGCCGGGAAGCCTTCGGATCTTAGTCAACCCCCTTTGCGCAATCGCAACCGGCTCCCTTAAGTGCTCATCGTAAACTTGGGTTCTCTCATCATGAACAATTTGAGTTGTTTCGAAATACTGTGCCATGCCGGCAAGAGGTCCGCTTCTGGTGTGGTTCCCTATGAAGAGTGTGGAACCACTTTTTGGAATATTTTCTGCGCCTTCGATTTTAAATTCAAATCCGCAGTCTTGATAAATTTGGGGGACTTCACGGCTTGCCTGAACTTTTTCTCTCTCGAGCATTTTTTTAACCAGATTTTTAAGCTTTTTGTGCCCCTCTTCCGTCAAGCCCTCGCCGAGGAATTTGTCTGCAATATAAACCGTCAGAGGATGAGGAATAACTCTTATTAAATTTGTCGGGCGGACTTCACCCGAAGACGGCATTCTATATTCACGCTCAGTCATACAGAAAAGTATATCAGATTATGAGAGGGGCGATCTGAGGACATTACAAGACCAATTCCATCCTGAATGATTTGTAAAGCCTATCGCCTCTCAGGTCTAAAAATTCACTCATTTTTTCAAACCCCAAACTTTCATAGAGTCTGATGGCCGGTTTCTGCGTTTCCAAAACAGCAAGTTTCGCTTTACCGATTCCCCGACCTTTCAGCTTTTGAAGCAGAGTTTCCAAAAGCCGCTTTCCTACCATCTGTCCACGGTGATCCGGATCTACGTACAGATGCTGTATTAATGCTTCTTGCTTCTTTTCATCAATACGGGCGTTTACCATTCCTATGAATTCACCATTTTCTTCTGCAAAAACATAAACAGTAGATGACGTTTGTTCATCTAGTTTTTTTCTCCACTCATATTCGGTTCTTTTCAAGTACGTATCCATGCCATCTTGATAATCTAAGAAGGCAATCGGATCCTGCTGGAGCGATGTGAGTTTCAATTTACGTAAGATCTCCCAATCTTCTGGTGTAAGCTGAACGATTCTTATATTCGATAACCTAGGGGTCATCTCAGCATCTGATCTTGTTTCTGAAAAACGAGGCATTTCCATAGCGGAATTATACAAAACCGAATCTAAATTGACAAACTATGGGGTGAGGTTATCTTCAATTTTGGGTTTTCCGAGAAGTTCTGGTAAATATCGCTCGAGTGTTTTCATCTGAAAATCAATATTAAACCAGTCTACCGTAATACCCATGGATCTATAATACTCATATGAACCTTTTGTCTTATCAACCGGTATGCCACTCGATTTAAACTCGTCAAACTTTTGTTGGACTTGATCTTCATCCATGCGACCATAAGCAACTTCGTGGGCAAGAGCTATTCCGAGATATCTAGCTATAATCTCAAGCTCTTTGGGGCCCGTTCTTTCTCTTGGAAACGGCCTCATAACGGCTCGGATTGTGTCTGTAAACGGATTCCCTCCAGATTCTTCCCCGCCGCGATCCCAAGGCACTGCTTCTGCAGTCATAGTGCTGAAATACTAGACGCAATCTATTTATATCTCAAACGAATTTGAATTAGAGTAAGAATTTTAGAATAGATTTAATAGGTAAAACTATATACTACTATATAATAAGGAAGCATTGTGGATCTTTATCTGGCGGATTTAGCCCCAAAAGTTCTACCATCACTCTTAATTTCAATGATGCCGTTTGTATCATTGCGGAGTATTTTTACTGCCTTTGATCTTAACAAATCAAGAACTTCCTTTGTCGGATGGCCATAAGAATTTTTCCCTACCTGAATTATTGCCAAACGAGGACGGACCTCGTTTAATATTTCCTCATTTGTGCCGGTTTTGGAGCCGTGGTGGGCAATTTTTAAAATCTGGCATTCTTTTTCGATCAATCCCTGCAATGTTTCTTTGGGAATATCGGCTGTTAAATACGCGCAGAATCCTGAGCTCGTCGAAGGCCCATAATTGACCCTTAAAACTATCGCCGATTCGTTTAAATCCGAAGGCGGTGAAGCCTGCCATTGACTTAACCTCTGCGCATCCGGCCACAAAATATCGATTGACAAGGTCTGACCTTGTTTGGCATCAATAGACAATCTATCACCTGCCTTGGCAACGTAAACTTTGGCTTTCTCATTCTCAACTGCTTTTTGCCATGCGCGGTAAAGCTCTGAACTATTATTAACCTTGGTTTCTGCAATCATCCCGACTTTGTACCTGGCCAAAACTTCCAATAAGCCTTCTATATGGTCTTTTTGGGCGTGTGTGGCAACCACAAGCTCAACGGTGCGGTCCCAAAAAGGCATATTCGCGGACAAACAGTCAACAATTTTTGTACCCGGCCCACCGTCAACAATAATTTGCTTGCCTGAATGCGATACCAAAAGCATACCGTCTCCCTGGCCGACATCGCAGAAAATCAGGCGGAATTTGCCCAGGTTTTGGAAGGAAAAAATCAAAAGAAGCCCAAGCCCTGCAAAAATTACAGCCAGGGTCAGGAAGATTTTGGTTTTTTGGTCCATATTGCAAACAAGATAAAAATTAAAAGATAAAAGATTAAAACTGCCAAAAGGCTACCCTTCCCAAAACTCACCTGCTCAATGGGAATTTTGGCGAAAAACCCAACCACTTTAACAAAATAGTAGGCAGGGACATATGCAATGTAAGATAGGATTTGCGCAAGTGGTGAAAAAACAAGGCTTGTCAGTGCCACCAAAAATCCCAATATCATCACCGGAAAAACCGCTTCGGCAACCAGAATATTTGCCAAAGGTGCCAAAGGCGAAATCCTGCCGAAGTAAAATAAAATGATCGGAGCCGTAAAAATGTAGGCGCTGGTGGCAATCGCGGCATTATCGGCAATGAAACCCTTAATCAAGCGGGTGACAGCAGTGGGAGGGTTCCCGACAGCCCTTCGACTTCGCTCAGGATAAACGCGCAACACTGCTTGTCCTGAGTTTATCGAAGGGGCGGGAAGGAAACTGCTGACAGGACCCGCGAGTATCCTTGTCAACCAGCTTCCCAGAGTCATAATTCCCAAAGTCGCCGCAAATGTCAGCTGGAACGATACTTCGAAAATTGCCTGCGGCCAGATAAATAAAATCAAAAGTGCTGCCAAAATCAAGCTCCAGATAGGCATCATTTGCCTGCCGAAATATATCGCAATAGATGCCAATATCACCATTATGCTGGCGCGCACGACCGGCGCTTCAAAACCGGTCAGAAACGCGTAGGTGATAACCGCCAGACAAGCAAGCGCCAGGCTTTTCCTTCTTCCAAAATACCTGACAAGGGATAAAAAGACTCCGGCTACAATCATTAAATTCTGGCCGGAAACCACAACCACGTGGATCGTGCCGGTTTTAACCAAATCATCGCGGAAGCTCTTCTCAATCGTATCGACTCCAAGGACCGTCCCTGAAACGATTGTCGCCTCGCGCGAGGGCAGATAAGATGCGATATTCTGGGAAATCTTGAGTCTTATGTTTGAAAAGAAACTTGAGACAGATCGCCGGCGGCCAAGAACCTCAACCTTTGGCCGAAAAATCCTGCCTTCTGAATCCACCTCGCCGGAAAGTAAAATCTTATCCCCTACTTTGAATCTTGGGTAAAGATCAACATAAACCTTGCCGTCGCCTATCTCTATTACCTGATTACTCTCATAAATCCGCGGCTCTTTCTTAATCGTCGCAGCAAGTTTGATAGGTACACCTTTAGGAATTTCCTGTTTCCCTTGCGAAACAATCCTTAGGGCAAACCCAAACCCCAACAAAACTATTAAAATAACGTATAAAATACTCTCAAACTTCATCGATCTAATTTATATGAATGTGAAAAAAATACGCTAAAGTAATTTTATATTAACTTAGGGAGAACAGGTTTTGGTCATGTAGGGCTGCATGTATTGGACATCGATAATGTTTATAGTACCGTTTGCGTCAAAGTCATAGCGCTTTAAAGACGGATCATCGCTAACCTTCTTGGTTACCTTGTCCCCGAAGAAAAGAACGTCAATAATATTCACCGTCCGATCATCATTAAAGTCAGGCGGCCAGGAGTCAATGGGTTCGTCATTAGCATTAGTAGTCGCAGAGCACGCGCGGTTGAGATCGGTGCCGAGATAGATCTCAACAGAATCAGTAAAACTATCGCCATCGGTATCCACAGAAATAGGCGGTGAAGTAGGACTTGGTGAAGGCGGTGAAGTAGGACTTGGTGAAGGCGAAGCTGCTAAACAATTATCTCCTTTATCCTGAGGCGTGCAATTGATATCTATCGATAATATTACCCTATCAAGTTTGACCCCGGGCTCTCTCCCAATTAACTTTAAAGAATGACTGCCGGAAGTTAAGGACACTGTTATTTTGTTAGCATCACTGCCTTCTTTATAATCAATCCATGTCCAGTTATTACTAGGCATTCCGCTATTGTCTCCAACTACAATTGGACAATTATTATCAATTTGCACCAAATATGAATTTGCTGCACTATCTGGTGCCGAAATTCTGCTCCATACTTTATATGTACCCTGCTCCGTAACATCCATAGTTGTTTCTACCACGCCTAAACTTGTCGAGACTGGGGTACAAACCGGAAGTGGCGAAGATATGGGGGAAGGAGACGGTGAAGAAATTGCTGAGTTGACAGTTAGCGTCTTTGTCAATGCATTATTTGTTTCATTGGACTCGATTATTCTGTTGGCATCATCAACGCGCGCAACAATATTATGTGTCCCTGCAGTTGCTAGCCATGGAGGACCGTTTGAAGTCAAAGTTACAGACGCTCCTGGCGGGATTGAGCTTGTGTAATTATCCGACCATGTATTTGCCGATAACGCACCGTCTATAAAAAATCCTATACCGTGGATTGTCCCTGCAGGAGTAGCCCCGTTTCCCTGGTTTTTAATCGTGGCAGTGAAACTCACGTTATTCCCGACAGCAGGAACAGCTGGGATCCAAGTAAAATCAGTTACCACCAAATCCGGATACGATGATGGTGAAGGTGTGGGTGAAGGAGTCGAACCGGGGTTGCTGGAGATGGTGAAAGAATCCCCAAAAGTACCTCCGGCCGAACGAATAAATTGGGCACTAATCTGAGTATCGGTAACACTAAATTTGGTGAAACCAAAAGTTGGATTAATATTTGAGCCCATCCATTTAGCAAAATAGCAGGTTTCTGAATCACCAGTATTAATACAATCACCTGGGTTACCGGGATTAACGCTATATAGTCCCTGGCCACCGGTACCGTCAATGAGAAATATTGTTCCGGCACCTTTCGTGTATTGACCATCAGCTCCGTCATCGGCAACGCAGGAAGCGTTATAGGAATTTGTTTGGGCACAGGTTAACTGTTTACTTCTTTGGTAGTTATGGTCATGGCCCTGCAACACCAGGTCAACCCGTTTGCTAATTAAAAGATTCATCAGGTCCGTTCCAATTTCACAACCTTTAGTGCCTATGGAAAGACAGTTTTTGTGCATTCCGACGACGATCCATTTAATCCCTTTGGCTCTGGCATCATCGATGGCGCTTTGGGTAAAGGTGTAACCCTGATGACCTACAGCATAATTAGTATCAAACCCAATATAGCTACCTCCTAATCCTGGAGATATCATGATAAACCTGGCTATCGGGTTTGTCTGGGGGTAATCAAAATAATATTGTTTAGCATAGGTACCAGTTAAGAGGGAACTCAGAGTGTAAGGACAATATTGGGCGTAAGTATTGATGTTTCCTGAGGAGCTTTCACCGCTATCGTGATTGCCAGCGAGAATCAAAATGTTATTGTAGAGAGCAGTATTCTTCCAATAATTGCACCAGCTTTGTTCAACGGTAGAATAGGCTAAATCACCCACCGCAAGTTGAAAATCGGGATTTTGTGCCTTCACTTGGGCAGCAGTGGCGTGGAAATTGCTTCCGTTGGCATAATCTCCGGCTACGCCAAAGCTAAATGAGACAGGGGTTTGGGCTTGAACTGTTCCGGATTTTGAACTCAAAGACAAAACTAGAACAGCTAGACCAAATATAAATAAAGTTAATATCAAAAAGACGAATAATTTTCTAGATTTTCTCATACGGCTTACTTACTTCGTTATCCTCACTTCAACTACAATCTCCGTGCCCTTTTCTTCACGTTCGGCTTCTAAAAACCCTTCCAGATCACTCTTTTTAATTTGCGCTACTTGCTCACCGCTCGCATTGGGATCATTGGGAGTCTCATATGCCCAACCACTCTTGGGTAGCTCCTCTTGATACCACTTCATTACTTTAACAACCGCATCTTGAGTCTCCCATTTAGCCCGGTACCCCGTATCTTGTTCATTCGCGCGGTTTGTTTTGGCCGAAGCTATCAGAGTCGCGCCGGGATAAACTGGAATTTCCGGGAATCCAGACATTAATTTCCCTTTTATTTCTGGAAATCTAGGATCAGTTGCAACTTCCGTTTCAATGTTAGGAGCATTTTGGTCTGCGGTATTGCCAATCGGCTGTCCTCTGGATTTCTCGTTATTCATCCATAAGATTACAACGCCACTTAGAACAATGATGCTGATGACAATGACCGTAATAACAAAAATGTTCTTTTGCATATATTCCTCTTTTAGCGCCCCGTTCCCTGCTCTAAAAACGGTAAATTTCTATTTAAGATGTCTATATAAAGGTTTTTAAATTGATAACCGATGGGATCTGGCTCATCTTTGCCTGTTGAGGAATTAAACCTTACCTGCTCCCCAGGTTCGACTGACGTTCCTTCACCCCACTCGTTCCAGGTTTCTGTTAATTTCCAAGTCACATTAGCAGAAACCATAGCTTTGACTGCGTTTTCAAAATCGACAGGATTTCTGACTAACCGTTCGGCAGAACCGTCATCAAGCCAAAAACCCGGGCTGACATAAGACGAGTACGGGGCATGGGAACCGCTTCTGGAGGCAGGCGCGTACTGATGCCAGGAATCGGGTTGGTTCGGATCAGCCGAATAACCCGAAAATACCTTTAAAATTACGTAGAAGGAGTTTCCCAACTGGTTATTGGCATCTTTCCACCTCTGGGTCATCGTACCCGGATTGTCAGTGGCGCCTGCATAGACAAAGATAGCCGGCTTACCGCCGATCTTGAAAAAATACGGACTTGCGGCGAAGTTATTCTTGATATGATTCAGGTCATTGATGATTGTGGCGACACTTGGATCCCCAAAACCTTCGTCTTCGTAATAGATACTCCATCTCAAATTAGGATAAGGATTATCGGCCATACCCATAAATGAATTTATAATATTATTAAAGGCAATATCCTCACGTGTTGTAGGACCGAACCATGAGGCAATGGCTATTTCCTGTTTTGCCTCTGCCATTTTAGCAACCTGCCATTTAAAATTGTTGTAACCATTACTGCTGTAAAGTTCATTGGCAGGATCGAAACTTGCGGTATTGCTGTCCGGAATAAAATGAGAAAACCATGTATTTGGTGGATTATTGCCATGATCACTCCAATAACTCCATGACCCATCCGAGCCGGGATTTTTATACCACTGATAGTAAAAAGTCGCGTAGTAAGGTGCAGACGGTTGAAAAGAGCTTCCGGGAGATCCGAACTGCACATATTTATTTCCTGAAGCGCTAGAATCGCTGACTACGGTTACGGGTCCGGAAACCGTACCGCTTTCCACCTCAACAGCAAGAGGTCCCGCGGCAAAAATCTTTTGAAGCTGCTTTTTAAGATATAGAAGACCGAATTTACTGCTAAGATCTGGTGCAAGCGATGCCAAAATGAAAAAAATGGCAATTAAGGCAAAGCCAACATAAATTAACGTGTCCTGAGGCTTAGACTCAAGTCTCGTCTTAAACTTCCCAAATAGGGGTAGGTTATTATTTTTGGCAGACCGGGCAGGCATCTAATTTAGAATACCTCAAAATATAACTCTTTTACAAGAATTGGGTAATTATTTTCTTTTTCGGGCTAATTTTATTGCTGTTATTTCGCGTGATTATTGCTTAAAAGAATCAATCTTAGTAAAGAAGATTTATGCCGCGAATATCGCCCTGCTCAAGAGTACTTTTCTTAGTTTCACCTAAAGTAGCATAACCGTACATCGTCTCATTACTGCAGGAAGCAGTATAAAGATCGGCCATACCTGCGGCGTGTCCAAGCTCGTGGGTGGCAATATTATCAAAATCCATCTTGCTGCTTTCTCCGGAAACCGACCAGCCAAAATCAACATCGTCATAAACTTGGTCCCACTCAACTATCTCCCGTGTAGAAATATCTCCGCCCCAGAAACCCCAAACAGTAGTTACGGCAATCACACCGGGGGTAGTAATATCGGCAAAATAAACTTCATTTACACTATTTAGCGTATTTGCAAATTGTGATAAGTCGGAAGTCGTGATTGATCCGTCTCCCAAAATGTTAACTATCTTTCCATTGGTGGCTACCCCATCTGCGGCATCCTCCCACTTGGATATATCACCGGTTAGGTTATTAAGTAGGATATCACCAGGCAAGCCCCGAGTGTTGGCCGGGTTAATTACCCATGGCTCAACTGTTTTCCATTTTGCTCCGGTTGAAAGATATCCGTAGCACGTATTCGTCTTCTTTGCCCTGGCTGCTTTGGAAATTTTACCTTCGGGGTTTTTGTAATGGACAACGGCAAACCCCTCGACAACTTTGCCGGATTTCGGGTCTTTTGCTTTTCCTAAACTGTAGACACTATCGGAAATTTGAACAGCAGAACCAGGAATATCATACTGCTTCGTGGCGTGGCTACTTACGCCGATTGCCAAAACAGGGTTGACAAATAAGAGCAGATTTAAAAGTGAAAAAATAGCCGTGATCTTTTTAATCATATTAGCTTAATGTACAAACTATGGGGTATTATATATAGATTTTTTTAATTTGTCAAATTATACCCAAGCAGGGTATTAATTTCTATCTGTTGTAACATTCAAATACCTCCCATCACTCTTAATTTCAATGATGCCGTTTGTATCATTGCGGAGTATTTTTACTGCCTTTGATCTTAACAAATCAAGAACTTCCTTTGTCGGATGGCCATAAGAATTTTTCCCTACCTGAATTATTGCCAAACGAGGACGGACCTCGTTTAATATTTCCTCATTTGTGCCGGTTTTGGAGCCGTGGTGGGCAATTTTTAAAATCTGGCATTCTTTTTCGATCAATCCCTGCAATGTTTCTTTGGGAATATCGGCTGTTAAATACGCGCAGAATCCTGAGCTCGTCGAAGGCCCATAATTGACCCTTAAAACTATCGCCGATTCGTTTAAATCCGAAGGCGGTGAAGCCTGCCATTGACTTAACCTCTGCGCATCCGGCCACAAAATATCGATTGACAAGGTCTGACCTTGTTTGGCATCAATAGAC
>Ga0209542_10005698_pt1 | contig 24701 bp, 25 predicted proteins | sample RifCSPhighO2_01_FD_184028 | JGI IMG/M metagenome (GOLD analysis project Ga0209542, IMG submission 184028) | Soil microbial communities from Rifle, Colorado - Rifle CSP2_plank highO2_0.1 (SPAdes) (version 2) | ecosystem: Environmental > Terrestrial > Deep subsurface > Rock core/Sediment ...
GAGTGTCTCCGCGAGAAATCAAGCGGGTGCAGAGAGAACTCAACGACCGTCCCCGTGCCGTGCTACACTATCAGAAACCCGATGAAGTGATTAACCGACTCGTTGCGTTAAAAGTTTGAAACCAAGTTTTTATCATATTCTTTATAAGCACGGATTGTGGGAGACTCATCATTAAGATTTTTCGCCTATTTAACAAAAGCAGAAATCAGTTTCTCGTCTTCTATCATTACTCGTTTTTCTTCGCCTTCCGCTGTTCTCATTTCAGAGGTGTATTTTGATCCCGTTTCTGGATCAACGAGTGTAGTTTCGGGTAAGAAAACCATGCCAGCGTCAACGAGAACGCCCGGGTTATCTACCGATGAAGGCCATATAAAAACATCGTTCCATTTCGTTTCGCTCTGCGGCTGGGTAAAATCTTTTTCCCAACCATTGAAAGCAAAATGATGTTGTGATGCAAGAATATCAGACGGATATATAAAAAAGGATTCATTGTTTCTTTCTCCGCCGTAATAACCATCCGCGACTATTTGCGCCGCAAAATGTACTGCGGTTTGATCTGGATATTTTGGCGCGGTAGCGAATGAAAAATGTAATAGTCGGTTGAGTCTGTCTTTTGCTTCTTCTTCGTTTTCCGCCTGCAGTACCCAGTCATCCAAGAACCTCTTTACCGTCGCTTCATCCCTTGAACGCAACCCTTCGTGCACTGCGATTGGGGGGCGGAGTATTTTTTCATCTTCCAGGACGCTTACGAGTCCGTTGTGGAATTCTTGAAGTCCGGCGGAGTGATAAACCATAGCATTATGGTCTCGGAAACCCTGCCGCGTAACATGCGAGAGGAAGTGCGGATTTAATCTGCGCCATAGAGCAATGTATTCTTCCGTGGAGAGTTCAACCAGCATTTCCGGCTTTAGCAATTCCCGCTTCTCCGTATTGGTAAGCGGGACAGTTTCCATTTTCTCGTAGTACGCTTCAAGTAATTTTCGAGGGTCTGGGATATTCTCTTGTGGTTGTCTCAACATCGCTAGTTCCATTCGTGCTTCCTCTGTTTGCGTAACAAGTGTTTCTATTTCGGTTGTCAGAGAACCTATTTCTGTTTCCAGCGCACCAACAGATCGATCTTTGATGTTGAGGATACTTTTGAGTCGCACCAATACATTTTCCGTTCTTTGCTCGAGGACGATAATTTTTTCTGCTTTCAACGCGCTTAATACCGAAGTCTGTTGCTCAATTTGCGCCAAAGTATTTTCCCGTCCACCAATATCAACACGGAGAGATTGCGACTCATGTCTCCTGCGAGTAATTTCTGAAGCCGTGGCCATTCTTCCTTCGTGATCGTGCTTTTTCGAAATAATATGAGGGTCAAACAGAGATTGTTTGATCTGTTCAATAGTTTGCCACGGCTTTTCTGACGGCTCCGTGACGGGCTCGGATTGTAGAGAGGTTGGTATCTCTGTCTGCCTTTCAGGTTCTGGAGGCATGTTAAGTTGTTGTTCGGGTGTCTTCATGTTTGGATTATACTCCCTTTCGGGATTCTCATCAATCGCGCATCCTCCCACAAGCACGATATTGCCTCCGCTCTTGGATTTGTGTATCAGGTGTGGCAAAATAATGTCAAAAGTTTGAGACGGTTTTAATTCGGGAGCCCTGTAAAACGGGTGGGGATAACCGCCGTTCGCCGCAACGGTCAGACATGGTACGATAGAGTTACTATTGGTAACGCGGGTTATGGACAAGAAGACACTCATTCCCGTGATCATCGTCACAGCGGCTCTTGCGGGCGGATTCGGTTTTTGGTATTGGACGGAAAAAAGAACTGAAATCCCGGAGGAAAAAGGCGTCATTGAAACGGCAAAGACCGTCAGCGAGTCGGTGCCGGAAATCCAGACAAACCAGGGAGAAAAGGTTCCGGAGATAAATCCTCTTGATCGCGCGAATCCTTTCAAATACCGTAATCCTTTGAGATGAGCGGAACCATTCTCTCCGTGAGGAGCATAAAGTTCCTATTCGCAAGCATGCTGGCTTGCGCTTTGGTGTTCAGCTTCGCACTCACCCGAGTGGATGCGGCGGCGAATGATGCCTCCATCGGCCTTAAGAAAGATACCGTTTCCGGGCTCTTTACTTTCACGATCAGAGATCCAGACGGCGTTCAGGAGTTTTCACTCTCGCTGGTAGGCGATTTCCCCTATGGCGGGGGATTAAGCGGCTGTCCCCGTGCCTTCAATAACAACAACGTGCGTTTTCTTGATCCTGATCACTTTACGCCAGTCATGCCTGCGTATGTGATTGACTGCAACAACAATAAGACCGAGCTTGAAATTCTTCCTCCTGTCAACGGAACGACCAAGAGTACCGTGGTCAAACAAGAAGCCCCGCCTCCTCCGCCGCCAAAAGAGGAGAAAGCGGAGGAGCCGCTTTCGGGGGACGCCATCAGCTATCCGGTTCCCGCATTGGGCTCCTGTCAAAGTGAGGCAGAGTGCCGATCGTATTGCGACAACGCAGATCACGCGAAAGAGTGTCTCGCTTTTGCAAAAAAGCACCATCTGATTTCCGAAGAGGACGCGGAGCACGCGGCCGACAAATTTTTGAACGTACAGAACGGTCCCGGCGGATGCGATTCGTGGTCCTCCTGCGAGACCTATTGTAATACGGTGGAGCATCTGGATGAATGCATCGCTTTTGCCGATACAACGGGATATTACTCGCCTGCCCAGCTTGCTGAAGCAAAGAAATTCCAGGAACTGGTAAAGACAGGGAAGCAATTCCCCGGCGACTGCAAGGATAGAAATACCTGCGAATTGTACTGCAGTGTGGCTGATCACATGGAAGAATGCCTGGCATTTGCCGAAGAAAGCGGTCTGATGCCCAAAGAGGAGATTGAAGAGGCGCGGAAGTTTATGACGCTAATGCAAAAAGGCGAAAGTCCGGGCGGCTGTGCGTCAAAAGAACAATGCGAGAAGTACTGTGCCGAAGAAAGTCATACCGAAGAATGCATCGTTTTTGCCCAAAAGGCGGGCGTCATATCCGATGAAGATGCCGCGATGGCGAGAAAAGTAGGGGGGAAAGGCCCCGGCGGCTGTCGGAGTAAACAGCAGTGCGAGGCCTACTGCCAAAATAACAGCGATGAATGTTTCCGTTTCGCCCAGGAACACGGGCTTATTGACGAGGACCAGCTCAAGGAGATGCGCGAGGGGATGACTCGTTTTCGCGACGAGTTGGATAAAATGCCTCCGGAAGCCGTCCAGTGCACGAAAGACGCGGCCGGGGAAGAAAATTTCAATAAAATGCTGGCTGGTGAGCCGGTTTTCGACCGCTCTCTTGAAAGTAAAATGAAATCCTGCTTCGGCCAGATAACCTCCCAGATAGGCCAACAGCTGAATACTCTTCCACCCGAAGCGGCACAGTGTATTAAAGATGTTGTCGGCGAAGAGGGGCTCGCAAAACTTCAGAGCGGCGAATTTGACCAGAGGGTGAATTTCAGCGATTTGGAGGTGTGTTTCCGAGAACTGCAGGCGTCATTCGGCGGCGGTCATGGGGGTCCCGGTGGCCCGGGAGAGCAAGGGGGATTTGCGGGTCCCGGCGGCTGTAAATCAATTGACGCATGCACTGCGTATTGCCAAAACAATCCGGAAGCGTGTCAGAGTTTTGCGCCACCGGGCGGAGGAATCGGAGATCAACCGCCGCCGCCTCCCCCGATCTCAAGTTGCGTTCCGCCCCCTTCGGGTCTCGTCGGCTGGTGGAGTGCTGACCTGGCGTCCGGGATGTCTGTGCCGGATATAATCGGCAGGAGCAGTGGAACCATATCCGGCGGGGTCATTATTGTTCCTATGGAAGTCGGAGGCGCGTTCGGGTTTGATGGATCAAGCGGGCGCATCAGCATAGGGAATCAAGCGCACTTAAACTTCGGGGCCGGCCCGTTTTCGTTGGAGGCATGGTTTAATTGGGATGGCGGCGGAGGAACCTCGGCAAACAACATTATCAGAAAATCAAATTATCCGGGGAGCGGTCCCGGTTCGGGGTACTGGTTGAGAGTAGGCGCCGGGGCACTGGAGTTTTCCGTGGGAGCAACGACCGGTCCCGAAGGTCAGAGTTTCGTTACCGCGCCCGTCAGGGCGGGGGTTTGGCAACATGCCGTTGCTGTGAGAGATGATTCCGGAGCCGTAAAATTATACATGGACGGCCGAGAACAAGGCACTGTTGTAAGGCAAGCCGCAGACGCCAATTCAACGAGCGAGACCCCGTTTACGATCGGGGCATGGGATGATCGCTTCGGCGTTACGGAATTTTTCCACGGCCAGGTTGACGAGATCGCCGTGTACAGTAGAGCGCTTGGCGCATCAGAGGTACGGGATCTCTTTGAGGCGGGCAGTATAGGCAAGTGCGCCACCGACTACGGACGCACGAATCGGGAACTGCCACAAGATTATCCGCAGTATCCGCCTCCCGCGTCTTCGCAACCAAGCCAGCCGCCAACGACGTTCATCGGACCCGGCGGCTGTAAAACTCCCGAAGAGTGCACGTTTTACTGCACGGCTCATTACATGGATCCTGCATGCCAGCAGTTTATGCCGTCTTCGGCCCCCTCAAGTTCACTGCCTCTTTCTCTTCTCGTCAGTACGGTCCTTGGACCTTTGATTGAGTTGCTGAAGTAAAAATGCTATGGGGACAGGCGGGTCATGTCCCAAGATCATGTTCGGCAAGTCGCCGACATGGGCGCCATCAGGGCTTTCCCTTTGCCGACGCAAATGATGGCCCCTCACAGAGACCGACTTCGTGAAAGCCGTGTTCCCCGTCAAGCGACATCATCGATTTGCCCAAAACCGTCCAGGACGGCTGCGCCAACGCCGCCATAGTTCGCGTCCACGCGAAGTATCTTGGTATCTCACTCTCTCATATATGCCTCATCCGGGGCATAACTGGAAAGAAGAAATTATTTGAGATAGTATAGGCCTGTGGGAAAATTGCGCCTCTACAACTCGCGGACGAAAAAGAAAGAAACGTTTTTCGCGCAGGGCAGACGGATCGGCATATATGTGTGCGGGATTACGCCGTATAGCGTGACGCACCTGGGGCATGCGTTTACGTATACGTTCTTTGATGTGCTGGGGCGGTTTTTGCGCCATGAGGGATACCGCACGACGTACGTGCAGAACCTGACGGATGTTGACGACGATATTCTCAAACGCGCACGAGAAGAGAAAAAGGACTGGCGGGAACTGGGAGAGGAAAACGCGCAAAAATTTCTGGACGACACCGCGTGGCTCGGCAGCATACCGCCGGACATGTACCCGCGCGCCACGGATCATATTGCGGAGATCATCACATATACGAAAAAACTTTTGCACAAGGGGATCGCATACGAAAAAGGCGGTAGTGTCTATTTTGAAGTGCGCAAAGACCAACCCTATGGGTCGCTAAGCCGCTTGTCATACAGACAGATGCTGGCGCTCGCCAATGAGCGAGGCAATAATCCCAAAGACCCGAACAAAAAAGATTCTCTTGATTTCGTGCTCTGGCAGAAGAAAAAATCAGGCGAACCTTCGTGGGCATCTCCGTTTGGGAGCGGCCGTCCCGGCTGGCACATTGAGTGTAGCGCCATGGCAACCAAATATCTCGGCAACGCCGTTGATATTCACGGCGGAGGAGGGGATCTGATATTCCCGCACCACGAGAGTGAAGAAGCGCAATCCCGAGTTGCGAATGGAAAACAGTTCGCCCGATGGTGGATGCACGCGGGCATGCTGAAATACCGAGGAGAAAAAATGTCAAAGTCCCTCGGAAATCTGGTGCTCGTGGAGGACTTGAAAAAACGCTACACTGCCAGCGCCGTGCGTATCTACCTTTTATCGCATCCCTACCGATCTTCATTTGAATATTTCGAGCAGGATATGGACAAAGCGAAAGTATTGGATATGATCTTCCAACAGGTATGGCGCGCGCAATCTGCTCTTGGTGAGCCGATTCTTGTTTCCAAGTACGAGAGCATGTTTTACCACGCATTGCATGATGATATGGATACGCCCAAGGCTCTGCGTGTCATGGAGCAAGTCGCACAGGAAGCAGTAAAGGCAAAAAATAAAAAGAATATCACCAGCGCAAAGGCCCTTTTGAGTACCGCGTTCAACATCCTAGGTCTTCGCATTACCTATCGCTAATATTTTCCTATGACAAAAGATATCAAAACCCCACGGCGCGTGCTTGCAATATTCGCGCATCCCGATGACATGGACTTCAGCTCCGCGGGTACGGTTGCTAAATGGTCGGCACAGGGAGCAGAGATTACGTATCTCGTCTGCACGGACGGAAGCAAGGGGTCGGATGATCCTGCCATGACGCCCAAGCGTCTGGCTGTACTGCGGGAAAAGGAACAGCGCGATGCGGCAAAAATCCTTGGCGTGAAAGAGGCCATCTTTTTGGGGCGCCCCGATGGAGAGCTTGTCGTTGATTTGAAACTCAAAGAAGAAATCGTCCGCGTGATCCGCAGAGTGCGACCAGATGTGGTCATCACGCTTGACCCCGCATTTTTATATTCGCTCACGCGCGGATTCATCAATCACTCCGATCACCGTGCCGCGGCCACTGCCGCGGTAGATGCCGTGTTTCCGCTTGCGCGCGACCGCCTCAATTTCCCCCAGCATGAAAAGCAGGGCCTTAAGCCCCACAAAACCCCGACCCTGTTCCTCGTATCCTTTGACGAGCCCACGCACCTGGAGGACATCAGCAAAACCATAGATAAAAAAATAGCCGCCTTGAAAGCTCATAAGAGCCAGGTCAGTCCTGATGGCTTGAAACGGATGCGTGAGCGAGGCGGCATGCTTGGCAAAAGAGGCCGCATGCGCTATGCCGAAGGATTCAAGCGCATTGAACTTGCCTGAAAACTCTGAAAGATAAAAACATCCTTATAAACTGGAGTTTATAAGGATGTTTTAGTGCGATGAAATCCGGCGCGCCATTAACGTGACGGCGAAAAAGAGAATGCTGACAAGCACTACCGTGGCTCCTGCGGCGGTGTTGAGATAAAAAGAGCCGACAAGGCCTGCGATGACGCTGGCAACGCCAAAGGCGCAGGCATACACCACCATCTGCCGAAAACTTTTACTGATGTTTTTTGCCGCGGCCGCGGGCACCACCAGAAGCGCGGGCACCAGGATAATGCCTATAATTTTGATGCTCACGGCCGTTACTGCGGCCAGGAGCGCGAGAAAAAGATAGTCATAGAGCGCGACGGGCACGCCCGATACCTGCGCCACTTCGCGATTGAATGTGATTTTGAAAAGCGGCCGCCACAGCAATACAAAGATAAGCAGCACTGCGGCGGAAATCGCCAAAGCGAAGAGAACGTCCGCGTACGCGATGGCGATGATGTCGCCGAACAGGAACTGGAAAAGATCGGCGCGATATCCACGCAGGAGGCCTATGAGAAATATGCCGAACGCCGCCGCGCCCGAGAAAAAAATGCCGATCAGGGTATCAGTGGCCTGGGCCGGGGCCCTTTGCTGGATATATCCGATGCTTAGCGCCAACACCACAGACACCGCAACTGCCGCGGCAATGGGATGCACGGCCAGCAAAAAACCCAGGGCCACGCCCGCAAACGCAAAATGCGCCACCGCATCGCCGAAGAACGCGGATTTGCGCAGGACCACGAATACGCCCAGCAAAGAGAGCGCGCCTCCGGTTAGGACACCAGCGACCAGGGCTCTTTGCATAAACGCGAATTGCAGAATTTCAATGTTCATCGTTTTTCCTTATGCGGATATAATGCGTGTTCGGGGCCGTAGAGCGCGTGCATGGTGTCGGGCGTCAGCGCATCAGACGGCGCGCCCTGGCAGACGAGCACATGATTGATGCACAGCACCGTGGTCGCATGACGGAATACCACATCCATATCGTGCGACACCATGACGATGGTGATGTGCCTCTGCGCGCGCAGGTCCTGCAGGCGCGCATAGAATTCCGCCGCTCCCTCTATGTCCACGCCCGCGGCCGGCTCATCCAGAAACAAAATATCCGGCTTATTTAGGAGAGCCAATGCGAGCAGAACCCTTTGGAATTCTCCGCCGGACAGTACGCCGATCATCTTGGGCAAGAGGTCTCTGGCATCCACAGCAGAAAGTGCTTCGTGAGCCGCGTTTTTCCGACTCCGGTCAAGCAGATGCACGTCCAAGAGTTCTGCCACGGTAACGGGCATCGTGCGGTCAAAATCAAGACGCTGGGGCACATAGCCGATGCGCGCCGCTACCCTTTGGTTCAGCGCGGCAGACGGCACGCCGAGCACCGCGCTTTCCCCCTGATAGGGGATAAGGCCGAGCATTGCTTTCATGAGTGTGGTCTTCCCCGAACCATTGGGCCCCACGATTGCGGCAATGCTTCCGGCAGATACGTCGAAAGACACATCCGCAAGAACGCGGTGACCATTCAATACGACGTTGAGATTTTTTACAGAAATTGCGTTTTCCATCCTTCACCCTTCGCGCATTAAAGAATATTTCAATCGACTTTTTAGCGATGCGTAACCCTTAGCAAAATGCTTCAATCGTTTTTCGCGAATAAGTGCATCGGTTTTTGATCGATATGCTTCATAATAAATCAAGCTTATCGGCAGTAAATTCTTTGTGGATCTCACGAGTCCTTTGCTATGCTTTTGAAATCTTTCTCTAAGATCAACGGCAAAACCTATGTAGTGACTTCCATTCTTTTCTGACCGAAGTACATAAACATAAAACATATGCGCGAAGGGTGAGGGATTATTGCATGGCTTCTTTGAGCACGTCAAGATTGCGGCGCATGAGGGACAGATATGAGTCCTTTGCAGGATCGCCTGTTTCAATGGGGTCGAGCGTATAGATCTTCAGACCTAGATCATGCGCAATCACTTCCACAATGCGGGGAGAAAATTGCGGCTCCGCAAAGATCGTCGCTATGCCCGTATCGCGAATCGTCCGTATGACATCGGCAATGTAGCGCGGCGATGGCTCTTTGCCGGGGAATTCTTCAATGACCGCAACCTGCCGCAGGCCGTACCGCTCGGCAAAGTATCGGAATGCCGAGTGGAATGCCACAAAATCTCTGCGAGAGAATCGCGCAATATCGCTTTCGATAGCGCGGTCGAGTTGCCGTAATTCCTCAATATATATCATGGCATTGTTTTGATAAAATGCGGCGTTTGCGGGGTCTGCCGCAACCAGCGCGTCGTGGATAGCGCTAACCTGGACCATGGCGTTGTGCGGACTAAGCCAGATGTGCGGGTCAGCGCCCTTGTGCTCTTCCGGCTCGGCAGAATCCAGCAGACGCACTCCTGCGCTCGTATCCACGACCGTAACCCCTTTATTATCACTCGCCGCAAGCAGGTCGTCGAGTACGGGCTCAAGACCCAGGCCGTTCTTGATAACGATATCCGCTTGACTGATCTTTTGTATGTCGCCGGGCGCGAATGACGCGACTTCCGGCGTCTGGGTAAACAAGAGGGAAAGCTCGATCTTATCCTTGCCCACGACGCGCGCAAAATCATAGAGCGGAAAAAAGGTCGCAACCACGCGAATACGCCCGGTATTTTCGGCCGGTGATGTGATGAGAATCAATCCGCCCTTGCGGAACGAGAGAAAAACCGCGAAGATCACGAGAACCCCGAAAAAAGCTGCAGATGCATACATGCGGTGATGAGACATACTACGGCCACCCTATCATGAATGCGAGTTATTCGCAAATACAGAACAGACAATCGACAAAGACATGGAAACCTTTGAACCAAAAACTTGTCAAACTACCAATAGGGGAATAGGATAGAAATATGAATTTGTCAATACGGCGCGAGATTTCTCGAGACAATCTAAAAGCCGTACTATTCGACCTCGACGGTGTGCTTATTGAGACCGAGCATGAGACATTTCAATTTTATCAGAAATATCTCAAGGAGCATTACGGTATTATACTGCCGGACAGCGCATTTCAATTAAAAGCGGGACGCAAGTCCGCTGATTTTTGGCAAGACGCCCTTACCGCAGAGCAGAGGAGCGTGGTAGACACGGAAAAATTAACCACATTCAAACGCAAACAATTCAATGCCCACCCAGATACCTATATAAAAAAGGCCTTCGGCGGGAAAGAACTTATACAAGCATTGCGGATGCGTGGATGGCAGACAGGCCTCACGACACAGAATGAAGAGCAAATGATGCGCACCGTTCTCGCATGGCTGGACATTGAGTCACTATTTGACGTAATGCTCTCACTTAAAGACATCACTAAGAAAAAACCGGATCCGGAGATTTACCTTAAAGCCGCCCAGTGCCTTGCTGTTGCTCCCTCTGCATGCATTGTCATCGAAGATTCAAAAGACGGCGTTGCATCGGCCAAGAATGCGGGTATGAGGTGCATCGGCATCGCGCATCCATATACATCCCTTGGAGACCTCGATCGTGCAGATACGGTCGTGCATGCATTGGCAGAGATTGCGCCCATTATCGCCATTCACGCAGACAAAAAAATGCAGACGAATCGGTGAGGACTCGTCTGCTTCTGTATCGGACTACAAAGACCTAGGAAAACTTAAAACTTTCCGGTTTGGGGAAGATGGGCAAATCGCCCGGCATGACACCATTCCTCCGGCTGTTGTCTACGCACACATCTATATGCTTCCAGTGAAGTTGGAAGTATCTCTGCTCAAACGCCTCGGTGAGGGCGAAGCGCTTCAACGCTTCTTCCCGGTCGCGATGCTTATCGCGCTCAAGCAATGAGTCAAGACGGACAACGGAAGGCGCATGGACATAGAACACGGCATGGAGCGTCGCCAGATGCGCAGTGGCAACTCCCTCAAAAATGAGGAGTCCTCCTTTTTCTTCTGGAGTGATCTCGATCGTGCCGGTAAGGCGACCTTTGTCAGCGCGGTTGTAAACGCCGGTCATGTTAACCGGCTTCCCCTCATGCAAAGTCCTAAGTACATCCTCGGCTTTTTGGAAGTCCCACCATGTCATTTGGTCGCGGCGGCGTGCGGCTTCCTCCTCTCCCGAGGCCTCGCCTTCGGCAAGCCATTGCGAACGCTCTTCGCTGGAGAACTTGAAGAATGCATCTAACGGCAGAATAGCGGCCCAGTAGTTCTTGCTCGCCGCAATGCTCTGAATCATAGGCGCGATATGGCTGGTCTTGCCGGCACCTGCTTGTCCGGTGACGCCCAAGATGCGTATTTCGCCGGGAACTAGATGCGACAGAATCATATCTGTGAGTGTTCCGTGCTTCATGGTTACTCTCCTAACATGTGGATGGTTTTTATCAAGTCGTCCCGTCCTTGGATGAGGATTGCTCCCGCAAATCCAGCAGCCAAAGCAGGATCGCAATCGCTACTTTCTCGATCGCCGATAGATATCCATTCGGATACGTCACTGTGCACGGCCTGCACAATACCCAAAAAGAAACCCTGATTTGGTTTTGAACAGGAGAAACTTTCGGGACCAAAAACGCGCAACGTGTCTGGTAATCCGAGTATCGCCAGAGTTTCGATGCCCACGGCCACAGGAGAATTTGTCCCGCATACCACATAATGGACACGCGGATGTGACACAAACATCTGAATCGCCTGGCATAACGCAGTGTCCCTGGAAAGCCAGTGTATGGGCTTCCATATGCTACACCGAACTCTGTTCCATTCGTCTGCAGGCATACCCAAAGCGTAGACCACCTGCGTGAGTGTTGCATCAACACCAGTCATGCGCCTGATATGTTTCCTGCGATTGCGAATATATGCTTCTGCTTCTTTGGTATCGCATTCGAGAAAATGGGCGATGGCGACTATTTCAGCTCTACCTCCAGATGAACGATACTGGGGCTGATGATACAGGGTATCATCAATGTCCAACAATACATTGACGGGTGTGGGAATATGTCCATATATCGTAGCCATACGGAACACCTCACGGGCTGATGTTGATATTTGTCTTCCTGAAGACCTGCATTGTCAATGATCTCCAAATGTATAATATACAACTACGGATGGGTAAAAGGTGTTTTGTCTAGGCGTTTGGGTGATATGCTGGAAGAGTATAGAATGGACACATGGATAAGCCCGCGTATGCCACATTCGCCGCAGGATGCTTTTGGTGTACGGAAGCCGTGTTTGACGCGCTGGACGGCGTGCTGTCCGTAGCCCCGGGCTACACCGGAGGCGCCAAAGACAGGCCTACGTACGAGGAGGTATCGGGCGGCGCCACCGGACACGCAGAAGCCGTGCAGATCGCGTATGATCCGGAGAAAATTGCTTATGACGACCTTCTGGAAGTATTTTGGGCCACGCACGACCCCACGACCATGAACCGCCAGGGGGCAGACACGGGCACGCAATACCGCTCGGTCATCTTTTACCACGACGAAGCCCAGAAACGCGCGGCAGAAGCGTCAAAGCAAAAACTCGCGGCGTCAGGCGAATTCAAAGATCCGATTGTTACGGAAATCACGCCTTTCCAAACATTTTTCCCTGCCGAGCAGTATCACCAGAAGTACTACAAGAGCAACAAAGACGCGCCGTACTGCCAGCTCGTCATCACACCAAAATTCCAAAAATTTGCGGAGAAATTCAAGGACAAACTCAAACCTTAGTGGAAAACTGCATACACAACTTTTGTACGGCCGTACAAAAGTTGTGTATGATGATTGTCATGGATAATGGCCACGCAGAAAAAACAGAGGCGGAATGGAAGCAGGAACTCACACCCGAGGCATATCACGTCATGCGAGAAAAGGGGACCGAAACGCCATTTAGCGGGGAATACGTGCACGCCAAAGAAAAAGGCATGTATCGGTGCCGCGCGTGCGGAGCCGAGCTTTTTTCCTCGGATGCGAAATTTGACTCTGGCACCGGATGGCCAAGCTTCACCGAGCCCGCAAATCTCGCACACGTCGAACTAAAAGAAGATATGCGTCATGGTATGCGCCGTACCGAGGTGCGGTGCAAAAATTGCGACTCGCACTTGGGGCACGTGTTTGATGATGGTCCTGCCGACACAGGAGGCCAGCGCTATTGCATCAACTCCGTCTGTCTCACCCTCGGTAAAGAGGGTAATGAGAATGGCTGAAGAGTGCCCCTGCGAGTAACCGCTTCTCTCGCAAAAGCGTTGCATTGAGATATCGCAAAATCTATGACAACAAAGATAGTGATAATCGGAGGAGGCACGGGTACGTCAACGGTGCTTGCCGGATTGAGAAAATATCCTCTGTCTCTTTCCGCACTTATCAGCACCGCAGATGACGGCAGTTCATCGGGTATCCTGTGTAGAGCATTCGGCATGGCGCCGCCCGGCGATCTGCGCCAATGCTTGGCGGCTCTCGGGGATGCTGGCGCCGAACATCTCAATTATCGTTTCCAAAAAGGGCCCGTTCGGGGGCACGCCATCGGCAACCTTCTCATCGCATCCGCCTATGAGCGATACGGCTCAATACAGCAGGCAATGGACATGCTGGCCCGCATATTCAACGCCAAGGGAGTACTCATTCCCATGACGTTGACGCCGACGACCCTCATAGCGCACCTTTCGGCGGGCAGGACATTGCGCGGGGAATCGGCGATTACGTTGGCACGCACCATCAGCACATCCCTCAAAAAACTCGTCCTTGCACCACTGCACATCAGGGCAAACCCGCGAGCGGTTGCGGCATTGCGCGAAGCCGATGCCATCATCGTGGGGCCTGGCAATCTGTACGCAAGCATCCTGCCCCATTTCCTTGTGCCGGAGATACGCAGAGCATTTACCGCCTCCCGCGCCAAGAAAATATATGTTGCAAACCTCGCGACCCAACGGGGGCACACCGACGATTTTTCGGTATCCGATTTTCTCGATGTTCTCGACCGCCGCTTGGGTCATGACGCGTTTACGCATGTGCTATACAATACAGCGCCTCTGCCGGTATCCGGCCGCGCGGGCAAAGTGGCGGCGGCACCCGTGCGGCCGCCTACGCAGAGGAGCAAAGGCATCACGTATGCCGGCGCGCGCCTTGCCGCCGCATCACTCAAAGTTTCCGGCGCCGCAGATCCCATCGCATCTCGGCGCAATCCTTTTCTCCACGATGCCGGCCGCATTGCTGCCGCCATCATCCGATGCCTATGATCATCCTTGATTTCGATGGCGTATTATTTAATGACGCGCGCTTCAGAAAAGATTGCGCGGCCGTATTCGCGCGTTTCGGGGTATCGCGCCGCCTTTACGGGCGCACATACGCACAGATGAAGGAGAGATATGGGGGACATCGCCACAACCGGCACGTTGCGATTCTTCGCGGCAGTATGCCTTCGCTCGATATATCGGGGCTCAATCGCGCGATGAACGCGCTGTTCGCGCAATCGCATCGCTACCTTTATCGGGACGCACTGCCCTTTCTCTCGCGCTGGAAAAAGAAAGGACACGCGCTCGCGATTGCCTCAAACGGAGATAGATTCCAAAAAAGAAAAATAGCGCATAGCGGCGTGGCGCCCTTCATGAGAAAGATCGTGGTGGGGGAAGGGACGAAATCCCCCTTCATCAGACGCATCGCGGCGTATGCCGGTGCAAAGGCAAAGATTTTTTTTATTGATGACAAAAGCGTGGTACTGGAAGAGGTGAAAAAAAGCATGCCGCGCGTGCAAATAATACAGGTCAGGCGGCGAAAAGCGCAGGAGTACAGCACGCATGCTTTCGCCGTTGCGCCGACCCTTGCCGCCGCAGATCGGTTTATCAGGTAGCAGGGAGCGCTTTCCAAGGTTACTTTTATCGGGTACCCTATGTTTTATTGAACGCCTGTCCCTCATCTTTTCAGGGACACGCACGCATACCGTTCCTTTCATACGCAGGGGGAGAACCATGAATATCAGCAGCGATGCTGCGCGGCGACTCGCCCGTATCCAGCAGGAACTGGCAAGGGCAGAGACGCCCTCCTTTCTGCCAGAACTTCTTGAACAGATTCCGCCGATGCGCCACGGAACGCGCGCCGTAATCTGTATACCCGTGGCCGCTTTTGGCGAACAGGAGACCGAGACACTACCCCATACGCTAGAGCAGTTGGAGATGCAGCACGGAAATAATTTCGAGATCGTGCTGTTTCTCAATCGTCCCGAAGGCAGGCATGCCGACCGCACTCTGCAGATCGCCAAGTACGCCCAAGAGCGTATGGCACATCTGCACATGCTGGTCAGTGAGATTCCGCGCGATAAAGTCACGATTGGCTATATCCGCGGACTGCTCCATGCCGTAGTCAGTGAACGCGCACGGCGTGCGGGCATCAATGACCTTGTTCACGTCGTCACCGACGCGGATATGGTTTGGTTGCACCCGCATCTCGTGCAAGCGCATCTGCAACGCCTGCAGAAAACGGGCGCTGATGCCTGCATCGGACAACTTGGTTGGGATCATCCAATTATCCCAACCCGAGAAGTACCGGCGCTCATCGTAGGAGATGCCATAATGCGCCTTATGCCGAAATACGCGAATAAGCGTATTATTGCGGAAGCGGCCGGAGGTAGGTGCATGTCTACGCATATTCTCGAAGAAGTCGTCTTTGCCCGAAACTTCGGGCGTGGCGTATTGGCGAACGTCTCGATCCGCGACAGCGCGTACCGCCGTGTCGGCGGTTACCACCCGCTCGCGCATGGCGAGGATTACGACATCATGCAACGCCTGTGGGAGGACGGACGTCGTGCAGAAAATTACGGCGCGCTGTGTTTCGGATGGCGCGAGCACGATGTAACCGTAACATCCAGCTCACGCCGCGCGCTGTGGGCACTGTATGCCGAAGGCCTGCCCATTGTCCGCCAATGGGACTATATGGGCTACAGTGGCCCTGGCACGCACGGTGCGTTGCCCGACATGGGCGCATACCGCACCACGGAACCGAATGCCGCTTTCCTCGTTCACCTCGTAAATGAGAGTTTGGTGGCGTTCCCTCTCCCGCCGTCTCTGCTCTCGCAAGCCGTTCCCGCCGTTCTCCGCGATATAGGGATCGGCGCGCGGGATTATACTTTACGAATGGTCCCCAGCGACGAAGATCCCACCCTCCGCGTGGCGGAGATCACCATCGGCAACCCCGATGGCCTGCTCTTATGGGTCCGCCGTCAGCAAGAGACGGACTGACCCCCCATCTTGCGTCTTTACAGACGCTCATCGACACCCGGGCCGGATTCGAATAGGACATTACGTTCTTTGAATCCGGCTCTCACCTTTTCACATACACCATCCTATTGATATATACATGCAGAAACACTACGGCGTCGTTGAAGGTTTTTTTTCAGAACCGCTTCCGTATTGGACCCAGCGAGAGCGCCTCAAAACGCTCGATTTCATACACACACATTGCCCGCGCGTGAATACGTATTTTTATGCGCCCAAAAGCGACCCGTGGGTCGTCGCGCATCCTTTGCGGATGTACCCCAAAGAAAAAGTGCGCCAGCTCCAGCATGCGGTGAAACGCTGTAAGCAATACGATCTTACGTTCGTGTATGGATTCAATCCTCCTTTTGTCTTGAACGCGGTCGAGAGTGCTTTTGACGGATACATCGATTCCATACTTCGCAAGATTCGGCAATTGCACGCGGTGGGGGTGCGATATTTTTGCATCCTCTACGATGAGATTCCTTTTGCCCTGAACTTTGATGAAGCAAAATTGAGATCAACGCACGACATGCGTATAGGGGACATCCATGCTCGCGTCATGAATACACTCCGACAGCGGCTTTCGGGAGAGATAGACGGATTATGGTTCTGCCCGCCGGATTATTCTTTCAGCCGCACGACGCCCTATCTGACCGCGCTCTTCGCACGCATGGATATTTCTATACCGATACTGTGGACCGGAAATAGTATTTTCACCAAAACGATTTCAGCCGACCTGATGCGCAAGGCGCGCCATATAGCAGGAAAGGAGCGAGACATCATCTTCTGGGATAATTATCCGGTAAACGATTGCCCGCATCCTCTGGGTACCTTTCATATAGGCGCATTCAACACCCCATCATCCGAGGCCCGCGCGGCACTCGCGGGCATCCTCATCAATCCCATGCGGGAGTGTTACGCAAATTTCATTGCATATCTTACTTTCGAATCATATCTCAAGAATCCTGACGTATTCGGGCGGGATACTGCGCTGGATGCCGCATTCCGCACCCTGCTCGGTGGCGGCGCACAGCCGTATGCGCGGCTGTATAAGACCTTTTCCGACAAGAACATTGCGGATGACGAACCGCGAGGATATTATAGAGCATTTCTGGAAGCGCGGAGCGCGGATGTGGCGCGCATCAATGAAGCGTTGGGGCGCGATCTGGCGGCACTGCGGCCGCCGCGCGCGTCTGCCGGCCGCTCATTTGTCCGCACGACAAAATCCATTCTCAAACGCGCGCGAGATATCCATACAATCTTTTCCCGGATGCTTTTGGAAAGGGGCTGGGAGAGGCGCTTCTTATCTGCCGATGTATTTCCGGTTACTCTGGATAAAAAGTATCTTACCCGGCAGTTCACCGTACTGCTCAAAAGAATTGCTCTTGCAGATACGCTGAACGGGGAGAGAAGCGCGCTTATCAGCGCACTCGCCAAGATGCGCAAAGACAACCATTTCTCTCTTCCCCGGCAGGAGCCCCGAACGCCCCTTGAAAGCAATCTCCTGAAATTATTGCGGCTCTTCATGACGTATCGTGTCGAAAACAAACTGAATATTACGAAAGCCGACACACGGGAGCTCGTGCGCATCCTCCGCGCGCTTATACCGCTTGAGCGGCATTTCTTTGTTCAGAAGATACGGCATCTTCCGGCCGGACAAAAAATAAAAGCGTTCATCCGACGGTCGCTGATGAACGCGTACTAGCGGCACGCGAGAATGTCGCTTAGGGCAGAGCTGAAGCGACGCCCTGTCTCTATTTAACCGCTTTGACAAGCGTGAGATGCTCGGGTGTGTTGACGCCGATGGATTCGGCGGGGTCGATCGGCATGGAGGCCAGGCATTCGCCGCCCGTGATGGCGATGTGCACCAAATCAGTGAGATAGTATTCTCCTTTCGCGTTGTCGCTTTTCAATTTCTTCAGATTCTCCCACAGCCAGGGCGCTTTGAACGCAAAGAATGCGGGATTGACTTCACGGATATTCCGCTCCGCAGACGTCGCATCTTTTGCCTCCACGATTGAGACGATGCGGCCTTGCGCATCCCGCACAATACGGCCAAAATCACCAAATGGCACGCGCCATTCGTTGAAATCTTCTACGATACTGGTCATCATAGAGAGAGCGCATCCTTCGCGTTCATGCAGGGTTTTGAGCTTGGCGATCGTATCGGCCCCCACAAACGGGTGGTCGCCGTAGAGCACGATGATATTGTCCGTGGTACCCGCAAGCAAGGACTCGGCGCATTGTACCGCATGTCCGGTGCCGAGCTGTTCTTTTTGATAGACATAATCATAGCTGTTACCAAGCGTCGAGCGGAGAACATCGGCGTGATGCCCCACGACCAACACCGGACGCTGGTCAGCTCCCGATACCCGTATCGCATCCAGAAGATACTGGATCATAGGGCGGCCGTCCAAAGGGACGAGCACTTTGGGAATGTCGGATTGCATCCGCGTCCCTTTTCCGGCGGCCAGCACGATCACGCGCGTATTCATGGCAAGAGTGTAGTATAGGGTGTAACGATATCCTGGAAACAAGAGTAACATGGAGCAGATTATTTTTATAGACAAGTCAAAAGGCATCACGTCCTTTGACGTCATACGCATGCTTCGGCGGACACTCGGTGTGCGCAAGATGGGGCACGCGGGAACGCTGGATCCCAACGCCACGGGGATTCTTATCGTAGGCGTGGGCGAGGGAACAAAGCATTTGCAAAAATACATAGGACTGCCAAAAACCTATGTCATGGATATTCTGCTCGGTGTGCGCACGGACACCGGAGACATCACCGGCAATATTATCGAAACATCTGTTTGTCCAACATTCAATGTTGGACAAGTCGAGCGCATATTGGAGGGTATGATTGGTTCAATTGCATTACCTATTCCGTCATACTCGGCGCTCAAGTACAAAGGTAAGCCGCGCTACGCATACGCGCGAAAGGGGATTGCGCTTGAGCCAAAAATAAGGAAAATGGAGATTTTCTCATTAAGATTCATAGATATTTGCTATGGAGGATTAGCCTCCATAGCAAATCCTGTGCTGAAAATAGAGATGGATTGCGCATCCGGCACGTACGCGCGCTCCGTTGCCGAGGAAATCGGCCGCATGCTCGGCGTGCCCGCAACATTGAAGGACCTGCGGCGCACCCGCATCGGCGCTTTTTCTGTTGCCGAGGCGCAACCTTTGCCGCCAATAGAAAAGGCCTCCGTTTGATGCCGGAGGCCGATACAGACAGCAACAACGATGCAGGTAACGTGCTACGCAAGGATCTCCACGGTGTCGCCGCGATGAATATCTCCCGGGATATCCACAACGCAGTTGACTCCCAGCGTAACGCCACCTTCGGGTGCCTCCCGATAGGTGAGTAGCGTACGCAAGGGCTCTTCCCGCCACGGATCATCTGCGAGCTCGCCGACGTTTTGATCAACCGTTGGAATAGGGCAACGCTGATTGAGCTTCACCACGCGCATCACCGCCTTGCCGATACAAATGCGCCTGCCCACCCATGTATCTTCTTCGTAGGGATTGATGCCACCGATGAGAATATTTGCGCGAAAATTTTCCGGAGGCGTGTAAGCAGACGCCCGATGATTGAGATCATCGCACGACGGCGCCCCCAGAATATGCACCGGATATCCGTCCTGCCCGCGCACTTCAAACGACTCGTCGAGTACGCTGGAGTGATGCAGACGCGCGTGATGCACCATGCGGACAAGTGCGCATGGGTTTGCGAGAAACGCACCGAACCATTCGGCGGCTTCCAGACCCATATCGCAACCCCACCCGTCGTCTTCGTGTATGCGTACCGTGCGAGGCATATTGAGATCGCTCTGATGATGGAAAAAAGCCACAGAAAGATCCGGCATACTGGGTGCTCGCACTACAAGTATGCCTGAATGCTGCAATCTTCCCAATGCTTCCAGGCGTCCCAGATGAGGACGGATAAGCGCCATTCGCGGAAAATCGCGCTGGCTCATAAATAGCCCGTCTGGTTCCACAAGGACCAAGTCCCGATCGTGTACAAACCCGTCAACATCGAGATACGCTTGCGGGACATCCGTTCCGGCACACGACTTGATAAGATGTAGCCGGATTCGCGCTACAAAAGGAGCCATCATACACCTCCAAAGAACAGGTTTTTACCGTCGCTCTACCATAACCGAAAGACAAAAAAAGTCCAACTGCGCACAGAGAGAGAGTGTGGCGCACATTGCGCCTCCACCTCATGAATGGTATCATACCAAAAACCCGACAGGCGTTTTTTGTTTGCGCAAAATATGATTCGTAAAATAAAAAATCTCAACAACTATCTTTTCACCACCGCGCCCGAGACGTTTGCCGCGATCCCGCGCAGGTTTCTGCGACGCGGCGTCGCGGCATTTCCCGCTTTTGCAGACCGCAATTACCGCATTTATTTTACCGGACAATTTATCTCGCTCGCCGGATCATGGCTTCAGCAAGTGGCGCAGGGCTGGCTCGTGTTTGAACTCACGCACTCGGCGTTCTGGGTTGGATTCGTGATGGCGCTCTCCTCCCTGCCGGTGCTCTTTTTCGGCGTGTTCGCTGGCGTCGTCGTTGACCGATTTAATACCAAAGGCCTCCTCTGCATCACGCAGGTAGCGCCCTTGATCCTTGCCGCAATGCTCGGCGTGCTGACGCTCGCGGGCATGGCGACCATTTTCAATATCTCGGTGATCGCGTTTCTTTTCGGCCTAGTCAACGCCCTTGACGTCCCCAGCCGCCAGACGTTCACCGCCAAAATGATGGACCGCTCGCGGCTGGCATCCGCGATTGCCCTCAACGCGGCCGCGTTCAACGGCTCGCGCATCATCGGCCCCTCATTTGCCGGCATCTCAATCGCGCTTGTGGGCGTGGGCGGCACGTTTCTTATTAATGCCGCGAGCTTCGTAGCCGTCATCATTTCGCTTTGGCTCATCCGCGTTGACGCACAACCACCGGACACCCACTCCCATCCCGTTACCGCGCTCAAAGAAGGACTCCGTTATACCTTCTCCCGCGCCGATCTGCGCCTTATTATGTTCACGGTAGCATGCGTCTCCATTTTTGGCTGGTCATATATTGCCATTCTCCCCGTGATCGCGGGCGATATTTTTCGCCAAGACGCCACTGGTCTCGGTCATATGTACACCGCCATCGGCTTTGGCGCGGTGACCGCGACCGTGCTCGTGTCGCTGTATCTGCCTCGATGGGGGCCTGTGCGATTTATCGTAGGGGGTAACGCCGCGATCATTGCCGTACTCCTCGCGTTTTCGTTCGTCACGCACTTCTCACTTGCGCTGGCGCTCATGTTTCTTGCCGGCCTCGCCCTTCTTGCCCAGATGTCCGTCATGAACACCACGGTTCAGCATTCTATAGACGGCAATTTCCGCGGACGCGTGATGTCTATTTACGTTACGATGTTCCGAGGCATGAGTCCCATCGGGGCATTGCTGATTGGCTGGCTCGGCGACGCCGTAGGCCCCATGTGGGCTGTGCGCCTTATGGCCTTGCCGCTCATCGCCACATCCGTGCTTTTGTTCAGAAAGCGCGGCCTGCTCCCGCGCCACACCGAGCAGAGGATGTATCGCTGACACTCGTATGCCGTCCCTCGCCACTTGCGCGCTTTTTCCTTTGGGATACACTTACACGTATGGAACCAAAAACATGGAGTGTGCCGCGTAATCTCTTTTTGCACCTCTTGATGATCGGCACGCTGTATGCCGCGATCATCGGGCTTCTCGTCCTGCTTTTTCAATACGTCAACGTCTCTTTTCCTGACATTCTTTCCGCGTCCCACACCGCCATTCTCGACCGCATCCGCCGCGCCGAGTCCGTCCTCCTCGTCGTCTTCCCTGTGTTTCTTTTCATTTCGTGGCTTCTGGAATGCGACTTCACCAAGGAACCCGCCAAGCGCTCCAGCAAGACGCGCAAGTGGCTGATTTACTTTACACTTTTTCTCTCGGCGATCACCATCATTATTGATCTCATCACACTGATCTACACATTCCTGGGAGGGGATTTGCCCGTACACTTTCTTCTGAAAATAGTCGCTGTGCTTGTCGTGGCAGGCGCGGTCTTTGGATACTATTTCTGGGAGCTACGTAGAAACGAAAACGAACGCACTATGCTTCCGCGCTATGCCGCAATCGCAAGCGCCTTCGTCCTCCTCGCCGCCATTGCCGCCGGACTCTTTATCGTCGGCTCTCCGACGACCCAGCGCACACGCCGCCTTGACGCAGAGCGCGTGTCGCACCTGCAGATTCTGCAGAACGAAATCATCAATTACTGGGTGTATAAAGATGCCCTGCCAGCGTCGCTTGATGCCTTGAAAAATCAGCTCACCGGTTTTGTGCCGCCGCGAGACCCCGCGACCGAAGCGTCTTATGAGTATCGCGTTACCGGATCGCTGACGTTTGAGCTCTGTGCCACATTCAAGACAGACGAGTCCGCACGCGCCATCCCATATTTCTCGGCAAAGCCCCTGCCGCTGTTGTATCCTGACGGCTCGCGAATTTCGTCCCAGATATCCGCCAACGAAGTGTGGAGCCATCCTGCGGGCACCTATTGTTTCTCCAGTACCATTGACCCCGCATTCTATACGCCGGAAAAGCGTCCGTTCTAGCCACACACAAAAAGGTCGATTATTTTCATAACATTTTTCTTGTATGATGCCTATGACTACTGACGGAAAAGTATGCCGCTGCCCGCACCACTCCATGATGCCGATATTCGCCATCGCGTTCGGTCTCGTGTTCTTGCTGGGAGCGATGGATGTGCTGACCGCGCGCGTGGTAAGCATTGCCTGGCCAATCATCGTGATCGCCGCAGGCCTTAGCAAGCTCACGAGCAAGATGTGCTCGTGCTGTGGGATGCACTCCCCAAAGATGCAGGGAATGTAAGCACCGCATATGCGTACCGCTCCGGCTCCAGCCGGAGCGGTTTTTTGTTGCAAAGCCAATGCAACCGTGATATAAATATCCGAGTTTCTTCTTGTATCTCCGATAGAAGGGGAGGGACATGGCGATTGTAGCCGTTCTCTGCTGTATTGATCCGAAGATTCAGCCGGGAGTGTTTGAATGGGCGGAGAAGAAGTTTGGCCGGGGAAATTTCACGCTCATACCAACACCAGGAGCCGAATTGCCGTTTGTCAACTTTTTTTATGCACGCGAAAGAAAACGCATTCTCAATCTCCTGCGCTTTATCAGAGATGAAATGGGTCTCGCACAAACCGTGCTCATATCGCACTCGGGATGCGTTGCCTGGGCAAGAGCGGGGAAACAATTCGCAGATCCCATTGACGATGCGCGTTTCCATGGCCAAAAATGCTCGATTGCCTTGCAAAAGATCAATCAGCATTTTCGCGGCATGCCGATGACGCATCATTGGTTCCGCAAGGATCTCCAGCAGATGATGTGGTAAGCTCCCATCCGAACAACATCCCGCTCCGATTCACCTCGGAGCTTTTTCATTTACACGCGCCAATGCTACCATCGCAGTATGGCGCAGGAAAGAATCATAGGACATTTGGACATGGACGCTTTTTTCGCGGCAGTAGAGGAGCGTGAGCACGAATCCTTGCGCGGCCTGCCGCTCGTGGTAGGCGCTGACCCAGAGGATGGGAGGGGACGCGGCGTGGTATCCACGGCCAATTACCGCGCCCGCGAATACGGAATTCATTCGGCCATGCCCATTTCCACTGCATGGCGCTTGTCAGAGCAAGCGCGCCGAGAGGGCAAAACACCGGCAGTGTTTCTGCGCACCAGTTTTGACCTGTACCGCGACACGTCCCGGCGCATCATGGCAATCATCCGCGAATATGCTTCCGTCGTGGAGGAGGCAAGCATAGACGAAGCATACTTCGACCTTTCATCTTGTGCCGAACTAAGCTCGGCACAGAATACGGCCAAAGAGATAAAGAAACGGATTATGGCGCAGGAGCGCCTTACGTGCTCCATCGGCATCGGACCCAACAAGCTGATCGCAAAAATAGCATCTGACATGCAAAAACCCGACGGCCTTACGATCGTGCCTGCTGAACACGCGGAAGCATTCCTCGAGCCCCTTCCCATACGCAAAATCCCTGGCATTGGGCCCAAGAGCGAAGAGCAATTCAATAAAAAGGGCATCACGCTCGTCCGCGACATCAAAGCGCTGTCGCAAGCAGACATGGAGACAACCATGGGAAAGTGGGGGAGTGCGCTGTATGAAAAAGTCCGAGGCCGAGACGACACACCTCTAGCAGAATCCTACGAGGCAAAATCAATCGGCGAGCAGGAGACATTTGCGCAGGATACCCTCGAGCCGCCGTTTCTTTTTGAGCGGCTCAATGCGATGTGCCACAGCGTGCACGGGCGCATACGCGCGGAGGGATTTGCTGGATTCAAGACCATTGCCGTAACCGTGCGCTTTGCGGACTTTGAGACCCTGTCCCGCGCGCATACGCTCCCCGCAACCACCGACTCCCTCCAGATGCTGAAGTTCGAAGCCATGCGCCGCGTCATGCCCTTTCTTGATGCTCGGGAAAATCCCAAGCGCAAAAAAATCCGCCTTCTCGGCGTTCGCATAGAAAAACTCTCATAGGTTCACATAAAACGC
>Ga0209542_10005699_pt1 | contig 24701 bp, 17 predicted proteins | sample RifCSPhighO2_01_FD_184028 | JGI IMG/M metagenome (GOLD analysis project Ga0209542, IMG submission 184028) | Soil microbial communities from Rifle, Colorado - Rifle CSP2_plank highO2_0.1 (SPAdes) (version 2) | ecosystem: Environmental > Terrestrial > Deep subsurface > Rock core/Sediment ...
AAGGCTCCTACTGGGAACAAAGTGGAGGTGGAACTTCCGTTGCCCGTATTTTTACTACTCATGTGCGCTCGGATGGCACTATGGACTTTGGCCATACACAGATGAGTTTCCGCTCGAGTGCCGTCAAAGCACCCCTAAGAAAATGGAACCTGCAAAGTGTCTATATCGAAAACCGCTCTGACGGTAAAACTTATGTTACTTTGTGGTCGGATGATAGGGTCGTGGTCAAAGGGCGAGTCGAAAATGCCTTCCGCGGCGGGACTTTCCGTGAAGCACATTTCGGTATGTACGCGGACCGAGAAAGACTGGGAGGTGGTCCGTTTGCGGTTTTAAATGACGATTTAAAAGTCATTCGAGTTTCAGATATTAATGAAGCAGCAGCTCTTATCGGGCAAGAGCTTGGAACCGGACCTGTGGAAACAACCGGAAGTGGCGCCAGTTCACCAGGTAGTTTTAAACCCGAATGTTCTGACGGAAATGACAATGACGGCGACGGAGCCATTGATTACCCGAGCGACAAGCAGTGTTCAGGTTCTTCTTCAAATGATGAGTTAGGGGGTTCGACTCCACCTCCAACTTCAACCCCAAAGCCAACCTCAACTCCCGGTTCGGGCACACCAACTCCAACGCCTACAACTGGCAGTACAAGTAACAAATTTAAGATTGGGGACAGAGTAGAGGCAATTCAAACCTTAAATGTCAGAACACAACCAGGTGGCGGAACTATATTAGGAACACAGCCTCTAGGTGCAAAAGGTACGGTTACGGGAGGACCGCAGCTCGGCGTAGGAGGGAACTCTTGGTGGTGGGATATAAATTATGACAGCGGAGTTGACGGTTGGAGTTCGGAGGATTCGCTCAAAAAGGAAGGTGCAACGGTTACTCCTACACAACCAACGGGTATAGCGGGGGATATAGATGGTGACGGCGACGTAGATATATTTGATTACAACATTATGGCCGCCAATTTTGGCTCAAGCAATTGCGGAAATGTTGCCGACGTAGACGGGGACTGCGATGTAGATATTTTCGACTACAACATTCTGGTTGAGAATTTTGGAGGAGGTGGCCCAACTCCAACGCCTCAACCTACACAGCCTCCAACCGGTAGCTGCGATAGCATTATTTCGGCTGCTTCGGCCGGCGCTATTATTAGGTTACAAACTGGGAATCAAACGGTTTGTCTCGAGCGCGGTAAAACTTATAACTCAATAATCGAAATAACAGGAAGCAATCTGATTCTGGCCACATCCGGTTCGGGAACTAGCCCAATTGTTAATGCCGGTGGCCAAAATTACGCTGTTTATGTTCGGGCCAATGACGTTATAGTCAAAGATTTGGAATTGCAAAACGCCACTTTCGGAGTCGATGTTTCGGATGCTGCAAATAGAGTCACGATTCAGGATGTTACCTCTCACGATAATACCCACGGCATGCGTTTGGGTAGAGGAAGCGGAAATGCAGTCAAAAATTGTACAGTCTATAACAACACTCAAAACGGAATTGTGTTTGACACGGACGGCATGGTCATTTCCGGATGCAAGATTTACAACAACTCAGTGCGGGTAGGGAGTTTTGTCGGTCTTTACCATGGTATTTATGGTTCGGATGGTTGCAAAAATACCACAATAGAAGGTAACACTATTTATGGAGTGAATAACGGCAACGGAATCAATTTCAAATGCCGCTCGGGTACCGTCCGCAACAACACTATTTATGATACCGGCAACGCAATTCATCTTGAAGACCAGTGCCCGAACCCGGATGAAATACCGGTGAACGGGAAATGTAGCGTGCGTTCCTTTGGGACTGTCGAGGTCTACGGAAACAATGTTCATGATAATGAGCGGGGAATAGTTCTTTATGACTATGACTGGAATACGGATGTAACCGTAAACGTACACAACAATACAACTACGAATAATTCCAAAAGCAAAAGTCCGGAACCCGAAGGAGAGCTGGATGTTCAAGTTACAACGGCCAAAATAATCCTTAACAATAATATCTTTAATGCCGGCTCAACCTGTGCATCTGGCTGTTTTAAAAGCGTTTCTCAACCTGCTGTCGGCATGGATTCCAATAATAACTGTTTTTATAAAGCTGGTGGGAGTGACACGAGTGCATTTTCGTATGCCGGAAATAATTATAACTTTTCTGGCTGGCAAAGCCAAACTGGGGATGATTTAAACTCGTTTTTCGCCAGCCCGACCAGTCCCCAGTGCAATTCAAAAGGAAAATGATAATTAATAAAAAGTGGTTCTTTACTATTCTTGTCACAGCGTTATTGATATCCGTCTTATTGGGAGTTAAAGAAGTTAAAGCCGCGCAACTTATTTTCAACAGCGGTTTCGAAGCTGATTCGCAGATTACGGGGGGATTTTCGGACATAACAGGCATAGATCGTTCCGTTTCGCCTCCCAACAATTGGGGTAGCGATACTTGGGATTACGATTTTAATTATGTCGGGGGTGGTAGCAGCCAGAGGCGGGCGGAAATCGTGGACGACCCTACGGGAGCTATAAATTCCAAAACGGGAAAGATTAACCGGGTATTGCATTTCTGGATGCGTGAGGCACCGCCTGGGACTAATGCCAGAACCCGCGTGGCCGCGCAAATTCACCAACTGGACCGAACCGAATGGTTTAGCCGAAGAAAGATTTATGTGCACCCGGACATGCTTCTGCTTTCAGATTTTCCGGGAAGCTCTCGGGTAATGTTTGAGGAGATTAAGGTAATTGAAACCAGCCGAGATCCGCACTTTCGCATCACCCTGGTGTGGTCCCGGTTGGGCCAGTCAGGAGCCAGGTGGGAAGTCACAGGTGAAGATTTCCGTAACGGAGATTTCTGGCAATTACAGAGCAATGCATCCATTCCCATCGGAGAATGGTTTACTGCAGAAACCTACTACAAGGCCGGGAACAACAACACCGGTCGTTATGTCTTCGCGATTCAAAGAAAAGGAAAGCCTAAGGAGGTACTTTTTGACGTAACTAACTGGACGCATCATCCCAACATAGCACCAGCCCCCGCGGATACCTGGAATCCTCAAAAACTCTACATGTCGAGCGGGGATGATGTGGATTGGATTCGTAGCAAGGGTGGAGCGGCACAGCTTTATTTTGACGATTGGGAAGTTTGGTCTACAAAACCGGGTGGAGGAGACCCAACTTCGACACCAACTCCTTCAAAAAAACCTACTCCAACAGGTGTTAATATTCAAGGCGATTTTGACCGTGACGGGGATGTGGACATCTTTGATTACAACAGCCTGGCCTCGAATTTTGGTTCAACCAGCTGTGGAAACGTAGCCGACATTGACGGAAACTGCAAAGTCGACATTTTTGATTACAACTTGCTTATAGAAAATTTCGGAAATTAATAGAATTTTATGATAAAAAGATCATTTATATTTATAGCTGTAGTTGTTTTTATTGGGTTTAGCAGTTCCGACATCTATGCCACTGATTTTAATCCATCTTATCCAAGGATTGGTATTTTTCATTTTGGTAGCGCCCCGGCAGCGTGGTATGCAAAGCACGACATGGTGATGGTTGGGAGTGCCGCGTCCCTAGGAGATGATATTAAATCTATTAATCCTGCCACGATAGTTTTGCCTACGAAGGGTTGGACTGCCTATGGAAGTGCGTCTACATTTCCTATTCCTTCAGGAGATTTTGACAAAAATGCTTATCTAGTTCACAACTCTTTGGGAGCAGAGGTATATATTAACTGTTGCGACCGACTTATTGATCAGTCTTCCTATTCCAGACCCGCGGCAAGTGGTAGATATAAGGGTAATTCAATTCTTCAGGCACTACCAATTCAGGCTGTCGAAAACGCACTATTGGGTGTCAATGACGGAGTAGCTACCGATTGGCTTTGGGTAAAACCCTATGGAACCTCGGATGTCGATTTTGATAGGAATGGGAAAAACGATTATAGCGAGTACGGCAGTAGTTGGGTTTACGGAAAATGGCAAGAAGGGACAATTCAGCTCTTGGCAAATCTAAAGAATGAGCTTGACAAATTTAGTTCAAAAAAAGTTTCTCTTGTAAATTTTGGTTTCCAGTTCCAAAAGTTAGGCACAGCTCATATTAATGGTATGGTGCGCGAGTGGACAACTAGTTTTGGCAACAACTTCGCTTCTGGCTATTTTTGGAATGACGAATATAAATATTTTATGGAGAAAGCGCCAACACCCCATGTGGCACTTATCGACGGTCGACCGAGTCGTAGCGACCCCTGGATTAATAATCTGGTTGATAAAACTGATTCAAGAAACCACTTGCAAGCAATGCGCTATCTTCTTACCGGCACACTTCTCGGAGATGCATACTTCAACTTTATGACTTTCGAGCAAGCCCAAAATACTCACAACCACCATATTCATGCTTGGTATGACGAGTTTGATGTAGATCTAGGCCAGCCTAAAGATTTTGGACAATCGGGCCCCATAGGTGATGCGCAAGAAGTAGAAAGCGGAGTTTGGATAAGGTTTTTTGATAAAGGAGTTTCTTTAATGAATGCTAATGGAAACCCTGTGACTATTACCGATCAAGATTTAAGAGGGTTACCAGGCTACGACGGTCCGTATTGGCGATTCACGGGTGGGCAGGATATGGCTTTAAATGGGGCATCCAAGGCAATAAACAACGGACAGGTTTTCGGCTCTATTACACTTGGTGGATATAATTATATCGAAAACAATCAAGATAAGGTGATGGGTGACGGAGCCATTTTACTCAAAAGCGTAAAGACGATAGTTTCGGATATAGTTGTTGATAATCGTGGTTTCAGTACTTCTCCGGGAAGTAATGAGGCAGTCTTTTCAGGTGGATTTAGCCAACAGATTAGTGGTGGAGCAGAACATTGGAGTGTTTACTCTGATCATAACAGTCGTAGCTATGACGGAGTCGCCTATTGGCAGCCATATGCCGTAAGTAATGTAGGGGGAAATGCTAGGTTTGTTCCCAACATTGGTGTGGCAGGCAATTATGAAGTTTTTGAGTGGCACGGATATCTAGGCATCGATCCTGGCGTTACCCAAGAAGAATCGAATGTAAAAGTAACAATTAATCATGCTGGAGGAATGGCTGATAAAAATGTGGATCAATCTACGAATTATGGAAAGTGGAACAGTCTGGGAACTTATAAGTTCAATAAAGGAACGTTGGGAGATGTAACATTATCTGCACAAGGTGCAAACAGTCCCGTTTTGGCAGATGCAGTGAAATTCGTATATAGAGATGGGGGAGTGCCTATTACATCGACACCCACCCCTGAATTTATAAGGGGCGATTTGGACAAAGACGGAGACGTGGATATTTTCGATTACAATATATTGGTTGACAACTTTGGGAACACTAATTGCGGGAATGTTGCCGACATAGACGAGGACTGCGACGTAGGTATTTTTGATTACAATATACTTGTAGAAAACTTCGGTAAATAGGGTGTACAATTTTAATGAACCTTTATGGATAAAAGGGATTCTAACTTACTACTTGTTCTTTTGAGTTCCGCGGTTTTGTTAATCAGTACATTTATTTTTACGAGTGCTGTGCAGAAAGAACCGAAGATTAGATTCGGCAAGGCATCTGAAAACGTAGTGACAAAAGAGTTGGTTTCAGGATTTCCGCTAATTCCAGAATATCCGGCTAGTTATCTTGAGAATTCTTATAAACAAGAAGATGGCACAAGTGTTAGATATGTAGGCAATTGGCTAACCAGCGATTCAGTTCCACAGGTTGAGATGTGGTATAAGGAAGAACTTGTTGATTCAGGCTGGGTAATTGATAATTTACCGGCAGACGAGAATGATGAGCAGATTCAATACCTTGTTGCTAAAAAAGCTGAATTGACCCTTCAATTATCAATTATACGGGGTAAAGCCCAAAATTTAACTCAAATTATTGCTGAATTTCCACCACAGATAAACGAAGATGAAAGCTAAATTTACTAATTTTATCGGCTATGGCTATAAAAGACAGATGGTCGTCTAAGTCAAAACTTCTTTTATTTGGATTCATATCCATAATTTTTTATTTATTCTTCACTAGCTCGACCATCCACGCCCAGACACTAAGGTTTGTTTCTTGGGGAGACACAAAAAGCGGCACCAGCACTCTTTCTGCCGAGTCTAATCAAGCCAAAGCTCTAAATCCCAAATTTACTATTTATGCCGGAGATTTGGTTAGCAGTTGGAGTATACCCGCTATTGAGGCATGGGTAGTCGCGGTTAATGGGGGAAATAATAACGGTATGCGCGATATAACCTTTCCCGTAAGAGGCAATCACGACTCTGGTGCTTCCCAGGCCGACTGGTCAAACTATTTTAACCAGGCACAAACTGCAGCCAGGGTAGGTGCCACGAATTACTCCGAATTAACTAAGGATCTGACTTATTCTTTTGACTGGGGAAATTCACATTTTGTGGGCATTGATGTGATAGGTGATGTTACCCGAATGTCATCGGCGCAGATTGCTTGGCTGGATAATGATCTGACAGCTGCAGAAAGCCGAGGATTAACTCACGCCTTTCTTTATTGGCACGGGCCGATTTATGCACTAGCCGAGCACTGCTGCCCAGCGGCTCCGTCTGCACTAATTAGCGTTCTTAACAAACATCCGATTGTGTCAGCTACTTTCCAAGGGCATGAACATGTGACCGCCTATACCCATATAAATAGCTCGCGCATCCCAGCGGTAACACATGAATTTGAAGAGTTCGTTACTGGTGATGCGGGGGCGGGACCCGACACTTGCCAATCGGGAAGATTCGATTATTGTATGACCAACGAGACCCGTGCCCACGGTTTTGTAACGGTAGATGTTTCAGGAGCAGCATTCACAGTGAATTTCTATAAACTGGGTACAACTTCTCCCCAAAAAACTATGACTTTTAGCAAATCTGGTTTAACTCCTACCAAAACTCCAACGCCTACACCCAAACCGACTATCCCGACAAAAATACCGGGTGATTTAGATAAGGATGGGGATGTAGATATCTTCGACTACAATCTTCTGATTGAGAATTTTGGCTCAACTTCTTGTGGAAATGTGGCCGATATAGACGGAAACTGTAAGGTCGATATTTTTGACTATAATACACTGGTTGAGAATTTTGGGAAAACGGGTTAATCTGAAGTGATGGTTAACCTACCCAAAAATTACTTCACTAGGCTAGCCATTTTAATATTTGTAATTTTAGCTATTACTTTTCCTCGGTCGATTTCTGCCCAAAGTTTTTTACCAGGAGACTTGGATAAAGATGGCGATGTAGATATTTTTGACTATAATCTATTAATTACAAATTTTGGTGCAACTGGCGATAACCCCGCAGATATTGATGGAGACGGAGACGTCGACATCTTTGACTACAACATATTGATTAGTAATTTTGGCAAAACATCGGGTACTCCGACTCCGAACCCAGAACGCCAGGCATGTGAAGCTGATTCCAACGGAACATGGAAGACATTTCCTGACTCATGTGCTGACTATTGTTTCGATTATTATTTAGGACCAAGACCTTGCCTTTTGGTTTTGACTGAAAGCTGTGAATGCGGGGCAGATATGTGTTGGACAGGGACTGAATGTATTTCAAATCCAAAACCAACTATTCCGCAGATTACTCCCACGCCGACTACGAAGCCCTCAATATCACCTCCGCCTACCCCTATTCCGGGCCAATCGAAAGACATCTGGATTACGAAGGATGAGATTTCTAAATTGCCTACCAGTGGTCAATACTGGGACCAGCTGGTTTCTGCGGCGAATAATCTTCCTTCGATGTCAGCAAGCGGAGGTCATGAAAGTACTCATGATGTATACACGATGGCTGCGGCCTTGGTTGCAGCAAGGCTCAACGATAGTAGTCGTAAACAGGTAGTCGCGAGTGAAATTATCGAAGCAGTCAATAATCAGGTAGAGAATGACGGAAATTCGCTTTCTTTGACCAGAACTCTACCGGGCTATATTATTGCAGCTGATTTGATAGACTTGAAAAATTTTGACGCCTCCGCCGACGGCAAATTCCGCAGCTGGCTCGAATATGTTGTCTATCAGCTCAAGCTTGATGGTGCGACACAGCTTCAGAAGCACCTCAAGGCCAATAATCACGGAACTCAAGCCGCCGTTGTCAGGTTGGCGGCCGACCTTTATTTAGGAAAGATGGATGACTTTGCAATGGCGGCGGAGGGTTTGAAAAAGTGGTTAGGTATGCCGAATTCGTTTAATGCCAATTTTAATTGGGGAGATTTGTGCTGGCAGGCCGACCCAAGCCGACCGGTGGGCATCAATCGCAAGGGTTCAAAAATGACGGTAGCAGGGGCTTTAAGAGATGTGGATGGTGTTCAGCCCGATGAACAAAGAAGGGCAGGCTGTCCGGATGGAAGCTGGCCTCCGCCTACTGACGTTCATGTATGGGGAGGAACTCAAGGTATTGTCGGCCAAGCCATAATATTAAGCCGTAATGGTTATCCCGACGTTTGGACTTGGGCAGACGGTGCAATTCTTCGTTCAATGAACTGGCAATACGATCCTGCCAGAGGTGATGCCCGCGCATCGGGTGACGATTTATGGATTTTGCCGGTAGTCGATGCGATTTACGGAACCAACTTTTGGAACGGCGGAACGGTGGGTTATGGTAAGCAAGTAGGTTGGACCGACTGGACCCACGCCAGATAAACTAGGAGATGCAAGCTTTTTCAACAAAAACTAAAATAATCGTTGTTTTATTTTTGGTTTTATTTGCAAATACTGCGGCTAGCAAAAATGTGTATGCTCAAGGGATTCAAGGGGATTTGGACGCGGATGGAGATGTTGATATCTTTGACTACAATATTTTGACTTCTAACTTTGGCGCGACGGGGTCAAATGTTGCAGACATCGATGGAGATGGGGACGTAGATATCTTTGACTACAATATTTTGGTAGAGAACTTTGGAAAGACTTCCACGCCAACTAATACTCCTACTCCGCCGCCGAATTACGACCCCACGCAAGGCCATACCTACCCGCGCACGGCCGTGTGGCAGTTTGGCGGAGCCGTGCCGGATTGGTACGCGCGGTTTGACCTGGTGATGTCGGCAGAGTTTAACCGAGATTTTATCAGCAAGACAAGGCAACTGAATCCCGATATTATTTATTTACCAACCCGCGATTTCAACGGCGGCTGTGATTTCATGTCGTGTCCCGAGGAATGGTATCTGCATTACAGCGACGGCAGCCGCATTCCCTTGTATGATCTGGATAATCGTTATTATATGAATCTTTCGGATTTAACCCCGCGCTCCAACGGCAAGATTGGCGTGGAAGCCCTGGCGGATAAGGCGCGCGATATCGTGGTAGAGAGCGGCGCGGACGGCATGGCCACGGACGGGCTCTATGGACGGTTCCATTATGAATTTAATTGCGGCCGTGAATGGATGATTGATTGCGACCGGCTGGATCTTGACTACAACGGCCAAGCTGATTTCAGCGAGCACGGCAAAGAGTGGTTTTTGGATCACTGGGAAGCCGGCGTACAGACTTTGCTCACGCGCCTGCGGTCTAACCTGGCGTCGGTTCAGTCGCCTAATACGGCTTTACCAGAGCCGCCGATCATGGTGAATACCGGCTCGCCGGTAATGCCGATTGACGGGGTGATTAACGGCTTAGTCTATGAGCACGTCGAAGGCTTGGACAATTGGACCTCGGCCCAGCGCGAGCAGGCAGACCTGTTGGCAAATATCCGTTTGCCTATGATGACGCTTATCAATGATCATCCGGTATCAGGCTCGGCCACTGATTATCGCGCCATGCGCTTTGGTCTGGCGCGGGCCATGGCCTTGGGCGATATGTACTATGAATTTCAAGACCGCACCAATGGCAACAGCGAGCACTATTGGGGTCGCTATTACGATGAATATGATCTTAACCTTGGTTATCCGACCGGGGCGATGGTCAAGGCGAGAGGCGAGGTTTGGGTGCGATTTTTCCAAAAAGGCGCGGTGCTGGTGAATGTTTCAGCTTCCAATCAGTCGGTCAGTGATGCTGATTTGCGGTCAATCACCGGCTATGCCGGGCCATACTACCGTTTCCAGGGAGGTCAGGACCCCAATGTCAATAACGGCCAGCAGTTTTCAAGCATTACCCTACAGGGCGATACCCAGAAAGGTTTGATCGTCGGTGATGGTATTATTTTGGTTAAACAGCCGCAGACTGTGGTGTCTGATATTATTATTGACAATGTCCAGATCGGCACCTCGGCCGGCAGTACACCGGCTGCGTTTGTCGGCGGGTTTGTGCAGCAGGATTGCGGCGGCGGGGTTGATGATTTGGGCGCTTCTGATTACTACACCTTGCGCTGTTCGTGGAATCCAGGCTCTGATGCGTTTGCTTCAGTGACCAGACAAAACGGCGCGGCGGTTTTTGTGTCGACTATTGGCGCAGACGGACAGTATGAAGTCTTTGAATGGCATCCCCGCTTGGCCGCGGCCTCCGCAGACACGCAAGTCACCCATACCATCCACCACGCTGGCGGCACGACGACCAGGGCCGTCAATCAAAATACCCAGAGCGGCCAGTGGAACAGCCTCGGCCTCTACCGCTTCAATACCGGCCGGAGCGGTTCGGTCACGATCGAGGCAACCGGCAGCAGCGCCACGGTTATGGCGGACGCGATCATGTTCAGGTACAAAGGCAATTAATTTCTTTGCATATTCTTAGAAAAAATCATATGCACACTATTCATGAACGATTGTGCCGCGTAAGCGGTCTCTACCGCCGCTGGCCCGCGCACCCGCACCACCGCCACCACCATTGGCTGGCCGTTTCTCTCGCGTGTGTGCTCGGCGCGTATGCTGTGGTGGGCGCATGGGGCGCGAGTGAGGGAGAACAGGATTTACTTGCTGCGCAGTTGTTGCTCGGGATCTCGGTTGCCCGCGCGCAGACTATCTGCCAAAGCCCAGAGAAATTTTCCGGTTCAGATACTAACAAAGTTCAAAGCGCCATCGATACGTGTTCCTCCGGAGATGGAGGAATCGTTAGGCTTGATCGCAATTATGCAACCGATACGATTGAGCTCAAGTCAAATGTTACCTTTGATCTTAATAACAAAATTTTATCTACCAGAAGCGGAGGTACTTTTACCTCGTTTAAGTGTGATGGGTGTAGTACGACTTTTTTTGGGACTGATAATGGCGCTAGCAATGTGAAGCTGATTGGCCCAGGGACCATTGCGCGGACTGTACCAAATATTGGGCATTTGGTGGAATTTTTTGACGCAACTGATGTAGAGGTCCGGGATATTACTGTTGACTCCATGAATGCCCCGACGCATGATAATGGTTTTCATTTTGTGGTGTCTAATTCCCAAACAGTCAGAGTCTATGACATAAAAGTAAATGGCCGGCGCGATGGCGATTGGGGCAATGATGGTGTGGATATTCGTGAAGGTTCTCGTGATGTTAAAGTAATTGGCACAAAGTCTGGCGGCTGCGTGATCAACACCCACGACGACGGTTTGGTGGTGGCGACGTCGGCTGATCCCAATAACCCGAGCCTAGCACTTGATGACGTGACGTTTGAAAATTGTGACGTAACGAGCGATTCGGCGAGCATCAAATTCGGCACGGGCACGACCAACCCCATTCGCAACATTGTCTACAATAATATCCGCGTCCACGGACCCAAAGGCATACGCATTGACAATCTCGACGGTAGTATCATTGAGAATGTGACGTTATCGAACATTACCTTTGAGGACAGTGTGGATCAGATGTTTTTGTGCGGCGGCGGCAGTCTGCCGACCAAAGAGTGTCGCGGCGACCGCGAGGGAGGGACGCCGCGCGGCACGATTCAAAACATCTGCTACACGGATATAACGGTCAAGGGAGGCGCGACTACTGTAGATCCCGGCCAGTACGGTGAGTCATCCATCAACGGTATGCGCAATATCACCTTGCGCAATATCAATTTTGAATCAGGCGCCGGTTCTCCGCCGCTCGCGAAATTTCGCGATATCAGCGGTTTGGCGTTTGAGAATATCACTTACAGCGGGAAAAGGTATGACGATCCGCGCAGTCTCTTCGAGATTCAAGGGAGTGTGAGCGGTATCACGCCCAATGGCAATCCGTATGGCTGCCAGCCAGGTTCGCCACCAGCCAAATCTCCGACTCCAATCCAAATACTCGCGGGCGATTTAGATAAGGACCGGGATGTTGATATTTTCGATTACAACATCCTTATTGAAAATTTTGGAAACACTAATTGTGGAAACATAGCCGACATCGATGGTAACTGTAAAGTAGATATCTTCGACTACAATATACTTGTAGAAAACTTCGGTAAATAGGGTGTAAAATCTTAAAAGTACTTGTATTTATGAAAGCCATTTTTGTAATATTTTTGGGAATTTTTGCATTAATTGGCGTTGCAACAATCGGCCAAAAATCACTAGATATATCTCCTAAAAATACTCCAGAGACAAGTGGAGACAATGAAAGGGTAGAGGTAACCTCTAAAACCTCTGTCTTTGATATAAAAACTGGGGAGGCTGGTTATTATATAACTCCCGACAGTGCGACTTTAAATAAAGGAGACATCCTTAAGCTCACAATTATGCTTAAATCGGACAAGATGACGCTTTCCGCCGGCGCTATAAGGCTACTTTTGACTTTTGACGAAGGCTTAATTTTAAAGGTTTCTGATGCATCAACGGACAAAGAAGGGATTCAAGTCAATATTGACTCGCAAATAAAAAGGGGCGGTTTTAGCTTTCCTGTTAATGAAGTAGAAATAAATGCGGACGAAAAAAAGGGAAAAATCGATTTGGCGATTGTAACCTTAAGCCCAGAAGGATTTAGTGCAGAAGGGGAATATAGCGTGGCGTCGGTTGACTTGATTGCAGAGTCTTCGGGGTCATTATCTTTGGAATTTGATAAAAATTTGACCAAACTGATAGATAAAAAGGGTAATGAAATTCCTCTTAGCCTAAGAGGATCAAAATATCTTGTAAAATGAATGGATGAAGATAATATTCCAGGCACTTCTTCTTATCATGGCCGCTTCATTTCTGGCTCTTCTGATATCAGTTTTGTCGTCTGAACGACAAGGAGACGGCGTCTTTAAAAAAAGCGAAAATCAAAAAGTGGAAATTATCTTAACCGGTGACGTGATGTTGGGAAGAAGTGTAATGACGAAGAGTATTGAAGAGAGTGATACTTCTTACCCTTTCAGAAAAGTTGGAGAAGTTTTGCGAGGTGCTGATTTAGTTATTATTAATCTTGAAAATCCAATAATATCCAATTGTCCGGTTTCTTCGGAAGGTTATATATTTTGTACAAGTACTGAGCTTGTTGAAGGATTAGTTTTTGCGGGAGTTGATATCGTGAATTTGGCTAATAATCATTCGAAAAATTATGGCGAGGATGGTTTGCAAGAAACGATTAATACCCTAAAAGAAAACAACATTGACTCTGTGGGGGTCGGAGAATTATTGGTAAAGGAGCTTGGTGGGAAAAGATTCGGATTTTTAGGATTTGACTTTACAACTCGCGTTCCGGAAGAAAAAGATTATGATTTTATAGATTATGCGGCGAGTCAAACAGATATATTGATAGTAAGTATACATTGGGGGTTAGAATATACTCAAAATCCGACAGATTCCCAGAAACAATGGGCAAAAGAGATGGTAGATTCTGGAGTGGATGTTATCGTCGGGCATGGTCCACATTGGGTTCAAGACGTGGAATATATTAATAATAAGCCGGTTTACTATTCATTGGGCAATTTTATTTTTGACCAGATGTGGAGCGAGGAAACCAAAAAGGGTTTAGCTGTCAAGCTTATTTTTGAGGGAGATAAGCTAATTAAAGAAGAAAGACTTCCTATTTATATGTCTTCATGGGCTCAACCTGAATTTATAGAGTAAATGGCTTCAAGGCTGTATAATATGTCTTATTTTATGAGGATAGAAAAAAAAGTAATCAATTCTTTGTTTGTAGGAGCGATAGCCTTAGGGGCCTGTAATTCAGAGAGAAGAAGTGTTAGTCCAGTGCTTACGTCAATACCAGAGCCTACTCCCACCCAGCCCGTTCCCTTTGTAGCTTCAGAATTTACGAGTAGAGAGGATTACATCGAAGAGACAACCGGCCTTGATTTGGACTTAGTTCCACTTCTACCAAACCCTCTAAAAACTCAAGACGGACTGACCCTCTGGATTAGCCAAAGTAAGCTAAATACCCAAGAAGGTGAGACAGCCCTACCTCTTTTGGTAGTTGAAAAAGACGGAATATATCTAGATGCCGTGGGAATAGCCAGAGTAGAAGAACAGATACCCATTCTAACTAACATGGACCAAAAGGAAAAAGCCATAGTCGAAGAAGTAAACTCCTACCTTGACAGAACAGGGGATATTGTCGATGTCTACTTGGGAGTTAAGGTAAAAGACGGAGTTTTGCAGTTTGTCGGTCCCGCCCTTTCTTCCAACCTACAGACCAACGTCCTAAGAATCTACAATTCCGAAAGTAGCGAGTGGGAAGAGCTTCTTGGCGGCAATTCGCAAATAACATCCTTTAAAGAGATATTGAGTGTACAAGGTTCTCCAATACCTTTACCTATCCGCACACCTGTACCGGCAATCACTCCTGTTCCTACAGAAACACTTACACCAGAACAGCAAGAAGAGAAGCTGTTCTTAGAAAGTCTTAGTCCGTGGGATATCAGACGCATGAAATGGACACAGGCAAATTTAGATCCCCAGTGGGAAAATGGTATTCCGGGAATATATTGTCCTGTTTCGAATTTGAGCAGCGATTTGGCAGAAAGTTGCAAAGGAAGTTCTGCTAAAACAGAGATTAAATTACAGATTATGATTGATGCAGATTTATATAACCGTAATACATTACCCATAAGAGGTCTGGATGTGAATCCAGATTATCAGGGAGAGAAAGACGCGCAAGATTTTGCAAATGGAGTTGCATTCATAGTTAATCTACTTAAGAGCGGGTCTGGAGGATTTAAGCAAGTGCCTGTGAATATGGATTTACAAGAGGAAAGACGTAGTGATGGCAATTGGTGGGTTCCTCTTCAGTTTTATCCTGTTCAAATGGGGCCGAATTTTCGATATTTTGATCCTAAACAACCAATAATGATAGTTCTAAAAGATAGAGGTTACTATCCAGAAGGTAATCGTTCTACGCACTACGGAATAGGTGTGACACAGGATACGCACAGCCTCGTAATTTTTCTTAATCTTGATTTGTATAATACTGAAAGAGTAGTGGGGGCGATTTTCTTCGGTATAGAACGACATGCATTGACACCATTGTTAAAAATAGCGGATTTGCACGTTAGACAGTTGCGGCCTGGTGGTGCTGAGGTAGGTTTTACGCCAGAAGCAGAGGTACAAGTTAAAAAGTTTAGTACAATAGTTTGGGGGAGAAGTTATCTAAGAGAAGATACTGTAGATTTGGGCTTGCCACCACCCACAGGACTATTATTACCTGCAATTATAGAGGATAACAATTAACTCAGGCTCTTGTAATTTCTTTGAAAAAGCATAATTAAAGCCACATCTAGAGGTAGGACCTTTTGATACTATCCATTACGCATGTACATATCTTCATGGGCTCAACCTGAATTTGTAACGGAGTAGGGCCGTTTTTTTTGCTGTGCTGAAGGTAGGATTCGAACCTACGTAGCCCTTTCGGGCGCCAGATTTACAGTCTGGTGCAATTGGCCGCTCTGCCACTTCAGCGCGTCGTAACTCGACGTGCTTTTTTCATCCTGCTATCACAGGATTTCAACCGCTTGTCGGTTACTCCTTTCAAAATTACTTTGTAATTTTGTATTTTACAAAATTGCACTGCAATTTTGAGAGGAAGGAAAGGCAAAAAGCTGAAAGTAGTTCGCTTTAACAAACTACGAAAGCGCTTGCCTAATCCTGACGAGAGCCGTCTTAGGGATTCGAACCCTAGACCTGCTGTTTACAAAACAGCTGCTCTACCACTGAGCTAAGACGGCGACAGTGAAATTATACCAGACCAAGGGAGTAATTTGAAGCCAAATAGTTGACCCCGCCTTGAGTACTCAGATGACGTATTCCTCGCTAAAGCAAGGTGGGTGGGCTCAACATCCCGACCAAAGTCGGGAGCAATTTGCCCTCCCAGGATAGTACTCGGTGAGGAATAGCTATCCCGAGTTACCCTTAGCAGGGTCAATATAATAGTAGCATATAAGTCAACTACTTGTGAAGCTAATTATACGATTGGATTTCCCGGGATCAAAACTCCAAGAAAAAAATTAATAATAGGTGAGATTACCAAAAATATCGGTGATACACCTCCAAAAGCCGGGAATATTAAAAGAAAAAGAATAATAAGCCCGTAGCGTTTCATAAATAAATCGGCCTCGTAAGCTTCTTTTTTGGGAAGCAGTCCCACCAGAACTTTTCCGCCATCCAATGGATGAATTGGTAGCAGATTAAAAATTGCTAGTACGATATTTAAGATAATCAGCGGCTCCATGATGATGTAAATGAATGAAAGCGGCGAAAATGGGCTGGCCACAAACCTTACCAGAATTGAAAGAAGTATGGCCAGGGCAATATTAGAAAAAGGGCCTGCCAAAGAAATTAAGGCTGCATCGCGTCTGGGGTTTTTGAGATTATAAGGGTCAAATTGGACAGGCTTTGCCCAACCAAAGGGAATTACCGGAACTCCGACCGCGCGAAGAACTACAAGAACCAAAAGGAGAGTTGTACCTACACGGTCGTAATGAACCATTGGGTTTAAAGAAAGCCTGCCCATGGCTCTGGGCGTTGGGTCACCGAGCTTATCAGCCATCCAGGCATGTGCAGTTTCGTGGATAGTTATAGCAACAACAAATGCCAATATCCAAAAAAGTAGACTTATTATCATAACTTTGCCAAAAGACTATTTTATTAGTATAATCTGAAAGAGCTCAAACCTCAAAGCTCAAATGTCAAAGCAATTTGAATTGGTTTTTAGTTTTGAGTTCTAAGTTTTGAGTTAATTATTATGGTAGTTTGTGATATTTGCGGAAAACAGTCAGTTCATGGAAGCAGTCAAAAGCACAAGCGCGGTGTGGCGGGTAAGCGTTGGAAAAATAGGGTTAAGGCGTCTCCGAGACTTTTTAAGCCCAATATTCAAGTAAAAACCCTTATCATAAATGGCGAAAGAAAAAAGATGAAGGTTTGTGCAAATTGCCTGAAGCGTATCAGAAAATTCGGTTCTGTCCGCGATTACTCAAATATCGCGGTAGTATAATTATTCAAATGGCAGAGGGTGTAAGCGAAAGAGTTGCGGTTTCATTTACTCCTATTACACAAGGCACGGTCGACGACACTATGCACCAGATTGGATTTAGACCTGAAGTTATATATGCAGAAGAGAGAGCATATCTGAATACTTTCGAGAAACCTCTTTTAGATTTCGTGGAGCGAAGCGCTGCACTTTTGCAAGGAGAAGCAGGAAGTGAGGCAGCAGAGGCATATCTGAGAGGTGTTTATATAATGCATGAGCTATTCCGAAGGCAGGCAGGCTGGAGGGAACGTGCTTTGCCGCCTGTTACAGAAAATCTTTGCAAGGCATATGTTCAGGATAATTTTGAAGGGTGGCAAGAAGAAAATTCATCTGTGGAAACAATCTTTCATAGTGAGGGAGATAGATTGGAACTAGAAGAAGGAGAGATTGTTCCTCTTTTTGACAAATTAAGAGAAATCGAGGGGGATAATTTTGTATACGTTAAGGGAGGGCTTGCAGATCTCTATTTTCTATATAGAAAAGCCATGAAAACGGCGGACTTGGAAGCCAAATTTAAGGTTGCACCAGAATAGTTAAGTAGTTTATTAGAATTTGGCTTCTGGGTAGGCTTCTTTGAATTGTTTCCAGGATACTGGAGTTTTGCCTTCTAGTTGGACTTCATCAATGATTAATGATTGATGGCTAATGGTTAATGAATCAAGGTGGGTTTTTAGGATTTTTAATCTTTTCGTTTCCTTATCTCCCGGTATTCTAATTGTTGACCACGCTGTTGGCCAGGGTTGCATGGCCCTAATGAAACGTTCAAGGGTAAAGGGGTTAGGGTTTAGTGTACAGTCCTTAATGAAACCTATTTCCCACTTACCTTTAAAGGCCTCGCCCTGCAAGGTGGCGGAAAAGTATTTAGGAGGGATAAATCCGTGGTCTTTTTTAAGAAGGGTAGTGAATGTGGCTTTCTCGTGCTCTTGGGGCCGGGGTGTAATTTTACCTTTTAAATAAGCAGGAAGAAGAGTTTTTATGACTTCGGCGGCTCTTTCGAATAATCTGTTTCTTAGGGTATCGGTTGTATCGTTAGGTATAACTTCTTCTTTAAATTGGGAAATAATCGGCCCGTGGTCAAGCTCTTCGTCAAGTTTAATTATTGTTGCTCCAATAGTCGTATCTCCAGCAACAATTGTTGCCTGAACCGGGGAGGCTCCACGCCAAGCAGGAAGAAGTGAGGGGTGAATATTTAAAATACCTTTTGCAAAATATTCGATTACGTCTTTGGGGATGATTGAGCCATATGCGGCAAGTATGCCAATGTCAGCCTCGATATTATTTTTGACAAGCTCGCGGCTATCAAAAAAGACGGGAATTTTTCTTTTGTAAGCCCAAGTATCAACATCAGAATAATGGATAAATTTTTCCCGGCCAATGGGCTTTGGAGATTGTGTAACAACCGCAACTACCGGAGATTTTTCACTTTTTATCCTAAATACTTTGTGTAACGAATCTAAAATGGGAAGGACATAATCAGGAGTTCCAAAAAAGACTATCCTCATATATCAACCTCCACCCATTCATCGCCTTCTTGTTTATAAAGCTGTTTTTTCTGTTCGAGCAAGCGGTCGACAAACAAAATTCCGTTTAGATGGTCAACTTCGTGTTGAATAATCTGCGCGGTAAATCCTTCAAATGTTTCGACTTTCTTTTCGCCTTCTGGCGTTTTGTATTTAAGTGTCAGCTTTTGAGCTCTTACAAGTGGGCCGTAGTAATGAGGTAGAGAAAGGCAGCCTTCCATTATTGAGTCTTTTTTTTCATTCGATGTTGCGGTTTCCTTGGCTGGCTCTAAAGAAACAATCTCGGGATTTATTACTACGCGAGTTTCTTTTTTATTAAGCATTACAAAAAGCCTTAAATTTCTTCCGATTTGCGGGGCGGCAAGCCCGACTCCTTCAGGGTCTTTTTGGGCCGATAGAGTATCTTTCAGATCCTGAATTAAATTCAGGATCTTTTTATCAATGACTCCAACCGGCTTTGAAGTTTCCCTAAGCCTAGCATCGTCTGTCTTAAGAATTTTTCTTATCACTTCCTAAATTGTGCCGAAATATACTTAAAATTACAACCTTTATCCCCCTTCGCGAAAAACCTCCCCGCATTTGGCGGGGTGGATGAAAGCGAAGAAATTTCGCTTCGGAGGGATTCCGCTCCCGACGAAGCGACAGGGAGAAGATACCCTGGGCGTAAGCCCGCGGGAGCTTCATAAGCCCAATTCTTCCAGTTGTTGACTCACCAAAATGTCATCGGGGTCAATGTTATTAAGAATATACTCAAGCTGGACTCGCGCTTCATCCATGTTGTCATTATCAATCTCAAGAAGGGCAATGGTGAACCTAGCATCTCTAAAGTCCGGTTTTAAATCTACCGCTTTTTCTAATATTTTTATTGCCTGGTCAACCTCTCCGGTTCGTGCCAGGGTAAGTCCTAAATTATAAAAAAGCTTAGCATCTGTAGGAGCCAAAGGAGCAATCTCGGCCATGGTGTCGCGAGCTGAATAAAGGTATGAAGTATCAATTGCAGTTAATTTAATGTAAAGCCCTGCAAGGTGCTTTCTTAAAGTTATATTTCTTGGAGATAGTTTAATTGCATTTTCCGATAAAGCAATTGCTTGCTGTGCATATTTTTCGGCATTGGCGGTATCGTTAGCTTCAGAAACCTGGACTGCAATACCTGCGGAAGAACTCGCCAACTCATCATAATAAATAGCCTCTCCTCTTGAGAGTTTTATTGCCTTAAGCATAATTTCCCCGCCTTGAGTATAGTTGCCGGCGTCGTTTTCTGCTCTTGCTCGGGCATAAAGATAATCGGCATACCAGTAGCGGAAGATAACTATTAACAAGTAACTAGGAACAATTAACAGAAAGACAATAAGAATTTTTTGAAAAAGCGAGAAGACTTTTGTCGGTTTATTTTCGAGTTTATCCTGAGCGAACGAGGTGAGTTGGAGGGCAATTGCTGGATATAGGAAAAATAGGATTGAGGTAGTAACGGTGGAAAAGCTAAAAAGATTTGTAACCAAAATACTGGCCCAGCCGGAGGCCAGGCCAAGAATTAACAATGACCAATTCTCAATTTTCAATGAATTTCTGAATTTATTAATTTTCAAATTAGGATTTATTTGGAAATTAGAAATTGAAAATTGTAAATTTCTAAAGAAAAGGTAGCCGATAGCAATCACAAGAAGTAGATAAGTGGTAAATCCGATAGTACCGGTCGTTGCCAAATAATTTAGGTATTCGTTGTGGGCTTTGTTATAGATAAATTCCCATTCCGAAACTAAATTATGCTCGGCCGGCCTAAAAGTAGGGTAGGCAAAGGCGAAAGTCTCAACTCCAGTGCCAAAGATCGGATAAGCCCTCCAAATGTCAATTGTCCCTTTCCAGACAATTTTTCTTATCTCTCCCGATTCCGTTCCTCCCTCGCCGGCTGGTAATTTTTCCTCTCTGTTTCTGATATCTGATATCCGATATCCGATATCTGACATGCCCGGCGTCAAAGCTGTTCCTACAACCAAAGAAGCAAGCAAAATTGTGGAAGTGATTAATGCAAACACTTTAATCACTTTTTTCTCGCCTTTTTTAATTAAAGATAAAATCCCCCAGAAAGAAGCATAGGCCGTTAGAAAGCCAAGCAGTCCAGAGCGTGATTTGGTAAAGAGTAAAGTTAAAAAAAGTAAAATAAATATCCCGAGAGAAAGCAGAAATCTCTTGTTTTTGAAATTGAAAACTGAAAATTGAGAATTGAAAATTGTATAAGCCCAAGTCAGCGGGATTATAGCCACAATCCACGCCGCGAGCCAGTTTGGTTGGCCGAAGGTAGAGAATACTCTTTCTTGCACATTTTGATCCCAGATGCTCCTATCCACCCCCAGCCTTTGTAAAAACGCATATACGGAAACTATATAAGAAGAGGCCAAAAGAGCGATAAGAGAATTTTTAGATTCTTTGGCGGTCATGTTGGATACATAAGCCCAGTACAAAATCGCATACGAAAACAAAGAGGTAAGTCCTCCGTTGAAACGGGAGTAGTAACCAAATAGAGATGTTCGGGGGTCGATAGAAAGGTAAGTAGAGGCAACCTGGCTTGCCAGAAACAACAAAATGGGAAAGTCCAAAATACTGCGACGGAAAATTATCTTCTTTGCGACAACCATCCTGGTTGTCCATGAAGCCAAGATAAAGACAGTTAACGCATAAGTTATTATAATTTTGTTGAATTCAAAAATCTCCGAAGTAGTAGGAAATAGTGAAAGAGGAACTAAAAGGAATAATAAGTAGAAGCCAACAGCAAGAAGTTTCTTTTTTAAAAAAGCCATTCTTTATTAATTTACACCAAGCGGCACTTAAGTTAAAGTTTTACCCTTTGCAAGAAAATATCGGCAGGGTATACTTGTCCCGAAACATAAGGGTATACCTTATTGATATGCGATTTAAGAAACTGAAATTTATTGGACGCTTACCTTCTCCTAGCTTAAATCGCATCTTCGGTTTATTCTCGCACGATGTAGGTATTGATTTGGGCACCGCCAACACTCTAGTTTGGGTTAGAGGAAAAGGAATCGTTGTTCGGGAACCTTCAGTTCTTGCCAGACAAAAAAAGACAAAAGAAGTTTTGGCGATTGGAACTTCTGCCAAGAAGATGTTGGGGCGCGCCCCCGCAAATATTGAAGTGGTAAGACCTCTTCGCGATGGGGTTATAGCGGATTTTGACGCAACTGCTGCCATGCTGGACTATTACATTAAAAAAATTCATGAATCACAAACCGTTATTCCAAAAATTCCAAGACCGAGAGTTGTGATTGGGATTCCCTCCGGGGTTACCGAGGTAGAAAGAAGGGCGGTTGCAGATGCGGCTATATCAGCGGGAGCCAGAGAGGCATATCTAATCGAGGAGCCTATGGCTGCCGCAATCGGAGCCGATTTACCCGTTGAGTCACCGGAGGGAGTTTTTATCGTGGATATAGGAGGAGGGACTTCGGAAATGGCAGTGATTTCAATGGGGGGAATTGTCATAGGTCGTTCAATAAGGGTTGCCGGAGATGAAATGGATGAGGCGATAGTGGGTTATGTAAGGCTTAAATATTCGCTTTTATTGGGCCAACCAACCGCCGAGGAAGTCAAAATTAATATTGGTTCATGTACTGTCGGCAAAGAGAAATTTTTTGTTGTCAGAGGCAGAGATTTGGAAACGGGTCTTCCTAAGTCGACTAAACTCTCAAGCTCGGAGGTAAGGGAAGCTTTGATGCCGACGGTCCAGGAGGTTATCGGCGGCGTTTCGGAAATTTTGGAAGAGATACCTCCGGAGCTAATGAGCGATATCATGGAGCGGGGAATTGTTATGGCCGGAGGAGGTGCACTTCTTCCAGGAATAGAAAAAGTGGTTGAAGAAACGACTAAAATTCCGGCATGGGTGGCAGAGGATCCTTTAACCTGTGTCGTTAGAGGCTGCGGAAAAGTTTTGGAGGATGCACAGCTTCTTTCAAAGATACGCTATTCTAAAGGACTTTAACCAAAGGCGTGTTGGCCAAAACTGGTAAACTGTAACTTAATGGAATCATATTCTTCAATAAAAACCCAATCATGGCTATCTTGGTTTTTAAGGGGCGTAATAATTTTAGGGGTGCTAATCCTTCTAGCCCGCTTAATCGAGCTGCAGGTAATTAAAGGGAAATATTTTAGAAGTTTGGCAGAAGGAAATAGAATCAGAGAAGTTATTATTTTTGCTCCCAGGGGAGAGATTCTCGCTCGTGGAGGAGAAGTTCTGGTCGGTAGTAGCGAAGTTTTAAAAAGGGTAGTATTTGACCCCAATGAAGGTTATGAGAAGCTTCAAGATGTTGAGGGGGCATCGGTAGATGAGGTAATAACAGAGTGGAAGAGGGAGTATTTGTTAAAAGAGGCTTTTGCTCATGCAAGCGGCTATTTGGGAGAAGCGAATGCAGAAGAGGTGGGCAGTATTGACGGGGACTGCCCCGAAAAGGGTCCAAGAAAGCTGGGAAGTTTGATAGGCAGAAGCGGGCTGGAGGAAGAGTATGAGTGTAAACTTCGAGGGATTGACGGGGAAGAACTAATTGAAGTGGATACTTCCGGTAAAAAGGTGAGGGTTTTGGGTAAAAGAGATGTAATCCCGGGGGAGTCGATAAAGACAACAATCAACTACGGATTGCAGCAAGAAGCTGCAAGGCTTTTTGAGGGTAAAAAGGGAGCGGTTGTTGTAACTGATGCCAAAGGAGAGGTTTTGGCTTTGTATTCCTCACCGTCATATGACCCCAATATTTTTTTAGACGAAGGCAAAAAAGATAAAACTCAAGCCATACTTACGGATACGGACCTGCCTTTGTTCAATCGGGCTATGGGTGGGCTTTACCATCCGGGCTCGGTGTTTAAGCCTGTTGTGGCAGTTGCGGCCCTTGAGGAAGGCACGATCGATTCGAGTTATGTTTATGATGACCCTGGAGTTATAACCATAGATTCTATTTATGGGAAGTTTTCCTATTCTAATTGGTATTTCACCCAATATGGTAGGAAAGAGGGAGTCATTAATCTACCAAGGGCAATAGCCCGTTCAACCGACACCTTTTTTTACAAACTCGGAGAGCTTGTGGGAATTGAAAAGTTGGATTATTGGGCCGGTGTTTTTAGATTGGATAAAAAGACCGGAATAGACTTACCTGGTGAAATTGCCGGTTTGGTTCCCGACCCGGAATGGAAATTAAGAGTGAGAGGTGAAAGATGGTTTTTGGGTAATACCTATCACATGTCAATAGGCCAGGGAGATATAGCTCTGACGCCACTCGGAGTTAACCAGGCAATTTCGGCTATAGCTGCGAACGGCATTTATTGTAATCCGAGACTTGTTTTGGGAGAAGACGAGAAGCAAAGATGCACAAATTTGGGAATTAAAAGCGAGACGATAGAACTCGTTAAAGAGGGTATGAAAGGAGTATGTTCGACTGGGGGAACCGCTTTTCCATTTTTTGATTTTGAACAAAAGGCCCAAGTTACTGTGGCTTGCAAAACCGGAACGGCGGAAACGGAGGAAAAGGACAAAACCCATGCCTGGCTTTCTGTTTTTGCTCCGGCGGACTCACCTGAAATAGTTGCTACGGTGATGGTTGAAAAAGGAGGGGAAGGATCTTACGTCGCAGCCCCCATTGCTCGTGAAATATTCAACTTTTGGTACGGCGTTGCCGAAGCTGGAAATTAGCTTCAAATTTCTAATTTCTAAATAACCAATTTCTAATTAATAATGACCGAAAAACAAGCGAAGATAGCACTTTATTCATATATTCCCTTCGGACCTGCCCGCTTTAAACTTTTAGTTGACTATTTTGGCGGCGCGCAAGCGGTATGGAGTGCAGGGAGAAGTGAGCTTACGAGTATTGGATTAAAAATA
>Ga0209542_10005701_pt1 | contig 24694 bp, 33 predicted proteins | sample RifCSPhighO2_01_FD_184028 | JGI IMG/M metagenome (GOLD analysis project Ga0209542, IMG submission 184028) | Soil microbial communities from Rifle, Colorado - Rifle CSP2_plank highO2_0.1 (SPAdes) (version 2) | ecosystem: Environmental > Terrestrial > Deep subsurface > Rock core/Sediment ...
AATCCTTTTCCGTTCGCACCCGGAGATATCGTCGCCGTTTCCGCTGTTTCGAAAGGAAAAGGATTCCAAGGCGTCGTGAAGCGGCACGGCTTCCACGGCGGACCGCGCAGTCATGGGCAGAAGAACAAAGAGCGTGCGCCCGGCTCCATCGGCGGCGGCGGTCGCGCGGGAGCACGGGTCATTAAGGGTATGCGCATGGGGGGCCGCATGGGGGGAGAACGCGTAACAGTCAAGAATCTCCGTATTCTGCAAGTTGATACCTCATCGAATACACTTGTCATTTCCGGCGCTATTCCCGGCGCGCCTGGCACACTCGTAGAGATACAGGGAAGCGAAGCAGGAAGTACGAAGTAAGAAGTATGAACGCTCCAATATACAACGCAACAGGAAAGAAACAGGGCTCAATCGAATTGCCGGAACGTGTCTTTGGCGTTGCATGGAACGACGCTTTGATGCATCAGGTCGTGACCTCTATGCAGGGGAATGCGCGACCGCGCGTCGCGCACACAAAGGGGCGCGGCGACGTGCGCGGCGGTGGCAGGAAACCGTGGCGACAAAAGGGCACAGGGCGCGCGCGGCACGGCTCCATCCGTTCTCCCATCTGGCGTGGCGGCGGAGTAACGCATGGCCCACGGAGCGAAAAGAATTATTCCCGCACGATCCCTAAGGGCATGCGCGCGAAGGCGCTCTTTATGGCGCTCTCCCGGAAACTGAAAGATAATGAGGTGATCTTTGTTGATTCCTTCGGGATCACGGAGCCAAAGACTGCGCTCGCGAAGAAGACACTCGTGGCTCTCTCGAAAGCCGGATTCGAACGAATGGCAGGAAAGCGCAAAAATGCAGCGCTCGTTGCACTCACAAATACCTCGGAGCCGGTGAAAAAAAGTTTTCGAAACATCGGTAGTGTCTCATGCATACCGGTATCCGATCTGAATCCCGTTGTCATTCTCTCGAATTCCTACCTTGTCATCGAAAATCCTGAAGCCGCACTGCCGATTTTGAGTGCGCGCGGAGCGAAGCAGAGTTCCTCGCCTGCCCGCCAAAGCCTCGGCGGAGGCGGAAAGCTCGAAGCTCGAAGCTAGAAGCTATTATCGTATGGCCTTGTTTCAACGAAAGAAAACAGAAGAAGTGGTGGAGAAAAAGATGGAGAAACCCTCGGCTCCCCTCCGTGACGTCTCTTTCGCCGGAGACCTCTCTCACATTCTGAAAAATCCGCGGATCACCGAAAAAGCGACGGCGCATGGCGAGCTTGGTGTCTATACGTTTGATGTATCTCCCGCCGCGACAAAGCGCTCTGTTGCGAACGCGATTGTCGCCCTCTACAAGGTGATTCCGAGAAAGATCCGCATCGTGCCGGTTCCTGCAAAGGTAAAACGCTCTGTCAAGACCGGTGCCCGTGGCGTTTCGCGCGGCGGCAAGAAGGCGTATGTGTACCTCAAAAAGGGCGACACAATAGCCATTTCTTAACTATGAAAACATACAAACCCGTCACAAAAAGTTCCCGTGGGAAAACGACCATCGAGTATCGCAAGTACTTGAGCGGTACACGGCCGCTGAAAGCGCTCACGAAGGGGAAACGCCAGTCGGGTGGACGAAACAGCTTCGGGCGCATTACGATGCGACACAAGGGCGGTGGACACAAGAAAGCATATCGCTTTGTCGATTTTGCATACGACAAGAAAAACATTCCCGCGAAGGTTGCGAGCATTGAGTACGATCCATACCGCTCCGCGTTCATCGGCCTTGCGATCTACGCCGATGGCGAGAAGCGCTATGTCGTGGTACCGCGTACACTTGCGGTTGGCGACACGTTTATTGTTTCCGAGGATGCGCCCGTAAAGGTTGGTAACCGCTTGCCGCTTTCGAAGATTCCTGTCGGCACGTTCGTCTACAACATCGAATTGAAGCCCGGTGCGGGTGCCCGCCTCGCGCGTGCCGCCGGCAACTACTGCGAGATCGTTGCGCAGGACGCAGGCTACACGCACATCAAACTACCTTCCACGGAAGTGCGACGCATTCTCGGCACCTCGTGGGCATCCGTCGGGGAAGCTTCGAATGAGGAACATCGTCTCGTAAATATCGGAAAGGCGGGGAGAAGCCGCTGGATGGGTGTACGGCCGACGGTGCGCGGCAGCGCGATGAATCCGGTTGATCACCCGCACGGTGGCGGTGAAGGCCGCGCCGGTCGGGGCAGCCGCAGGCAGCGAACGCTATGGGGCAAACCTGCGGGCAAGGGGCAGAAAACGCGCCGACCGAAAAAGTATTCGAATGTCTTCATCGTTTCGCGAAGAAAAGTTGGAAAACGCTCATAATTTCTGTATAGTGCTCAATCTTATGGCTCGATCGCTCAAAAAAGGTCCGTATGTCGATGAAAAGCTGATGAAAAAAGTCAGCGCCCGCAAGCCAAGTACTGGCTCTATCAAGACATGGGCGCGCGCGTCGCAGATCCCGCCGGAGTTTGTCGGCTACACATTCGCGGTGCACACCGGAAAGAATTTTGAGGAGGTCTTCGTGACCGAAGACATGGTCGGCCATAGGCTTGGGGAATTTGCACCGACGACGAAGTTCATCAAGCACGGCGGTCGCATGCAGAAGGAAACAGAAATGGCTGCAAAGGCCGCTGAAATCGCAACAGCGCAGGCCGCAAAGGCGACAGCCGAAGGCGGCAGTGCTCCCGCAGTCCCCAAATAGTCTATGAAAGCCCTCCTGAAAAATTATCATCAATCGCCGCGTAAAGTGCGGCTCGTCGCCGATCTCATCCGCGGAAAATCTGTTGCCGAGGCGCGGGCGGCGCTGCTTTATCTTCCGAAGAAGTCTTCTCCCGTGATCGGGAAACTTCTCGATTCGGCTGTCGCGAATGCGCGCAGCCGAGGGGAGTCGGCCGAGAATCTTTTCGTAAAAACGATAACCGTCGACAAGGGCGCGGTGCTTCGCCGTTACCGTCCGTTTGCGCGAGGTCGCGCCGGCTCGGTGAGAAAGACAATGTCGATCGTGAGACTCGAACTTGGCCCTATCTCCGCCAAGGCTTCGAAGGGCAAGCACGTACCGAAAGTCGTGAAATCATCCTCGAAAAAGTCCTCGAAGCTCGAAGCTCCAAGCTCGAAGCTATCCCTATGACCCACGTCGTCCATCCATACGCACATCGTCTCGGTGTCATCCGAGACTGGAAGAGCCGTTGGTTCGCCAAAACGCCGCGGGAGTTCCGCATAAACGTGATGGTTGACGCCGCGATACGGCGCTTCCTTCGAAAACGCCTGCGCGGGCACTACATCACCTCGGTGGAGATCGAGCGGAGCGAAAAGCACATTCGATGTTTAATCAAGACGTCTCGACCGGGTTTGGTAATCGGACGCGGGGGCGAGGGCAGCCAGAAACTCACGAAGGAGATCGAGGAAATTGTCCGCAAGGTTCCGAATGCTTCGAAGCTCTCCGTGCGCCTCGATATAGAGGAGGTCCGCTCTCCCGAGAGTCAGGCGCCCGTCGTTGCCTACATGGTTGCCGAAGGTCTCGAAAAGCGTCAGACGTTCCGCCGCGTACTCAAGCAGACCGTCGAGAAAGTGATGGCAAACAGGGACGTGCAGGGCGTGCGCATCGCGATTTCTGGCCGTTTGGGCGGAGCGGAGATGTCGCGCTCGGAGGAGATAAAGAGAGGCCGCGTACCGCTGCAGACAATTCGTGCCGATATCGATTTCGCACGCGAGATTGCATATCTCCCATACGGCGTCATCGGCATCAAAGTCTGGATCTATAGGGGGGAGATATTCGCAGATCAAAAGACAAAATAAGTATGCTCGCTCCTAAGAAGGCAAAATTTCGGAAATGGCAAACAGGCCGCCGCCACGAGCGGAGGATGCATGCGCCTGAAACCCGCGGTATCACGGTTGCCTTTGGTGCGTTCGGGCTTCGGGCGATAACGCCCGCGCGCCTTACCTCCAACCAGATAGAGTCGGCGCGCCGCGTGCTTGTGCGCGCCGGGGGAAAGACCGCGAAGGTCTGGGTTCGCGTGTTTCCCGACAGACCCTTCACGCAGAAAGCTGCTGAAGTCGGCATGGGGAGCGGCAAGGGTGATGTCGCAGGCTACGTTGTCGAGGTGCGGCCGGGGAGAGTTATCTTCGAAATCGACGGAGCGCCTGCGGATATGGCGCGCGAGGCGCTGCGCAAAGCCGGCACCAAGCTTCCCTTGAAAGCACGCGTCGTCGCACGGGAATAAATAATAGTATGGCTGATATCAAACAACAGAGCGTGGAAGATCTGAAGAAGGAGATCGCAGAAAAGCGCGAGGCGCTTCGGGCATTTCGCTTCGGCGGAGCAGGAAGTCGCACGCGCAATGTCCGCGAAGGTCGCAATCTTCGCAAGGAAATCGCACGGATCCTTACCGAGCTTCGTGGTCGGGAGTTGGCTTCGAAGGAGAAAACAGCATAAGATATTACATCCATTATGACAGCAGATACTCACCAAAATGATGAAATGTCGAAGCTCCCTGCCCGCCGAAGCCTCGGCGCAGGCGGGGAAGCTCCAAGCTCGAAGCTGTTCAAGGGCATCATCGTGAAGGCGGCGATGAAAGACACGGCAACCGTGCTCGTCGAGCGTTACGTCATGCATCCGAAATACAAGAAGTATCTGCGGAGAGGGAAGAAGTATCTCGTGCATGATCCGGGGAATACCGTGCAGATCGGAGACAAAGTCACGATCCGTGAAGCTCGTCCGATCTCCAAGCGAAAGCATTTCGTCATTGTCTCGAAGCTGGACGCTCGAAGCTAAGCTATTTGTATGTTGCAGGACAGAAGTCTCGTCAAAATAGCAGACAACTCCGGCGGCATCGTCGGCAGGATCTTCAAAGTTCTTGGTGGCTCCAGAAAGCGTGCCGCGGAAATCGGCGACGAGGTCGTCATCTCCATCCAGACGGCGCAGCCGCGAAAGCTCGTCAAGAAAAAGGAGATACACCGTGCGGTCATCGTGCGCCAGACGAAACCGTACCGGCGCCCCGACGGCTCCTACGTGCGCTTCGACGAGAATGCAGTAGTGCTGATTGCGGGAAGCGGCAAGGAGCCGAAGGAGCCGAAGGCGAATCGCGTCTTCGGACCCATCCCGCGCGAGCTCGCCCTGCGCGGATATCAGAAAATAGCGTCGCTTGCACCAGAAATAGTATGAAGTTGAAGAAAGGCGATAAGGTAATGGTAATAGCGGGAAAGGAACGCGGGAAAACCTCGACGATCGTCCGCGTGCTTCCCCGCGAGAATCTCGTAATCCTCGACGGGCTCAACCTCGCCAAGCGTCACCGGCGCCCGTCGGCGCAAAACCGCAAGGGGCAGATTATTGTGCGCGCGATGCCGATGCATGCATCGAACGTCATGATCGTCGATCCGAAGTCTGGAAAACCGAGCCGCATCAAGATAACTCGCGGGAAAGATGGCGCACGGGAGCGGGTTGCGGTAAAGAGTGGACAAACGCTTAAATAGTATGACTATAGCGACACCACATATCAGAACTTTCGATGCGCTCAAGAGCGAGTTTGGCTACACTTCGCCTATGCAGACTCCGCGCGTCTCGAAGATCGTCGTTTCAAGCGGTGTTGGCAAATTCAATAAAGACAAAAAGCGCATGGATCTCATCGTGGATCGTCTCGCGCGCATCACCGGCCAAGCGCCCGCAGCGCGCGGTGCCAAAAAAGCGATTGCGAACTTCAAATCACGCAAGGGCGACATCGTCGGCTATCAGGTGACGCTGCGTGGCGCACGTGCCACGGCATTCCTCCAGAAACTCATCCATATCGTCTTTCCGCGCACCAAGGACTTCCGCGGCTTGAAACCCTCCTCGATCGATGAGATAGGCAACATCACCATTGGCATGAAGGAGCACACCGTCTTTCCGGAAACTGCCGACGAAGATTCGAAGGATATATTCGGTCTCGCCGTCACCATTACGACGACTGCAAAGAACAAGAAGGAAGCGGAAAGCTTCCTGCGTCACCTCGGCCTCCCTTTGCAAGAAGCAAAATAAGTTTGACTTCTCACTCTGACTCGCGTATATTTGCCGGGCCTCGCAGGGGGCTTTGCTTTTAAGTGATCCTGAGCTTGTCGAAGGATATCGCAAGAACGAAGCCACAGATGAAGTTCCATAACCCAACATCCGAAAGGTGGGGTGCAGTACTTCAATCTCCTCCTTCTGGGCACTTTTCACACACATGGCAAAGAAATCGATGATCGCAAAAGCGAATCGCAAGCCGAAATTTTCTTCGCGCACGGTGCGGCGCTGCTTCAAGTGCGGCCGGCCGCGCGGCTTTATGCGCGACTTCAACCTCTGCCGTATCTGCTTCCGTGAGGAAGCTCTGGAAGGAAACATCCCCGGAATTAAAAAGTCTTCTTGGTAATTTCCTGAAAGCTGATAGCTGAAACCTGATATCTATGACCAACGATCCCGTCGCAGATCTGGTTGTCCGTCTCAAGAACGCCGCAGCAATCGGCAAGACGTCTGTCTCTGTGCCGTTTTCTAATTTCAAACTTTCGATCGCAGAGACGCTAAAAAATGCGGGCTACGTGAAGGCAGTGGAAAAGAAAGGAAAGAAGGTGAAGAAGATACTCGATATCACACTCACCTACGACGAGGCAGGGAGGCCCGCGATTTCCGGCGTGAAGCGTATCTCGAAGCCGGGGCGGCGCGTGTACCGTGGCGCCCGCGAGCTCTTCGCGATCCGCTACGGTCACGGCTCTCTGATCCTTTCGACACCGAAAGGTATCATGACGAATGCAGATGCACGCAAACAAAAGGTTGGAGGGGAAGCCCTTTTCGAGGTTTGGTAGTTCGACTACGCTCACTATAAATAATGTATGTCGCGCATAGGAAAAAAACCAATTCAGATTCCGTCGGGCACAGATGTGTCGGTCGCTCCCCACGAAGTAATCGTGAAAGGGAAAGGCGGCACCCTGAAGCGGGCCGTTCATCCGGCGGTTGCCATATCCGTTGCAAACGGTGAGGTGATCGTTTCGCCTGCGTCCGACAGCCGTCTCGCGTATGCCCTCTGGGGCACATACGCGGCGCATGTGCGGAACATGATTGCGGGCGTGAACACGCCGTTTACGAAAAAACTTATCATCGAGGGCATTGGCTACCGCGCGGAAGTCGCGGGCAAAGAGCTCAAGCTTTTGGTCGGTTTTTCACATCCGGTACTCGTTCCGGTGCCCGAGGGAATCACCGTTTCGGTCGATAAAGGGACGGTCGCAATTTCCGGTGCGGATAAGGAGAAGGTCGGCCAATTTGCCGCTGCGGTGCGTGCGACGCGCAAACCTGAACCGTACAAGGGGAAGGGCATTCGCTATGAGGACGAAGTTGTGCGCCGCAAACAGGGCAAAAAAGCAGCCGTTGCGGCAGCATAAAACAGCTTTCAGAAAATACAAAACCATGAAAACAAAAAATGAACAAAGAGAGAGGAGGCACCGACGGGTGCGGGCGAAAATCTTCGGCAGCGCAGAGCGGCCTCGTCTTTCGATATACAAATCGAATACGGCACTCCTCGCACAACTCATTGATGATACAAAAGGGATCACGCTCGCCGCAGTTTCTTCGTCTTCGGAAAAGGGCAAGACTCCCCGCGAACGTGCCGAAGCCGCTGCCTCTACACTCGCCAAACGCGCGGGGGAAAAGGGCATCAAGGCGGTGATGTTTGACCGCGGCGGATTCCAGTACCTGGGGACGGTAAAGGCGTTTGCCGATGCGGCGCGTGCTGCCGGACTCGAGTTCTAACGTCTAATTTCTAACATCTAATTTCTAAATTATGGCTGAACACAAAGTCGAGGAAGGAGAGGTTACGACGGTCGTCGCGGAAGCACCTGCCGCGCAGGACGTGAAGGCGATGCCGGAGGAGCGGTCGGAACGAAGACAATTCACGCGCGGACGCGGAAGGGGCCCCCGCGGGGATCGGGGCAGAGGGCGCGATGACCGCCGGAGCGAATTCGCGCAAAAATTGATCGGCATCCGGCGCGTCGCGCGCGTCATGGCAGGCGGGCGTCGCTTTAATTTCTCTGCCGCACTTGTCTTGGGAGACAAAAAGGGGCGCGTTGGCGTGGGTGTCGGCAAGGCCGCCGATACCGCGCTTGCCATCGAGAAAGCGACTCGTGCGGCGAAACGATCCATGATCACCCTGAACCTTAAGGATGGCAGAAGCATTCCGCACAACGTTGAAGCGAAATACTGCGCATCGCGTGTCGAGATCCGTCCCTCGCCGGGGCGCGGTCTCGTCGCGGGATCCTCTGTGCGGACGGTCTTGGAGCTCGGAGGCGTATCAGATGTTACGGCGAAGATCCTCTCGCGCAGTCACAATCCGATAAACAATGCACGCGCGGCTATCGAGGCATTGCGCCAGGTGGCAAAATAATCCTATGGCGACACTCAACCAACTGCGAAGACCGAGCACTCTGAAGCGAAGACAGCAGCGCGTGGGAAGAGGGCAGTCGAGCGGCCGCGGCAAACAATCAGGCCGTGGCGGTAAAGGACAGACCGCGCGTGCCGGTGCGAAGATTCGTCCCGAATGGCGCGACGTCATCAAGAAGCTCCCGAAGCGGCGCGGCTTTGGCAAAAACCGCGGGCGCACCGTCGTGGGAACCCGTCCTGATGCACTCGCACTTCCGCTCGCGCGCCTCGACAAACTCTTTGAATCGGGAGCGACAGTATCATCAAAAACGCTTTTTGAGCGGGGAGTTCTCGGAAGGAAACCTCGACCAATCAAGATTGTCGGAGTAGGTACACTCTCGAAGAAACTCAATATTCAAGGAATCTCTGTTTCCGCAGCTGCGCGTGCGGTGCTAGAGAAAGCCGGGGGAAGTATTTCATAAACCTATGCTTGAAGCATTTTGGCGAAAGGTTAGGCTCATCATCGAAGACGAAACGCTGCGCAACCGCGTACTCTTCGTGCTCGGCGCACTCATCGTTTTCCGCGTTCTTGCAGCTATTCCGATTCCGGGCATCGATGCGGCAGCTCTCGCAAACTACCTTGGGAACAACCAATTTTTGGGACTTCTCAACATTTTCTCCGGCGGCGGCTTCTCGACGCTTTCGATCATGATGATCGGTGTTTCGCCCTACATCACGGCTTCGATCGTCATGCAGCTCTCAACCGTGCTTTCCCCCCGCTTGAAGGCGCTGTATCAGGAGGAGGGCGATGCCGGCCGGCAGCGCTTCATGCAATACTCGCGCTATCTCACCGTGCCTCTCGCATTCATCCAGGCGTTCGGGTTCCTTCTCCTTTTGGAGCAGAACAATATTGTGCCGAAGCTTGATGTGCTGCATACGCTCGCGAATGTCTTCGTCATCGCCTCCGGCGCAATGCTTCTCATGTGGATCGGCGAGCTGATCACGGAGTACGGCGTGGGGAACGGCGTTTCGTTAATCATCTTTGCCGGTATCGTTGCAGGGATTCCCTCCGCACTCTCGCAATTCGTGTTCACCTTTGATATTGCGCAGGTGCCCACGTACATCGGATTTATGGCTGCAGCAGTCGTGATTACCGCAGGCGTCGTCTTTATTACAGAGGCCGAACGCCCCATACCCGTTACCTACGCGCGTCGCGTGCGCGGCACGAAAGTTTTGGGAGGGATTTCCACGTACTTGCCGCTTCGCGTGAATCAGGCAGGTGTGATGCCGATTATCTTCGCGCTCTCGATTCTTCTCTTCCCGCAAATGATCGCCTCCTTTCTTGCCCAAAGCTCTGTTCCGTTCATTGCCTCACTTGCCGCGGCTGTCGCTTCGGGGCTTGCAAATAATTGGGTATACGGCGCACTCTACTTTCTCCTCGTGTTTGTATTCACCTATTTCTATACGGCAATTACCTTCGAGCCGCATCAGGTTGCGAAGAACTTGCAAAAAAATGGCGCTTTTATCCCGGGAGTCCGCCCCGGCGGGACAACTGCGGAATACCTCGGCACCATCATCACGCGTGTCACCTTGGTGGGGGCGCTCTTCTTGGGATTTCTCGCTGTGCTCCCCATCATTCTTCAGGGCATCACCGGCATTACCGCGCTTACGATCGGTGGCACTGCACTCTTGATCGTCGTTTCAGTCGTTCTCGATGTCGTGAAGAAGGTTGACGCTCAGACGTCTATACGAGAGTATTAGACATGAGCACAAAGCAGGTCATCGTGATCGCTGGTCCTTCGGGGAGTGGCGAAAGCACGGTCACCCAGAACATCATCGATTTGTATCCGAGCCGCGTGAAGCGACTTGTCACAGCTACGACGCGTCCGCCGCGAGCAGGTGAAAAAAGCGGCACCGATTACTATTTTTTTTCGAAGGACGAATTCGAGAATGAGAAGGAGCGGGGGAATATTCTCGAATCGACGTACATAAAGAACCGCGATACATACTACGGGACATACGCGCCGGACTTGGAGGAGAAGATTGCCTCGGGGAACATTGTTATCGTGAATCCCGACTTGGTTGGCGCGCGCTACTACAAAGATAACTACGCCGCGGTGACAATTTTCATAGTGCCTGAAGATGTCGGGGCGCTCGAGCGAAGAATAAGAGAGCGCTCGCCTGATTTGAGTGAAAAGGAGATTGCGCACCGCAAGGAAAATGCCGTGCGTGAGATGCAGAAAGAACAATCATTTTACGATTACGTTGTCGTAAATGCCGACGGAAAACTCGACGAAGCGGTCCAGAGGGTCGTGGCGATTCTCAAAAAAGAAGGCTACAATCTTGAGTAAATTCGTATGAATCCAATCTCGGTTTTATTTTTCGGTTCGCAGGGCGCCGGAAAAGGCACGCAAGTTAGCATGCTTATTGATTTCTTGAAATCAAAATCACACAGCAGCATCATACGCATTGACATGGGACAGGAGTTGCGAAATCTTAGAGATACAGGAACGTATGCGGGAAAGCTCACGGGAGAAATCATCGATGCGGGAGTCCGCATTTACGATTTTATGGCGATTTACCTCCAGACAAAGTTACTTGTCGAGAACTTCACGGGTAAGGAACAGATAATTGCTGACGGGTTGGCGCGCGGCGAAGACCAGACGAGAGGCTTTGATGACATGATGAAGTTCTTCAAACGTGACGATTTTAAGATCATCAACCTGGTAATCTCTGACGATACGGCGGTGAAAAGACTCATGGCGCGGGGTCGAAATGACGACACGGAAGAGGCGATCCGCAGACGTCTTGCGTGGACAAAAACCGATGTATTGCCGCAATTGGAACTATTGAAAAGTCGAGGTCGTATAATTCATGAGATAGACGGTGAATCCGATGTCGAAACGGTCCACAAAAACATTCTTTCGGTACTCGGGCTTTCAAAATGATCGCACGTAACGAACGGGACATCGAGATACTTCGTGAGGGAGGGCGAAGGCTCGCGCGGCACGTGCGCATGCTTAAAGACATGATTGCTCCCGGAATATTTTCTGCGGAGCTGGAGGCAAAAGCGCGCGAGATGGTCGCAAAAGACGGCGACGAGATGGCGTTTTTGGGATACAAAGGAAAAAAAGACAAAGATGGCTTCCCCTCCGGTCTCTGTGTTTCGGTGAACGACGTCATCGTACATTCTCCGGCGGGCAAGAACGGGAAGGTAATCGAAGAAGGTGATGTCGTCTGTCTCGACTTTGGCATTCGGCATCACAGGCTCTACACCGATCACGCGGTTACTGTTATCGCAGGATATGCAAAAAGTCCCGACGATGAAAAGCTCGTGTGCGGCACGCAAGAGGCGCTCGCTGCCGGCATTGCTGCCGCGCGTGTCGGCGGGACGACTGGAGATATCGGCTTTGCGGTTGAACAAGTGGCGAAGCAGTACGGTTTCGGTTTTCCGAGAAATCTTTCCGGTCATGGCGTGGGGAAACAAGTGCATGAAGAGCCGCACATCCCGAACTTCGGGAAGCCCGGCGAAGGAGAGAACCTTGTTGAAGGTATGGTGATTGCGATTGAGCCAATGATGACGCTCGGCTCAGGAGAGCTCTACGTTGATAAAGACGGACACTCCTACCGCACGAAAGACGGCTCGCGCACGGCACACTTCGAGCATACCGTTTTAGTCACAAAAAACGGGACAGAGATTTTGACGAAAGAATGAAGCATGTCCATACACTGATTTATTCCGGTCGGACAGGATCAGTGTAGTTCGCGAATAGGCACTTCTGCTACAATCCAGACTATGTCTGACGTATTGCTGATAGGAAACGGAGGACGGGAACACGCACTCGCGTGGAAGATTGTACAGTCGCCGAGGCTTGGGAAGCTTTACATCGCGCCGGGGAACGGCGGTACACAATTGATAGGCGAGAATGTTTCTATTGCCGTGATGGAGTTTGAGAAGCTTGCGCTATTTGCAGAGGAAAAAAAGATAGGCCTCACAGTGTGCAGTATGGACAATTCGCTGGTCGCGGGCGTCGTCGATTTTTTTCAAGCGCGCGGACTTCGCATCTGGGGTCCGACGAAAGCGGCCGCGCAGATAGAAGGTTCGAAAGCTTTTGCGAAACAACTCATGCGCGAGGCAAGCATTCCCACGGCTGATTTTGCGGTATTCACCAACCACGACGACGCGCTTCGATATGTGCAGGATCACGGTGTGCCGATCGTCGTCAAGGCAAGCGGACTTGCGCTTGGAAAAGGTGTCGCCATATGCAACACGCTTAACGAAGCCGCGACCGCGCTCAAAGAAATAATGTTGGACAGAGTTTTTAAGGACTCTGGTACGGAGGTTGTGATTGAGGAGTATCTTGACGGTCAGGAGATCTCGATTCATGCGCTCTCCGACGGCAAGACACACAAGCTGTTTCCGGTATCGCAAGACCACAAGACGATAGGCGAGGGTGACACGGGCAAGAATACTGGCGGCATGGGTACCATCGTGCCGGTGCCGTGGCTTGTGCCTGAAGCGCTCTTTGACATCGAGTGTCGCATCGTACAGCCGACGTTTGCCGCGCTCTCTGCCCGCGGCGCTACGTTTGCGGGCATTTTGTATCCGGGCATCAAGATGAGCTCTTCGGGACCGAAGGTCTTGGAGTTCAACGCTCGCTTCGGCGACCCCGAAGCGCAGGCGTATGTGCGACTTCTGAAGAGCGATATTCTCGATCTTTTTAATGCGTGCGTCGACGGCACGCTCCAAAAGCAAACAATAGAATGGGAAAGGGGGTTTGCGGTTAACATTGTCCTTTGCTCCGCCTGTTATCCCGATGAATACAAAAAAGGACTTCCTATCACCGGCATCGAAGAGGCCGAAAAGCTCCCCGGCATCGTTGTCTTCCACGCTGGCACGAAATGCGATGAGGCGACGCCTCATCGCATTCTGACGAATGGGGGACGGGTGCTCGGTGTTTCCGCTGTTGGCGATACTCTCAAGGAAGCGCTCGACCGCGCCTATACAGCTGTCGATCGAATTAACTTTGAAGGAAAATACTTCCGTCGTGACATCGGCGCAAAAGCGCTTTCTTGAGGATGATATAATTTCCAGATGCCTCCAGTCATGATGGAGCGGCCGAAGGTTGCCGCACCCAACCCCAACAGAAATAACGGACGTCACACATTCGGCTCTTACAATTGCTATGCTAGCTAATACCTTCAGCACAAAATTTGAAACAGGACGTCCTATTTCTGACGGGGCAGGAAAATTCAAATCTCCCGAGGAGGAGCTGCAATATTTGCGCGAACGGGTGCGTGAGAAAGAGCAAGAACTTGAGGCCGCGCCTAATCGTTTTGAGAGCGATCGCATTGCCAAGCGCGAGGTTGCCGAGTATGCGCAGGTGCCGCAGGCGATCGTTCTCCATGAGGCGTATATGATGCCGGAGCATGAGACGATACGGCACAAATTGCGACTGGAACCGGAAGTGCACGATGTGCAGATGGACGAGCTATTGAAGATTGTTTCCGAGCGCGGGATCCGGAATGCGCTTGCTGTATGCGCAAAGTTAAAGAATTCCCATCTCGAAGACGATTTTCACCGGATACTCGTTGCCTACATTGCCGAGGGACTACCGCAAAACGGGATGCCGCCTCCTGAGAAAATCCGCCGCGCACTCGATCTCGTGCTTTTCATGGTCGATCCACAGGCGCACGGCGAGCGTGAAAAGGAAGACCAGAGCCAGCACCGCCTCGAACAGATCCTTTCATCGTCTGAACAACTCTATGCGGGATTGATCTCGCTGATTGCGCCGCACGAGGGTTTCTCGCTCGAGATCTCTGTCCCCGAAGGGACGGAAGCGGCGATTCTCTATCTCGCAGTGCCTCGGCAAAAGAAAGATCTCGCCGAACGTCTCATCGCCTCCGTCTTCCCGAATGCACGCATCAATGAGGAGCGCGGCGACTACAACATTTTCAACTATGAGGGCTATCATGCCGCAGCGTACGCGACACAGATGAATCATCCAGCGTACCCGCTAAAGACGCCTGACATGTTCGAGCACGACCCCATGAACGTGCTGCTTGCGGCCTTTGCGAAGATAGCGAAGCATGGCGAGGGCGCCGCGCTCCAGATACTTGTGTCGTCGGAGGGCGATCGCTATAACCAGCATTTCAAAAAGATACTGCGCCGTCTCGAGAAGGGAAAAATACTCTACCGTGCACTCGGCGTGCCGGAGAGTGCGATAGGAGAAATGCTCTACGACACCTTCCATATGGCGTTCAAGTCCAAAAAGCAAATGGAAGACGAGCAGCAACGCGTGTTTCGTCGTCAGCCCGACAAGGTTGCCGCCGAAGAGATCGAGCGCAAGATCAAGAGCCGCGTGGGGCCCGCCATCATACGTCTCGCCGCCTCCGCCCCCACCAAAGCGCGGGCAGATGACATTCTCGGCAACCTCATTGCTCCCTTCAATCAGTACGACGATCCGAAGGGGAATCAGTTGAAATTCAAGAGGGTTTCGAGCTGGAGACTCAATTCTTTCCTTCGCGATTTTACATATCGCATTTTCGACCACTCGTATGCTATTCCACTCTCGCTTGCAGAGATTACCTCACTCTTTCATTTCACGGCCGAGCGCGTGCACACATCGCGCGAACTGAAGCGAAGCTTTGCAAAGCAGGCACCCGCACCGGTCGAGATGCCTTCGGAGGGAATCGTGCTCGGAGTAAACCGCTATGGGGCAGAGGAGAGGCCTGTGCATTTTGGTACGAATGATCGTCTGCGTCACTGCTATGTGATCGGACAAACGGGTACCGGAAAGACCGGCTTTCTCAAAAACATGATCATTCAAGACATGAAAAACGGCGAGGGGGTCGCGTACATTGATCCACACGGGACAGATATTGAAGACATTCTCGCAAGCATTCCTCCCGAGCGCGCGAAAGACGTCATTTATTTCGATCCGGCGTACACGCCACGGCCAATGGGGCTCAACATGCTCGAGTACGACCGATCGCGTCCCGAAATGAAAACATTCGTCGTCGACGAGGTGTACGGCATATTCCGGAAACTTTACGCGGACGTGCCTGAAGCATTCGGTCCGATGTTCGAGCAGTACTACCGGAATGCGGTGCAGCTTGTCGTTGAAGATCCGGACTCCGGCAGCACGTTCGTCGAGATACCGCGCGTCTTCGCCGATCGAGAGTTTCGTAATCTGAAGCTCTCGCGTTGCAAGAACCCGATCATCGTACAATTTTGGCGCAAGATCGCCGAAGCTGCGGGAGGCGATCCGTCGCTTGAGAATGTCGCCCCGTACATCACCTCAAAATTCGATGTCTTTCTCACGAACGACATCATGCGCCCCATTGTCTCGCAAGAAAAGTCGGCGTTTGATTTTAGTAAGATCATGAACGAGAAGAAAATATTTCTCGCGAATCTTTCTAAGGGGCGTCTCGGGGACCGGAATACCTCACTGCTCGGACTCATCCTTGTTTCCAAGTTCCTGCAAGCAGCATTCTCGCGCGTGGAAACACATGGAGATTTTCCCGTTTTCTATCTCTACATTGATGAATTTCAGAACTTTGCAACTCCCTCGACAGGCACCATTCTCTCCGAGGCGCGCAAATACAAACTTGCACTCATCATCGCGCACCAATTCATCGCCCAGCTCGATGAGAAGATTCGCGATGCGGTCATTGGCAATGCGGGCACGAAAGCCGCGTTCAGAGTCGGTACGACCGATGCCGAATTTCTCTCAAAGCAATTTGAGCCGATCTTCAGGCAGCAGGATCTCGAGAATCTGCCAAATCGTCACGCGGTTATGGCGCTTCTCGTCAACGGTACGCCGGCGCGACCCTTCTCGATGCAGACGATAGATCTCCCTACATTTGATTTCAGTCGGGTGTCTACGACAAAGGAACTCTCATACCGCACCTACGGACACGATCGCGAAGAGGTGGAAGCGGAGATGCGCAAAAAATTCGAGGCAAGCTACGGTTCGACAGGCTCACCGCAGGCGGCACATCCCGCAGCTCCCGACCTTGGCACGGCGCTCGGTAATCTTCCGAATCCAACATCGCTGTACCAATAGTTTTTGTGAAAAAACGTGCTAGTGTATTGAACAATGAAGCATCCGAAAGAAGAGCGTACACTTGTTCTCATCAAGCCCGATGCCATTCAGAGGGCACTCATCGGCGAAATCGTCCGTCGCTACGAGCGACTTGGCTTGAAACTTGTCGGACTCAAGATGGTCGTGCCGACCGCAGAACATGTGGAAGGGCATTACACCCTCGATCCGAACTGGCGGCGGGTAACGGGTGAGAAAACGATCGCGAGCTACCTCTCTCGCGGTTTGCCGCCTCCCTCGGAAGACCCGCTCGAGATTACTGCAAAAATTCTCAAAAATCTCAAGAAATATCTTACATCGGGTCCTATCATCTGTATGGTATGGCAGGGCGCGCATGCTGTTGAGTTGGTGAGGAAAATAACGGGTGGCACGGAACCGCGAACCTCGCCCGTTGGCACCATTCGTGGTGATTTTGTGCTCGATTCATACGTGATGTCGGATGCAGACGATCGCGCGGTACGTAACCTCATTCATGCATCCGGTTCTATCTCCGAAGCCGAGATGGAAATACCGCACTGGTTCGGAAAGAAGGAGCTCATCGACTACAAAGTCTCCCACGAGGACATACTGTACGAGAAAGAGCTGCAGGGCATCCTTCCCTGAATAAGAGAGCGCGCCTCGACCGGAAGCATTTCTTGCCTGCGGGACTCTCCGCCGGCTGGCGGATTCGAACAAGGTCCTCGGCTTCAAAATGCTTCCGCCTCTCGGCGCGCCATCCCCCTTCACATTTGCTTCCGATTGGTAGTGGTATACACTTATTTTAGCGGCCGGTACTAAAACCTGCTTGGTTCAAGTAAGGGATTCCGATATCGTCTCTAGCAATTGCGCTCGAGACTGGGGAAACCCACCTGGATTCAAACCCCAGGCTTGCCGTACCTGCCGCGCCGAAGAGTCCGCCTTTAGGCGGATTTTTGGGTTAAAATACGCTTTCATGCAAAAAGCATTACTTTTCATGCAGTTCGCTGTGATCGCCACTCTTGCGGTACTGCATATTTTCGCACTCGAGAATGATTTGTACTGGAAGTTTCAATGGTTCGATCTCATGACGCACTTTCTCGGCGGCATCTGGGCAGCGCTTTTCTTCTATTGGGTCGACGCTGCCTTCGGTCGTGCGTCGAATCTTCTTCTTGTGGTCGGCAGCGCGTTATTGCTCGGTATGGCGTGGGAGGTTTTTGAGCTTGCCGCCGGCATATCAAACGCTCCGAACTACGTGTCGGATACTCTCATCGATCTTCTGATGGACATTTTGGGAGTGCTTTCCGCAGCGGCCGTCGTGAAATTCGTCTTCATGTGGCGCCGCGCATAAAAACGCTTACAAGGGTGCTATACTTTTCGAATGTCGAGCAAACGCATCATGCATCCGAATCACGTCGCGGTGCCGCGAAGTTTCTGCCGTCTTCCCGGAGGCTTTGGCGTCGTAAAGGTGTGCATTTCTGGCGCGGCCGAAACCGGTTACTGCGGGCTCGACGCGTTTGAGAAAGCCAAAGAACTCGGGCGCGAAATCGCGAAGCAGGGCGCAATCATCACAACCGGCGCGACAACAGGCTTTCCTCTCTATGCTACGATGGGCGCCAAGGATGAGTGCGGTTTCTCCATCGGTTTCTCGCCTGCGGCTACCGAACGCGAACACGTGGAAGTCTACAAACTTCCGCTCGACTATATGGACGTCATCGTCTACACGGGGTTTGGCTATGCCGGCCGCGATCTTCTTCTCGTGCGCTCCTCCGACGCCGTCGTCATCGGCTGCGGGCGCATCGGCACGCTGAACGAGTTTTCAGTCGCGTTCGAAGATCATCGCCCGATAGGAATTCTCGAGGGCACGTGGAAGACCGACGAGATCCTCCGTCATGTGATAGAGGCGGCGCACCGGCCGAACAACAGGATCATATACGATTCCGATCCGAAGGCGATGGTTGAGCGTCTGATAGAAATGGTTATGAAGGATAGAGAGAAGATCAATCTTGTTTTCAACAACCATGACCAATGGAGCGCTACGGGGAAGAATGCGGAATACATTCTTTGAATAGCTTCTAGCTTCTAGCTTCTAGCTTCTAGCTTCTAGCTTCTAGCTTCTAGCTTCTAGCTTCTAGCTTCTAGTTGTTTTACCACTCTTTCGAACACGGAAGGATGATCTTTCGCGAGCGCTGCGAGTGATTTTCTGTCGAGACCAACACGGTGCTTCTTGAGGGCACCGATGAGCTTTGAATACGAGAGCCCAAGGGGGCGCACAGCGGCATTGATGCGAAGCGCGAAGAGTCTCCGAAATTCGCGCTTCTTCGCTTTACGATGCCGGAACGCGTAGGATCCAGCGTGGAAGATGGCCTCACGTGCAACGCGCTCCTTCTTCGAGCGGTCGAAGCGGTAGCCCTTCGTCTGCGCAAGAATATTCTTGCGCCGCTTTGTCTTACTTACCCCTCTCTTTACGCGGGCCATAATATTTTAGCGGGGAAGAAATCGGCTGCGATCGAGGTTGGAGAACTTATTGTTCAATCGCTGGGAACGGCGGCGGCGCTGGCGGCCTGTGCCGCTCTCTTTCGCATTAAAATGATTGTGTCCGGGCACGCGCGCGACGATTTTCCCCTTGCGGGTGACCCGCACGCGTTTCAGGAATGATTTATTCGATTTCATCCCGCTCTTTCTACACTACTCTTGAGTGCCAGTCAACGTCGCAGGTGTTGCTTCATTGATAGTTCCCGTGTCCCTTGAAAGGGCGGGATTCTTGGGTGAGGCGCTTTTCTTCGCCGAGTCTCGTTCCAACACGACAGACAGCCCCTTCGGGCTTTTTTGTATCTCTTCGGCGATTTTATAGTTTTCAGGAATGATGGCAAGAAAGCGCTCAAGACGCTCCTTGAGGAATTTGAATTCCATGTACTTGTAACGTCCCCAGAGAAAGAGGTCTACCTTCACGCGGTGCCCCTCCTTCAGCCATGCGGCAGCCTTTGATGCCTTGATGTGCATGTCCCGCTCCGAGGTGCCGATCTTTACCTGCGTCACTTTCGTCTCGGTGATGTGCGCTTTTGATTTCACCTCCTTCTCTTTTTTCTTTAGTTCGTACTTAAACTTCCCATAATCAGTAATCTTCGCAACCGGCGGCTGTGCGTTGGGAGATATCTCGATGAGGTCGAGGCCCAATTCAACCGCTTTTGCAATCGCGTCTTTGGTCGGCATGACGCCGAGGTTGCCGCCCTCTGGGCCGATCACGCGCACCTCGTGCGCGCGAATGCCCTCGTTCATCCGGATGCGCTCTTTCTCCGCCTGCGATGTGTACTTCGTGAATCCCATTTAGTGCGGGTACTATAGCATGGAGTGAAAAAATCTACAGGGAGCATCACTTCGCTCACTCGTAGTATTCGCCTTCGACTGGAGCTGGTCTCCCGAACGGTCGCAGGTACGCGAGCACACGCAGGAGCGTATCTCTCATTGTTGCGAGTGTTCGCTGTAGTGTGGTGAGTTGCTGCGGTTGATACTGATCCGCTTGGCTATAACGAAGGTCGCCTGAAATAAATGTCTGCTGCGAAAGCGGTGGGGGCGCTATGTATGAGCCGTCTGATTGGAGGGCACCGGACTGTGCTGTTGTGTCTTGAAGCGTCGCCACGTCGTCTCCGCTGATCGCAAGTTCGAATAGGAGATCGCTCACTGCTCCGGATGGCGTCGAAGTCGGCTCCGCGATGAGGCCAATCTGGTCGATTACTGAAAGTGAGGTTTCACTCGTCGAGGTCGAGGCGCACGTGTTGCTCGTGCTGGAGCAGCCGGCAGGGCACTTTTGGTACACCTGATCCACGCACGTGCTACTGCGGTAATAGTAGGTACTGTTTGCGCAATAGAATTGAGGAGGGCAGGTGCCTGCCGCATACGGCGTCTTATTTTCAGTGCCGAGAGGAGGAGCTTGCTGTAGCTGCGGTTGCTGGCTTTGGTCGAGTGGCTGCCCTGTGCCACGATTAGCGATCGCGGAACAAGGTACCTGTATGCCATCGGGAAGACTGCACATTTCTTGCGGTCGCTGGAGGCCAAGATTGTCGCGGATTGCTTCTGACACTCCGGACGATGGGGCTAGCGACTGAGGAGGTACAAAGTAGGTGTCGGGTACTTCACTTGGGTGAGGAAGCCCGGAAAGGTCGGGATTTATTGAAATGCCGCCATTGCACGGTCTATTGCAAGACCTAGTACTCGCGCGGGGATGTTCTGCGCATTGGATGTGGTCCCCGTAGTACGGAAAAACCAGCTGAAACTTGGGCGCTGCCATTCGGAGCCACCCTATGCAGCTGCCGCTTACATCAACGGCGCGTCCAGGCTGGTGGCAGGAGCTGCCAGCCGCAGCGCATCCGGACCTGCCGTTGCCGCACATACATTGCTGCTGACGCGGACTCCGGTATGCCGACGTGATGCTGACCCGACAACCCCGATCGTTAGCGGCCTTGAACAGTTTTGTAAGTCGGCATGCAAGAGCTGAATCGATTCCAGCGGTGTTGCCTGCTCTCGGCGCGATGTAGACTTCGCCGCTCGGATTGCAACGGCCAGCCTGACCTTTTCCCTTATATCGATTCTCAAGTATTTCATAGGGATTGTAGCCACACCCACCGAAGACCAGGTTTCTATCCGCGTCGGTCGTTAAGGGGGATTTATCGATGATGTCTCCAAGATCTTCTTCGTCAGCACCAACGACAACGTGAGCAATAAAAAGATAGCTGGCCACCACCAATGCCAGCACTGCGAACGTGCTCCTTGTCGCATACATATCGAAAGTATAGCGCGTATATCATAGCTCATGCCCAACGATGTGGATGCGATTACAGCAGACTCTCGCACACGCTGCCGTCTCCGTCGGCATCGAGTTTGTGGATGTCGTTGCCGCTTCCGCCACAGGATTCAAAGGCGGATTGTGCCTCTGCCTGCGTTGCGAAGTCTGAACAGTTGTACGCATTGCGCGAACACTCGTATCGTTTATTCTCGGATTGCATGGACACAGGAGCCAATGAACGACTTCGTAAGTCGTTCATACAGGTGTCATCGGCCCAGAGGCCTCTCTTTTGCTCTCGCGCCGTCGCTTCGGCCGCCTTGAATTCAGTCTGATATTTGTAGGGCAGGTTGTATGTATATTCATGACCGTAGCCCTCGGCGATCATGTACTCGGCAACATTTATGCCGCTTCCCAGAAACGCGTATGCCAAGAGCCTTCCGTATTTGTCCAATTCTCCCTGCGAAGGATCAGTTTCGATCCGCACCGACGTACCCGAAAGAGTCCGTTTCGCTTTTTCTGACGCTTCCTTTCCAAAACACTGCACTGGTTTTCGTGGATCCACGGTCTCTGGCGTATCGATTCCAATAAGCCTGACCGTCACATTCTCTCCGTTCATCGCGACGGTGAATGTATCGCCATCGATTACTTTTACGACAGGATACCATTCGTGTTCGGAATCGTCCGCGATATCTGTCGTTGTCGCCGGTGTTTGATACGCAGGCGCTGTCTGAATGTTTGTTTCGGACGTCTTGGAGGAACTTCCAACGTAAAACCCAAGCGCGAATGCGGCAATGATTAGAGCAAGGATAAACGCAGACGATTTCATCCCGATATTGTAGCGAAAGAGCTTCGGCGGTACTATGCCGAGATGGCGGAAATCGTGCGGCTCACTAGAGCGAATCAAAAAATATCCGATCAAATCGATGCGCTCATAAAACAGCTTGATGCGAAAAAGAGTTGCTCTCTCGCACTACTTCAGGTATTGGTCGCGAGTCCCGCGGCCGAGCTTTGGGTTGCACAAGACGAAGGTAGCATAGTCGGAATGGCGACACTCACGCTCTCGCGGCGAATTGAAGGCGAGGCTGCATGGGTTGAAGACGTCATTATCGACGAAAGTCAGCGCGGCAAAGGATTGGGAAAGCTACTCTGCCAAAAGATGATAGAAAGAGCCATGGCTCGTGGCGCGTATTCACTACAACTTACGAGTCGTCGTGAACGCGAAATTGCGAATAAAATGTATCAAAAATTGGGGTTTGAATTGCACGATACGAATGCATATCGTTTGAAACTCTAACCCATGCGCTACATCTCGACGCGGGGGAAGGCGGAGCCCGTCACACGACAAGAAGTGTGTCGGGCGGAGCCGAAGGGATTCTCGGAGATTTTGCTCGAAGGGCTTGCCTCCGACGGCGGATTGTATGTGCCCGAGGAATATCCGCATGTTTCGGCGGCAGAGCTGGAGACGATGCGCGGCATGACATATCCGCAGCTGACTTTTGTGATCCTCTCAAAGTATGTAGATGATATTCCGGAAGACGATTTGAGAAAGATCGTGGATGAGACGTACACGAAAGAAAATTTCGGAAGTGATGAGGTTGCCCCGATCAGAAAACTTGAAGAGAATTTGTATCTCCTCGACCTCTGCCAAGGCCCGACGCTCGCGTTTAAAGACATGGCACTTCAATTTCTCGGCCGGCTTTTTGAGTACGAGCTCGCGAGGAAGGGAAAGACGTTGAACATTCTCGGCGCTACATCAGGCGACACGGGCTCTTCGGCAGAATACGCAATGTGCGGACGAAGCGGAGTGAATGTATTCATGCTCGCGCCGTACGGACGTACGAGTGAATTTCAGCGCAGGCAAATGTATACGCTGCAGGACAAAAATATTTTCAACATCGCCGTCCGCGGAACCTTTGACGATTGCCAGGACATTGTGAAGGCGATCAATGCGGATGATGCATTCAAAAAGAAATACAAAATCGGGGCCGTGAACTCCATCAATTGGGCGCGGATCGCTGCGCAGGTTGTCTATTATTTTTGGGGATATTTCAGGGCGACAAAGTCGAATGATGAATCGGTTTCGTTTGCAGTGCCGACAGGAAACTTCGGAAACATTCTCGCGGGGTACGTCGGCAAATGCATGGGACTTCCCATCAAACATCTGATCCTTGCGACCAATGAGAACAATGTGCTCGAAGAATTTTTCAAAACCGGCATGTATCGTCCAAGGATAGGGAAAGAAGTGCATGCTACGTCCTCTCCCTCGATGGACATTTCGAAAGCGTCGAATTTCGAGCGGTATGTATTTGATTTCGTCGGTCGCGACGCGAAACGCATGGCGGAGCTTTGGGGAGATTTGGGCAAAAAAGGTTCATTCGAGATTTCCAGCAATGAACGCACGCGTACCGCAGAAGACGGATTTATTGCCGGTTCTTCTACACACGCAGACCGCCTCGCGACAATCCACTCCATCTACGAAAAGTACGGTGTTCTCATCGATCCGCACACGGCCGATGGAGTGAAAGTAGGGCTCGAACATCGCGAAACGTCCGCCGGCCGGCGGATTCCTCTCATTTGCCTTGAGACCGCACAGCCTGCGAAATTCGCAGATACCATTCGTGAAGCCATAGGACGGGCGCCGAGGATGTCTGAGAAATTCGCGAGACTTGCCGAATTGCCTGAGCGATTTGAGGTGTTCGAGCCGGATATCGATGAAATAAAGAGGTTTATAGCCAAAACCGTGGGTTGACCTGTCCACGTATTTGTATTGTAAAAGAGAGCCCGCCTCCGTCCTTTGTATAATCTAATTATGAACAAAGCGCTCATCATCGCGGCTATTCTCGTGGTGCTTGGCGGCGGCTACGCGCTTTATAAGGGACTTACACGTCTGCCTTCGGTTTCGCAAATACTGCCGGGTGTCCAGGTCGCAACTGCGACGGAGCGTGAGAATACGGATACGTACACCATTGATGTAAAATATCCGCAGTTTGGGATCGCTTCGATTGACGCGGACATTAAAGCAGCTGTCGAAGGTGCGGTAACAGAATTCAAAAATGATTCTAACGCAGGCCCGCCTCCTCCTGATTCGGCGGTCACGCAGTATGAGTTTCAGAGCATGTTTGATTCAGCATACGTCGGCGCGGATGTGGTGAGCGCAAAACTCGTTGTCTCGACGTATATGGGAGGAGCACACCCGAATGCCGCTATATATGGATTGAACTACGATCGGGAAACGGGGAACCAACTTACGCTCGATGATGCGCTTTCGATGATCGGCCTCTCGCTTGAGGAGGTTGCGGAGCGCGCGAAGGCGGAGCTTTCGACCAAACTCGGTACAGACATCATTGCCCCCGAAGGCGCGGATCCGACAGTGGAGAATTATAGCACGTTCATCGTGAGTCCAGACCAGGCCACCTTTATCTTTCAGGTATACCAAATTGCCCCCTACGCTGCCGGGCCGCAAGAAGTTTCGTTCCCGCGTGTGAAGTAATCCGAACCTCGCGCT
>Ga0209542_10005702_pt1 | contig 24693 bp, 32 predicted proteins | sample RifCSPhighO2_01_FD_184028 | JGI IMG/M metagenome (GOLD analysis project Ga0209542, IMG submission 184028) | Soil microbial communities from Rifle, Colorado - Rifle CSP2_plank highO2_0.1 (SPAdes) (version 2) | ecosystem: Environmental > Terrestrial > Deep subsurface > Rock core/Sediment ...
AAAGATGTATTTGGTATGTTGAAAAATTGGAAAAAACCAACAGAAGAAATAATTAAAGAGGCAAGAAAAGGATGGGATTAAAATATTTCTTTGATAGCTATGCAATCATAGAAATAGTGAAAGAGAATCCCAAATACAAACTTTATGGAAATGAAGAAATTGTTTTAACTCTATTCAATTTAGCAGAGATTTATTGGTCCACTCTCAATGATTTTGGTGAAGAGCGCGCAGAAGAAGTATTTTCAAAATTTAGAAATAATGTGGTTGAAATTGACGATGATACTTTAAAGGAAGCAATAAAGTTTAGGAAAGAATTCAAAAAACATGATCTTTCATATGTTGATTGTTTTGGTTACATTTATTCAAAAAGAAACAGCTTGAAATTTCTGACAGGAGATTCTAAATTTGAGCATCTACCATTTGTTGAATACGTTAAGAAATAACTCTCTTTATTGAGGTTCAATTAATTAATAGCTGTTGGGCTGTAGTTTGAGATATAGCTAATTCTAATAATTGTATCATTTGTTTATGTCAAAGTGTCTCCCTATGTCAAAAATCAAAGATTTTTGAGCACATTCAAAAACAGTAGTTTTTGATGAAACCACATTCTTAGAAAACTATTGTTTTCTAATCCATTCAATTCTCACTGAACGAGTTGCAATGAACAAGTTATTGTTGCAAATAAATCGCAACATATATCCAACATTACTGTTGGACACATTGCAGTTCTTCGTTTCTTACGAAACTTCAGAAATTGAAGTCTTTAAGTCGTGGTGGTGCATCGATTTTTTGATGTTGAATTCGGTCATATTGTGATAAATTATAAGGGCTATTTAGGTTTTTACCAAGGGTAATTCTTGTAATTTATCCTAATCCTGAAAGAGCTACTGCTGCCAAACCTGTTAAGAGTATTGTGCTTAGAAGTGTTGTGATTAAATAAAGTGTTAAACCTCTTTTTAGATTTCTAGATAATTCATATTTTTCTTGTAAACTATCTTTTCCTGAATCTACAGTTACTAATGTTGTCGTTAGTATGAAAATTATTTGTATTAAGTAAATTCCTATAGATACTTGCACAAAATATGGGGGAACTATGCTTGATATGTCAAACAAGCCCATTATGTTTCCTATTGACCCTATTCCTTCAATACTTGCTCCTCCTCCTGTTAAATCGGACAAGCCCTTTAGTTTGTTAAGTATTAATGCAATCATCGCTGTGAGTCCGACAATGATTCCTGAAAGAAGAGGGGCAAGGAAGACCATGTTAGAGCGCATATCTGAAACTACTTCGGCAAGCAAGTCTCTTAGACGGTCGTTTATTTTTCGGATATTTTTTACATAATCTGATATCGACATCATTGATCTGGCAGCTATTTTTAATCCTTTTTTTGCAGATTCTACTAGGATGCGCATACTTATGGAAATAAGAGCGGATGGGTAGTAGATTATTGCGCCTCTTTTTGGATTAAATATTGCTTCTTCTAATGGCATTCCTAATTGCTGAATATTTTGATTAACTAGTGCGAAAAAACTTTGTGTTTTCTGACCTTGAGTTGATTCTGCAACTTTAGAAAATACGCGTTCTGCTGGAACTCCATCTCCTAGTCTATTTCCTAATTGAAATAGGGTACTTGTAAATTCATTTTCTAGTTCTTTTGTTTCTTTTCTTGATTTTATTATTTCTTTTGTTTTGAGTTTGTAAGCTATGCTGAAGTACATTGCGATAGATAATGGTATAAATAAACTCAATATGATTCCTGCTAATCCGAATGGGCCTATTGCATGTCCAGCTACTTGTTTGAAGTCAAATAGATATTGGTCTTGGAAGAATGGGAAACCCAATTCTCCAAACGTATAATCTTGTTTTAGATTCAATAAGGTAGTAATTAAATCACTTTGGAATATAAATGGCAATAATCCTATGATGAAAAGCGGAATACAGATTAATCCTGCTATTATGAATGGTTTTTTAGAAATAAATTGAGGGTATTTTGGATTTTTCTCGATGTTTGAATTTTCTCCATAACCTCCAGGGCGTTTGAGAAGAACTTCAGAAGTCATAAAGTAGACTCCTAGAGGAATTATTAGGTTGAAGATTACAAATAGATGATACCATTTTAGTCCGTTTGCTATGACTATTGCAGTTAGAGGTAGTAATGCAAGTGCGAGAGTTGGAAGTATTATTCCTAACATGTAAATATTTGTAAGTGGGGATCTGATTGATCTTGAATATGAAAGCATTTTATCATAGACTCCGTCTAGAATTATTTGTAGTGCTCTTTCTAATGTGTTAACTCTTTGAGAATCTGCTGGTTCATATAAACTGGATTCTATTAAATGAAATGATTCTATGAATTCTGGAGAATAATCTTTCCATATTTCTATGTATGAATCTAAAGATTGTTTTACGGATTGATGTTTTCCTGTTTCTACATCATAAAGTACTTTTTTGAAATCTAGGGCTAATGGAGGTTCTAGGTGTTCTGAAGCAAATTGTATTGCTCTTTCTAGATTTGAAGTGTGTTTCATGTAGATGACTACATATAGAACTGCAGGAATCATTTGAGCAGATGCTTTAAGGCGCCATATGTTTGCTAATCTGTTAGGCATTGAATAAACATAATAATAAACGAATCCACTTAAAATGAATCCAAGAAATGTGAGCATTATAGGGAATGAACTGCCTAATAAGCTAATACTTAAGACTAAGGTAAATGTGATGAATAAAGTGAGGAGCATTGCCACTAATGCTAGGGCTGCTGATTGAGATGCAGTCACTTCTAGATGTGCGATGTCTAAGTAATGTTGTATTTTTGCGTTTTCTTTTTGAGATAATTTTATTTTTATTGCATTACCTAGGGAATCTGTCCATCTTTTGTAACGAGATATGTCCGGGAGCATGTTTTGCTTGAATTGCTTATACTCTTGAGAATAGTTTTCCCTTTTTGGAATATCTGAACCCATCTCAGACTCAATCTTGCGCGCGTATTTGTTTAGAATTTCCTCAGTTGTTGGTGGCATCATCTCTCCTACTAGAAAAGTATTCAAAGAGATTATTAATACTTGTGGAAAATCTCTAATTTTCAAATTTGGGGTATAATAGATAGATTTCCATGGTAATTACAAAACCTCTAATAATCTAAAAGGTTTTGCAATGTCAAAGTGTTTGAAAACCACACACTTTAGGGGCAACCTAATAATAAACTGACATATTTCTATTACTTATTTCTGTCTTCAGCTTCGACATTTATTTTTATTTGTCTATAATATTTATCACTTTATTCTGCGGTGAGCCCTTAGTGTTTTAGTGTGTGTCTACTTTGAACATCCAAAAAACAACTATTCAGACTCAAAGTTTTTTTGATATCGTCTGTTTCTTATTGAGTCTATTAAAAAGTTTTCTTAATCCTATTTGAAATCTCTAATATGTTTGATTCTGACTAAATGAATTGAAATCTTTAGCATGAATTACATTGTTTTTTTGATGTATTTAATATATGGAAAAACTTATATCTTCAATAAACTGACTTGGAGGATATTGTGGACGATATGGCTAAAGAAATTACTTTAAAAGATGAAACAACAGAGTTCTTACTGTATACTACTTCCAATGGAAAAGTAAAAGTTGAAATATTTCTACACAATGAAAACATCTGGTTAACTCAAGATAAAATAGCTTTGTTGTTCGGTGTGCAAAGACCTGCGATAACCAAGCATTTGAAAAATATCTTCGAAAGTAAAGAATTGATTGAAAAAACAGTTAGTTCCATTTTGGAACATACTGCTCAGGATGGCAAGAAATATCCAACAAAATATTATAATTTAGATGCGATTATTTCTGTTGGGTATAGGGTCAACTCTTCTCAAGCAACTCAATTTAGAATATGGGCGACTGAACGACTCAAAGAGTATATTATCAAAGGTTTTACTATGGATGATGAAAGACTCAAGAATCCAAATAATTTGTTCGGGCAGGATTATTTCGAAGAACAATTGGAGCGTATTCGAGATATTCGATCTAGTGAGCGTCGCTTTTATCAAAAAATTACAGATATCTATTCCAAATGTAGTGTGGATTATGATTTAGATAGCGAAGTTACACGACGCTTTTTTGCAGTTGTACAAAATAAGTTGCATTGGGCTATTAGTCGCCAAACGGCATCTCAAATTATTTATTCTCGAGCTAATAGTCAAAAACAAAACATGGGTCTAACTAACTGGAAAAATGCTCCTAAAGGGCAAATAAGGAAGTTCGATGTAGGTATTGCAAAAAATTATTTAAATGAGGAAGAACTTAGGCAACTTAACCGTATTGTTTCAATGTATTTAGACTATGCTGAAATGCAAGCCAATAATAGGAAAATAATGACTATGAAAGACTGGGTTGCTAAATTAGACGCATTCTTACAGTTTAATGAAAAAGACATTTTAACTAATGCTATAACTGTGACCGCTGAGATTGCTAAATCATTTGCTGAAGACCAATACAACCAATATAGCATTATTCAAGATAAAGTATTGGAATCAGATTTTGATAAAATGACAAAGAAGATGCTTGGTGCTGACAAAAAATAATTGTTTTGTTAGGATTTATATATCTCTTATTTTATGCTTTTTTATGATAATGCGTCAATTTGAAATCTCTGATGCTCATGAGGTTTCTTCAGTCATAAGGCGAGCAATTATGAATGGAGATAATAGGGGATATAGTCTGGAACATCTTTATTCTATCTCAAACCATTATTGTGCTGAAAATATTTGTTCTGAACAAGATCTGAAAACAACCTATGTTTTTTTAGATGGTAATATTATTGTTGGTACAGCTACTTTAAGAGGTGATGAAATCATGGCAGTTTTTATTCTTCTTGAGTATCAGGGTAAGGGGATTGGGAAGAAATTTATGAACCTTTTGGAGGAAGAAGCTGTTAAGAAAGGCCTATCTAAAGTTTGGTCAGTTTCTAGATTGCCTGCTGTTTCTTTCTATAGGAAATTAGAATATTCATTTATCCGTGAGAAAATTCACTCTTATTGGGGAAAAGGTTTTGTAATGGAAAAATCACTTATATGAGTTAGATTTATATTAGGGGAATGGCTTTTGTTTTTATGAAAAAGAAAGGTGCATTTGAATTAGATCAGATAGGTAACTGGATTATAGCCTTGGTAGTAATAATTCTTGTCGTCGGACTTTATATTATTTTGAAGGATAAGGGAAATGTAGCTTTGGAATTTTTTAAGAATTTGTGGAGATTCGGAAGATGAATAGATTAGGGGGAATGGATTCCATTAAAGCTTTGGAAATTGCCTTGTTATTGTTTACTCTTGGTTTGGTTATATGGGGTGTTTCTTTTGGAGGTTTTAAAAAAATTGATTTTGTTATGAATCTTCTTCCTGGGTTTAATAATTCTGCTCCTGATGGGACAAGTATCGTTGGAGTTAATATGGAAACTGGAGGATTAGAATATTTTACAGGAGATAAATGGAGAGAAATTGATTCTAAGACAGATAAGTTTGTTTTAGGGAGTTACGAGGTTGATCCTTCTATACTAAATAATAAGATTAGTAGTTTTTATTTGGATTCTGAGAGAAGGCCTAAAGAATTTTCTTTAGAAATTAATAGTTGGAGGTATTGGGATGTTTATATGTGGGGATTGGATTTTAAGAGGGTTTCTTTTGTGAGACCAAAGGTTAAGGAGGGGTTTGTGAATACAGAAAGAATTTTGGTGAAAGGAGAATCTTTAGAGATTGGTTATGATAATGATGGAGAAATTAAACCTAAAGATTTACAAGATGTGGATTTAAATATAGGTTATTTGCCAAGGTTTGCAGAAGTAGAAGTTGATGAGAATCCTCAAGCAGTTGCACAAGTTATTTCATGGAGAGATAGTATATTAGAAGATAATAAATGCGAGAAGTTTTTAGATTTAACTGTAAAAGTGAATAAAGAAGAAAAACCTTTGAGATATGCAGTTCGTAAAGTGGATAATTATATTTTTATTGATTTAAATAAGCCAGTTTACGAAGGTAAAAAACAAGAATGGGATAAAGAGGATTGTTTTGGAGTTGAGAATTATGAAGATGATAAAAATGTAGATGTAGATTTGAAGTATTCTGTCAAGGTTAATTTTAAAGAAAAAGGAGATTATTTTTTTTCAAAAGATATTGATTCTTTTGTTGTTTTTGATTCATTAAAAAATAGTTGGAGTTACTTTAATTTTGGGCAGATTGCAAGGGATGAATATTCAAGGTTACATGGACGTTCGTTATATGAAGGTCTTAATTTATTATTTGATTCGAATAATGGTTTGTTTAAAAAATTCAGGGCTAATAGTCTAAGGATATGGTTTTCTTCTAACTCAAATCCCGATTATCATTCTTGGAATAATTTTGATAAATATTCCGACTTTAAAGACAAAGATTTTTATGACTTATTAACTGAATATTATACTATTAAGGAAGTTAAAAATGCGTAAAAAAGGTATTGCTTATGATAGTTTAATGAATATTATGTTATGGGTGATAATATTGATTCTTGCTGGACTTTCTCTTTATTTTTTGTTTAAGAGGTTTGGGTTAAGATAAGATTAATATTATAAACTTTGTTTTGATATCTTGTTCATGAATAAAAAGGGTGAAATTAGTTCTAGTCAGTTGGCTTTGATTATTTTAGCTATTGCAGGGTTTGCTATTGCTGCAATGTTTCTTTTTGGAGTTTTTAAAAATAATGATCTCTCTGAAAGGGAATTATGTAGACTTTCTATTTTATCTAGGGCTACCGTTCCTGGAATTGTTCAACAAGATGTCCCTTTGAATTGTTTTACGGAGAAGGTTTGTATTACGGCTGATAAAGGTGGATTTTTAGGTATTGGAGGGAAAGATAATTCTTGCAAACAATTTGCAGGAGAAGGGAATGTTCGAACTGTTGAAGTTAAACTTGCGGAAAGAGAGAAAACTCTTGAAACTATTCAAAGAGAAGTTGCAAATTCAATGTTTGATTGTTGGATGATGACAGGGCAGGGAAAAATGGATATTTTCGAGAAATATAGTTCTTCAGACATTGTTGGAAAAGTTGCAGAAGCTTCATTGAGTTATGCTAAGTTGAACCTTCAAGATATAAAAACTCAATGCATTGTTTGTTCTAGAGTTGCGTTTTCTGATGCTTTGATTGATGCTGATAAAGATAGAATTTTAAGCGATATTGATTATAATGACTTTATGTCTCGGGAAAAGGTTCCTGGAAGCAGTTTGACTTATTTTAAAGCATTTACTGATGAAGGTGTTGGAGCAGGATATGGAGCCATAAAGGGAAATGAAGAAAAATTATCTAAATATTATGGGCAAAGTAGTTTTAGTCAAAGTGAAGTTGGGGAAATAAAAATAATATTGAATGAACAATTAGGGACATCAATTACAGAGGATGATAAAAATAGTATTGATCTTTTGAGTCAAGATGATTTGATAAAATATTTTGCGGAACCTTCTAAATCTAAAGGTCGCCAGATTGCGATTGTTTTTGCCCAAATTAAAGTTCCTTCTCTTGTTCCCGAGGACCAGTATTGGAATTCTTTGCGAAACGGCGCTATTATTGGAGGTTTAGGATTAGTAGGAAGGCCTGGAAAAATTGTAAGTCTTCTTATTCCAGGTGCTGGATGGTTTAAAGCTTTGACTCTTGTTGCAGGTGTTGGAGTTACTTCTTTGAATCTTGCTTTTGGGGCTGAAGAAACGGTTAGAAAAAATCAGGCTCTTTCTGCGGCTACTTGTGGCACCTTTGAAAGTAAAATTGAAGGAGAACAGAAGGGATGTTCTCTTGTTAAATTAGTTAATTGGGATATTGATACAATAAACAATTTATGTACTGGGGGTATCGAGGGTAATTTGTGATGGTTGTTGTAAGAAAGGGAATGTTAACAGATAATATGTTGGGAATGGTTCTTGCAATTATTGGACTAGTTATTCTTGGATTTTTAGGGGTTAAGTTATATTCTATGTTTGTTAGTCAGGATTTGAAGAACGCCCAAGCATTTGTGGAAGATTTGAGTGCTAAAATTGAAAACTTGAAAGATGGAGAGAGTAATACTTTTGCTTTACGTGGTGTTACAGAATGGGTTTTAGTTGGATATAGTTCTACTGATAAATCTCGTCCAGATAAATGCTTCTTGAATTCATGTTTATGTTTGTGTAAATATAATTCTGGAGAGAGTCCTTCTTTTAATTGTCAAGATAATGGATATTGTCGTGCTGTTGATAGAGATATTGTTGTTTCTTCTGAAATTGTTAGTTCTGGTACTGCAAGCACGATTTACGATGTGAGGGATTATATTGTCTGTGGAGTTTCTGTTTCGTGCTATATAATGCATGAGGATTCTCTCCTGATACCTTTTGATGTTTCTAAGCAGAAATCTGATATTTCAATTAAAGCTACTGCTTTGTATGAGCCATCTATAAGACCACAAGGATGATTTTAGATATACAGTTACTTTTATATCCTTAATTTGTTAATTAATCATATGGATAAAAGGGGAGATACCAGTATTATGATGAATAGTATCATTTATATTATTATTTTTATTTTATTTTTTTCTTTGATGTTTTGGTTCGTAGGCTCATATTCTAATGGTAGTGCTCTTTGGGAGGACTTTTATTCTAAGGAAATTGTTCGCGTGATTAATACTGCTAAGCCTGGAGAAGAATTTAAGATAGATGTGACTCCTCTTGCAGTTGTTGCTTCTAGGAGTGGTAAGCCGATTAAGGATATTGTTTCTGTTGATAATGTAAATAATCAAATTATTGTTAGCACTAAACTAAATTCAGGAGTTAGTTTTAAATTTTTCAATGATGTCGATATTGTTGATTGGTTTGTTGAAAGCCCTTCTGGAAGTCCTGATAGCACAAGATTTATTTTTAAAGTAGTGGAGGAACAGCGTAGTGGTTTATCGTAAGGGTACACTAGGAAGCGGACTTTTGTATTTTGTTTACTTTTTAATGATTGCCTTAATTGTTGGAGGAATTTATGGAGGTTTGATTGCTTATTTTGGAAAGGGTTATGATTATAGGGAAAGAGAAGCAAATTTACTTCTCCAGGAAACTAAAGACTGTTTTGCAGATGAGGGATTTTTTGATTTAAATACAGATTTGAAAGAAGATTTATTTTTTGATAAGTGTGGTTTTAATCGTAATGTGCTTGAAGATGGAAATCACATGATTTATATTAAAAATAAGAATAATATTGAGTTTTCTGTTGGAGTTGCAGACTTTAGAGTTAAATGTTTTTTGAATGCTCGCACGAAAAATAGAGATTATCCTATATGTGTGCCTTATGAGCTTGATGGAAATTACATTCTTGTTGGAAGTTCTCAAAATTCAAAGAGGGTTGCTGCATGAATAATAAGGGGCAGATAGGGCAGATTTTGACTAGTTTTCCTTCATTGATATTAGTTTTTGTTATAATGCTTGTTTTTGTAATTATCTCTGGATTTATTTCTAAAAGTCATTTTGAAGGTTATAGTTTTCTTGAGGACTTTTTAGATGACTCGATTTCTTTTGAAGGAAAAATTATTACTGTAAATGATGCGATTGAAAGGATGTGTGCTGACGAATCTTTGGAAGGTGGGTTGAAAGTTGTTTTACGAGAGCACTTTATTGAGGAGTATGGTTCTGGAAATGCTTTTGTGATTGTTAATTCAATAAATGGTTATGGAAAATATGTTTTGAGCGTATGGGTTGGAGCATTTGATGAAATAGATAATAATATTGTGCGTCCTGCAATTTCACCAGATGATTTTGAAAAAGTATTTGATAAATCTTCTCAAAGAAAGAAAATTGTTCAATCTTCACAAAATCAGAAAATTTGTAATTTTGTAGTTTATGTTAAATCTGGAGGTGCTAAACATGATGAATCGTAGGGGGCATATTGGCACATTGCTTTTAGTATTTGGAGCTTTGATACTAGTAGGATATGCATTATTTGTCATGTTAGGTTTTGGAGATGATTTTGATAAAAAGAAGGCTGAACTAAATGCTCTTTCTGAGGATAGTAATGCAGAGTATAAATTGCTCGAGGCGAAGATAGGAGAATTAATTGATAATGCGATTACTTTATCTAAGGATAAAGGTAATTTTGAGAGTTCTTTTAGAGATTCTTTGAAGACTCTTGCTGAGAAAGAGAGATTTTCTGGACAAAATAGTAATGTCTATGCTAAGTTGACTTCGAAAGAAGAATATCAATTATATTTTAATGGAGAGAATTATGTTTTGTTTGCATCTGAACTTTTTAACCAAATAAATGTTGGAAATAATGAGGTGCGTTATAATTATAATTTAATTGTTGTGTTTAATGAAAATTCTATTGTTTCTTTCTCTATTTTTTAATTTGATTAGGTTGCGCGAAGATTTATAAATAACTTATATTATATCTTAGGATGGTGATTGGTAAGAGAAATAAAAAGGGAGATGTTACAATTACCACAGTTATATTAATTGTTTTAGGTTTAGCGGTGTTGGTTATGATGATTATTGGATTTACTAAGGGTTGGTCTTTCTTTTTTGATAAATTTGACTCCGCGCCTAGTGATTTGCAAACTTTTGGTAAAGCTTGTGTTTTGTATGCTAAGGGTGGACTGGATATTGACTTTTGCGGTTATAGGTTAGTAGGGGATGAAATTATAAATTGTAAGGATTCAAGATTTGTTAGTACTCTTAGTGGAGTAGATATAAGTAATATTGAATGTTCTGAGGACGCTTCTGTTAAGGCTGCTGCTTGTAATTCTCTTGCTTATGGAAAACCAAATACTAAAATAGGCGGAGCTGGAGGAGAGACTTGTGGCGCGTATCTTATTGCTTCTAGTTGTTCTGGGACTCCAAAGGATTGTAATACATTTACCACTCAAACTGATTGTAAGAATGCTTGTACTTGGAGTAATGATGCTTGTTCTGGGACTCTAAAGGATTGTAATACATTTACCACTCAAACTGATTGTAAGAATGCTTGTACTTGGGGAACACCTTAGCGTAATATTTAATAGCTCTTAATGTTTGAGAGATATATGGTTTTAAATCGCAGAGTTATTATTATTGTTTTATTTTCGCTTTTAATTTTAATACTTGGTTTCTTAGCATATTCTATCTTTTTTAGTGAATCTCCTGTTCCTGTAGTAGATAAACTATTGAAATCTGTGGGTCTTAAACCCCAAGATGATTCTGAAAGTGGTCCTGCTGTACCTTTACCTAGGGGCTTTGGTGGAGGCGGTGGCGGAGGTGGCGGAGGATCTGGTGGCGGCGGAGGCGGCGGAGGCGGAGCTGGAGCTTCTGGAGGCGAGGATCCTGGTTCTAGTGAAGAAGTGATTTTACATTTTTGTACATTTGATGCGTTTCATATAGTAAATGGGGTTGCTCCTTGTAGGTGTGGATTGACTGCGGTTTGTGCTGAAACTGGGTTAATTTGTGATGCTACATTTGATAATGGACAAGGCACTTGTGGATGAGATGAATAAGAAGGGGTTAGAACTGGCAATTTCAACATTAATTGTGATTATTATAGGAATTGCTGTTTTAATTGGGTTGCTTATTTTTATTACAAAAGGATTTGGATTTTTGAAAGAAGGTACTGATCCTTTACTACGTGCTTCGAGTGTTGGAACTATGCGCCAGGCGTGTGAACTTGCTTGTCAAGGTAAAGATTCAGTTACATTTTGCTGCAATCCATTTATGATCGAAGATAAACCTACTTACTGTAAAAATGGTTCTTTGAATTTAGAATGTTCTTATGATTGTTCTGCAGTTGTTTGTAGTTAGTTTTTTATACATCCTTTATCTTAATTTATTATGGCTGACGAAGGATATACTTCTTTTTCTGGAAAGAGAAAGACTAAGAATGATAAGAAGAAGCAGAGAGGATATAATAAGTATAAACGTGGTGGGCAATTTAGAACTAGGGAAAAAAAACCTAAGGCTGATTGAGGACTTCTTCTAAAATTTCTAAGGTGTAACTAAGCAGGAGAGGACCTACTACAATACCCGCTATTCCAAATATAGGGGTGCCACCCAAAACTCCTAAAAGAAGGATTACCGGATGGACTCTCGAGTTTTTGCCTGCTACTTTTGTCCTTAATATTGTGTCTAGATATATTGAAACGAATAGTCCAAATATAAGGATTATTGCGGAGTCTAGGTATTGCCCTTGCACTATTTTAAATATCAATGCTGGAGCCCAAACTATTGCGGGGCCTCCAGGTATGAATGCAAATAAGCCGGTGAGGGCTGCTAAGATTAGGTATGAGTCAATTCCTGCTAGCCAGAAACCAATTCCAGCTATTATTGATTCTATTACTGCTAAGAGTAAAGTTCCATGTACTATTTTTTTTGTTGTGTTTGCAATGTCTGCAATTAATTTTTCTTTGTGCTTGAATGGTATATACCTCTTTATTTTTGTATTAATTTTTTGCCAATTTAGAAGTAAATAGTACATCGTGAAACCCATTACAAAAAGAGCTACTATTGAGGTTGCAACAGATATTGTTATACTAGATAAATTATTTATTCCAATTTCAAAAAATTTATTTGTAAGCTCTGTTAAATTGATGCCATATTTCTTTATAAATTCTAGAGATTCAATTTTTGTTACAATATTTGTTATTGCTCCACTTTGAATTGCTCCTGATATTTGCAAAATTATTTCTTTTATTATTAAGATAATTGGGAGGAAAATTATGACTATTGTTCCAAGAAGAGTTATTGATGCGGCTACGGAGCTTGAGAACTTCTTTTCTAATTTTTTATGTACTGGATATACTAAGTATGTAAGGATAAAAGCGCCTATTAAGGCAATTATATAACTTCTAATGATGAAGAAAGATACAGTTGCTAATGCTAATAGTATAATTAGGAGTAAATAGCGGTGTATTTCCTCTTTTTGCATTTTTTAAAGAATTAACTAATATTAATAAAGCTAATCCTGATGAGTTTTATGATCTTTTCAGGATTATCTAATAGACATTCCTGAGAATATACGACGTGGTCAACAGGAATGTCTATAAAGATGTTCTTTTTTATAATATCATGAATGAATATTTTTTTATGTACTCTTTGGCTTTTGTTGCTATACTTTTTGCAGTTATCCAAGATATTAGGACTAGGGAGATTGCTAATTGGACTACTTTTTCTTTACTTGCTTTTGTTATTGCATATAGGGCTTTTTATTCAATATATACTGATGATGTTTTGTTTTTTGTTTTTGGAATTGGAGGGATTTTACTCTTTATGATTTTAGGATATTCTTTGTATTATTCTAAGGTTTTTGCAGGAGGAGATGCCAAACTTTTATTTGGTTTAGGAGGTATCTTTCAATATAGTTCTCTTATAGATTATGTTTATTATGGGTTTGGATTTTTGTTTGTCTTGTTTTCTTTAGGGGTTGTCTATACTCTAATTTATAGTCTTTTTTTAGCTGGAAGAAATTATTCTTCTTTTAAAAAGTCATTTTTTGTGAATTTTTCAAAGGTTAAATATTATTTTGTTGCTTCTCTGATTGTCTCTTTTCTTGCTTATTTTTGGTTGTTTAACTTAACAAATTCATTTACTTATCTCTTTTTTGCTCTTTTTGTAGCTATTCTTCCTTTGCTTTTCGCTTATGTAAAAGCAGTAGAATCTTCTTGCATGATTAAACTTGTTTCACCAAAAGATCTTACAGAGGGAGATTGGCTTGAAAAAAATGTTTATGTTGGAAAACACACGATTTTAAAGAACTTTCAAGGTCTTTCATTTGAGGAAATATTATTATTACGCCGTTCGGGGAAGAAAGTCTGGATAAAGAATGGAGTACCTTTTGCACCGGCTTTTTTACTGGCTTTGATATTCTTTATGTCGATAGTGCCTCCCTAAAACTACATCTTTTAAGATGTGGTCGGCACTTCGAGCATGTCAAGAATCACCTGATTCTTGAGCACTATCAAAAATTGAAAATTTTTGAAGCAAGAAGTTTGTTCATAATCAAAAAGTCCTTCTTGTAGCTTGTGAGGACTTTTGGATGCAAACAAATTCCACCATAAAGGAATTTGTTGCACAGCAAATTGCAACAATCAGCAATTTGCTTGTGTTCAAAGTGTTCTTCAGACGCACCTTGACATGACAAACTTCTGTGCAGAAATTTCTCTTCAAGAAGAAATTTCTTGCTGAGAAATTCACCTGAATTTCGAGGTGCTCAAAAACAGAAGTTTTTGACACATCCAAATCTCGCAATGCACCGACATTGCGAGGACATTCAAAAACAAGTATGTTTTTGATGAATCGAGCACCTTTTCAAACCACGACTTTAGAAAATCTCAATTTTCTAATCCATTCAATTCTCACTCAACGAGTTGCAATGAACAAGTTATTGTTGCAAATAAATCGCAACATATATCCAACATTACTGTTGGACACATTGCAGTTCTTCGTTTCTTACGAAACTTCAGAAATTGAAGTTTTTAAGTCGTGGTGGTGCATCGATTTTTTGATATTATGGAATTCTTCTTGGTAACTTTTTTGGAGGGATTTCTTCCTCTTTAACTTCTTCTTTCTTTATTTCTTCTTTTTCTTTTATTTCCCCTGCTATTTTATCAAGTTGCTCTTCTGAAGGACTTGTTCTTGGGCTATCTAAAAATAGTTCTTCATCATAAATAGGGATAATGTTTATTATAACTTCTCCAAACTTAGTTTCTGTTTCTATTTTTGTTCTTTTAACTTTTAATTTTTCTTTGATGTTTTTTGCTATTTTTTCTGCAAGATTTAATATCTCTTTTGAAATTTTATCTTGTTCTATTATTTTATCTTTAGGAATTATTACTGTGTGCCCTTTGGAAATTGGTTTTATATCAAGAACTGCAATTGCTTCATTGTTTTCATCTATCTTCTTACTCGGAATCTTTCCAGAGACTATTTCGCGGAAAATAGGGTTTTGAGAAGCTTTTTGTTGCTGGAGCATTTGTTCTATGGCTTCGTCAGACATTTCTTCTATTTGTTTTTCAGCATTTATTCTTTGTTCTTCTGGAAGCTCTTTTACTTGAATAAACAATTGTTCTTTTAATTGAGAAATTTGCTCTTTTGTTAAGGCCATATTTTATCCGAAAGCTCTTCTGTAATCCTCTATAGTTACTGAAGATACATCTGGAATTTCAGAGATAAAATTTTCAATAAGGTCAGTTCCCTTTTCTTCTGGGAATGCCATCTTTAAAATTATTGCTTTAAGACCGAAAGCAATTTCTTTCTCTTCAAAAGTAATACTTTGACCTCCATGGGATTCTGCCTTTTCCTTTATTTGATTTTTTATATTATCTAGATCAGAATCTACAGATTTGGGCATTATCTTTATTATTACTACTACTGTGCCTGCCATAGTTTTTGGTGTCCAATTAGTTTTTTAAAGGTTTGCAAAATCTGATTTAGTTGTTTTTAACCCTTGTTATAGATTAGCGGTATTCTTTTAAACTAAGTTTTTATTGGTTATTTATGGATAACTATTCAATTTTACTTGAGAAGATTTCTCGTTATTCTGGACTATCTTCTGCAGAGATAGAAGAGAAGGTTGAATCTAAGAAAGCTAAGCTTTCAGGACTTATTTCCCGTGAAGGTGCTGCTCAAATTGTTGCTGCGGAACTGGGAATTAGTTTTGAGAATGAGGTAGTTAAAATAAATGAGCTTTCTAATGGTCTAAGAAGGGCTAATGTTATTGGGAAAATCACGAGTACTTTTCCTGTAAGGGAATTTTCAAAGAATGGGCGATCTGGTAAGTTTGCTAGTTTTACGCTTGGCGATGAAACTTCGAACACCCGTGTTGTTTTGTGGGATTCAAATCATGTTTCTTTGATAGAGGATGGTTCTCTTGCTCAAGGAAATGTTGTGGAGATTCGTGGTGCTAGTTTTAAGAATAATGAACTACATTTATCTGCTTTTTCAGATATAAAAGTAAGTGATGCTAAACTTGATTCTGTTAAAGAGACTGCCCAATTAGTTTCGGGAAACTTTGAAGATGCTTGCGAAGGTGCTTTGATAAAAGCTCGAGCTTTTATTGTTCAGACTTTTGAACCTCGCTTTTTTGATTCAAAGAAAAATGAGGGTGAAAAAGGAGTTCTCTTGAATATTGTTCTTGATGATGGAACTGCAACTATGCGTTCTGTTTTATTTGGGGAAAATATAAAGAAATTGCTTTCTGTTGAAGACAAAGATCTTTTTTCATTGGATGTTTTAAACTCGAAGCGTGCAGAAATTATAGGGGATGAAAAAATATTCTCTGGAGGCTTTCGGATGAACTCTTTTAGCAATAGTCTTGAGTTTTCAGTTAGAGGTATTGAGGACTTTTCAGTAGAATCTTTAGTTAAGGAATTAGAAACTCCGAAAAATTGATGATTATTTAGGATACTAATCCTTAAATAATTAAAAAAAATAGAAATTTTAATGAAAATTGAATTTTACCCTAACTATTTTGGAGATAATAGTTCTTTAATTTTGAACCCTGATTCACTTGAAGGGATTGCAAATTCGAAGGAAGGGGTTTTTCAAATATCCTTATTTTCTTCCAGGGGAGTTAGTATGCATATCCCCAAAGATCTGGTTCCTCATATACAAGCACAATCAAAAATGTTTTATGAGCATGACATTTGCCCATTACAATATTCTGAGGCTTGTCGCACTCAAACGCCTTCAGGCGAAATAACTGCTAGATTATTATTCTGCCAGCTAGAATTTGCTACGCAGGCATCTCCCAAACCCTGTTTTAAAGTAACAAATGATTTAGTAGAAAGAAAAACACTATATATTACATAAAAAATTATCTAGTTTTATATATTGGAGTGCTAATATTTGATTAATTGCTTTGACAGAAGGTTTAAAATTTCTACTTGTTTGAATAGTTCATGTTAAATAAAACCCATATCGCCATTGGTTTGTTTTTTATGCTTTTTTTCTTATCTAGTGTAGTTCATGTTTGGACTTATGTTTTAGTTTTTGCTGTTGCTGCTTTATTTCCTAATTTGGATCGTTTTCTCTCTTTGAAGGGTTTTAGGTTTTTTAGGAAGACTAATTCATCTAATAGAAATAGGGGGTTTTTTCATAGTTTTACTTTTTGTTTCATAATCACTTTTATCCTTGCTTGGTTTTTGCCTAGAATGGCTTTTCCATTTTTTTTAGGATATGGTACTCATTTAATAGCTGATTCATGGACTGTAGAGGGAATAGTTCCTTTTTGGCCATTGAAATACTCTTCAAAGGGCCGTATTAAAAGAGGTGGTGGTTTTGAGAATATGTTGTTTTATTCATTTGTTATTGCAGATGTTATTTTAGTTTACTTTCTTTTTCGTTAAAGATGCTTATTGATATTTGTTTTTGACTGCTAAAATCTTTATAAACTGTTTAAATCCTTCTCTATTGTGGTAAAAGAAAAAAGTTCTGCTGAAGAAGAGGATCAAAAATTAACTAGTATTCCTGGTATTGGTCCTGGAATTGCTTTGAAACTTGAGGCTGCAGGAGTTTATGATTTAATGGGTCTTGCTGTGATGTCTCCTCCGGCGCTTTCTGAGCTTGCTGGTATTGGAGAGGCTGTTGCTCGTAAGGCAATTCAAGCTGCTCGTGGGATGATGAAGCTTGGGTTTATTGATGGAGCAGAATTTGCAAAAAAGAGAGAGTCTGTTGGTTATATTACTACAGGGAGTAAAAATTTTGACGATCTTCTTGGAGGACGAGGCGTTGAAGTAGGTGCTATGACCGAGGCTTACGGTGCTTTTGGTTCGGGCAAATGTGTCAGTAAAGATACAATGATTTCGTATTTTAACGATACTAGAATGCATGTTGAGAATATAGAACAAACTTATGAGAAATACAAAAATGTGGTTGGAGAGGAAGGATTTGAAAATGGATTTACCATTCCTCTTAATACTGTAAATGTTCTTGCATGGCAGAATGGAGATTTTAAAATTACTCCGGCTAGTCATTTGTATAAAGAGAAAGTACAAAAATTGTTTCTTGTAAAAACTAAAAGAGGAAGAATATTGAAAGTTACAGGTGAGCATCAATTACTGGGCTTTGATGGTGGAGTTTCTTGGAACAAAGTTAAGAATTTAAAAGTTGGAGATTTAGTAGCTTATCCTCGAGAAATTAATCTTATTACTGAGAGTTTATATGATGAAGATGATGCTTACTTTTTAGGATTATTTGTGGCTGAAGGAACAAGCAACCCTTTTTCTATTACAATTACTGAAGAATCAATAGTACAATGGGTTTGTGATTATATTAGTAAAAAATTTGGATATGTTCCGACTGTTAGAAAAAGAGTCTTAGAAAATAGGCTTGACGCATATATAATATTATTTAGAAATAATACTCGCGTTATCATGGATGGTGTAGATAGGTCTAATTCAGCTAGCAAGTTTATTCCTGAAGGTATCTTTTTATCTCGCCTTGAAGTGATTTCCTCTTTTTTAGGTGGTTATTTTGATGGAGATGCTGAAGTTTCAGATACGGATATCTCCGCTACTACAAAGAGCAATAAACTAGCTGTTCAGCTTACCTATCTTTTGCTTCGTCTTGGAATAAGTGCTAGTATAAGGGATAGAGTTGCAGGAGAAAAAAGAGATATTTTCAAAGTCGTGCGGATTTGTGGGGAGGACAGGGCAAAACTTAAAAATATAAAGATGAAATTGAAGAGATTTGATTGCAATATCAAAAATAGTACTTATGGCTACCCTCGTTCAATAGTTTCTTTTATTTCTTCATTGTATAAAGTAAGCATTGGTGGAAATAGAGGAAGTTTAAGAAAGTTTATTGGTAAAAGAACATTGGATAGAACAGTATATCAAAATTTGACTAATGGATCTAAAAGTAATGTGATTAATGAGAGAACTTTCAATTCAATTGAAAATATGTTTCATAAATATAAGGACGAACTCGTAAATGTAATTAAAAAATTAGAATCTAGTGAATTATCTCTGGATTTACTTAGACAAGTGTATTCTAAGCTCCCATTTGCCTTTAACTCTTTAGCTACAAACATGAATGTCAAGAAAAAAACAATGCAAAATTACTATTCTCGTTCTATACCCACTAATAAAACTGAATTATTGAAGAGTTTGATTCTTAATGAGTTAAAGGGTAAAGTTGATAAGATTTGCTTAACTCTAGAGATATTATCTGAAATAAACATGTTTAAGTGGGATTCTGTTGAATCAATTGAGTTAGTAGATTACAACGATTTTGTTTATGATTTTGTTGTTCCAGAAGGACATTCTTTTGTTGGTGGAAATATGCCTACTATGATGCATAATTCACAGCTTGGATTTGCTCTTGCTGTGAATGCGCAGTTGCCTATTGAACAGGGAGGGGTTAATGGAAAAACTGTTTTTATTGATACAGAAGGAACTTTTTCTCCTATGAGAATAAAACAAATTGCGGAGGGATTGGGAGCTTCGGCTGATAAAGTATTAAAGAATATTTTAGTTGCAAGGGCTTTTAATGCAGACCATCAGATTTTATTGCTTGATAGAGTGGGAGAGCTCATAAAAGAAGGAGAACCAATAAAACTTTTGATTGTTGATTCTTTAACTGCTCATTTTAGGGCTGAGTTTGCTGGACGGGGTCAATTGGCGGATAGGCAGCAGAAACTTAACAAGTATCTTCATACCCTTATGAGATTGGCGGAGCAAAGAAGTTTTGCAGTTTATGTTACCAATCAAGTTATGGCTAATCCTGCGATGATGTTTGGAGACCCCACAGTTCATGTTGGAGGACATATTGTAGGTCATGCTGCTAAAGTTAGAATTTATTTAAGAAGAGGGAAACAGGGAAGTAGAGTTGCTAAGATGGTTGACTCTCCTGATTTGCCTGAGAATGAAGCTGCTTTTTTTGTGACTCAACATGGCTTGAAAGATGAGCCTAGTAAGGAATAAGCTTTTATATTGCAGAGAATTATAGGGTATATGGTTGGTGCTAAACATCCTTTGACTTTCAGACATTATTTCTGGGCGATTGTTCGTGTTTTTATGGGGCTAATATTTTTATGGGCTTTTTTAGATAAACTTATTGGTTTAGGATTTGCTACTTGCAGAGATTCTGCTTCTAATGTAGTTTCTTATATGTGTGATAGTTCTTGGGTGAATGGTGGATCTCCTACTTTTGGGTTTTTAACTCATGGAGTTCATGGACCATTTGCTTCTTTTTATAATTCTATTGCAAGTTCTGTTTTAGTTGAGTGGTTGTTTATGCTAGGATTACTTTTTGTTGGTTTGACATTGACTTTTGGAATTATGATTAGACTTGGAAGTCTTACTGGTTCTTTAATGCTGCTCTTAATGTGGACTGCTTTGTTCCCTCCAGCAAACCATCCGTTTATTGATGACCATATAATTTATTCTTTTGTTATGTTAGGGTTTGCTTTTGTACATACTTGTAAACATTTAGGGTTTGGGAAATGGTGGACTAATTTGAAGTTTGTTAAAAATAGATGGATATTGCATTAGAGAATATAATCAAATGTTATTTATCTCTACTTGCGTGATTCCCTAATTCTGTGTCAGAAGCGATATCTCTCATAAATGAATAATCTCCTGCGTTGACTCCTTCTAATGATGGGCCTTCTAAATCTTTTCTAGTTTCTAGATAAGAATATACTCGACCACTTGATAAAAATAACTCTGGATGGTCACTACTAAGCTCTATTCTTCCTTCTTCTTGTAATCTCCTAATCCTCTCTGGTGAATAGGGTATAATCTTAGGACTCATAGTGGCAATATGAAAGTAAGGGTTATAAATATTCTTATTTTATTTTTTAATAATTTAATCTCTCCTCAACAGGCTCGTAGACTCACTGCGGAGATAAATATAATTTTCAACTCTCTTGCTCGACACTCCTCAACAGGCTCGTAGACTCACTGCGGAGTTGAAAATGCCCCCACGAGAATCTAGTTTATTGGAGATATAGGCGTGCTGGGAGTCGAACCCAGGTTAAAACCTCCGCAAGGTTTCGTGCTATCCACTACACTACACGCCTGTCTTAATTTAGCAAGGTTTTTTGGGTTATTTGAACTTATCTCTTTTGTCCATTTTTGTACCATTCTCTTACCATTGAGGTTTATGACCCACTCTCCTGTATAGGGTATAAATCCTAATTTCAAAAACATTTCTTTTACTTGATTAATAAGTTTGTTAGACTTGATAGTTATTGTAATAATTGGATAATTATTTTTTGACTTAGATATATATGCGCATCCATCTGTATCAAATAATCCTCGTATGAATGCACGATATATCTCTTTGTTTTTTGTTTTTAATATTATCTGTGGGACTTCAATTCTGTGAATTTTTTTTCCTTTAGGGATTTTTAGAACTTTATTCTTAAACTCACTTATGGCTTTAGAATAACTTTCAAAACCTACTACACTTGGAAGGCGCATTAATTTTAAGTCTGCATTATACAGTCTTTTATATAATGGAAATAAGAAATTAACCATATATTTTTCTTCTGTTTTATTTGTTTTTAGTGAAAAATAATTTCTTTTATCTCTTAAACAACCATCTCCTAAATGAACCCCTGTCTCTTCTGCTAAATCTATACACATTTCAGTTGGTAATATTATATTCTTCTTTTTATCTCCTCTACTAAAAGTAACTTCTTTGTTGTCTAGTAAAACTTTTTCGTTTGTAAAATAGGTATTATACTTTAATTCTAGTTCTTTAATCTTATCTTCTCTTTTTTGCATTCTTCCTTGAATTGCTTTCTTTACTAAATCTTTTCCGTATTTGTTTTGTATTTTTGCTATGGCTTTTTTGCCAATTTCTTTTCTCCATAAGTAATAATTCTCTGTACCTAACTTTTTTTTAAAAGAAATTACACTATTTTTTCCTCCAATTTTACCCCCCTTTGTTTGACCCCAATTATCTTGTTGTTCATCTATTATTTGCAATTGTGCAGGGTATTCTCTTAGTAGATATTTAGGAATATACATTTTGTAAATGTATCTCCAATGATTTACAGTTTTATATGGCTTGTTTATTTTAACGGCTAATTCTTTAAGATTTTTTACATTATATTTTTCTTGAAGAAAATCAAATAACTCTTTTCTCTCTTTTTTAGCTAGGAGAACTCTCATTTAATCTGTTAATGTTATAATTATTTATATCTTTCTATCCGTTAAACTATGGGGGCTTACTATATTTCGAAGTTTAATTGCTTTTAAAGTATTTGGTTAGAATATTAGATTATTATTTTTTCAATCTCATTTATTGCTTTGAAATCATTATCTTTTGTTATTAGAATTCCATTGTTTTCCAGCACTTGTGATGCTATAAGAAGATCTGCAAGAGGCAACTCATATTTTTGTTTTAACTCTACTAATTTGTCTGCGGTATTTTTTGTTGTTTGTAAAACGTTAAACTTCTCAATAAATTCTTTTGATTTTTCTTTGTTTTTAATAGATTTATTCTTTAATCCTAATAAAAACTCAAAATACGAAATGAATCCAATTGTAGCAGGAGCTGGATACATTTTTCTTAGTTCTTCTATCTTAGCAATCGTTTTTTTATCGCCTCGATCTATGTCTATTAAAATTGAGGTATCAAATATTAAGCTCACTTTCTAAAACCCCATTCTTTTCTTGATTTACTCGCTATTTTTTGCATTTCTTCTGCTTCTTTATCTGAGATTCTTTTCTCCCCACTTAAAATTTCTTGCCAGAAATCTTCATTTTGTTTTTCATAATTGTCTATCATATTTTCAACCAACTTTCCCATGGCAATTTTATGCTTTGCCGCTATAATTTTTAACTTAATCCATTTTTCATCGCTTATCCCTTTGATTGTTTTTACTTCCATAAGGTATTAAAGTATTACTAGTATTTAAGTTTTACTATTTAGAAGTGTTTGTTTAAATCTTTTAATTGTGGATTTCTGAATTATTAAACCATAGGGCTATTTCTCTATCTGCGGTTTTTGGAGAATCTGATGCGTGAATTAGATTTCTAAGAACTCTGTTTTCTGTGTCTGCTAAGGCATATGATTCTGTTGATGCAAAATCGCTACGGATTGTTCCAGGTGCTGAAGATTTAGGCTCTGTTGAGCCGACTAGTTTTCTTGTTAATTCAATTGCATGAGGTCCTTGGATTATCGCAGCTATAACAGGACCTTCTGTAAGGAATTCCATGTTCCATTTTTGTATTGTTTTTCCTAGTTCTAGGAAGTCGTTAAACCTCATGTTTCTTCCTTCTTTTTCATAACTTGCTTTGGTTTTTTCAAAGACATTTTTTGCCCATGTCTCGTCAAGAAAGTAATGTTGTTTTGCTAATTCTTCTGTTGCAAGGGTCATTTTCATCGCTTTTATTTTTAGTCCCGCTTCTTCAAATCTTTGAATTATCTTTCCAACTAACATTCTCTTTACTCCGTCTGGCTTTATCAAGACTAATGTTTTCTCAATCATTATTTTTCCAGAGAGGGAACTCTTTTAAATCTTGTTGTACTCAATATTAAATGGATAAATTTTTCAATATTAAGAATTATTTGAAAGAGAAGAATCTTGATTTTATGTTATTTGCCACATATGAGGATGTTAATCCAAATATCTTTTACTTTACTGGATATGTTGGGGCTGGTTTTTTAATTATTTTTCCTAGTGGGGAAATGATGTTACATGTACCAACACGTGATTTAGCTCAAGCTAAAAAGATAAAAAATGTAACTATATCTTCTGGAAAGAAACTTTTTGAAGTTTTGTCTGAACGTAATCTTCTTTCTAAGAATGTTGGGATTGATTTTGCAAATATTTCAGTTAGAGATTTTAATAACTTGAAGGAAAAATTGAAGTGTGAATTTATTGATTTAACTGAGTTTATGGAGGGAATACGAATGATTAAAGATAAGATTGAAATTGATAAAATAAAGGTAGCTTGTAAGATTACAGATGAGATATTACAAAAATTTGTTGATAACTTCAAGGATTTTAAAACAGAAGAAGAAGCTAGCGCATTTTTAGTTTATGAGACTCTTAAACGTGGGTGTGGTGTTGCATTTGAGGTAATTGTTGCAACAGGGGAAAATGCTGCTGTGCCTCATCATACTCCTAGCGGGAAAATAAATAACGGCTTTTGCGTTGTTGATTTTGGAGTGAAATTTAAAGGTTATTGTTCTGATGTCACTCGAACATTTTATGTTGGTAAACCTACAGAGAAAGAGAAAAAGATATATTCTGATTTGCTTAGAGAACAGGAAAAAGCTGTATCTTTAGTTAGACAAGGTTTAGTGATTGGAGACTTTTGTGTTGTGGCAGAGAAGAATCTGAAACAAAAACTGATACATAGTTTGGGTCATGGCATGGGAATTGAAGTTCATGAAATGCCTTATATTTCTTTAGATAGCAAGTTTACTCTTAAAGAAGGAATGGTTATTACAATTGAGCCTGGGGAATATATTGAAGACAAATATGGGATCAGGATAGAAGATGATGTTTTAGTTACTTCTTCTGGATCTGAATTATTGAGTAAGTTTACTAAAGAATTGATATCTATATAAATAATTAAATATACCATTTATTTACTTATTTTATGGGATTTTTACAGTTAAAAATAGAATTGACTGGAATTAAGCCAAAGGTTTGGAGGAGATTTGTAGTTAGTGATTCAATTGGCTTTCATAAGTTACATGAGATTATTCAAATTCTTATTGGGTGGGAAAATTATCATTTGTATGAAT
>Ga0209542_10005703_pt1 | contig 24689 bp, 25 predicted proteins | sample RifCSPhighO2_01_FD_184028 | JGI IMG/M metagenome (GOLD analysis project Ga0209542, IMG submission 184028) | Soil microbial communities from Rifle, Colorado - Rifle CSP2_plank highO2_0.1 (SPAdes) (version 2) | ecosystem: Environmental > Terrestrial > Deep subsurface > Rock core/Sediment ...
GCTAGCGGGACAACGGCGTCTTCGACAGGCAGGAGCTCCCCGTTCTTCGAGAAATACTTGAAGTCCATACTGTTCCGTAACTGTATCGGACTCTTGAGATCTGACCTATAGCTAGGATGTCGGGGGTATTTTTCGCAGTATCACCTCGATCTCCTTCAAGCCGACCGGCTTAGTGAGATGGTGATCAAAACCTGCCCGCCGCGCCTTTTCTTTGTCTTCGTTCTGCCCGTACCCCGTAAGCGCGACAAGCGTGGCATGCGTTCCGCCTTTCTTCTCTTCGTCCCGCAGGCGTCTCGCGACACCGTAGCCGTTCAGATCAGGTAACTGGATGTCTATGATGGCGACCTGCGGGTGGAATTGCCCCGCTTTCTCCAAAGCTTCAGTGCCCGTGTACGCGACCTCTACGTCATGTCCGCGCATGCGCAAGAGTTTGCCGAGAGCGTTGGTCGCCGCCTCGTTGTCGTCTACCACGAGTATCGTCCGTGCATGTTTCGCATGCTTCAAGGCACGGCCCCCTTGGAGGGTCCTCCTATCGACCGGCGTCGAAGACTCCAAGTACACCGGAACAGGCAGACGCACCACAAATTCGGAGCCGTGGTTTTCCCCGTCGCTCACGGCCTCGATGGTGCCGCCATGCATCTCCACGAGCCGGCGGGTAAGCGAGAGCCCGATGCCGATGCCCGCCGAACCGTATTTTTTGCGTTCGATCTGGAAGAACGGCTCAAAGATGCGCGAGAGCATATGCTTTGGAATACCGATGCCCGTATCGCGCACACGGACCATCGCCACCTTGCCTTCGCGCGCGACCGAGATATCAATCCTTCCTCCGGGGTCCGTGTATTTTGCAGCATTGTTCAGGAGGTTGACGAATACCTGCTCAAGTCGCACCGGATCTGCCTCCAGATATATCTTTTCGGGCGGTTTGGTCACGGAGAGCGTGTGTCCGCGCGCGTGTACGAGGAATTGCGTCGTAGCGACGGAGCGGTCGACGGTGTCGCACAGCGCGACGGTCTCTTTCGAAAGCTCTAGTTTATTCTGCGAAATGCGCGAGATATCCAAGAGGTCGTCCAAAATAGTCGCCGTAGTCCGAACGTGCTCGTCTATCGTTTTGAGCAAGGCAGGTGAGTCGGTGGCATTACGTCCCCCCAACTTCAGGAGTTCCACGGAGCTAAGAATAGCGGCCAGTGGATTTCGCAGTTCGTGAGCGAGGATGGCGATGAACTCGTTCTTTGCCTCATCCTTCGAGTTGAGCTCTTGCATCGCTACCTCCATTTGGTCGATGTGAGACTTCAGGAGCTCTGTCGCGTCTCGCCGCTCTTTGGTGAGAGCGGCGAACGAAAGAAAGATCGGTGCGATAAGAATGGTAAAAAGCTCGATCGAGAAGAGGCGCTGGTTGAGAGGTGTTTCGGAGAGCTGCGGCGAGAGGAGGGGACCGGCCATGCCGAACGCGGCGAGCAAAAAGAGCCCGAGTATCATGGCGCGGACATTCAAGCGCAGCGCCATCCACACGAAGATCGTAATGAGACCAGCGAGCAGGATGAATGAGAATGAGTGGCCAAGTGGTGTCCAGAAGAGCACATACAGCGTTGCCGATAGGGCGCCAAAGGCGGATGCAATTTCAACTTTTTGCCAAAGGTTATTGAGCCCGAACGGCCGCCACGGTATCCACGAGGTAAGAAGGGGCGTAAGAACGAGAATGCTCAATAGGCGTCCCGCCCACGACCTCGTCCACAAAACGTAGAGCGTCTCCGGAAGCGCGCCGGTGAGCGCTTGCATGCTGACGATGATGGTCGGAGCTATCGCAGCGATAACGAACGCGAGCCCGGTGAAGATAAGCGTGTCGCGCATGTTGGAAAAAGAGCCATCGAACCCGTAGCGCTTGAGCAAGTACGCGCCCGCGATAGGTGCGAACGTTTGGGCGAACGTGGCGACCGCGATGGTGATGAACGAGGGGTTCGAAGGGCTGAAAAGGGCGGCGAGGAAGAGTGCGCACGCTATCGGTATCCACATCTTGTAGCCGCGGAGCAAAACGGCGGCAAGCGCGATGCCTGCTGGCGGCCAGATGACCGCGGGTGAAGTGTCCCATGCGTAGAAAATGTATTGTCCGAAACCGGCGGTCGCGACGAGTACCAAAAAAAGGACAAGCGAGAAGGAGGGGTCGGACAGTGGCAGTTTCGTGAATGCAGCAAGACGGACCGCTAATGCGTTGAACAGAGGGACCTCCGTGCTCGGCGTAGCGGAGCTTGCTGCGTCCGTGGGTCCTGGTGCCATAGCATCGAGAGGGAAGCGCGTTTACGTCACGAAACGATAGCCGACACCCCGAACCGTCTCAAAACGGGCCGAGTCGCGGACACCTGAGAGTTTCTTGCGCAGGTTCTTCATATGTACGTCGAGAACATTACTCCAGGTGAGCGAATTGAAGTCCCACACCTGATTGCATAGATCTTCCCGTTTCAACACCTCGTTGGGACGGCGGAGAAAACATTCGAGGAGAGAATACTCTTTGAGCGTGAGCGATATCTCCTTCTTTCCTTCGAAAAGACGCCGGGCGGCACTATCTACAGTGAGTTCGCCCACGGTGTACACGACCAGCTGTGCGACGGTCGGCCGTCGCAAGACGGAACCGATGCGAGCGATGAGCTCTTCAGATGAAAACGGCTTGACCACATAATCGTCCGCACCGCTGTTGAGAAGCTCGACTTTGTATTTGGTCTCGCTTTGACCGGTGACGATAATGATGGGCGTCGTAACGCCTTCTTGCCGTACACCTCTGGTCAAGCTCATACCATCCATGTCCCCGAGCGTAAGATCGAGAATGACGACGTCGTACTCGTTGCGGTAGAGAAGAATGCGCGAGCGCGCTTTTTCCCCCGTGCTGAGCCAATCAACCGCAAACCCTTTGAACTCAAGAAGTTTCTTGAGATTTACTGCTACTACCTCCTCGTCCTCTACGATGAGCAGGCGCATGTCCGCCAGTATACCTGCTCTACATGAAAAAATCATGAACTCAATTTAGATCGTATTTCCTGCATAAAATGCACATATTCGCACATCCACTTTAGCTCGAGACTCTAGCCAGCTTTGCAGGACCGGAGATTCATTAAGTCTTCATGCTATGCGTCGTAATGTGACGCCCTAGTACGACGTCTTCATGAGAGCCGCGCTTTTTTGTCGGAAAGCGTCAGGCGCCGGTCGCAGCGGTTATTTTATCCACGAAAAATTAATTAGGTACACGTTATGAATAATCAAAGTTTCATTATCGGGTTGCTTGTTGCGCTCGTTCTCTTGGGAGGGGGATGGATGTTTCTCACTACCATAAATGCCGTGCCGGGGGGTACGGCGACCACGACGCCGTCCGGTACCGACACGCAGGGTTTTACGCCGACACCGACTCCTGATACGGGAAGCGCGGCGGCGCCGAGCGTGGTCACTGACCGGAATGTGTCGCCGTCCAATTCGACCGCGGTCGTGACGGGGAAAGTGACACCCAACGGAGCTCCGACTGCCTATTGGTACGAGTATGGTGTGTCGGCCACTCTCGGTGAGAGAACCTCTTCACAGTCGGTGGGCTCGGGCTGGAGCGCCATTCCTTCTCCAGGCTACATCACCGGTTTGCGCGCGAATACCCTCTACTACTTCCGCTTGAGCGCGCAAAACGCATATGGGACCGTGAATGGCGCGATGTACAGTTTCAACACCAACGACGACCCTCCGCCTCCGGGTTTGCCTCCGACGGCGAGCACGAATGCCGCAACGGATGTGACGCGCGTGAGCGCCACCCTGAACGCGCGGGTGAATCCCCGCGGCTCTCAAACGACCTATTGGTTTGAGTATGGCGGCAGCACTGAGCTCGGACAGGTCGCCGCATTCCAGTCGGGCGGCAGCGGGGAAGCATCGCTTACCGTTTCCGCATCGGTCTCCGGATTGAATCCGCTGACGAAGTATTACTTCCGCATCAATGCACAAAACCAGTTTGGTACGGTCAACGGCGCGACACAAAGCTTCACCACCAAAGGCCCTGCCTCTCCAGGCGCACCCACGGCAGATACGAGGTCTGCGAGTGATGTTGGTACGTCTACAGCGACACTGAACGGCCGTGTGAACCCGAATGGCGACGAGACGACGTACTGGTTCGAGTACAGCACCGACTCGCTCTTGGGTGCAGTATTGAGAAGTACGACAGCGCGGCAGTCGGCAGGTTCGGGTACGAATCTTGTATCCGTTGATGCGGACGTTTCCGACTTGAATTCGAAAACCACCTATTTCTTCCGCCTAGTCGCAGAAAATAGCATGGGTGTCGTGCGCGGAGACCGCGTAACCCTCAGGACCAAGTAAATTGATCAAAAAATATGCCATGCAAAACATGTAGAGGAGCAACTGAAGGGTATAAGTGTGATGTGTGTGGAGCGGAAGCCAAAGAGCATGATGCAAACCACGCGTGCGGCAGTGAACATTGTGTCGCGAAGTGTGTGGGATGCGGAGAAGCGGAGACGAAATGTTCCTGTGGTGGAAGCTCCGACAGCTGAAATCCAACCCATCGACGAAGCTCAGGGCGAGACGGCTCAAATACCGGTACATGAGCCGTTCGACGCTGGTCGCGACTAGTCAGAACCGACCTTGTCTCTACTCTGGTGGGCAGGGAGGGACTAGGCCAAGAACACTTTTTCTCGCCGCCGCTCGAAAAAGTTTCTCGGCCCTGCTCGCGCGACCCGTTCTCTCGAACGGGTGCCCCGCGCTCGCCTGCAAGTCCCCCCTGCTTCCTACAAAACAATAGTCGCCCGACGCCTCACGTCGTTCTCATTTGTTTTGTGGGCAGGGAGGGACTTGCACCCTCACGCCTTGCGGCACTAGGTCCTAAACCTAGCGTGTATTCTATTTCACCACCTGCCCAAGCCGCTAATCCTATAGTAAAAAGCACCGTTTGTCTGTTCACCTTGCCGCACGGTGGAGAATTCATGCTTCCTTCATGACGTTTATACTACTCTTAGGACTTAATCACCCATATCATTTATGGCAGATACAATCGTCACAAATTCTCCAGGGACAAACGACAGCGGCGCAGCGGGATGGGCTGTGGCGCTGGTCATCGTTATTGCTGTCGTCGTAGGTGGCATCGTCATGTACCAGCGCGGCATGTTCGGTACACCAGAATCGTCAGACACAACGAACATCAATGTCACTATACCGACTCCAGTGCCGGATACCACCGGAAATACCAAACCGTAAGCAGTCGGTCTTTTCTACCTCCTTCGACTTGGAGACCGTGTTTTGGCGGTACTCACTTCGTTCGTGTCGTCACGCATATTTTTCTGCTGAAAAATTGCGCGATCCTTACAGGATCAGTACACCTTGAGGATTTTTTTTTCGCGAGTACGCTCGAGAAAATCTCTCAAGGTCTTGCGACGCTCCATGTATTCGCCTCTCACCCGCCTCGCAGCCAAGCTGCTCCGGCTCGGACAAAGCACAAAATCTGCCACCGGCAGATTCTTGTGTCTTTGTCCGCCCTGTAGGCTCTGGGAAACCCACGGTTTTCCCAGTCCTTCCTCCACGGGAAAACAGTTGTTTTCCCGACCCCTTTCATCCAACTGGTCGACCATTCACTTCGTTCATGTCCGCCCAGTTGGAGTCGAACCAACGACCTTACGCTTAAGAGGCGTCTGCTCTACCAGCTGAGCTATGGGCGGAAATAACGCACCATCCATACGAAAAGATGGCCGGTCACCAGATATTACACGATTTTTGCGAGTGGGTCAGGTGTGGGCCTAGGCCAAGAGCTTGTTTGCTTTTGTGCCGGGAGTGGGAGTCGAACCCACATGACCTTGCGGTCACGACATCTTAAGTGTCGCGCGTAGACCAGTTCCGCCATCCCGGCTCACGTACAACTATATACGATTTGAGGCCCGAGCGGGAATTGCACCCGCGCAATAAGAGTTTTGCAGACTCCTGCGTTTCTACTTCGCCATCGGGCCCTATCAAAGTCGCTTCAAGATGCGGCATACATGCACGTCTACCCACGCGGGGCGTTCCTTGAAGTACTGCATAAATATATCGTATTTTCTGCGTAAATATAGTCCTCGACTTGCCGAGAGGCCATACATAAAAGTAAACAATTTTACGCTGCTTTCTGTTGAATACCGGAGCTGATATGCCCCTTTCTTCGAATGTGCGTGAAGATAAAATTTACGTATTCCTGCATGTTTAATCAGTTGGTCGTTTAGTGTCCACAGAAATCTTCTACTCCCGCTGGTGAAAATGGTTCTCATACGTTTTGTCGCGTGGCTGTGGTCTGTGCCATAGTACTTTTCAAGAAAAACACATCCGTCACCATCGAAATATCCGCGTACAAAAGAATTCAGATATTTTTGGGGCACCGCGGGAAATCTCATGGTCAGAGATTTTCTCGGTGTCATGCCTATCTCAAAAAGGCGATTATAGAGGGTGTGACTTCCGATACGTAGTAGATATGCGCGTTTGTAGTTACCACCCTTGTCCCTTTCAAGAATCGCATGTTCCGAGCCAAGTAAGTCTCGGATGATTTCGATTCGATCGCGGTCGGTATTTATCACGTGAATGTATTTACCCCGAATATACGCGGAATCTTCCAAGTGACCATCCGCATATAAAAATCCAAGTACATACGCCATTTTTGAAGACCACGCATTAAAAAAACTCTCGTTGACTCTATATTTAATACCCACCCCATTATAATAAGGGGTAAAATAGTCACATGCAGGGCCATCACCGAAAAACCGGGGATTGTGGCAGAAATCGCTACTTTCTAGTTAATTCGTCTATGCGCTGGCGGTTCTTCTCGCCGTAATCGATCTCGAAATCGACGAGCGGCACCGGATGGAAGAGGGTGTGTTTTTTGACGTACTCGCGAAAATCACTGCGCGCACGCTTTGCGAATTTGAGGGCGGCCTCTTCCATCGTCTGCGGAAGGACGGAAAAAAGAATGACGACGTTCTTAAAATCGTCGGTCAGATCCGCGCGAGTGACGGTAATAAGACCGTTGACCGAAGGGTTCGCCGCCTCGCGCGCAAAAAAGTCGCCAGCGAGGTGCGCGAGAGCTTCCGAGACCTGTGTATGTCGGTGAGATCCCATACCCCTCACACGAAATGACCTGATCGCAGGCTTGTCGGTAGCCTTCTTTTTAATGCCGTAGTCGCCCCTGCGGAACTCTTCAAATTGTGCTCACGTTGTTTGGCATCCGCCTGCGATATGTATGCCTCGTAATAGAGCAGATCAAATGGAACGCGGGATTTTGTCGAGAAGTTTTTGCCCTCGTTATGTTCGGAAAAACGTCGCTTCAGATCGGTAGTGTATCCGATATATTGCTTCCCGTCTTTCCGGCTCATAAGCATGTAGACGTAGAACATAACAAGGTCATTTCGTGTGCAGGGGCATATCACTTGAGAGAGGAGGTGAAGCACTCGAGCGTGTCGCCTTGTACTATCTCGAACGGGCTCTCAATTTGCGCGCCGAATTCGCTTCCCGTTTCCACTCGGTCGACGTTCTGTTTGTGCGATTGCATATTCTTTATCTTGCCGACGCCGACTATTGTGCCTCGGCGCGTCACACGCACCGAAGCGTTTCGTGCCAGGTAGCCTTCGGAGACAGAACCGCCTACCACATGCGTTTCCTTCCGGGTCGAGAACTGCTTCAGCACTTTTGCCTTACCGAGCGATTCCTCGACCGTCCGCTTCGGGCGCGTGCTCTGCAAAAGCTCCTCAAGATGCTCGGCCAGTTTGTATATGATGTCGAAGGTCTCGATGCGTATACCGCTCTGACGCGCTTTGTCTTCCGCGATCTTATCCATCCCGACATTGAATCCGACGATGGTTGCCGGTGTAGAGCCTGCCATCGCACTCTTCACGTCGTTCTCGGTGATGTTGCCTATGCCGGAGAGCGTAATTCGTACGGAAGAACGACCGTCGTCCAGTTTTGCGGCCTCGTGCTCGATGGCCTCCAGCGAGCCCGATGTGTCGGCACGTACGATGATAGGAAGCGCAAAATGTTCTGACTCCTGTGGTTCGGGCACTGCCGCCGCCTGCGCTTGCACTGGGGTCGCGTTCCTCACATCGTCGGCTTCTTTCTTGTTGCGAAAACTCTTGAAAGAAGCGCCGACATTCGGCAGGTCGTCGAAGCCGGTGAGCGAGATAGGCATCGAAAAAGTGGCCTCAACAATTTTTTTGCCGGCGTAATCTTCCATGATTCGAACGGGGGATACCGTTCGCCCGGCGAGTACTGCCATGCCGTTTTTGAGCGTGCCGTTCGTGAGAATTAGGGTCGCAGCTAGGCCTCGCTTGGAATCCCGATGCGTCTCGATGATGTATCCTTCGGCCGGTATCTCAGGGTCGGCTTTGAACTCGTGCATCTCCGCAACTATCAGTATGAGGTCCATGAGTTCTTCTACACCGGTGCCGATCTTTGCCGAGATAGCCGTCCATGGCACGTCACCGCCGAGTTTATCGAGATAGACGCCATGTTCCGAAAGCGAGGACTGCGTCCGCTCGACGTTCGCGTTCGGTTTATCGATCTTGTTGATGGCTACGATGAAAGGGATTTTCGCCTCCCTGATGCTCGCGAGCGCTTCCAAGGTCTGCGCTTTGACTCCGTCGTCTGCCGCAACAACGAGTATGGCGATATCGGCGACGTTGGCGCCGCGCGCACGGATGGCTGCGAACGCCGCATGACCCGGCGTGTCGATGAAGGTTATCTTCTTGCTTTTATGAACTACCTCGTAGGCAGCGACGTGCTGGGTGATGCCGCCCGCCTCTTTTGCGACGATGTTCGACTTGCGAATGAAATCCAGGAGTGTTGATTTTCCGTGGTCAACGTGCCCCATTACCACGACAATAGGCGGCCTTGCCTGTAGGCCAACGGCCGAGGGACGCTCTACGGTATGTGCGGTGGGTTTTGTCATATGTCGTGGTGATTGCCATATCGGCGGATTTTGCGCAGTATACTCTTCTTATGTGGTTTTCCAATAAGCGGCGAATCTACCTTGATCATGCGAGCGCCCCGCCTGTTTTGCCTGAAGCGAGCTGGGCGATGCGCGAGGCGGAGAACCTTTCCGGCAATCCGGGGGCCATACACGCCGAAGGCGTCGCCGCGAAAAAAAGCCTTGAAGATTCGCGCACGCGCATAGCGAGTCTCCTCGGATGCAAAGGGCGCGAGGTAGTATTCACGTCGGGTCTTACAGAGGCGAATAACCTAGCGATAGTTGGCTTTGCGAAGCGCCTCGAACGTACCAAACGAACTCTCGCGGGAACGCATTGGCTCGTCAGCTCGATAGAGCACGATTCCGTGCTTGGCTGTTTTTCGGAAATAGAGCGGATGGGAGGCACCGTGTCACACATCGAGCCGGATGAGCGTGGAATTATTCTGCCGGAGTCGGTCGGGAAAGCACTCCGCCCCGAAACCGTTTTTCTTTCTGTCGGCTGGGCGAACAACGAGCTCGGCACCGTGCAACCACTCTCAAAAATAGCTCGCATTTTGAGAGCGCACGAAAAGAAACACGGAATCCATGTTGCCTTTCATTCGGACGCCGGACAAGCGCCACTCTACCTCTCCACGGTGGTCAGTACTTTGGGGGTGGACCTGCTTTCGCTAGGAGGAAACAAGCTGTATGGACCGCATGGTATCGGCGCTCTGTATGTGGGAAAAAATATTACCATCGCTCCGATTATGTTCGGTGGGAAGCAGGAAAAAGGTCTTCGTGCGGGAACGGAAAGTGTCGCGCTCGCAGCGGGACTTGCCGCGGCGTACGAAGTCGTTGCCCGTGAAAGACGGCAAGAAGCGGCTCGGCTCGGAGAGATGCGCGACCAACTCGCGAGCGAGTTGGTCGCGCATATCCCTGGGCTCATCGTAAACGGAGACTTGCGGCACTCGCTTCCGCACATGCTGAATGTCTCCATCCCGAACATCAGTAGTGAATATGTGACTCTCGCGCTCGATCACGCCAGCATAGCAGTCTCGACTAAGAGCGCGTGCCGTGAAGGGGAAGACAGCCGCTCGCACGTGGTGGAGGCACTGGGTGGCAAAAAATGGAGAGCCGAGAACACGCTTCGCTTTTCTTTCGGACGCGGAAATCGTCCGGGGGACGTCGCACAAACCGTACAGGCACTACGCGAGATCGTCGGAAAGAGCTCGTGATTGCACGGCTTTATAGACCTGCTACACTGCGGAAATGGACATGGAAGAACTCTCGAAATCCCAGATCGTTCTCCTCACGCTCCTCGTCAGCTTCGTTACGTCCATCGCAACGGGCATCGTAACCGTCTCTCTCATGGACCAAGCGCCTCCCGCGATAGCGCAAACGGTCAATCGCATTATCGAACGCACGGTGGAAAAAGTAGTGCCGTCTCCCGCAGGGCAAAGCGCCGCAGTCGTGACGACCGAAAAGACGGTCGTCGTAAAGGAGTCCGACCTTATCGTGCAGGCGGTCGAAAAAATTACGCCGAGCCTCGTGCGCGTATACACAAGTTCCGAAAAAGACCCAATTTTTCTAGGGTTAGGCATCGTTATTGATGCAGAAGGAAGTGTTATCGCCGACAGTACCATGCTTAGCGGGCTGAGCGAGGTTTCCGTCATCTTTTCCGACGGTGTCTCGCTGGCGGCGAGCGTGACCACGAACGATGCCGACACGGGTATTGCATTCATAAGGTCCGCGACGACCACCGCCGACGGCAAAGCTGCGCACTTTACGCCGGTTGCGCTCTCGGTCAGCAATCCCGTGCTCGGACAGACCGTGGTCGTGCTTTCCGGAAAGAGCATCCCGCGTATAACCGACGGACTCGTAACGGCCCTCATTCCGCGCGGTGAGAATGAATCTCCGGTCGTAGACACGAATGTATCGGCCGACTTCATCATGGGTGGAAGCCCGCTCATCAGCACGGAAGGAGTGCTTCTCGGTGTAAGCACTTCGGTGTCTCGCACGTCCAGTCAAAGTGGGTTCATGCCCGCTGCGGTCCTTGTGCAGAAAGACAAAAGTGTCGAAAAGCCGGCCGCAGGAGAGTAGTGCTCTTGAAAATATAAAATATTCCTGTATTCTTGGGCTAGAAGCCCCGCCCGTACCGAACGGTACGTTCGGGCGGGCTGAAGTCTTTTTCGTATGACACCATTCAACAACTACACGACAAAAGCCAAAGAAGCCATCCACAGGGCGCACCAACTCGCTGTCGAGCGCGGGCACAATCAGGTATCGACGCTTCACCTCCTCACCGCGCTCCTCATGCAGGAGGAGTCGATGGTTGTGCCGATGCTCGAGCAGGTGGACATCGATGTCGCACATCTCTCGGATTCAGTACTTGAGCTTATCGAGGGGGCTTCCGGGAACACCGCGGTCTCTCCATCGTTCCAGCTGTATCTCACACCAGAATTGGTCCGCGTGTTCGAGGCCGCTCCGCGCATTGCCGCATCTTTCAACGACCAGTTCGTTTCTCCCGAGCACTTGCTCTTGGGGCTGATCGAGCATCCGGGGCCGGCAGCCGACATTCTTGCACGTTTTCGTATCGACAGGGTCGCTCTCGCGCGCGTGCTGTCTGACATAAAAGAAGGAAAGATACGCGACGCCGACGAACCAAAAAAGCCAAGGGCGCTCACGCGCTTCGCACGCTCTCTCACCGACCGCGCCAGGGAGAACAAACTTGATCCGGTCATCGGGCGCGACACGGAGATAACGAGGGTCATACAAATCCTCAGCCGTCGCACAAAAAATAATCCGGTGCTTATCGGAGAGGCGGGTGTCGGTAAGACAGCTGTTGTTGAAGGGTTGGCACAGAAGATGGCTTCCGGCGATGTATCCGAATCACTGCGCGGCAAGGAGCTGGTACAGCTCGACCTCGGGCTACTCATCGCGGGGACAAAGTACCGCGGCGAATTCGAGGAGCGCTTGAAAGCCGTCATGCGCGAAGTCGAACGCTCCGAAGGCAAGATAATCCTCTTCATCGACGAGATGCATACGCTCGTTGGCGCCGGGGCCGCCGAAGGCTCGATGGACGCATCCAACATGCTAAAGCCGGCACTTTCTCGCGGAGAGATCCGCGTCATCGGGGCGACGACCCTGAAAGAGTATCAGCGGCACATCGAGCACGACCCGGCTCTCACGCGTCGTTTTCAGCCAGTGTATGTGAATGAGCCGGGCATTGATGACGCTGTCGCTATTCTGCGCGGGCTCAAGGAACGCTATGAGCTCTACCATGGTGTTCACATAACCGACGATGCGATAGTGGCGGCTGTGCAGCTCTCTACCCGCTACATTACCGAGCGATTCCTCCCGGACAAGGCGATAGACCTCATCGACGAAGCAGCCTCCGCGCTCCGCCTTTCTTTGGAGAACAAGCCACCGGCGCTCGAGGAAACGCACCGGAAAATCACGCGCCTTGAGATCGAGCGCGAGGCGCTCAAAAAGGAATCCGAGGCCGCAGAGGGCAAGGCTCGTACGCGCGTTAAGTCGATAGAAAAAGAGGTCGCCGACCTTCGCGATTCGACGAGGGAACTTGAGCTTAAGTGGAAGAACGAAAAGGAGACGCTTGCTGAGATAAAGCGTTGCAAGAACGAACTGGAGCAGGCACGCCGCGAAGCAGACGCCGCTGAAGGCATCTTGGACCTCACAAAAACAGCAGAAATACGCTACGGCCGGATACCGGCGCTTGAGAGAGATATCGAGGCCGCAACCAAGAAATTGAAGAAACTTCAGGCGACACGGCGCATACTCAAAGAGGAGATTACCGAAGAGGACATTGCCGGTGTCGTCAGCCGTTGGACGGGCGTGCCGGTGTCCCGCATGCTCGAAGAGGAGGCGGAGAAACTTTCGCGCATGGAAGCCGAGCTCAAAAAGAGAATCGTCGGGCAGGATGAGGCCGTGCAAAAGGTGGCCGACGCGATTAAGCGAAGCCGCGCGGGCATCGCCGACCCAAACCGCCCCGTCGGCTCGTTCCTCTTTCTTGGGCCTACCGGGGTGGGGAAGACGGAGCTTACGAGGTCGCTGGCGGAATTCATGTTCAATTCCGAGAAGTCGCTCATTCGCGTCGACATGTCGGAATATATGGAAAAACACTCGGTCTCCAAAATGATAGGTTCACCGCCAGGCTATGTGGGATACGACGAGGGCGGCGGGCTCACCGAGCTCGTGCGGCACCGGCCATATTCTGTCGTTCTCTTTGACTAGATAGAAAAGGCGCATCCCGAAGTCTTTAATATCCTCCTGCAGGTTTTGGACAACGGCCGCCTTACCGACGCCAAGGGCCGTGTGGTCAATTTCAAGAATTGCGTCATCATCATGACCTCGAACATCGGCGCCGAACATATCGACAAGATGTCTTCTCTAGGATTCGGGAGCGGCGAGGGCACGACCCAAGACGAACGCTACGAGCATGCGAAGTCGAAGGTTATGGATTCGCTCAAGGAGTTCTTCCGCCCGGAATTCCTCAATCGCCTCGACGAGATAGTTTTGTTCAACATCCTTTCGAAGGACGCCGTCATGGAGATAGTGCGCATGCAGATAGAGATCGTCTCGAAGCGTCTTGCAGACAAACACATTTCTCTTACCCTTTCTAAGGCGGCGCTCGAACATTTGGCCAAAGAGGGCTACAACCCGCAGTATGGTGCGCGGCCGCTGAAGCGTTTGATACAGACGAAGATAATGACATCCATCGCCAACATGATGGTTGCCCGCGGGGTCATGGAGGGCGGCTCCGTCGCGGTCGATTTTAAACAAACGGGTGGGCAGGATGGCAAGGGCCTGCCCGGCCAGGGAGAATTCACCTTCGACGTACGCAAAGGTCCAGAGCGCCACCGCGGCGCTCGCGCACGGGCCGCAGCGAGAGTGTAAAAAAGAACTGACGGCCTAGAGCGGCGGCCGCCAGTTATAGGAGCGCGTGACGCGAGCCGTTACTGCGCAGGTTTGAACGGTCGGAGATCGCACGAAATCCAACCACTCGCCTGGAGGTCGCACTTAAACGGCCCCGGGTTCAGCGCATAGCTGAACTTCAGTCCGTCATCGTTTATTATTTTTTCTTGGCCATTGCATGTCACCCGCAGGCCGCCCATGAAGGTCAGTCCGTCAACCGGACAGTCGCCCTTCCAGACGATTTTTCTGGCCTCACGATCGGCCTTGACCAATGAGTCACGCAAGGCAACACCGCCCACCACGGCGGCTACCAGCGCAACGCCCGCGATCACGGTGCCCCAGAAGACACCCGTAGAATGTGCACTTGCAGACATTTATATCACCTTCCTTCCTGTCTGCCCAGCTAAACAATACGTCAGGTCCCTTGCAAAGCAAGACACAAAGGTGCGGCCTTTGTATAGATTTTCGTAAGAAGAGAAGATAAGACACTGCCCTATAATTTGGTAGAATCTTCACATGAGTGAAGAAGAGGCATCCTTCTTCAGACGAGATCGTCGAAGAGAATATTCCCGCGCGCTCAAACCGCAAAAAGAGGGTACGGAGAGCGAAGAGTTGTTCAAAGGCACATTAGGATTCGATTTCATCTTTTTGAGAGGTTCCGATGGCACAAAACAAATAAAGTGTGTCGAAATCAATGGCGAACATTCCGGCATTACAGGTATCCAAGATATACCGCGAACATCGGAGACGTACTTGCATAAACTATTAGCGAGGAGCCGAAATCGCACCTCGGAAGAATTCGATGAGCTTGCGGGGCGTGATCTGGATCTTAAACTTCCTACGCCAACGCCAGAAGAGCGCCTGCATCGAGGCAGGGAACTCATCGACAAATTTATGGGTGCTTTGGATGTTGCCGAAGCAAAGCGAATGAAGGAGCTACAAGAGGTAAAAATGCACGCATATTCCCATGCCAACCCCCCTTTTGTAGAAGAGATAATGAGAGATAAGAGTAAACAGGGTGCCTACATTCCCCGCGAGCTTGCTCCCAAGCTCGCTCATATGCTTTCTGATATTTCACCCGGTTCGGAATGGGTCGTAAAACCAAAAGAAGGCATGAAAGGAGAAGGCATATACGTAATGGATGCAGAGCAAATTCAGCATGTAATAGCGAAGATGGAAAATGATGGAGTCGACCCCGCAGAGCTCTTTACAGAGAATGTCGTTCAGGAATTTATCGAGCCGCTCCCGGCGGACAATGCGCCCGCGCACCTTTCCGACCACGTAGCCTCGCTGCGGCTGCTTGTTGATTTTCGATATATGAACAACGGAGAAATTGAGCCAGCATATATAACAGGCTACCAGCGCGTCTCTCCATACTCACGCGAGGGAAGACATCATCGGGACGGGCCAAGGCCGGCGAATGATCCGGAGTCATTTGGCGATACTTCAGAACCTTATGGAATTGCATTTACTGAAGATATCTATGTAGTGAATAAGGCCCGCGGGGCATTATCTGTACCTCTTTCAAAAGAGGAAAGTACCATGGCCATCGAAGCCGCTAAAGAGATAATACGGAACTTAGGAGAAGCCTATAGAAAAGACAGCGGGATGAACCTCTAATTTGTGGCCGTAAACAAGTGAACAAATGGGGTCAGGCCCGACAAATGCCGCGTGTAATCCATAGTAGAATTAACTGGTGGACAAGGGGCTAGGCAGACTTTTTTCAAGTGCGTCAAAGAGTGAACCGGTAACGCCGGAGCAGTCTGCAGCGGATAGAGAGTTCTGGCTTCGAGTAAAAAAATTCTCCCATTACGATTGGCCCAACAAAGAAAAACACGTCGGGCCACTGCTCAAGCAGTTGGACGAAGCGGAAATGGTAGGTAATACGGTGCTCGATATCGGGGCGGGTCCGCGCCCCGTGTCGAGTTTTCTGAAGAGAGAGGGGAGGTCCCTGTTTGCCGTTGATTTTGTTCGCCCTCTTGTTGCGCATGACTTCCACCACATACGCGGCGACATCAGACAGGCTCACGAATCTGAGTCGTTCGCAATGAAACGGGCTATCGTTCAGATCGCAGAAAAGATGGGAGTCGACCCGAGAACGGCGGGGCCTCAGCAAGTGGACACCATGATCTTCTCGGATATTCTCAATTACCTGCCATACGAGGACACGGTGCGCGCACTTTCCCACTTTCTCAAGCGTGGCGGATTGCTAATCGTGCTGAATCAGCCGGGCCGCACCTTTGAAGGCGGAGAGAAGCTCCTGCACCCTAAGGGGCCGAAAAATGTCGGAGAAATGATGCGTACGCTCGAAGGATTGGGGTTTCGCCTTGTATTGAATATTCCGTTTGCCGAAACTAACAGGAAGGGAAAAGACCGATTTGTTCCAGTCAGAACACTCGAAGGTGCCTCCGACAACGATCCGTTCATGATGTTCGCAGTTTTGCGCAAAGAAAATGTACTCGAGCGAGCATACAATAAGCTCCGCCACGGGCTGCGGAAACTATCCGAGGAAAACGATGCTTGAGTGCGCCGGGGAGGGATGCGGCCTGTGTATGGATTCTCGCACTTTAGCCGAAGACGAGCACTTTGTCCGATTCCTCGACCATCTTCAGCAGGTCTTTCATCGTGCCCGTTGGGCACACCTTGCTTTCTCCCTTCGATCGAACGGTAAGACAGGTACTGCAAGCCATGATAACTCCATTGAGAGCCTTGAATTCCTCGATCCTTTTGGAGATGTCGAATTGCTCCGTATCAGGAATAGCATCCGCCTCGACCCCTTCGCTCATAAGGTTGACTTGAACCGAATGTCCGGCTTTCAGCGCGGTGATAGCGAACCGAAAGGCGTTCCAGACATGTTCCGGATTATTGGATTGAAGTATGATGCCGATTTTCATGTGTGCGCCGGGAGGGATTCGAACCCCCGTAGCCCGAAGGCAACGCGTCTACAGCGCGTCGTAATTGACCGCTCTACCACCGGCGCATCGCGCACAGTATGGCGCATTTTTCGCTATGCTACAATATCCCCAATGATATTCGGGAATCGAACTATCAGGTGGGTGATGTTCGTGACGCTGTTCATCATCCTCATCTCTCCCTATTTGGCGCTCGCCCAGATCCCAACCAAGATCGTTCCGTGCAACGGGACGGACTGCAATTTTTGTCACATCGCCCAGCTTGCGCAGAATGCGCTCAACGTCGGCATCTATATTGCCGTATTTCTCTCTGCGGTTCTCTTCGCATATGCAGGATGGAAGTACATTACGGCAGGAGGCGAGCCGGGCAAGGCGAGCGAGGCCAAAAAGGTGTTCTGGAACGTCGGCGTCGGACTTATTATGATCCTCGGAGCCTGGCTCATCGTCGACCTCATCATGAAGATACTCGTCAATGAGCAAGCGCTCCGTGGTCCGTGGAATGCCATCTGCCCCTAGTGGCCCCGCCTTGCAGGAAAGCCACATTTCGCTTATAGTGCCGCTTTGCCTATGTCGCAAGATCAGCTCATAAAAATCGCTTGTCAGAAGTGTACCCGCACCAACTATTGGTCGCGCAAGAATAGGAAGCTCGTAGAGCGCAAGATCGAACTCAAGAAATACTGCAAATGGTGTAAAGCACATACTAAACATAAGGAAGCCAAGAAATAAAGTTTGTTCGATTCCACGTAACGCGTCGCAGCGAGAACCATTTGCAGAAGAAAGGGGTCGGGAAAACATTTGTTTTCCCGTGGAGGAAGGAATGGGAAAACCGTGGGTTTCCCAGAGTTGCTTGTGGTGCAAGGGGCACACGAAGCACAAAGAAGCGAAAAAGTAGACTGGAGCCCTGGATTGAACCTCGCTAAAAGCGGGGTTTCTTTCTATATACAGGCGGTCTTGTGGAAGGCGGTTCGTCAAACAGTTTTCTAATGGTCGCTGGTGCCAAGCGCGAAGCTCTCTTAGCTTTCTCCCTCGATGGCGTCCCACGCCTTAATGGGATTTTCGAAGTCATTCAGCATCCACGCCAGTGCCTTCTGTCTCGCATATGCGGTAGCTCCGATAGTCGCAAGCTCTTCTTGGCTTAGTTGTTCTACAGGCTTCCCAAATGCTTTTAAATCGTCTCCCGCTGTTTCTTCAACAAGTCCTCGATTCAGAGCGTCCTCCGCCGAATCTGCGAGAAGCTTCTTATAAGACGGAAATCCTTCTTGGTTATAGGCCTCAGGATTGTGGCGGTTTAAGAATTCAGCCCCCACGCGCCAGTTCCATTTCTTTCCTCTCTCGAATTCGTGTTCTATTTGTTCCTTTGTTCTCAACTTACCTTTATCGAAATCGAGTTCGCCAATATCTACAGCTTCCATTCGAACATCGTATTCTGGGATGCTTGCCGCCATACCTATCGCCCATTTTAGAACTCCGAAAGATTCACTACTCCAGGATGCGGCGTTTGTATCAGAATCGGTCCATGAGCCAAACGGCATGTTCAAAAGTGCTACCTCCTGCGGCGAAAATATCTCACCATTATTTTTCAGAATGTCTCGGTACTGCTTTAAGAGACCTTCTGCTGCTTGGCGGTTTTCCTCCATCGCCTTTTCAGCGTCGGAAGCGATTAGAATATGTGTCTCCAGAACGGCACGAGTATAAAAGACTGTTAAGGCAGCGATTCTTTTCTGGACATCTTTCTCAAGGGTGTCTCTCATGTTATTTCCACGGCTTAAGCTTACCGCTTCTCCAGCCTGTTGCCATGCGTCCCGCATAACAAGACCACTTACGTGAGGTAATACAAGATACCCATTTCTTTTGACATATACATTGGTATTATGAGTATAACCATCAGTGATGGTTCATATGATACCCAAAAAAGCGGAAAGGAAGAAAGCAGTCCGTCTTCGCTTGCAGGGCCGTTCTCTCAACGAAATTGCAAGACAACTCGGGGTCTCGAAAGCGTCTGTTTCTCTTTGGGTGCGCAACACAGTATTGTTGAAACGCGCACAGAAAAGGATCGAGAAGAAGAGGCTCGCAGCGCGCTTGAAGGCCGCAAAGACGAATCGCGGACGAACAGAAGCTCGTCTTCGGGAGGCGGCCTTGGCTGCCGAAGCGGCGGTGGCCGACCTTCGTCTTGATGTCAAACTTATGCGGATGATGTGCGCGCTTCTCTACTGGTGTGAAGGCGAGAAAGCGAAGAATGACAATACGCTGACTTTTACAAATTCCGATCCGCAACTTGTCGCGTCGTTTCTATACCTATTACGCGAGGGCTTTGATACGGATGAGGCCAAGTTCAGGATCTGCCTACATCTGCACGATTACCACATTGAAAGGCGTCAAAAGCTATTTTGGTCGCGAGTAACGGGGATACCGATCTCCCAATTCCTGAAAACGTATCATAAATCCCACACGGGCAAGCGCACGAGGGAAGGGTATACAGGATGCGCCAGTGTACGGTATTATGACACCCGGACCGCTCGGCACATCCTGGCGCTAGGCCGCGCGTTCCTTAGAAGGAAAGCCGGTTCGATACCGAGGTAAAACCTAAGATTCATAGGTCTCAAATGGGCGATTGGTGAAGTGGTATCACGACGATCTCCAAAATCGCAGTCGGGGGTTCGATTCCCTCATCGCCCGCAATGATCCACGAGAACGTGCAGCGTTCGAGTGGTCTCTCATTACGTGGCGCGGGGGGAATCGAAAGCGAGCGTGGGGCACCTGTTCAGCATAACGGGTCGTGCGAGCAGGGCCGAGAGATTTTCTTGAGCGGCGGCGAAAGAAAATGCTCTTGGCAGCTTCCCTCATCGCCCGCCCGCTTTCCAATCCTTGATTTCGCGAGTGATTCGTCCTGCATTATCCGGTTTGAACCATTTAATATCTTTATTTCGTTTCCAGTAAGCCAATTGTCGTTTTGCATATTGGCGAATGTCGCGATTGAGTTCGTCGACCATTTGCTTTCGCGTGATGTTCCCCTGTAAGTATCGCGCAAGAGCGCGATATTCAAGGCCAAGTTGTTCCATGCGCTTGTACGATAGGCCGTGCCTGTGGAGGCGTCTCGCTTCTACCACCATGCCGCCTCGCAACCGCGATAGCAGACGGGCATATATTTTACGCTCTAGAACCTTCTGCGGTGTGGCGATGCCTATCCACAGCGTATCAAAATATGGATGTGCGACATCCATATTTTTTGGGACGCGGCCCAAGGCTGCAGTAATTTCAAGTGCGCGGACGAGACGGCGTTTGTTGTGCGGGTCGATAGACTTCGCGCGGCGGGGGTCGCGTTTCTTTAGCATGGCGAATAGCTCTTTGGCGGTCTTCAGCTCCAGCTGCGCGCGCAGTTTCTTGTTTGCCGGTACGTTGGGGAGCGCAATTCTTCCGACGAGGGCATCGATATAAAATCCCGTGCCTCCGGCGACGATGGGAAGTTTTCCACGCGCGGCGATATCAGATATCGCCGCGCGTCCCTTTTCGACAAAATCATGCGCAGTAAATATTTTTTCGGGCGATGCAACGTCTAAAGAATGGTGACGCACACCTTTCATCTCGCGCTTTGATATTTTTCCCGTACCGACGTCGAGCCCGCGATACACTTGCCGCGAGTCGGCGGATATCACCTCTCCGTTGAACTTTCGCGCGAGCTCTACCGCGAGCGCGCTCTTTCCCGAGGACGTCGGTCCGACGATAATAAGTAGCTTTTGTTGTCTTTTCACGTGTGCCGGGAGAGAGACTTGAACTCTCACGAGCTTGCGCTCGAACGATCTTGAGTCGTTTGCGTCTGCCAATTCCGCCATCCCGGCAAGCAGGGAAAGTGTACGCGATTTGAGCTCAAAAACAAATTCCGCGTGATATACTTTTGCAATGGCGTACTATAACGACGCAATTTTTTGGGTTGAAGTGGATAGGATAAAACCGAACCCTTTTCAGCCGCGCAAGACGTTCGAAGAAGCCGCGCTCGCTTCGCTCGCGGAATCCATTCGTAGCTACGGCGTCCTGCAGCCGCTGACGGTCACACGCAAGGAGATCGAGCGTCCCGGGGAGGGAATTGCAGTTGAGTATGAGCTTATTGCCGGAGAGCGGCGCCTCCGCGCCGCCAAGCTCGCGGGCATCGCGCAAGTGCCCGTCGTCATCCGAAGCGGCGAGGACGACGACAGAATGAAACTTGAGCTCGCAATCATCGAGAATTTGCAGCGAGAAGACCTGAATGCCGTCGATCGCGCAAAGGCGTTCCAACGGCTTGTGGAAGATTTCGGTCTCAAACATATCGAAATAGGGAAAAGAGTGGGAAAAAGTCGCGAATATGTTTCGAATTCACTTCGCATACTCACCCTCCCGCAAGAAATGCAGGATGCGCTGTCGCGGGGCGAGATAAGCGAGGGCCACACAAGACCACTCTTAATGCTAATTGACAGGCCGCTCGAGCAAAAAACACTTTTTACAGAAATACTTACGCGAAAGCTCAACGTCAGAGACGCGGAACAGCTCGCTCGCCGTATCACTCCGGAGCGGACGCGAAAGACCGATCTGACCCCCGAGCTTTTGCTTCTTGAGCGCGAACTGACGGAACAGCTCGGAACGCGCGTGCGAATAGAGAAGAAAGACCAGGGCGGCAAAGTCATGATAGATTTCTTTTCAGTCGACGACCTTGCTCACATACGTGCGGTCCTTGCCTCCAAGAACGCGTCAGCTCCTCAAGAGGGGACAGTCAAAACCGAGGTTCAGCAGGACACCGCTCCCGAAGTGCAAGCGGAAACTCAAAAAAGCGCAGACACCAACGAACTCTACTCGATAAAAGATTTTAGCGTCTAGAGGTTTTTCTTTTGTTCCGCGAGTGCGGCACGGATGTGCTTTTTTGCCATGCTCGTTTTTGCGATGTCGTGCCACTTGCGCGTCGGGCGCGCTCCCTGACGCGTGATAACCTCAACGATGTCACCGTTGCGCAGCGGCGTATCGAGCGCGACCATCTTTCCGTTCACTCGCGCGCCGGACATCTTGTTCCCAAGGTCGGAATGTACAGCGTACGCAAAATCGATCGGTGTTGCGGCGATCGGCAGGTCAATAACGTCGCCCTTCGGCGTGAAGACGAACACGCGGTGACTGAAGAAGTCGGTCTTCAGGGTATCGAGGTACTCCTCGGAAGCGCTCCCTTTCGTGTCAGCACGGGCCAGTTCCTGAACCCATTCCGGGACTTTTCCCGCGCCGTCCGCCCTTGCGGGCTCATCACTTTTCCCGGAGCCTCTACGCCAGCCCGGTACAAATTGCCTCATCCACTCAAGTCCGCCACGGGCGCTTTCTTTGGCCTTATCTTGCGCCTCCTTATAGATCAGATGTGAGGCAATGCCGAACTGCGCCTCGCGGTGCATGTTCTCGGTGCGAAGCTGCATTTCAAGCGCGCTCCCATCCCCGGTGTGCACGGTCGTGTGTATCGATTGGTAGCCGTTGGGTTTCGGGAAGGCGATGTAATCCTTTATCTTGCCCGGCACCGGGCGCCACTGCGCATGGATGATACCGAGTGCGGTGTAGCAATCGGCGACGGTCGGAAAAATTATGCGCAAAGCGCGTATGTCGTATATCTTTGAAATGTCCCACTGCCTCCTCTCGAGCTTCTTGAAAAGGCTGTATACGCCCTTAATGCGAGCTTCAGTGCGGAACTCGCGCAATCCGGCTTCCGCCAGCGCTCGCTTAAGGTCTTTTTCGACTTTCTCGAGCCGTTTCTCGTTCTCGCTCTTGCGCTCTTTCATGAGTTCGCGTGTTTTCTCATACTCCTTCGGATGTGCGAAAGGAAATGCCGCATCTTCCAGTTCTTGTTTGGCGACGCTCATACCGAGGCGGTCGGCTATGGGCGCGTATATCTCCAGAGTTTCCTGCGCTATGCGCATCCGTTTTTCCGGGCGCGGCACGTGCTCGAGCGTGCGCGCGTTGTGGAGGCGGTCCATGAGTTTGATAATAAGTACGCGGATATCTTTTGCCGTTGCGGCAAAGAGCTTGCGCAAGCTTTCCGTATGCCTCTCAAGCCCTTGGTAACGGAGCGTGCCAAGCTTTGTCACACCTTGTACGAGCGAGAGCACCTCGGCGCCGAACTCCTGCTCGATGACTGATGGCTTCGTTCCAGCGTCCTCAATCGTGTCGTGCAGGAGTCCTGCGCTTATCGCTTGTGGGCACATGCCAGCTTCCGCGAGAAGGTATGCGACCTCTGCGGGGTGAACGAAGTAGGTGTCTCCAGAAAAACGTCGCTGATCCTTGTGGGCCTCTTTCGAGAATTCGTACGCTTTTGTAACAAGCGCGATGTCCGCGTCGTTCTTGCTCGACATAGACGCGAGTATCTCGGAAAGCGCTCTAGTCTCCATGCCCGTCACACGAAAAGGCATTGCCGCAAAGCGGCTGTGGCATGCCCATTCGAGATTACCTGCCGATAAATGTTCCGACCCTGCGCCAGAAATGATTGAGAATACCCGTATACCTTTTCGTGTGTTCGGGCCATGCGCCGATGATACGCTCGCGTGTTGCAAGGTGCAACACTCTTCTCCGCCTTCGCTAACGCTTCGGCGGACTACGGAACCCTATTTCTTTCCAATTTTGTGAGGGTTGTGGTTTTGGCATGACTTGTTTGAACAGCGCTCTGGTATCGTTTTGGTTCCTTGCATCATTAATGAATTGCACTCGGGGCATAGACGTCCGGTCGGACGAGCCTTGATGGCAGTCTTGCACGTGGGATAGTTGGAGCACGAGAAAAACGGTCCAAAGCGACCGCGGCGCTCGATTATTTCTCCCGTCTTGCATACGGGGCAAGCAACCCCGGTTTTTGCTTTCGCCGCTTCCGCCGGGTCCTGCTTCACAAATTTGCACTTCGGATAATTGGAACACGCGATGAACCGTCCGAAGCGCCCCTCCCGCTCGATGAGCCGTCCCAGCTCGCCCTTCTTTACCTGCGGTGAGCTTGTCGAACCGCATTCCGGACAAGGCTCGCCCAGGTCTTTTGGCGGGGCGATCTCACTGCCGTCCTCCTTTCGCGCGCCAAGACATTCCGGGAAGCGCTTGCAGCTCATGAAGCGTCCGTTCTTGGAGAGCTTGTAGACCATGGGACCCTTGCACAGAGGGCAGGGAAATTCGACAGGAGCATCGCCCATGTTCGTCAGCTTTTCTATCTTCGCCTTGCTCTTCACAGCTTTCGTAAAAGGGGTATAGAAATCCTTGAGCGTCTTTTCATATTTACGCTTACCCTCCGCTATCTCATCAAGCTCGTTCTCCATCTCTGCGGTAAAAGTGTCGCTTATGTAATCCTTGAAGTGCTCTTCGAGGAACGAGGAAACGACGTCCCCGGTGTGCGTCGGGATGAGCGTGCGGCCTTGTTTCTCCACGTATCCGCGGTTCTCCAGAGTCGAGATGATGGATGCGTACGTGGAAGGTCTTCCTATGCCGCGTTTCTCGAGCTCCTTGATAAGCCCCGCTTCGCTGTAGCGCGGAGGCGGCTGAGTTTCCTTCTCCTCGGTGTTCGCCTTGATAAGCGTGAGAGGGTCGTGAGCGGCAACTTTCGGGAGCTCTACCTCCTCGCCGCGGGCGGAAGGGTCTGCTTTGAGCCATCCTTCGAATACGACGCGCGAACCGTGTGCCGCAAAATCCGGTATCGAGTGGCCTCCAACGTTCGCGAGGATCTTGGTGCGCAAGACGCGGGCATCGGTCATTTGGCTCGCGAGCGCACGCGCGCGGATGAGCCGGTATAACTCCTTCTGGTCGTCCGTAGACCCCGCGGAATGTTTCTTCGCGTCTGTCGGCCTCACGGCCTCGTGCGCTTCCTGTGCGGATTTGCTCTTGGTCTTGAAAACTCGTTCTTGATGATACTTTTCTCCGAATTCGCTTTTGACCGTTGCCGCGAGTTGTGCAACAGC
>Ga0209542_10005705_pt1 | contig 24681 bp, 24 predicted proteins | sample RifCSPhighO2_01_FD_184028 | JGI IMG/M metagenome (GOLD analysis project Ga0209542, IMG submission 184028) | Soil microbial communities from Rifle, Colorado - Rifle CSP2_plank highO2_0.1 (SPAdes) (version 2) | ecosystem: Environmental > Terrestrial > Deep subsurface > Rock core/Sediment ...
TGCCCGCTGCAATAACACTATCTGTATATGAGGTGGCCATGCCGACATTGACCGGGGTAAAGGGCACGCCTCCTGAGCGATGCACAGTATAGCTGGTCGCGCCGGAAGAGGGTGTCCAGGATAAATTGATCTGGGATATGCCCCCGTTGCAGCCTGTGGTGGGCACGCCCAGAGAAAAACTTCCTGGAATGGTGGCGAAATTCATAGTATAAGTGAGGATCGGTTTACTCGCCACGTTACCAGGCAAGGTTTGGGACGCAGTCGGAGTCACGGAAACCAGAACAGCGTTCGCCGGTCCGCCAGAATCATAATCTACCTGCCAAACCCCCGGCAACACGTTTGAGCGGGTCAAGGACACCAAATTGCCAGAATAAATTTGCGGCCCCCAGGTAAAATAGTTCACCGCGCCAGTCCAGGGCGCTCCATCCAAGGTCGCGTTGACAATGATGTCGCCTACGCACCAGGTCGCGGTAGCGCTTTGTGGAGAATTGCTCGACCAGGTAGAGCCGCCCGGGTTGGTAGCAAGAATCTTGTAATAATAGATTGTGCCTGGCGAAACCGCGCTGTCGGCGTAGCTGGTCGTGCCATTTGGCAGAGCAGAAGAATTAATTTTTGTGTAAGGGTTGGCAAGATTGGTTGTCCGGTAAACATCCAGCGTGTCGCGGTCGCCCAGATTCTCCCAAGAAAGATTTATTCTCGGCGCAGTGCCGATGCATGAGGTTGAAGGCGCAAACTGTTGAAAAGCCGAGGGAGGAAGAGTGTTGACCACCACGCTGTCCGATGCGGTACCGCAAGTCAGAGTATAAGTTCTGCTGGCGGCATTGACCGCGACAAAATTATTATTCCCGCTTGTTCCTTTTACTCCTGACCAATCAACAGCAGATGGACTGGCGGAAGCTGTGCATGAGGAGACAAAGGAAGATGTCCAGGATAAATTCACAGTCGATCCGTAAACTTCAGAAATCGGCCCATCAAGACCGTTGACCTTGAGATCTACGGACGGGGTGGTGACATTGAGAGTGAGCGGAGTTCCGAAGCTCTGAGGCGCACCCGAACCCTGGCCGGTGATGGTGATACTGTAATTGCCGGCTGAAGGAGTGGGAACGGTATAAACAGAAGTCCCCTGTGCGGATCCGCCGCTTGGCACATTTACGCTTGAGGGAGTAAAACCTGATCCGGTAGGCCCATTGGAGGTCAGGTTAACTGTACCGCCGCTTGAGGAGGTTAAATAAACAGTCCCTGATCCGCTCTGGCCGCTGTAGACATCCAAGGTGCGAAGATATATGCCGTAAGCAAGATAGTCTCCAATATTAAAAGTGCCGCTGCCGTTAACATCACAATTTTTTGTCGGCGGACAATCCGGAGGTCCGGGTGCGGTCCAGGTCGGCATAGGAGCCCGATCAGCCTGATTTAATACACCATCATCATTGTAATCATAATCAACCCGGTACCGCGGAGTACCGGAAGGTATTGTCCATACAACATCGTAAAAGGAAAAATCCGCGGCCGTGCCAGAACCGGTGACATTGAGGCTCACGCTCGCGGTCTGCGGGCTGTTTGAAGCCGCGCCGTCAGAAACAGTAATCGTATCTGTGTAAGATCCAATTGCCAGCGCAGCGGAAGCCACGCTGAGCGTTACATTTTGATTTGCTCCCGGCGCGAGACTGCCGGAGGACGGGCTGAGCGTGAGCCAGGATTGAGCCTTGGTCCCGGACCAGTTGAGCGTGGCTGAGCCAACATTCTCAATGTTCAGAGTTTGATTGCCTGGATTTGAACCCTGAGGCGCGGAAAAACTAAATGAGGCGGGAGAAAGGGAAATGGCAGCCAGACCCGCAGTCTGGACATCCACGGAACAAGTATTGGAACTGGCGCCGCTCGTCACCGTGAAAGTTTTGGTGCCGGTCGTTGTGAAGCTCGCGTTAATCGTGGATCCGCTTGTAGAGCTAAGGCTGGCCCCGGCGCTCGGCGACACAGACCAGGAATAGCTGCCGGTGCCGCCGAAAGCGCTGACCGAAACATTCTGTCCGGTAATTATAGTTGCGGAGCTTGGAGTACAGCTCACCGGGCTTCCGGAACTTGATATGGTAAGACTGACGCTCGCAGTCTGCGGGCTGTTGGAGGCCAGCGGATCAGAAATAGTGATCGTGCCATTGTAAGTCCCAACGCCAAGCGATGAAGAAGAGATGTTAACAAATATTGCCATGCCTTGGCCGGGATTGACCGAGCCGGATGAGCCACTGAGCGACAACCAGGCACCGCCCGAAGAGGTATTGACCGAGCCTGACCAGTTGAGAGTGGAGCCGCCTGTGTTGCTGATAGTCAGAGTCTGGGACGGGGGGCTATTGCCCTGAAGAGCGGAAAAACTAAATGTCGCGGGGGAAAGAGAAATGGTTGCAGATTGAGCTGGCGCGTTGCTTACGGTTACAGTACATGTCCCACCAACGCCACCGCTTGTCACTGTGACGGTTTTACTTCCTTGTGAACCAAAATTGACAGTCGTGGTCTGGCCAGTTGTGGAGCTGAAATTGCCGCCCGGAGATGACCAGGAATAGCTGCCATTTCCTCCGCTGGCCTCCAAGGTAGTATCCTGGTTTGTTAGGATACTAGACGGCGTCGCAGTGCAACTTGGCGGAGGTCCGCTCACTGTGACTACCGCGGAATTAACTTCATAAAAATTACCAAAGCCATCCTTGGCAAATAACCGATAAGTATAAGTATCAGCCGCCAGACCCGCATCCGGCACATTAGTGCCTGAGGCATTGGCATTCCAATCGACGCCGTTTTTCGTTACTTTTCCGCCTATGCCAGTGGTGCTCCAGGTGATATTTGGGCTGCAAGGCGCAGTACATGAGGTAGGTGTTGCACTTATGGAACCGCCGACTGCCACACAGCCATTGCTCTGAGTGAACTGACCGCTTAGACAATTAGTTTGCGTGTAACCGTACTCGACAGTGCCGTGAAAAGTATTGCCTACTGAGATTTCATCCCGTTTCTGCCAGGCGCCAATGTCAAACTGAAAAACGTCTGAGTCACTGGAGCCGGAAATGGACAAAAAATACTGCCCCACATAACCCGAGCCTGCTACTGCATTGGGATCGCAACCTGTGGCCCAGCCTGCGGTCTCGTCCACCACTACCGTGCTGTTGTGAGTACCGGAAAAACCAATCTGGTCATCCCAAACCGCGTTGCCCCCGATCCAGACATTGGTAAGATAAAAAGACCTGTCCTCAGTGACGGAAACGGTATTGCTGTTAGTCGCGTTGCAACCGGAATTGGCCCAGCCGTTTACTGTCAATGAATACGCCTGGGCGTTTTCGGCCGCGAAAAAAACAAACAGCAAGCCGAAAAGAAGTAGAAATAATTTAAGCCGTTTCATATCAGCGAAGCTTTTGATATTCAATAGTAATTTTCACTGGCGAACCTTTTGCCACAGAAAAAAATTTTTGCTCTGTTTCCGAAGCGCTGGCCAGCACTGTCCCTTCAGGCATTTCTGAAATGGAAAATTTTGATCCGGGTTTTTCCAGCTCCTCTTTCAAATACGCCACGGTATCGGAAAAATTTTTGGAAGAAACATAGCTGGCGCTAAGATATTCCGGAATATTTGCCGGACGCTCGATAGCTTCTCCGGAACTGAAAATTCCGTCGAGATTGAGGCCGAGCTTTGATTCAAAATCTTTTCTATCCAGCGACGTTTTGGTACCGGATACAACTACCTGGCCGGGCTGAAAATCAAGCCGCGCCAGATAATTTTTGGCAGCCTCATGTCCGGGATCGAGAACCAGGACTTTCTGAAAACTAGCACGGGCTTCATCAAACCGGCCGAGGTCAAACTCGCAGGCACCCTTGAGATTCCAAATTTGTGCGGCCTGCGGATACATACCCAAAAAAGCCGAGGCTTCACTGATAGCCTTTTTACAGTCGCGGCTTTCAAAAACGAGCTTGCCGAGCTCTGATGATTTGGCGCCAATAATCGCGGCGTGATCTTTATCTGTATCTGTATCTGTAGTTTGCTCGCCTTGCTTGCCACGCTGGTAGTTTCTATAAATCAAAAGCGCCGAAAAAGCGGCGATAATCAAACATATAACGATCAGGGTAATCCGAATCCCTCTACCCATTGATTTTTCTTTGTTTCTAAAATCTAAAAGTTGCATATATTATAGCAAACTTTTGAGAAAAAAGCAAATCCTAAAAAATAAAAAACAGACCTGTGAGTTCCTCCATCTCACAGGTCGTTTGTTATAAAGTTTTCTAATCAATGTCCACCTGCCAATATCCGCCTCTCGAATTGTACACAAGAAGCTGAATAAACGATGTGCTTGATGGCCGCACCGGCGGTTTCGCGCTGACCGAAATAATCCCCTGATCCTCATGACCGAGCACTCTCCAGTAAAACGGCCAGAGCACTCCGCCAGTCGTCCTGTCCGAGAAAACCAACTGGACAGAATCAACCGTAGTTTCCGGATCCCTGGCCTCAAACGTGAGACGGAGATTTTCACCGTCCCAAATCGAGTTGAGATTCCGGATTTCCGGCGGGGTTTCGTCTCTGTTTGTCCAGCCCTGAGTGTCCTGATTAATGGCCGGGGACAGAGACAACAAACGGGCTTCGTCTGCTCTCAGGACGGTCCCTTTCTGGGTATGTTGTTCCATGAGAGTTCGGAAAGGACCGGCTCCGGGAAAAGCATTGTAGCTAGTATGAAAATGCAGGCCCATCGCGTGCCCAGCCTCGTGAGCGAAAGTCGTCCGCGAGAATTCTGAAATCACCTCCCAAGTGTTGCCGATAAGCTGAGGCATGGCCGCATTTCCCAGTTCCGGGATGGGCTTGCCGATATAGCTTTGTGTATTGCCGGCAAGGTCAGGACGCATGAAGGGCAGAATTACCGCGTTAAGGAACGCGCGGTTTCCAAATGTATAAAAATACCAGCCCAGATCTTTGAACTGCCCGTTTACAATCTGGGAAATTTCCAGAAGATAGACCTGGTATTTCCAGTTTTTGGGTACGAACTCCGCCGATTCCTTTGCAACCGCATCCACATCCACGACAATCCTTCCGTCCTTCAAACGGAGCAGGTATTCCTCCCGGGTTTTTTGTCCTGAAATCATTTTGACATCCGGTATATTGCCCGCGTCCATCGCAAAACTCGGCTCGCGCGCTGGGAAGCCAAGGCGCACAAAACCTTTCGATACGGTGTTTCTAGTGTAATCCACTCCGTTTTTTACCCGAAGTGCCACATTCGTCTGGGCTTTCATATCCCTGGGCACAAAATATATCACACCAAAGCGGTCGGCCTGCGATTCCAGAACCAAAGGAGCTTGCATGACTGGAGAGGTTGAAAAAGTCAGCCCCTCAAATCCAAACGAAGCGGCAATCAGCGGCACGTTCGAAATTACCACTACCGTGCCTTCCAGATTTCCAAACCCGTACAGGTCTTCCCTGAAAAAAGCGGATTTGTGCTGGCCTGGGGACAGTTCAATGGATACAGTTTTTACCACTTCTCCCTTGTTGCTGCGGCCGATGAGCTTGACGATGGCCTTGTCCCTGCTCGGATTGGCAAGAGCCAGACCGAATTCGGGATGCAGGCGCACCATGAAAGCATCACGCGGCTTGAACGGCTCGATTTCCACGCGCGCCGCCGCCTGGTCAGTACCGGGAACCAGCTGAGAAAGGGTTAGAGACGGAGCCAGCACCAGGGACGAAGAGAGTTTCACCCAGCCAAGGTAAGACCTGCTGGAACTCGGCAGTAAAACTGCCTTGAACTCGTCTGGCGCTAACTGAAGGGGACTTGATATCGCTCCCTGGTCAGTCAGCGGGAAAACTCTCACGCCGCTCTGGTCGAAAAATTCGACCAGAAATGATCCGGGGGAATCCGAACCATTAGTGATTTTAAGCTCCGCTTTCCACTGGCTGTTCTGCACCACCTGGGGAAAATACCAGGCGTTTTCCATATTCGGCACCGGCATTTGTGCTAATAGCATCGGAGACAACAAAAACACCAAAGTGAATTTGATTAGACTCTTCATACATCCTCCATAAACACAACTGAAAAAAGAAAGAACTTACCCAATTTTAAAAGGCGCCCCTATTATGGCGCCTTTTGCAAATTTTGTCAAGCGGACAATGTTCCAATGCAGACTTTGGGAAAAATCAGCGCTTCAGGTAGGTGGCGCTGACCGTAACCGCGCCGTCTATTGAGCTGATAGTTACAGAAAGATCGTTGTTGTCCTTGGAGGCATAGTAGAACAGTTTGTCTGCCCGCTCCAATTTGTTAACAATCGTAAAACCGGCCGCAGCCAGGTAGTCTCGAAAAATTTTCCCGTTTTCCTCAAGCGATTTATTGGAGGTATATTGTACTGTTGATTGCTGCTCAACAGAATTGGCTGGTACGTATTTGTAGCTATCCCCTGCTTGCGCCCCTGCCTCCACCGGGAACCCTTGCGGAAAAGCTGATAGAGATGCCTCTGTGTTCTGTTTGACCACCCTCTCTGTTTCGTAAGGCTGGTCCAGGTTGTCTTTTTTACTGACCGAAACTGGCTGTGAACCCTTGTCGCTTTTGTTTGCCGCGATAAACAGCAGAATAATAAGCACTGCCACAGCAAGTGCCAGGATGATTAGCGTGTTTCTTTTCATAATTTTTGTTTCTCCAATTTATTAATTTGTACGCTTATACTACAATACCCGGATATTTAAGTCAAATTTTACCAATTGAGAAAAGGCGGCGTGAAATAATCAATATCCCCACTCGATATCCCCGGCTTTGGTCTGGATATTGAGGAGGGTGAGGCCGGACAGATCGAGCTTAATTTTACCGCTGTGATCACGGCCAAATATTATAAATTTTATGGAATGTACTTCCTTAAAATAGTTATTTTTTCAACGCTTCTTCGATTGCTTGGGAAAAAACGGCGTAAGACACCGCGCCTTTGATGAGGGTGCCGTCAACGAAAGTTCCGGGAGTACCGGTGATACCGGAGACTTGGCCGTCGCTCGTGTCCTTTTCCACCTCAGCTTTGTATTTTTGGGAATCAAGGCAGTTGTTAAACTCGCTCATGGAGAGGCCAATTTGCCCTGCCCATTTTTTTATGTCAGACACGGAAAATTGAACAGTCCCCTGGCCTTGCTTGTCCTGCTCCGAATAGATTTTATCATGCATCTGCCAAAATTTACCCTGGTCATCAGCGCATTCTCCTGCTTCCGCAGCGCTCTGCGCGGCCGGATGGATCGAGGACAGAGGGAAATCCCGATAAACGAGCTTGGCTTTACCAGTGTCAATGTAATTCTTTTTTATCTCCGGGAGTGTTTCGCGCCACAGTTTGCGGCAGAATGGACACTGGAAATCGCTAAACTCTATGAGAGTTACCCGAGCATCAGGGTTGCCTAAAACCGGGTCATCATCAGCTGTCGCAGGCGAGAATGCGTCCGGCGGAGGCGGAGGCGTGATCTCCCCGGCCACAGCATTGCTCTTTGCCGCTCTTTGATTTGGTAATCCGAAAGACAAATAAATCGAAACCGCGATTACTGTGAGACCCACCAAAATAGAAATTGGAATCCCGTATTTTCCTACAAAATTTTCAAATTTACCCTTTGCTTCCGGATTTATCTGCCCGCCATCCATCCGAAACGAATCGCCTTGCGAATTGGGCAGGTCGCTCGGTTCAGGCGCTGGCAGCTGGATTTCTTGATTTTCGTCCATATGATAATATTATAGCAGAAAGGGATCATAATATGAAACCATTAATCAATACTCTCTCATCGCTAATCATTCGTCGCTTTTCTCCAGAAATTGCTTATGCCCACTGCGATATCCCCTGCGGCATCTATTCAGACCATCCCTCGCAAATAGCGGCGGACACTGTGGTAAAAATGGTAGAAAAAATCCAGGCTCTGCCCAAAGACGACATACATTCTCTGATCAGAATGACCATGGTCAAAGAACAGCATGCGGAACTTTGCAAACGCGAGCTTCTCATTTTGTGGACAGATTATTTCAAACCAGAGCATTTATCTAAATATCCAAACCTTCACGATAAAATCTGGAAAACCGCCAAGCTTTGCTCCAAGAACAAACAAGAAATAAATATGGACGCGGCCCGCGAGCTGCAAGAAGCTGTTCATGAGATCGGGCACATTTTTGCAGAAACAAAAAAATAATTCAAAATTTAAAAATCAAAATGGAAAATGACAGTGTAAAATTATAAAATTTTTAATTGTCATTTTGAGATTTACATTTTGCATTTTACATTAATGTCCTGGCCGATTAAGCTCATCAAAATCAAAGGACACTCTATGCAGCCTACGATTCAAGATGGTAGACTAATTTTGGTCAATCAGTGGGCATACATTTTCAAAAAACCGCGAATCAGAGATATTGCGGTTTTTCGCAAGGACAATAAGCTATTTTGCAAAAGAATAACGGCCGTTCATACGGACGGCTACTGTACCATGCTCGGCGATAATGAGTCTGATAGTTTGGACAGCAGAGAGTTAGGAAAAATACGATTCGATTCGATACTGGGGAAAGCCTGCGTCAAGGAGCGCTGATCCGTCCGGAAATCCCATCAATAACTATATTTTTGCTAAAACCGCTTCCCGACAGTCCCAATTGAATTTCCAGTATTGCGTTGGCAGCGCCCTCGATTTGGATCGTTCCAAAAGGCGCATTTATCAGCAGGGAGGCTGACGCAACCGGAGTGCCGTTGATCCAAAGGTTAGTGACAGAGACATTGGAAGTTACTGAACTATATATAAAATTTTCCAAGGGCAAAAATGTCACTGGAGATCCGCTGGGATCATATTCTATCGGCAGCATGTTCTGGCCGGTGGCAAATTGCACGCGATAAGACGCGGCCGGCGCAGAACCTTGGTTCTTGCCCGCTAAAATAAAGCTTTGGAGCTCGCGCAGCTTGGAAATAAAATCAGACTGGGCTGAGGTCAGTTCCTGCCTGGCCCGGACTGTTTGGAAATTTACGGCCACCACTGTGGTCAAAATCGCGGTTATAGCCATGACCACAAGGAGCTCAATGAGGGTGAAGCCCGGAGAGCGAACAGCGAACAGCGAACAGCGACCTAATCGCTCATCGCCCATCGCTAACCGCTTGGGTTTAACTATGTTCATGCTTTTATAATACCAGTAAATATAAAGAAGTTAAACCTAAAACTTTCTCAACCCTGTCTTATACAAAAATAATGACCAAAGAATGCCGAGGCCATAGGGAATCCCCTGGCTGAAACCAACCTGTGATGATTCTTTAAAATATCGAGTAGTAATGGGGATCTCCCAAATCCCGATTTTATGCGCCACCAGCTGAATGATAATCTGCGTGTCAAAAACGAAACTATCGGAGTTTCGCTCAATATCAATCTCTCGAAAAATATCCGTACGGTAAGCCCGAAACCCGGAATGCAGTTCAGTGAGCCGGGTCCCTAGGACAAAATTGCCGATTTTGGTAAGCAAGATGTTCACGAAATATTTCCATTTTGGCATGCCGCCGGCAAGCGCGCCGCCGGGCGTCATCATTCTCGAGCCAAACACCGCTGCTACGCCCTCGTCAACGATCAGCCTGATCATTTCCGGAATAAAACTGGGGTCATACTGGTGGTCCGGATGAACCATAACCACCACATCAGCGCCGTACTTTATTGCCGTTTTGTAACAAGTCTTTTGGTTGCCGCCATAACCGAGATTTTGATCGTGGCGCACCACCACGATGGGCAAAGATCGAGCTTCGTCAACCGTGTTGTCTGAGCTCGCGTCATCAACGAGAATTACAACGTCAGCCCAATCCTTTGGGATAGCTTCATAGCAGGCCACCAGGGTTTTAGCCGCGTTATACGCAGGCATGATCACGGCAATTCTTTTATCTTTGTAGGGCATGGGTTTGCTCCTGAGCGTAAAGGTCTAAGCGAAAAACTGGATCAATAGCTTTAAATATGTGACGCCATTCTCGCTCTTCGAACCACTCGCGAACCATGGGTCTAGTGTGATAGTCAAATTCGTATAACCAAATACGTTTAGGTTTATAAAGTGATGCAAGATTATCCAATTTTTTTGGAATAAGGGAAAAATTTTCCGTTCCAGCTCGTGTCGGGTATTCACCTTCGACCAAACCAAAAGTTTCACGGGTATTCCAAATATCCAGACCATAATAGTTCAAAGGGAAAAAAGTTATGGGAGTTATCTCGGGTTTTAAATAGTAGGCAAGACTGCTTCTCATAACATCAGCAGGCACTATGACCAAATCTCCCGTTTTGTGGTGTTCGTTTATATATATAGCCGCCTCACGCATCTTAAAGTAATGATCCCACAGGCCGTCGTTTCCAACAACTGCTGAGATCGAGGGAACTAGGCTGGCAATCAATATTGTAAAAAGGACAAAACCTTGCTTCAAAGACAAATTGGAAACTACAAAACTGATCAACAATACCAAGGGAAGGACAACAAATATCACATGACGGTAATAGATTGGAGCATAGGGAAATGAATGCGGAGAAAAAAAGAAGATAATGAGAGGCACCACTAGCAACCAGGTCAAGAACAACAACGAGCGTATACGCTCACGATCCATAGAAGCTGACATTTTTCGGAACACACCGACTATGCCAAAGACAATTGCAATTTTGAAAAACAACTTAACAATGACAATGAGTCTGTCGTCATTGTGGGGGAATTTATTTACCCAAATCAGGTTATCACTGACCGATTCAAAAAAAATAGAAGATCGCGAGGCATCAATAGACCGCGCTAGCCCGAAAAGTATTTCATTGCCAAGAAATATTTTTAACAGAAAAGAATCAAGCCAGAAAGCGAACCCAAAAACCATTGCCGCATGCGCAAGAAAGAAAAAAAAGGCTTGCCTCGATTTATTTTGCTGAAAAAAAATAATCTCTAAAACCCACCATGAAGCCAAGGCAACCGCAAAAAATAAATAAGAATAACTAAAATAGAGCCCGGCAATATTAGCAAGCGTGTAAATAAGCAGATATTTGTTTTCGCGCTCTTTTAAATACTGCCACAGTGCTAGCATGCCAACAGCAGCACAGAAACAGACCATTATATATGTCCTAGCTTCTTGACTAAACTCGATAAGCATTGGCATAACAGCAGTCAGAAAAGCCGCAATATAAGCAGTTTTACTGCTTTCAAAAAAAAATTTTGCTAGTACATACATCACAGGAATTAATGCGGCACCGAAAATCAGTGACAAGCTTCGCACGGCAAATTGTCCCTCACCGAACCAATGAATCCACGATCGCAAGAGCAAAAAATATAGCGGTGGGTTGAAATCCACCTCACCGGAATATTGCAGTAACTCTGTCACCGTGGAAAAATGTCTGGAGATGTTCACGCTTGAAATCTCGTCTCCCCAAAATGGTTCAATTCCCAAATTAATCAATCGTAACACCAAACCAAAAAAAGTGAACGCTATTACCCAAATGATTGTTTTTCGATTTTCAGAAAGCATTATTCAGTTTCTTTTTTATATAGAGATCAAGCTGAAAAATATCGGCAATCGATTTAAACCCCTGCCGCCAGCCATTATCCTCAAACCAGTTATAGACCGCGTAATCCTCTTTCTTGATAAACCCAAAAAGCCAAACCCTGTTTGCCCGGTGAATCTTCACAAGACGACTGAGCTTCTGTCCCGCTCCTGATTCGTAATCAGAGCGAGTGAAACGCGATTGATACTCGTTTTCCACTATTCCGAGGGTTTGCCTGGTATTCCAAATGTCCAAATCATAATAATTGATAGGCAGTAAAGATAAAACCGGAATCTCTTCTCTCAGATAATGAGCCGCATCCGAACGAAAAAACGCGTCAGAAACAAGGACTATGTCGCCGCGTTGATAATACTGATTTATGTGCTCAGAAATTTCCTTCATCTTGAAATATGGATCAACGAGCGCGTCGTTGGCCGTTATTTCGGAAACGAACGGTATGAGCGAACCGATAAAAATCAGGATAAGAACCGCTGCCTGTCTTGCCCGAAGCTGGGTCGCAATGAACCCAAATAGCAGACAGAGCGCAATAGTCACAAAAATCACGTGCCGCTCGTAGATCGGCGCGTATTCTTTGGAAAATGGCGCGAGCAAAAACAGCATGAGCGGAGCGATGATAAGCCAAACGACGTAGCGAAAACCGCGCAGAGACGTCCTTGTGCTTATTGCGGCCCGGCGCAAAGCGAAAAACCCCATAGCTAGAAATGTAACCTTAAAACCGGTCTTAACCAGGATGGTCAACGGATTTATTTCCTTGTCTTTGCCGAGCCAAATAAGTTTTTCAAAAACCCGTTCAAAAAAATCCGGCATCCGGTTTACAAATAAAATACGTTTCAACCCAAAAATCTCATACTGTCCGAGGAGAATCTTATAAAACAATGAATCAAGCCATGGCCAGTAACCAATCACCAGTGACCCGTGTACGGCAAACCAGATAGTGAACTCTTTGAAATCTTTTCGAGAAATTACCTGAGCAGCCCACCAGGCGGCAATAGCGACCTGCACGAGAAAAAAAGAATAGTGCGTGTATAATCCGGCAAGCGAGACGAATATATAGCATGCAAGATAGCGCGGAGTTTTACGCTCCACATATTCCCAGGCGCTCAGGGCGGCCAGGATGCCGAAAAAACAAACGATGCTGTAAGGACGGCCTTCCTGACTAAACTCGATTTGAAAAGGCAGGATCGCGACGATCAAGGCCGCAATTAGCGCCCCGCGAGTATTTTGAAACAGTTTGCGTGAAAAAATAAAAGTCAAAACAATACAGCCCAAGCCGAACACTACTGACAATGATCGGACCGCAAACTCGGTTATCCCAAACCAAGCAGTCCAATAGTGCAACATCAGATAATAGAGCGGCGGATGAAATTCTACCTCGCTAATATAGACAACGATCTCCGAAATAGAGGAAAAATGCTGGATAATATCCGCGCTCAGCGCTTCATCGCCCCAGTATGGCTCTGTGCCCAGATTCATCAATCGCAAAGCCAAGCCGAGAATCATTATACCGGTAAGTATCCAAATATATGATTTCTTCATTTTTTTGAATAAAGCGAGACGCGAAACACGGTATCAGGCGGACGAAACGCCATTCTCCAGCCTTGATCCACAAACCATTGATGCAAAACCTGGTCGTTGTTATTAAAGCCGAAAAGCCATATTCGTGACGGCTTATATATGCTTGCCAGGCGGTCCAGTTTCTCAAAAGCCGCTGAGTTCGAGACTGGCGAAATGCGGGTATGGTATTCGTTTTCTATGATGCCCAACGTCCGGCGGGTGTTCCATATATCCAGGCCATAGTGGCTGATAGGCAACATTCCGACAATCGGGATATCCTCGCGCAAATAATGGGCCGCGTCTGTTCGGAAAAAAACCTGAGGCACGATTACGATATCCCCGGCTCGATACTGTGCATTGATGTATTCGGAAATCTCTTTCATTTTAAAAAAATGGTCCCACTGGCTGTCGTCCGCGACAATCTCGCTATTAAACGGTACCAGTGAGAGCGCGAAAATCATGAACATCGCTACCGCCGCTTTTCTGGAAAGTGCGCTTATAACCATAGCAAACATCACAGCAAACACGATCGGGAAAAATGCCAGATGCCGTTCCATCACGCCGCCATAAGGGACAGAAAACGGCAAAAATAAAAATATCGCAAAGGGCAGGATTCCTAACCAGAGCAAGTATCCTGCGGCCTTGCGATTCTCTGCTTGCAGGACTTTTTTTTCCAAAAATTTGAACACGCCAATGAGCAGGACTGCTTTGGCGATATATTTTATTAAAATCGCGATCCGGCTGGTTATTTCATGCTTGGACAACCAAATGAGGTTGTCTGCAATTTGGTCAAAAAACATCAGTGGCCGATCCGTCGGCACGGAAGGGTTCTCCAGACCGATAAGCTGAGTGTTCCCAAAAATTATTTTATAAAAAATCACAGGCAGCCAAAAGCCAAATCCCAAAAAAACCAGGCAATTGGAAATAAACCATCGCCAAAGCTGTATTTTTCGCAGCAATCCCCCTTTCAGCGCCTGAAAAAACCACCAGGTGTTCAGAGCAATCAAAATCAGAGCAAAGGAATAGTGTAAATAGAGTCCAGCCAAGGCAGAAAAAACATAAATCGCCAAATATCCGAATTTTGGATCTTGGTAATGCTTCCAAACCGCGAATGCCGCAAGAATCGCAAAAAAACAAAAGATGATGTATGGCCTAGCCTCCTGGCTAAACTCGATCTGAAAAGGCAGAATAGCCACAACCAACGCCGCCAGCAGAGCGGAATAGTGATTGCGTAGCAGGGCATTGGCAAAGAAAAAAGTCAAAACAATGCAGCCCAGACCAAACAGTAAAGACAAGGAACGCACCGCAAACTCGGTTATCCCAAAAAAAGACACCCAAAAATGCAATATTAAATAGTAAAGCGGCGGATGCAGCTCGACTTCTCTTAGATAACTAAGTAGCTCGGAAACGGAAGAAAAGCTCCGGGCAATATCAAGACTTAGTGTTTCATCGCCCCAGTAAGGCTCAATGCCGAGATTTATGAGCCGAAGAACGGCTCCAAAGATAACGATAACAAACAAAAACCAAATCAGGGATTTTTTCATCAAATTTCATAGGGGACTAGAGTATATCCCGATAAGATTAAAATACCACTCTACGAGCTCTTTTCCCCACAGCATAGCAGTAAGCGCGGCAAAAGTTAAAAAAGTTCCGAAAGGAACTCGGTCCTTCAGGGCTTTTATACCGAAGCCCATTAAAAATAGTGAGGTGGCCGCGCCGGAAAAATACGCCAAAAAAAACACGGCAATGGTCTCGGGAAAGGGCGCAAGCATGCCCAAAAATAATCCCAATTTCACATCGCCCATCCCAATCCAACGGCCGCGCGATACTACATAAAGCAGTCCAAAAAAACCAGACAAAAGCAAAACCCCATAAAGCCCGTCCACGAAACGGCCTTGCATGGCCTGAAAAACCGCAGCCAATGCTGCCGCAGGATAAACGACTTTATCAAGAATGAGGTAGTGCTTGAGGTCATAGACAAAAATAACAATTAGCATACTGACAAATGCTAATTGAAATAGAATATTGAATATTGAATATTGAATATTGAAATTAAAGCCACATTCCACATTCCACATTCCACATTCGTTCAAATAGACTGCGGTAAACAAAATAGCAGTTACCAATTCCACCAACGGGTAAACCCAAGAGATGGGGCGCTTGCAGTAGCGGCAGCGCCTGCCTAAAATAAAAAAACTCGCCACTGGAACCAGATCCAGCCACGAAAGTTTGTGTTTACAAAACGGGCAAATCGAATGCTTTTCGAACATCGATCGCCCCACATTAAGGCGATAAATAAGGGCGTTCAGAAAGCTACCAATCACTAGGCCCAAGACAAAGATCAAGAAGGCCATTTTTAAATCAGAGTATCAACCGAGATGACGTTGTTATTCAGTTCGTCCCGGATAACACCATCTTCATCCATCAAATACCACAAACCCTGCTTCTCAATGTAGAATCTTAGCGTGTATCCGCCGCGCAGATTATTCAGTCCGCAACCCGGAAGGCCTGAAGCATCATCGCCATTGTACGTGTAATCATTTACCGGATACCCGGGATCGCGCGGAATAAGCAGGATATTATTGCTGGCGCAATTCAAAGTCGTTCCCGGAATCCATTCCCCATTGTCCGGATAACCGCTCGCATCCTGGAAATAAATATCCATTCCCGATTTAATCTGTTTGAGATCAGAAAGACGTTTAGCATCTCGGGCGTTGCGGCGCTGGGCAGTATACCCAACACTGATTACTGAAAGCAGCAGGCCGACTATGGCTACAACCACCAAAAGTTCAATGAGGGTGAAGCCTTCTTGGCGATGAGCGATGAGCGATGAGCGATCTGGAATTCCTATTCGCTGTTCGCTATTTGCGAGTCGCTGTATTTTCTTAAGCATATCAGCTTCCCCTCTGACAGGGGTCGGAGGGGAAAATGTCTGCTCAAAACTGCTTATTGAATACCTGCTGGATTGGCGCTCCTCAGACCGCTTCCGTAACCGCCGGTAGCCGCACCCAAACAGAAGGTAACATTATACGTGGTTGCTGAAGCGCTTGTATATTCGTAGTCATTATCAGCGCAAGAAGACTGATCTTGCGGATCAGGCGAATTTGGCCAGGCAGACAGATAAGTGCTGAAGAAATTCGGCGAGGTTCCAGCTGTAGATAATGGACAAGAACCCGCATTGCTGTTACAAGAGCTGCTGGTTGCCGGATAACCGTTATTGTCATTGTAGTAAAGCTCAAGAGCGGTTTGAATCTGACGAATGTCCGCCAAGCGTTTAGCATCACGGGATTTCTGGCGAGCACTGTTAAGTGAGACCAATACCACCGCAGCCAAAATGCCAATAATGGCAATGACGACCAAAAGTTCAATCAAAGTAAAACCTGTACTCCGTTGTAGTTTATGGATTGCTTTCACTTTTTGTTTCACCCCCTCTCATGGGGTGGATCTAGTGTCCCCAAAAAAAATTAAAATTGTTGGGGCAACATAGATATCCACATTACTGAACACTAGCTAGATTATAAATCGGAAGCAGAATTCCTGCAACCATGACCGCGACCGCGAGGCCCAACAGCATCATGATAATCGGTTCCAGTAGGGTGGTGAGGGTTCCCAGGGTGGCTGCGACCTCTCTATCATAAAAATCCGCAAGTTTTCCCAAGATTTCATGAAGCGTACCAGTTTGTTCCCCGACCCGGATCATTTGGGTCACAATTGCCGGCATTTCCTGGCGTTCCGCAAAAACTATTGCAATAGATTTGCCGGTTTCCACCTCAATAGCCGCTTCCTGAATGATTTGCTTATAGACCGAATTCCCCACGATTTCCGCTACTGTCCTGAGGGCATGGACTATGGGAATACCGCCGGCAACCAAGGTAGAAAGGTTCCTCGAGAGCCGGTTCATATAAATATTCCGCAGCAGCTTGCCGAAAATCGGGATTTTGAGTTTTATATGATCCCAAATCACCCGTCCGCCCAGGGTTCGAATGTAAATTTGGCTCCCAAAAATCGAGCCAAGACCGAGAATCAAAACCAAATACCAGTATTTTTGGAGGGCCTCAGTCAGGAATATCAAAATCTTCGTGGTAATCGGCAGCTCCACGTTAGCCTCTTTCAAAACGCCAATCATCTGCGGCAGCACGAACCAGAACATCAAGCCGCCGACAATAAAAATTGCCGAGACAATGAAGATCGGATAGGTCATGGCTCCGCGAACCTTGGAGGTAAGCTCATAATCTTTTTCCTGCTGGTTGGCAAGATAAATAAGAGCTTCGTCCAGAGTTCCGGAAAGCTCGCCGGCTTTTACAAGATTCACATAAAGATTGGAAAAAATATTTGGAAAGGCGCTGACCGCTTCTGACAAGCTTTTGCCGCCTTCTACCTCGGCCATCATTTCCGCGATTGCTTTTTTCAGAGTCCGGTTGGAAAGCTGGGACAGGAGAATTTCAAACGCCTGGATGATTGGAACCTTGGCATTGATGAGCGTAGCGAGCTGGCGTGAAAAAATAACCACTTCCTTTTTGGAAACGCGATTAAGAAATGTTAAATATTTCTCCAGGTTCACACTGGCCCGGCGCTCAGCACCGAGCGAGAGCACGGTCAGCCCGGCGCCATGCAAGGCTTCCGCAGCTTTAACCACCGAGGCAGCTTCCACTGACCCGGTTTTAACCGAACCTTGTGCGTCTTTCGCTTTGTAGCTGAATGCAGACATAGTAGCTGGTAGCTGGTAGCTGGTAGCTGGTATTCGATTTATATCGTCTACTAGCTACAGACTACTGGCTACTGGAATTAAAACCTTCTAACCAACGATTTAAATAAATCCTGGTTGGTAGAGTAAGCCAGGCCGTCTTCGAGTTTGACAATGCCCTTTCTGACCAAATCCGCCAGGGATTTATCCATGCTGATCATCCCTTCGGATGTAGCAGTGTGAATGATGTTGGGCAGCTCATAGGTTCGGCCCTCCCGGATAACGTTCCGCACCGCATTATTGCTAAGCATAATTTCCACGGCCGGGATCCGCCCGCCGCCCACCCGCGGCAGCAAACGCTGGGAAATCACCCCGACCAAAATGTTGGAAATTTGCGAGCGGATCTGATTTTGCTGGTGCGCTGGAAACACGTCAATTATCCGGTCCACGGTTTGCGGCGCATCATTGGTATGCAGAGTGGCGAACACTAAATGCCCGGTTTCCGCCACGGTTATTGCTGTGGAAATAGATTCCAGATCCCGCATTTCACCGATTAAAATCACGTTCACGTCTTCACGGAGCGTAGCGCGCAACGCGTCGGGAAAGGTCAAGGTATCAAGCAATACCTCGCGCTGGCTGACCATGGCCTTATCCGGAGTAAAGATATACTCGATTGGATCTTCAATGGTGATGATATGGTCAGCACGAGAATGGTTGATGATATCGATAAGCGCGGCAAGGGTTGTGGATTTCCCGTGTCCGGTCGGCCCGACAAACAGGATGAGACCCTCCTTGTGGCGGGTCAGTTCGCCGAGCTGGGCGGGCACGCCAAGCTCTTCGAGAGTCCGAATCTTGTTGGGAATAAAACGCATGGCCGCGGCCATCGTGCCTTTCTGGTAATAAACATTGATGCGGAATCTGGCGTTTCCTTTAAAATCATAAGAAAAATCGACTTGTTTTTTTTCCACGAGAATTTTCTTCTGCGCGTCTCCCAATAGCACGCCGACAAGGCCTTCGACTTTTTCTGAATCAAGAACCGCTTCCCCGCTTATGGACGCAAGCGCGCTGTCTATCCTGACCACCGGGGGTTTGCCGACAACAAAATGCAGGTCTGAAGCCCCGGTCTCCAAAACGTACGCGAGATATTTCTCCAATTCGCTTTCCTGGTTTTTATATGAAGACATGTGCAATCCTAATGGACCCTAATTGTATCCGAAATGTCCCGAATGGATTCGACAGGCTCACCATAAATATTCGCATCATTCGCTTGAGATTCGTAAATTGGGGTCGCTATTTAATGTTAAAAGCAGGCGATGAACATCGCTAATCTCGTCTTTACCTTTGACAAAATATCCGGATACGCCGAGCGAGAGCGCGGCTTCAATATCCTCAAGATTATCAATCTGTGAAAAAATCACTACCGGAACCGCCGAATTATCGCGCTGCATCCGCAATTCTTTGATTATTGAAAAACTGGCACCGTCTTCCAAAAGTAGTTCGGCAAGCAGCAGATCCGTTTTTTTTTCCGACAGGATTTTTTTTGCTGACTCGAGGCTCCGTGCCGGGATCACGTCAAAATCCTGCCCCATGCGAGCATGAAACTGCTGATGATAATATTCATCCGGATCCAGTAAAAGTATTCGCATTTTCAAATGTTAAATGTCATTCTTTGGTTACCCTCAGCACTTCTTCCACGGTAGTAATTCCTTTTAGAACCTTGATCAGTCCATCCTCCTTCATGCCAATCATTCCTTCAGCACGGGCCAGCTCCTGAAGTTTGGCATAAGATTCGTGATTAAGTATCATGGCCTTGATCTTATCTGACAAGGGCATGACTTCGTAGATCGCGATTCGGCCGGAATATCCCGAATTGCCGCAAATTCGGCAGCCTTTACCGGCAAAAATTTTGATATTTTTCAAATCTACGCCCTTGGCTTCTTCCGCCGGCAAATTTTTTAGCTCAGTTTTCAGCATTTCCCGGACTTCCGGCAAAACCGCGCTTTCTTTCCGGCAGGAAAGGCAAATTTTTCTGACCAATCGCTGAGCCATGACCATGTTAACCGAAGCAGTCAAAAGAAAGCTCTCGATACCCATGTCAATGAGCCTCGGTATCGCGCCGACCGCATCATTGGTATGCAGGGTAGAAAACACAAGATGACCGGTAAGTGCCGAATGGACCGCCAGCTCGGCTGTTTCCCGGTCGCGGATTTCTCCAACCATAATGATGTTCGGGTCTTGCCGGAGTATGGAGCGAAGGCCGGAGGCGAATGTTAGGCCAATATCCGGATTGATCTGCGACTGGTTAACGCCGGGGATGAAATATTCCACCGGATCCTCCAGCGTCACAATGTTTACTCCGATTTTGTTTAAAATGCCCAAAACAGCGTAAAGCGTGGTCGATTTCCCCGAACCGGTCGGACCGGTCACGAGAACCATTCCATGAGGCTTGGAGATGTTATCCTTGAACCGAGTGAGCTTCATTCCATCGAGTCCCAAATCCTGCAGAGTGGGCACACCCCCGGATTTGTCTAAAATTCTCATTACCACCTTTTCGCCGTTAACGTTCGGCAGAGTCGAGACGCGAAAATCGATTGACCGGCGATCAACGTCCATGTGGAAACGCCCGTCCTGCGGCAAGCGCTGTTCATCAATTTTCAAATTGGAAAGAATCTTAATCCTCGAAACAATTGCCGGGTGCACAACCTTGGGCACAACCAAAGAACTTTGCAAAACTCCGTCTACACGATAACGGATCCGCAGATCATTTTCCTGTGGCTCAATGTGAATGTCTGAGGCGCGCGATTCTATAGCGTGCCTCAGAACTACGTCAACGATCTTGGTAATAGGCGCTTCCGTAGCCGGTTTGCCGGCTGTTTCGGTCTTTGCCGGCTGTTTCGGTTCATCTTTTTTCTTTCCTTGCTGTTCGTTCTGCCGCATGATTGCCAAAGCTTCTCCGACCTCAGCGCTGGCCGTGCGGCTTTTGCGCAAGGCATCCTGATAGCTTGTTTTGGAAATCAAATACAGTTCAATGCGGTATTTATTTTGCTGCGCCAAAAACTCCAAAGCTTCCAACGCCTGCAAATCAGAAGGGTTAGTGAGCGCGATCCTCAAAAGGTTGCCGTCCTTGGCAAAAGGAATAAATTTGTAATTCTCCATGGTCTCCTGGGAAATGACCGAAAGCGCTTCTTTGGAAAGATTCTGGTTTCTGAGATCCGCGTAAGGCAAATGAAAATAAGCTGCCAGAGCCCGGGTCAAGCGCTCTTCATCCATGAGTTTGAGCGACAAAATGGAAGCTTCAAGCGACTGTTTGTTTTCCGCCACCTCCAGATGCACAGTCGACAGCTGTCTTGGTGTCAAATATTTTTGATCAACCAAAAACTGCTCAAACGTTTTTCTCTTTTCTTGTATGTCAGTGACTGCGGGCATTATTTTTTGAATGGATCAATTTTGCCAAGCTCATCGTTGGTTACCTCAACGCGCGGGATGCCTTTGAGAACCTTAAATTTATCCGAGTCAAAAATACTGATATCGATTTTCGACCCGTAAGGAAGCAGGGGTGTGGAGCTTTGCCCCGTACCAGTCGTGGCGGGCGGCGCACCCGTGGGAGACTCTCCACCGGGAGGCGGCATGTCTGACTGAGGCGCCGGAGCGCCGTCCATGGCAGTCGGCGCTGTTGCCGGCAGGGTGGGCACATTACTTTTACCCATAAAAAAATTAATATAAACCGTACCGCCGATAGATACCAAAATCAACGCGAGCGCGCCAACGGTTTTCTTTCGATTTTCTGGCAAGAATTTCACCCCGTTAAAAACCCTTATGTTTAATAATTATGGCGGTCGTAATTCTTCCCGTTGAGATTGTAGAATTTATAACAAGGTTCATGGTTTTTGATAATAAGTCATAAACTGGAGCGCATAAGAACGCGTCCCGGTTTCACCGCTTGGCTGGGCGAAATTAATACTCTTTATGTCCAAAAGCCGCAGGTTCCTTTCGATATTCAAAATGAGAGCCTGGAGCTGAGGGTACTGGCCGTTGACCGTAAGATCAATGGTAATGATGCCGGTCGAGCTGTCTTGCTTTTTGCTTTGACCCGAAGGATTGCTGGGACCAGTACTGCTGCCGGCAATTTGCAGATTTTCCAAAGCCATTCCTGATTGGCTCGCTAGATACTCGATATTCACGAGCAAAGAGGGAAGATCAGGAGAAGCAGGTAAGCCTTCATCCATTGCCGACAAGCTCTGTCGCTTTTTTTCCAGATCTGTAATCAAGCCTTTGACACTGCTCATTGCCGTCTTGCGGTCAGCTACCGCGCCCTGTTTTACTACCAGATCAGATTTGCTTTTGTTGAGGGCGACATACTGCGGCCAGACCAAAAAATATCCAGCAGCGATCGCGCCCATGATCAAAGCAGGGACTATCACTCCGGAGGTTAGATGGCCAAAATCAAATCTTCTTTTATTCACCCCGTTAGAAATCCTTGCATTTAAACATAATCATAGTAATCACGATTGCCCCCGTCGAAATTCTAAAATTTTAACGGGATTCATCTATTTCCTCAACAGTTTAGGATCAAAGCCAATATCCAGTGAAAAGCCAAACCCGGTTTCTTCGCCTTTTGAAACGCCGCCCGACTGGAATATGATATCCGTGAATTTTTCGGATTTTTTCAGACCGAGTATTACCTTGGCAATGTCCCGATAGGTTGGAGCGCTACCAGTCACAACAATTCTATTTTTTTGAATATCTGCCTGGAACGTATCGAAGCTTACGGGCTTATAGGTGAAATCGCCCAGCTCTTTAAACAACGGTGACCAAAAAATGTGCGAGTTAAGAAGATTTTTGAAATTGTTGAGCCGGCCTTGGTAGCTTATGGCATCTTTGAGCTGAGTTTCGGTCTGGCGCATCTGCAAATCAAGCTGTGAGGATTCCAGTTCAGCGGCGTTTACCAGGCGATCAATGGATTTTTTGTAATAGAGCAGTGTGCCGAACGCCAGACCTTCCACAACCAAAAGACCTATAACCAAATAGAGCGGCAGTAAGCTTTTTGGGCCCGAAAAACCGAGCGGTGCCCGCTGGCTTAATTCATTTTTCAATAAATTTATATCGCCGCGCATTGATTTATCCCCTCATGGCCAATCCCAAAGCAATGGACAACCCCATGGAGATTTTTGACAGGCCTGTTTTTAAACGCTGATCATATTGTGTAAATTTCAAAGGATCGCCGAGGCTGGTCTTGATTCCCATGTCGGAAAAATAAGGGGTCAGTCCCGGCAAATAACTGCCGCTACCCGCAAAGATTATTTCGCTGATCGTCCCGCCGCTCGCTTCATAAATTTTAACAAGCTGATTGGTTTCGTTCTTGATCGTTTCCATTGAAGATTTCATGACTTGAGGAATCTGCTGAAGATCGCCGGAAAGGCCAAGATCCATTTTGAACTGTTCTGCTCTCGCGTCGCTGATATGCAAACTCTGGGCAATGCCAGAGGTAATAGTGTCCCCGCCTACCGGCAGGTTTCGGGAAATCCGCAAAAACCCTTTGTCAACGAGATTCAAACTGGTATTTCGGGCACCAATATCAACTATGATAAATGCGTCTTGTCGCGGGCCTGCCAGGGAACGGATCAATGCCCGGGCCTCAATATCCAAAGCCTGCGGCTCAAGGCCAGCGAGTTTGAACATTCGAGAATAGTTTTCTACTACTGTTGTTGGCACGGCCGTAATCAATACTTTTATTTTTTGAGCTGTTTCTCCCTCCCGCATGACATCCCAGGATAGTGTCACCTCTTCCAAAGGCAGAGGCACGTAGCGCCTCGCCTCCCATTCGATTGCGCTTGTGAGCTCCTTGTCGGAAAGAGCAGGCATATCAATGACTGAGACAAACACGATGTTATTTGGCAGGCTGGCAACCACTTTTTTGGTGCTCGCGCCGGCTTTGACAAGCAGGGTTTTGAGAATTTCTGCGGTCTGAGCGATTACGTCCGTATCGATTTTGGACGTTACCCGTGAGGACGCATTCACCATGCCATAGGTTTCCAGGAGAAATTGGTCATTTTCCTTTTTTAGCTGAACAATCTTTATTGTGGAGGTACCTATATCAATGCCGAGTTTGCTTTTAGAATGGGAGAAAAACATTTTCTAAATTTTCTTTTGAAATTCCTTTGCTTTTTCTTTCTAAAACTCAAAAATATTGGATTTAATATAGCATAAGAACCTTTATTCGTCAAAATTTTTTCAAGTTTACAATCCGACACTTTTATGGTAAAGTGTTGGAGTTGTTTTTCTAAGAGGGTATGTAGCTCAGTGGTAGAGCACGTCACTGATAATGACGGGGTCGAAGGTCCGATTCCTTCCATACCCACCAGGGTCCGCTAACTTATGCGTTATTTTATAAGTATAATTGGATTGAGTGTCGGCATAGTCCTGGTCTGGAAGACTTTTGCCATTGCCCAGCTTTTCGGCTCTATTGATTGGGCGGAAGAGCATCTCGGCAGCGGCGGCAGTTATCTCCTGTATAAGGTAATCGGCATTATTTTTGTAATTCTCTCCGCTTTGTATATTTTCGGCATACTGGATATTTTGCTTCTTCCGTTCCGAAATCTCTTCGGCGGTTTTAGACGACGCTAATTCTTGGGCCCTTAGCTCATTGGCCCGCCCACCTCTTCTGGGGATGTAGCTCAACCGGTAGAGCGCCACATTTGCAATGTGGAGGCAAGGGGTTCGAGTCCCCTCATCTCCACCAGAGGCAGGCGGGTAAATAGAGCGCCATTCGCCTCGGGCGGACAATGTGGAGGCGACCGGTTCGATCCCGGTAGGGTCCACCATTTCAGATTTGCCGAAGAAGTTGCCTCGGGGCTTCGCGCCTCGGCATTGGTTTCCGCCAAGAAATTCCAGGGGGTTTTAAATTCCGCCAAAAGAACTCCCGCCGAAAGTCGGCGGTTCGAGCCGATGG
>Ga0209542_10005706_pt1 | contig 24675 bp, 24 predicted proteins | sample RifCSPhighO2_01_FD_184028 | JGI IMG/M metagenome (GOLD analysis project Ga0209542, IMG submission 184028) | Soil microbial communities from Rifle, Colorado - Rifle CSP2_plank highO2_0.1 (SPAdes) (version 2) | ecosystem: Environmental > Terrestrial > Deep subsurface > Rock core/Sediment ...
CACCCAGCATCTCGCTGGTGCATACGGCCTAGCCGCAGCAATCAATTACCTCACGGAAACGACGCTAACTAAGCTTAAAAAACACAACCATCAGCTCGTTACTTTGCTGTATGGCGAACTGAAAAAAATCGACGGGGTGACAATGTATGGCCCGGCGGCATCAAAGCGGTGCGGAACGGTTAGTTTTTCGGTCGCAGGAATTCACGCCCACGATCTCGCCGCTTGGCTTGATCAACGTGGCATTGCCGCGCGAGCCGGACACCATTGCGCCGAAATTTTACACCACACCCTCGGCGTACCGGCGACCGTTCGGTTCAGTGTTCAAATCTACAATACTCGGGCCGATATTTATTTCGCCACTAAAACACTTCGTAATATTATCCGACAATGGCAACGCTCTACAGCCAAAAAATAATGCGGCATTACCGCCAGGCGAGTAACCGCGGGATGGTACTTAAAAAAGCTCGACACTTCACCGGCGCTAATCCTTACTGCGGTGATACAATCACGTTGCAGGTACGCACCAGCCGAGTAGGCAAAATTACTCAGGTTCACTGGCAGGCAAGCGGCTGCGTTATCTCGCAGGCAGCAGCTTCTGTTTTTTCGGAGATGCTTATCGGTAAAACCATCAACCAAGCACAAAAAATTAAACCAGCGCTCCTGCTTAAAAAACTTGATGGTGCGCTTTCTCCAAATCGGATTTCCTGTGCACTATTACCCCTTTTTACCCTCAGACAAGATTCAAATCAATGAAATTATTTTCCGTTGCCGTAGAATCGCTGAAATTTGCAACCGACGATCTGGCAATCATCCAATTAAAAAAACCTGCCTCGTATCACTACCGAGCCGGACAGTTCACTCAGTTGGTGTTGCCGCAGGTTAAAAGTCGTTCGCCATTGGATAATTGGTGCTGGCTGTCGTTTGCCTCGGCGCCAAATGAACCGCTGCTGGAATTCGCAATCCGGCTCGGACCGTCAGTGTTTAAACAAACGATTCGTCATTTGACTGTTGGCGAAACCGTCCAGGTCGGCCGGCCGCACGGGGTTTTACAATTGCCTAAAGTCGAGCCGATTTTTCTGTTTGCTGGTGGGGTGGGTATCGCGCCGATTCGTAGTTTACTGGTTAATAGTAACCAAATAAAAAACCTAACCTTGTTTTACTCGGTTACCAATCCGGATGAAGCGCTGTACTGCGACGAACTTTCTTGTCTGCCGCACCTGACACTAGTAGCGACATTGACCGGCGATACCCAGCGGACGGGATTTCGTCACGGCAGAATCAACCACGCAATGCTTACCGCAGCGAATTTTACGGCTACCGGACAGTGCCTTATTGTCGGGTCGCCATCATTTGTTGACGGTATGATGAGTTTGATAAAAAGCTACGGCACACCAGATAGCCAGATTGGCGTTGAACGATTCACCGGTTTGTAAAGCTGTGGTACAATACCACAATTGAACTAACCACCAATGAAAAAAATATTACTTAGTCTACTAATTACTGCAGCTGGTGTAATGTTCTGGTATGCGTTATCCAATCAGCAAGCGTTTACCGTAGCCGCTGATACACCGCCGTCCGTCGAGCAACTAACTACCCGAACGGAAAAAATTGAGATTACCGACGGTTCGACTTTCAGTACCCTCATGACGCAAGCTGGTGTTTCTCCGGCGCTGACCGCTGAAATTTTTGAGGTCGCCCAAGAAACGTACGATCTGTCGAAAATTCGCCTCGGCCGGACCGTTGATTTAATCTACGACATCAACACCAACCAGCTCAAAGAGTTGATTTATCAAATCGATTCCGAAGAAGAGTTGCATGTTGCGCTGACGACAAAAAAAATTGCCGGCGTTGATACTGAGAATGCGACTTCAACCGAACCGAGTACCACCACCGAATGGGAAGCAACTATCGTTTCCATTGAGTATCAAATCGAAATCACCACTGCCAGCGGCACGATTGAAACCAGTATGTACGAAGCCGCGCTGAAACAGGAGATTGATGAGCGCGCCATTATCGAACTAGCCACTGTCTTTCAGTGGTCAGTTGATTTTGCCATGGATCCACGAGTCGGTGATACATTCGCCTTTGTCTATGAAAAACGCTTCCGGAACGGCCAATACGTCATGCCGGGAAAAATTTTAGCCGGTCGATACGTCAATGACGGCACGCCCTACGACGCATTTTACTTTGCCGAATCGTCCGACAATACCGGCTACTTCGATCACGACGGCAATTCCGTCCAAAAAATCTTTCTCAAAGCGCCGGTTGAGTACCGATACATCAGCTCGGGCTTTACCACCGGCCCGCGCTACGTGGCTCAGTTCCAAACCTACACCTCGTCGCACCAAGCAATTGACTACGCCGCCGCCGCTGGCACCCCCATTCGTTCAGTTGGTGCCGGCACAGTGGTATCGGCCGGCTGGAACAGTCAAGGCTATGGTTACTTAACCACTATCCGCCACAACGCCACCTATAGTACGCGTTATGCTCACCAATCGCGAATTATCATAAAGGCCGGACAAAAAGTTGAGCAAGGCCAAATTATCGGCTATGTTGGTTCGACGGGATTTTCAACCGGGCCACATCTCCACTATGAGATGATTAAAAATGGCGTTAAAGTTAATCCGCTCCGCGAAGTTCTGCCGCCAGGAAAAGCAATCGCTGAAGAAAATTTAAGCCGTTTCCAAGAGGTAATTGCGCCATATCTCGAACAACTTGGTACAACACTTGAGTAAACCGTTGTTTTTGGCCTTTAAACTTTACTTTTCTTAAAGTTTAAGCGATAATAGTAGTACAATGGATGGCCAAAACCAACTCGATCAAGAGATTAAATTGATTCATGAACGCAACCGACGTGTCGAGGCTGAAAAAGCCTGGGAACTGAGCTGGTTGCGTCGTTTGTTTATTAGTTTAGTAACCTATATTACCGCCGGCATCTGGTTAGTGCTGATCAACGACACTTCTCCTTGGCTTAAATCACTGGTTCCCACGGTCGGGTATTTGTTTTCAACCCTCTCAATTCCAATTTTAAAAAAATGGTGGATTATTCATCGATTTAAATAAGTGATGAGAAAAAAAAGAATCATTATCAGTAACAGCGAATACCGGGCACGGGTGTCGCGCATGAGTGAAGAACTGCGCAAGGGGTTTGATTTTCTCGAACGCTTTGAACGCGATCGCGTGGTTACCATTTTTGGTTCGGCCCAGATCGCCGAAGGCCACCCAATTTACAATGAGGCGATGGCGCTGGGCAGAATGCTGGCCGAAGAGGGAATTACGGTTGTTACCGGCGGTGGGCCGGGGATTATGGAAGCGGCCAATCGCGGCGCCGACGAAGCCGGCGGTCGATCGGTTGGGATTAATATTTATCTTAAAGTGCAGGAACGACAAAATCAGTACGTGAACGAGAGTATCGGCTTTCACTATTTCTTTGCCAGAAAAATTATTCTCGCCCATATCGCACAGGCGTATATTTACTTTCCCGGCGGCTTTGGCACGCTCGATGAATTTTTTGAAATTTCAACTCTGATTAGCACTGCCAAAATCGATAAAAAATTACCCGTGGTATTAATCGGCAAAGACTACTGGGAAACGCTTCGGCGCTGGCTGCAAAAAACGCCCGTGGAAAAATACAAAACCGTGGCAAAAAACAAGCTGGATATCTGGACAACGACCGACTCAATTACCGAAGCCTTTGAAATCGTCAAAAAAATCCCGCGTAAAATTCACCGACACGAGTCAATTTAATTTTTTTTATGCCAGATATTCCGGTCCTAAAAGATCAAAAAAAACCGTCCGGTCCGGTTTTGAGCCAAGAGTGGGTAATAACAGTTGACCGCCAGCGTTGCATTGGCGCTGCGACCTGTGCCGTGTTAGCACCATTGACCTTTCATCTTGATGCGGAAGGTAAGGTAGTTATCCTGGCCTCAGTCGATAATGATACTCGCCAACAAATTTTGACCGGCGCTAAGAGCTGCCCGGTTGACGCGATTAGTATTTACGATAAAAACGGAAAAAAAATCTACCCAACAACCTAAATTCTTATGCGACACATTGCTATTATCGGAGCCGGGGAGATCGGGCAGGCAATCAAGCAGCTATTTGGTAAGCAACCAATGATTTTTTGGGACAATGACCCGAAAAAAATAAAGCATAAAAAATCCCTTGAAACAGTCTTAACCGATGCCCGGATGGTTTTTCTCTGTATGCCTACCCGCGGCCTGCCGTCGGTACTACCCACTACTGCCGCGACCGTTTCTACTGCCGCGCCGATAATCTCGGTTAGTAAAGGTATTGAACTAAAATCGCGGTTATTCGTTGATGAGTTGCTCGCTGTGTCCCTACCCAAACACTCAACCGCCCTACTGTACGGACCGATGCTCGCCGAAGAAATTATGGCCAACCGAGGAGCAGTCGGGGTACTGGCCGCTAAAAATAAAAAAATTTACCAGCTGCTACATACGATGATAACGGTTTCAACCTTTCGACTCGAATACTCAACAGACGTCCACGGAGTGGCGGTTGTCGGGGTGCTGAAAAATATTTATTCTTTTGCGCTGGGAATCGCCGATGGGTTACGCTGGGGGCACAACATGCGCGGCTGGCTGATTCAAGCGTCATTGCGAGAAATGGAGCAACTCGTCAAGATATTCAATGGTCGCCGCGATACCGTATACACGGCCGCCGGACTGGGTGATTTAATTGCGACCGGCATGAGCGATCAATCGCACAACTTCACGGTCGGGCAACAATTAGCTCGAGGCGGCACGTGTGCGTTCTCCAACGAAGGCTGTGTGGCGCTGCCAATTATTGTCAAACAACTAGGGACACAAATTAAAAAATTTCCCCTGCTCCATACTCTGTACAAAATTACTGTCAGTGACAATGCTCCTTCGATTTTTCAACAGCTACTAAAAAAAGTCTAATTATACCCACATATGCTACTTATTAAATGGTTGGTCTACACAGTCGCTATTCTGATTACCGCCTACCTATTACCCGGCGTAATTTTGGATTCGGTCTTCGCCGCGGTGGTTGCCGCTTTGGTGATTGGAATCATTAATACATTCTTCAGGCCATTAGTACTAATTTTAACCTTGCCGTTAAATATCGTAACCCTCGGCCTGCTGACGTTTGTGATCAATGCGCTGCTGATTATGCTGGCCAGCGCGATTGTCCCTGGTTTTGGGGTTGTAAATTTCTGGTGGGCGCTGTTGTTTAGTTTGGTTGTCGCTATTATTAATTCGGCGTTCGGCATGATTGTAACCGACGTCACCCGACGAGAGTCATAACGTACCAAATTTTATGAAATACGAACTCCCAAAATTAAATTACGAGTACGCAGCGCTTGAGCCCTACATCGACGCTGAAACGATGGAAATCCATCACACCAAACACCATCAGGCGTACACCGATAAAATGAATGCCGTGCTGGAAAAGTATCCGAATCTCGCCGCGCAGCCGCTCGAGGAATTGATGCAATCGCTGAATGGAACTCCAATGACCAATGAAGACGCGACCGCCTTTCGCAATAACGGCGGGGGATACCTCAACCACAAATTGTTTTTTGAAATCATGGGACCAAAAAAAGAAGTTGATCAGACGCTGGCAACCGAAATTACTACCGCCTTCGGCTCAATCGACCAATTTAAGCAACAATTTAGCCAAGCAGCTGTCAGCCGATTTGGCAGTGGTTGGGCGTGGTTAGCAAGAAATTCGGCTGGAAAATTAATCATCTATTCGACTACTAATCAAGACTCGCCGTTGCTTGAAGGCAACACGCCGATAATTGGTCTGGATGTTTGGGAGCATGCCTACTACCTCAAATACCAAAACCGTCGGCCGGAATATATCGAACATTGGTTTACTGTTCTTAAGCTGCTGTAAATTCTAAACAACAAAAACCTGCAGGTATGCAGGTTTTTTGTATTTCTGGTATACTTGCAGCAGTAAATAACTCTTTTGTATGGCACAACAAACAATTCTCTGGCATGCATTGCCCATTAAAAAAGTTTTTGCCCAACTTTCATCGCAACCGAAAGGTCTCACAACCAAACAAGCAGAGGAACGACTGAAAAAGTATGGGCCAAACAGGTTGCCGGAAGAACGGAAGCTGTCAGGGGCGGCGATTTTTCTGGCACAGTTCAAAAGTCCGCTGGTATACATACTGTTAGTAGCTGCCACTGTTTCGGCCGTGCTGCAAGACTTCCCTGACACTATTATTATTCTGGCTGCGGTGATTATTAATGTCCTACTTGGTTTTTACCAGGAAAATAAAGCCAACCGAGCAATCAGCCACTTACGGAAGCTAGTAGACTTGCAGGCAAAAGTACTCCGCGACGACAACCAGATCACGATCAGTACGTCCAAACTCGTACCCGGTGACGTGATTTTTTTAAGCCCGGGCGATAAAATTCCGGCCGATGCAAGAATCATTTCCCAAAAAAATCTTGAGATTGTTGAAGCGGCGTTGACCGGTGAGTCGTCGCCATCAGAAAAAAATGAATCCATTCTTGACCCTGGTGCCACGCTGGCTGACCGCGAAAATATGGTTTATAGCGGTACGGTGGTTGCTCGCGGTCGGGCGACTGCGGTGGTAATAACCACTGGCCTCGAAACAGAAATCGGAAAAATTTCCGCCCTACTTAAAATCACCAAAGAAGAGCCAACCCCGCTGCAGCTGCAGATCGCGGCACTGAGCCGACTATTCACTCTAGCAATCGGGGTTATCGTTTTACTCATTTTACTGGTTGGTTGGTTGCAAGGATTGCCAATAATTGGTTTCGGCGACCAGGCTCGCGAGAGTGTGTTACTGATTGCCGTTGCCGTTGCCGTTTCGGCAATCCCCGAAGGCCTCATTATTGTAGTGACTGTGATTTTATCGGTCGGCATGCAGGCGATTTTAAAACACAAAGCGTTGGTGCGTCGACTGATCGCCGCCGAAACATTAGGCAGTGTTTCGATTATTTGTACCGACAAAACCGGAACGCTCACCACGGGAATGATGGAAGTGGATCGAATTATTACCTACAGCGAGGATATTATTATTGAGCATCCTGCTTTTTACCAACATGCTGAGGTGCTAAAAGACCACGATCTGATTACCAAAATATCGGTTCTGTGTAACAACGCGGTTATAGAAAATCCCGATGCCGAGCTAGAAAAATTTAAAGTGATTGGCGATTTAACCGAACGATCCCTACTACTCGCGGCGCTGCAACGGGGGATACAGAAAGATAAAATAGAGCAAGATCAGCCCCGCTTAGCGGAAGTTCCCTTCGACGCGGAGAGAAAGTACATGGCGACACTCCATACGCTTAACGAAAAACAAAACGTCGTCTACCTCAAAGGCGCGCCGGACCGAATCCTTCCCTTAACTACCCGAGTCAGAATTAACGGCAAAAAAGTTACCCTCACTGCCGCGAAGCGTCAGGAATTGATTAAAAAATTCGAAAAATTAACCGAACGCGGTCTGCGGTTGCTGGCTTTTGCCTATAAAAAAATTGATCAAAATAAAAAAACCGACCTTGGTGAGCAGCTCAATGAACTGATTTTCGTCGGCTTTATTGCACTGAAAGACCCCTTGCGGGCCGAGGCAAAAGACGCCTTGCGACTGACTAGACAAGCTGGTATTCGAACAATTATTGTGACTGGTGATCATAAGCTCACGGCCCGGGCGATATCGCAAGAACTCGGTTTTGGCGTTAAGAAAGAAAATATACTCGAGGGACATCAACTCGACGAACTCAGCGATGCGCAGTTCAACAAAATACTGACCAACATTGATATCTACGCCCGTGTTGAGCCAAAACATAAATTGCGAATTATCAATGCGTGGCAGCGACGCGGTGAAGTAGTGGCAATGACCGGTGACGGAGTTAACGATGCTCCGGCACTTAAGACTGCCGATATCGGCATCGGACTGGGCTCTGGCACTGATGTCGCTAAAGAAACATCCGATATAATTTTGTTGGACAATAATTTCAAGACGATCGTGGTCGCAGTCCATCATGGCCGAATTATTTTTGATAACATTCGAAAAGTTTTATTCTATCTGCTCTCAGATTCATTTTCCACTACCATCTTGATCCTTGGATCGCTAGTCTTAAAATTTCCGCTCCCGTTACTACCAGCTCAGATTCTTTGGGTAAATATCATTAACGATGGTTTTCCGGCGCTCTCACTGACCGCCGAACCGGGTGAAAAGGACGTGATGCGATTCAAGCCTCGCCGGAAACATGATAAGATTCTCAACAACGAGCTTAAAATAATTATTTTTATCGTCGGCATTGCGTTGAACTTTTTTGTTTTACTTACCTTTTGGTACCTGCTGAAATTCACCAGCTACTCACTCGAACATATCCGGACAATTATTTTTTCAATTATTGCTCTCGATTCACTACTGTATATTTTTTCTTGCCGGAGCTTGCGCAATTCCATCTTTTCCGTTGGATTTTTCAGCAATCCGATTTTACTCTTCGCTGTCGTGGGCAGTTTCATCCTGCAACTAGTGGCCATCTACGCGCCGCCGATGCAGGCGATTATGGGTACGGTACCGCTGACAGATTTCAAAGATTGGACCTTGATTCTCTCACTGGGGTTTATTAAAATCATTGCGTTTGAAATCACTAAATATATCTTCAATCGCAGTGCCCCCCAGTTCAAACAAACCGCCACTAGTTCTATCAAAAATAATTTTGTGGTATAATACACAAACCGATGAGTGCTGCATTCTCAACCGAAACCCGTTTTTCCTGGCTGAAGAGTAAAACATCAATTGTCGCGAGTTTAATAATCCTCGTGGTAGTCTGTGGGGGTTTATACCAAATATGGCAGCAGAACGTCGGTGTGAACAGCGAAATTCGAACACTCCGGGACGAATTGGCGCTGCTGGAAACCAATAATGTCGAACTGTCCGAGCTGATTGATTATTTAAACTCTACCGCCTATATCGAAGCAAAGGCACGGCGTGATCTAGGATTAAAAAAAGAAGGGGAGGGAGCGGTGATTATCCCAGATGTGACTGAAATGGTTATACGCTCGAATCAGCAGGATTCTGACCCAAACCGCTCAAATATTAAAAAATGGTGGGATTATTTTTTTTCCACAAACGATAACACTTCAAGCTAACCATGGTCGACCCACAACCATCACCCAGCCAACCCAATCAACCAGAAGACGTCTCACGACTTCGAGCGGCAGTTTTGAAGTGGATCGATTCTGCCAAACAACCGGAAAAAAAAATACCGCTAAAAAAAGCGGCCGTAACAGCCAAAAAAAACGCCTTTGAAAAAAAACCTACCGCACCGCTCCGACCCACGCTTCCGCCCGTAGTGCCGAAAGTAACACTGCCTAAAAAAATCTCGCCCATCGTTGAATTGCCAAAGAAACCTTCTCGGCCGCCACGACGCAAAACCAACCTAAAAAAAATATTGCTCGGGCTAGTCCTGATTACTGTTGTTATTCTGATTATAGCCGGAGCAGCTCTCTACGTTGGGCTGGTTAATCCGGTTTCTCTTGCTGTAGCCAGAGTTATTCCATACCCAGCGGCGGTAGTAAATTACAGCGTACTGCCGTATAACGAATGGCACCGACAGGTCGCCTCGCTTCAAAATTTTTACCGCCAAGAAGCCAGTAATGTACCGGAAGTGCCGATCCCGACCAAAGAAGAACTCGGTAGCCATATTCTCAATCGGATGATCGAAGTAGCATTACTCAAATCATTGGCCGATACATACGGTATTACAGTCAGCGAGGATGAGCTTGAGCGCCAACTACAAAATATTGCCAGTCAAATCGGCAGTCCTACCTTGCTTGAAGAACAGCTGCTCGAGCTGTACGGCTGGACTCAGGATGAGTTTAAACACCAAATATTGCATCCGCTTATCTTGCGCAATAAACTTAAACTCGCCACTACGCTCGATGAACGAATCAACCAGGTGGCTAAAGACCAAGCGCAAGCAATCCTTGAAGAGGTCCGCCGCAGCCCAGCCTCCTTTGCCCAATTTGCTGAACAGTACAGCGAGGACGTCTCCGGAACCAACGGCGGTGATTTAGGTTACTTCAGCCGGGGTGATATGGTGCCGGAATTCGAGCAAGTTGCTTTCAAATTAGCTCCCGGTCAAATCAGCGACGTGATTAAAACGCAGTTCGGTTACCACATTATTAAAGTCGAGGAACAACTGACTGATGACACAAATGCGCTGACCCAAGTTCGGGCACGCCACATTTTAATTCGCAGCAAAGATTTCGATCAATACGTAGAAGAATTAAAAAAAGCAGCCACCATCTGGCGCTTCGTTGCCAATTAAATTAGCCAACGGTCGGATTCGAACCGACGACCTTTCCCTTACGAAGGGACTGCTCTACCAGCTGAGCTACGTTGGCATGTAAATCTTTACGTGGAGCGGGTAACGGGAGTTGAACCCGTGACTCAACCTTGGGAAGGTCGCGTTTTACCCCTAAACTATACCCGCAAAAAAACTGCTGCGTCAACTGGAAAACCAGTATACCTCGACTCTGCAGTTGCTATCAAGACCCCATGATAATTCTTAAAAGTGTCAGTAAAATTTACCCCGGCAACTCGGTAGCGTTGAAAGGGATCAACGTCCACATCAAACCGAAAGAGTTTGTCTCTATTGTCGGGCGGAGCGGAACTGGCAAAACCACCCTGGTACGAATTCTAACGGCCGAAGAACCCCCAACGCAAGGGACGGTAATTATCGGCGGGTGGGACATCACCCACATTAAACGCAGCGAGGTGCCGATTTTGCGCCGACAAATCGGAGTGGTTTTTCAGGATTTCAAATTGCTTGAGAAAAAAACTTTTTTTGAAAACATCGCGTTTGCCCTCCAGGCGTGCGGGACGAGCTGGCGACGGGCACGAGAAATCATTCCCCAGGTGTTAAAAATCGTCGGACTGTCGGGTAAAGAACATCGCTACCCGGTCCAGTTGTCCGGCGGGGAGCAGCAACGGGTGGCAATCGCTCGCGCGCTCGTGCACCGACCAAAGATTCTTTTAGCTGATGAACCAACCGGTAACCTCGATTCAATCAATACTCAAGAAATTGTTGATCTGCTGCTAAAAATTAACGAGTTCGGCACCACCGTGCTGTTGGTTAGCCATGACCGTGAAGTCGTTAATTACGTCAATAAACGAGTTATTACCCTCGATAACGGTCAAATCATTTCTGATCAAAAACACGGAAAGTATTTACTATGAACGTAGCCGCGCTGATTCAAATTTTTACGTTTGCCTGGCAAGGCTTTTGGCGTAACATTTGGCTCTCAATTGTTACCATCACCATTATCGCCTTAGCGCTTTTTTCGGTTAATTTTTTGATTATACTCAACGTCGTCACCGCTACTGCAATTGATGTGATCAAAAACAAAGTCGATGTCAGTTTGTATTTCCGGCCGGAAATAACTGAAACTCAGGTCTTGGAAGCGCAAACCTTTCTCTCAGCCCTGGCCCAGATTGAAACAACCACCTACATCTCACAACAAGACGCACTCCAAGCGTTTCGCCAACGGCACCAGCAAGACCAAACGATAATTGCCTCACTTGATGAGCTGGGTGACAACCCGTTGGGCGCGACGTTGATAGTAAAGGCTAAACAAATTGAAGATTACCCGGAAATTATTTCCGTTGTTACTAATTCAAAATATAACGATTTGATTTTGGATAAAAACTTTGCCGACAACCAAGTGTATATCGAAAAAATTAAAAATGTATCCGACAACGTCAATAAAATTGGCTTTGCCGCCGCCGGGATTTTTATTCTGATTGCCGGGCTGATTGTCTTTAATACCATCCGAGTAGCAATCTACACTCACCGTGAAGAAATCGGCATTATGAAGCTCGTTGGCGCGACCAACTGGTTTATTCGCAGCCCGTTTATTGTTGAAAGTTTTTTCTACGCCATTCTCGGTACGGTGCTGGCTGTGGCGGTGGTTTTTCCCGCACTTAATGTGGTCCAACCATACATTGACGCCTTCTTTCTCGCAGAAGGGTTCAGTCTGCGCGACTATTTCATGTCACACTTTTTAGCGATTTTTGGAATAGAGCTACTCATCACCATTTTGCTCAACGTCAGTTCCAGCAGCATTGCCATCCGTCGGTACCTACGAGTCTAAAAGGATTTTACCAGATTGACGATTAAGCCTTTTTTTGGTACTCTCTACCGGTAAACTGTTGGGAGATCGTCTAATGGTAGGACGCCTGGTTTTGGTCCAGGTAATCGGGGTTCGAATCCCTGTCTCCCAGCCACTAAACAAACTACCTTATGGAAATACTAACCGTCTTTTGGAACCAGTACCTCTACGTCCCGCTGTTTAATTTTTTAGTTTGGCTCTACCAAACCTACGGCTTTTATAATTTAGGCCTGGCCGTGATTATTTTGACCATTCTGCTGCGAATTGCGCTTTTACCGTTTACGATTCTGGCGGAACGGGGGAAAATCATTAGCCAGGAGTTAACAATTAAGGTCAAAGAAATTGAACGCGACTTTGCCAGCGATCCGGTCAAGAAAAAAATAGCGATTAGAAAGTTTCTCAAAAAAAAACGGGTTCGCCCCTGGGCAAAGGCGATCGTACTGGGAATCCAAGGTGTTACTTTGGTTTTACTCTACCAAGTGTTCGTCGGGGGAATTTCCACTGAAGAAAAACTCCATCTGCTCTACCCATCAGTCCCGAGGCCCGATTTTATCAACACCAGTTTCCTCTGGGCCGATATTGCCAAACCAGAACTTGTCCTGCCTGCGATTGTTGCTGGGTATATTTTTGCTGAAATATTTATTCTCCAGCTCAACCGCCGCGAAGAGCTGACCCGCCGGGAACAAATCTACAGCATGCTTTTCCCGGCTTTTTCATTTCTTATCCTGGCATTTTTGCCCTCGGTAAAATCAATTTTTATTTTGACATCACTGGTTTTTTCCAGTATAATATCAACAATCACTTGGACAATTAAACAAGGCCTCAAACAGGCCAAAAAGAAGCCTGATCATCCAGATCCGCTGGCAGGCCCGATACGCTAACAAAGGACTAAAATAACTATGGCTGAAGGTATTGATAAGCTCATGTACTCATTCGTCGTTGATGATGTTTTGAAAGGTTTTTTTATTCACGTCCCGCCAGGCTACGTGGCGGCGGTTTACGACTTAGGCAGGGGAGTCCTAAAAAAAATATACAAGCCGGGGCTGCACCTAAAAATTCCTTTTTGGCAGCGAGCAATGCTATTTAATACCCAGACATTGGAGTACAATATCAACAAAAAATTTGATACCGATAAACCGGAACTGCTCGGCGACCTACCAATTGTGGCCGGGACTAAAGACAGTAAAAAAATCAGTATTGAAGGCACGATCCTGTTGCGGCTCGATGCCGAACAAATACCGGAAATTTGGCAAAGTATTGGCGAAAAATTTGTGGAAAAAATCATCCGCCCCACCATTCAAAGTCGGGTGCGTATGATCGCCGCTAAGTACGCCTACGATGATGTGGTCACTTCGAAGCGGGCGGATGTAGAAATCGATGCCCGGAAAGAACTGGAGCGTATTCTGTATCCCCGGGGAATCTTTGTAGAAAATGTTCTGCTGAGCGAAATTCTTCCCCACACCGAAAAATAGAAACTTTCAAAAGCCGACCCCTGACAGACGGCTTTTTGATTTCTTATCCTCTTGCCGACCGGGTAGCTTTCTGCTACACTACTGAAGAATATGCTACGATACTCAACCAAAATTCGACTCGCCGTGTTAGGCGTTTTTGTTTTAGCGGCCCTCTCGGCGGTATTCAATTTTCCGCAGGTACTTAGCGACAGGCTACCGAATTGGTTTGTCAAACCCTTCAACTTAGGCCTTGATCTTCAGGGCGGAACCCACCTTGTCTACGAAGCGGATGTCACCAACATCCCGACAGCTGAACGTAGTGATGCCATCGAAGGTGTCCGAGATGTCATCGAACGCCGAGTTAATTCGTTTGGCGTCGCTGAACCTATCATTCAAACCACTCAGTCAAATGATGGTTGGCGACTGATTGTCGAACTAGCAGGAGTCCATGATGTCAATGAGGCAATCGAACAAATTGGTGAAACGCCGCTGCTGGAATTTAAGGAACTCAACCCCAATCCAACAGTTGAACTCACTACTGAACAGCAGACCCAGTTAGACCAGGCTAATGCCCAGGCGCAACAACAAGCGCTCACCATACTAACCCAAGCCCAGCAGCCGGACGCTGATTTTGCTGAATTGGCAAAAACGTACTCGCAAGATTCTGGCAGTGCGCAGCTCGGCGGTGATTTAGGTCTGCAACCACGCGGCGTGTTTGTCCCTGAATTTGAAACCATCTGCTTTGACCAGCTCGCTGACGGCCAGCTCCATCCCGAGTTGATTAAAACCGATTTTGGGTACCATGTTATCAAACGAGAAACTTCACAGACAATTGAAGGGCAAGACCAAGTCCAGTGTCGCCACATTTTACTTATGACCCAAACCGCAGCCGATTTTATTGGCGCGGACGCCGAATGGCTCTACACCGGGTTAACCGGCAATCAGCTTCGGCGCTCTACCCTCCAGTTTGATGCAAACACCCAGGAACCAAATATCGCGCTAGAGTTTAATGCCGAAGGCACTGATTTGTTTGCTGATATCACCAGCCGGAATGTCGGCCAACCGGTAGCAATTTTCCTTGATGGCGCTATTATTAGTTCACCGGTTGTTCAGCAACCAATCACCGGCGGCCAGGCAGTTATTAGCGGCCAATTTACCATCCAGGAAGCCCGCCAGTTGGCTCAGCGACTCAATGCTGGCGCGCTACTCGCTCACTAGGCCAAGCGTCGTTGCAAAAAAGCCTAAACGCCGGAATGCTCGGCGTTATTCTGGTGGGGGTATTCATGCTTTTGTACTACCGCCTGCCTGGCTTGATCGCAATTTTTGCACTATTAGTATATGGCTTGCTCGTCATATCGATATTTAAACTCCTGTCGGTAACGCTCACCCTTTCGGGTATCGCCGGTTTTATTCTCTCGATTGGAATGGCGGTCGATGCTAATATTTTAATTTTTGAACGAATCAAGGAAGAGCTGAAAGATCAAAAACCGCTCGATGTTGCGCTGAAAGAAGGTTTTCGCCGCGCCTGGCCATCGATTTATGACGGTAATATCTCGACGCTGATTACTTGCTTTATTCTGATCGGATTTACCACCAGCATGGTGAGGGGATTTGCCGTCACCCTCACGATTGGAATATTAACGTCGATGTTTTCAGCAATGTTTGTTACCCGAATACTCTTGCAAGCACTGCTGCGATTTAAACTACTCCGACGAGGGTGGTTACTGGGCAGCCGAACAAAAGAATTAGTATGATATCAATTATTAAACAAAGAAAAATTTGGTTTGTCATTTCCGGACTGCTGGTGGTAAGCAGCTTGGTTGTAATTTTTGCTTGGGGATTACGCCTCGGCATCGATTTTACCGGCGGCAGCATACTCGAAATAGAATTTAGTCAACAGTCACCGACCAACACCGAAATTATAACCGCGCTGCAGAGCTTGACGATTGGCACTGTCACCGTTCAGCAGTCAGAAGCCAGTGTCCTGATCCGCTTTGCGGCCGCCGACGAAGAGACCCATCAAAAAATCTTAAATACCCTTTCGGATACATTTGCTAATCAAGGTCAAAATGCGATTACCGAAAAACGCTTTGATTCGATTGGGCCATCAATCGGCGCTGAGCTAAAAGAAAAAACTATCTGGGGGATGACAATTGTGGTGATTGCGATTATCATCTACATCTCCTGGGCGTTTCGAAAAGTTTCCCAGCCGGTCTCTTCGTGGAAGTACGGCCTGATCGCCGTGGTTGCTCTGACTCATGATGTTATTATTACTACCGGCGTGTTTGCGGTTCTTGGCGTAGTGTATGGGGTTGAAATCAATGCACCGTTTGTCGCCGCGATTCTGACAGTTCTTGGGTATTCAGTCAATGATACTATCGTAGTTTTTGACCGGACGCGCGAAAATCTAAAACGTCATTTCGGCAAAGATTTCGGCGAAGTGGTCGATGAGAGCATCCAGCAGGTGATCACCCGCTCAATTAACGCCTCGGTTACGACTCTTGTAGTCCTTTTAGCAATCCTGCTTTTAGGCGGCTCTACGGTGCGTGATTTCGTTTTAGCTTTAATTATTGGTATTTCGATTGGAACCTACTCATCAATTTTTGTCGCCAGTCCTTTACTGGTGACGTGGCATCGCTTCAAAAACAAGCCAACCAACTAGTTTTTTTGCCAATAAACCAATACTTATCGTCGTTGTACGCCAAAAGGCGTATTTTTATTTGCTTGACTAATTTTTATTTTTATGCTATATTAAACCCAAGTTAATTAAAAAGTGCGATTTTGAAGCGAATTTTTGCCTTAATTTAGAAAGAAAATCTCATTACAGTATGAGCGAGCAAAATTCAATTCTAGACAAAATTATCGAAAGTAAACAAATTTCTGAAGCGACTCAGTTTAATCCTTCGGAAGTTGTAAACCAACTTTTCAAAGACCTGTCAAGTAAAGAACAGGATATTTTGCATCGCCGGTTTGGGCTGTTTGGTAAGCCAAAAGAAACCCTCGAGCAGATCGGACGACAGTACCAAATTACCCGCGAACGCATTCGGCAAATCGAAGTAACCACCGTTAAAAAACTCCGAGAACTCGAAACGTTTCGCCGGCAAATCGAAACCGCCGAAGGCACTATTACCCACTTGCTGGAAAGTCATGGTGGTGTTATGGAAGAGACTCACCTGATTGACGAGCTGCTGACCTACACCGAGCCAAACGATACCAACCGCCGTTCAGCGCTTTTTATCGTTGATAATTTGCTGGCAGATCGGATTGACCGAATTAAGTCTGACCCTGACTTTCTGCCCGGCTGGAAACTGAAAGCAGCCAAAGTTGAAATCATTAAAGAGGCGATCAACGAATTAACCGCCATCATCAAGCAGTACAACCGTTTACTTAAAATTGAAGAGCTGCTCGAGAAATTCAAACAGCGTGATTTTTTTGTTAAAAACCAGCCACTCCTGGCCGGTGCCCAACTCGGAGATCTCGACCAGGCAATCGATACGGTTGAGCGTTCCCTGCACTCATTTTTGCGAATTAGTAAACACGTTGATCAAAACATTCTCGGTGAATGGGGTTTGAGTAAATGGCAGACCGTCATTCCGAAACGGATGAGTGACAAAGCCTACCTGGTTTTGCGCAAAACCGGCGAACCGCTCCATTTCAACGATATTACCAATCTGATCAACGAAACCGTATTCGATAAAAAAATTGCTTACCCGGCGACGATTCACAATGAACTAATCCTTGATGAACGCTACGTCTTGGTCGGTCGGGGTATCTATGCCCTGAAAGAGTGGGGGTACGAACCTGGTACTGTTTTGGATGTTATTATTGGAATCCTTACCGGCGCCGACAAACCAATGACTAAAGACGAAATTGTCGAAGCGGTGCTCAAGCAGCGTATTGTCCGTAAGAGCACAATCTTTCTGGCGTTGACCAATCGTGATAAAATTAAGAAGTTGCCGGACGGCGCCTACACGCTCGCTTAAGGAATAAAAGCCAAAACAAAAACACGCCTATGGAGATCGTGATAGATTTTTCTACGGTTTCAGAGAACCCAATGGTTTTTATCTTGTGGTTTTTCAAAACGATCGGCTGGATCATCCCAGTCGTTTTTCTTTTGGTCGCTTCAGTGCTTGGTTGGCAAGCCCACATCAGAAACAAGTACCGGAAAGAACGCAAATACATCTTGCTGGCAATTGATGTGCCCAAAAACAACGAGCAGACCCCCAAGGCGGTAGAAAATATTTTTAACCACCTGGCCGGTGCCCACCAACCGCTTAAATTTCGCCATAAGTGGCTGCTGGGTGAAATACCTGACAGCTTCTCGTTTGAAATTGTCAGCATCGGTGGCTACATCCAATTTATTGTCCACTTAGTTGAGGAGTATCGCGATTTAATTGAAGCAATCATCTACGCCCAGTACCCCGATGCGGAAATCACTGAAATTGAAGATTACACTACCGCGTATCGCCGCATGCGTTTTCCCAATGAGCGCTTCGACCTTTGGGGTGGGGAAATGAAGCTGGCAAAAAGCCAGTACCTGCCGATTCGGACCTACCGAGAGTTTGAAGACCCGGCGGCGGAAAATGTGTACAAAGACTCCATGGCGGGACTGTTGGAAGTTTTGACCCGGATCGGGCCCGGCGAACAAATTTGGATATCGATCGTGGTTACTCCGGCCGACAATGATTGGGGCGAAGACTCAGCAAATCTCATCGCTAAAATGACCGGCCAAAAAACCGCCGGTGGCCGTGATTTTTTCAACGTCATAACCGACAACCTCAGCTACTTAGTTAATTCAGTCATCAGTACTCCGGGTGAGACCAGCGCGAGTAATTCAAAAAATGAACCGAGTCGAGTACCGTACATGACCAAAGGTGAAAAAGATACCGTTGAGGCAATTGAAGTTAAAACCGGAAAAATCGGTTTCCATGTCCGCAGCCGACTAATTTACTTCGGAGAAAAAGGAAAATTTCGCAAGCCACTGGCTAACGCCATTTACGGCGCGTTTAAGCAATTTAATACCCTTGACCTCAATTCATTAAAAATGGACGGCCGATACTTGACCGGTGGGATCTTTTTTTTCAAAAAACGCCGGGTGATTGCCCGTCAGAACAAAATCCTACGGCGCTACATCTACCGGGGCCACTACCTAGAACCAGGCTCGTACGGTCAGATTATGAACAGCGAAGAACTGGCGTCTATTTGGCACTTCCCGACACTCGTAGTAAAAGCGCCACTGGTAAAAACAACCGAAGCCAAGCGGTCGCAGCCACCGATGTCGCTGCCAATCGAACAAACGTCGTTGCCGCCGGCATCTGCCGGATCGCCACCAGCCGCTCCTCGGGCTGAACCACCACAAAATTTACCTACGTAATCAATGCCTGACTCCGACATACAATCAGACCAACCATCCGACGAATCAGTATCGCCAAAAAATAAGGGCGTTGATATCGTCTATTTGGCCGAAACAAACTTTCGCAACCAGCGAACGCCGTTTGGTATTCGCCGCGATGACCGCCGCCGCCACGTCTATTTGATCGGAAAAACCGGCATGGGCAAATCAACGGTAATGGAAAACATGATTATCCAAGACATTCAGAATGGTGAGGGAGTAGCCCTGGTCGATCCACACGGTGACTTCGCGGAAAAAATTCTTGACTACATTCCGAGCAACCGGATAAACGACGTGGTGTACTTCAACCCGGCGGACATCGAATACCCAATTGCGTTTAACGTCATGGAAACGGTGGCTCAGGAGCATAAACATTTGATTGCTTCGGGGTTGGTGGGTGTTTTTAAAAAACTTTGGGCTGATTCTTGGGGACCTCGGCTCGAGTATATTTTAAGAAATGCCATTCTGGCGCTGCTTGACTACCCCGGCAGCACCCTGCTAGGGGTTAACCGAATGTTTGTCGATAAAATTTACCGCAACAAAGTTATCGCGAAAATCAAAGATCCGGTGGTCCGAGCGTTCTGGATTGATGAGTACTCAAAGTACAGCGCTCAGTTTGCCACTGAAGCCGTGGCTTCAATTCAAAATAAAATCGGCCAATTTCTCTCCACAGCACTGATCCGTAACGTAGTCGGCCAAGTCAAATCGACCATCGATATCCGCGGTATCATGGACAACAACAAAATTTTGCTGATGAACCTATCAAAGGGTCGAATCGGCGAAGATGCCTCGGCGCTACTCGGAGCGATGATGATTACCAAAATTCAACTGGCGGCGATGAGCCGAATCGATATCCCGGAAAACGACCGGAAAGATTTTTTTCTGTACGTTGACGAATTTCAAAACTTTGCCACTGAGTCATTCGCCAATATTCTGTCTGAAGCTCGTAAGTACCGGCTCGATCTAACCATCGGCCACCAGTACATCGAGCAGCTCGAGGAAGAGGTCCAAGCCGCTGTTTTTGGTAACGTCGGTACCATCATGTGCTTCCGCGTCGGCGCGGCTGACGCCGAATTTTTAGCCACTGAATTTGCGCCCTACTTTACTGAAGAAGACCTGGTTAATCTCACCAAATACGACGTGTACATGAAACTAATGATTAACGGCGTCTCTTCGAATCCTTTTTCGGCAACCACCTTGCTCCCAATGGCCTCAGCCGAGGTAACTGATGCCCAAGAAAAAATAATCAAAATCTCACGCGAACGATACGCCCGACCACGAGAAATTGTCGAGGATAAAATTTCTCGCTGGAGCGGAATGGGGGATGATGATGACGAGGAACCTCAAAAGTCACCGGATCGCGCCGCGCCGGTTGCCCGACGAATCGAACTCGAAGAAGCACCGAAGCGAAATTTCCAAAAAAATAAAAAAACACTCCCCCCCGACCGCGGTAAGGATAAAGCTTCGTATGTTGTTAATTGCTATGAGTGCGGCAAACAGACCGAAATTAATTTTAAACCAGATGGCGTCAGACCAATCTACTGCCAGGACTGTTTTGTAAAAATTCGCCAAGCGATGCTCAGAGGGGAGACTAATAACCAACCGGACGCCCCTTCGCCGGCCGAAGTTCCCGCGCCAGCCGAGGTGTCAGCAATCAGCCTGCAAGATGCTTTGAGTCTCAAGCCGGTTACCTTTGATGATCGCCGAGCACCGACACCTCAAAAACAAAATCCGACCCCACCACCCCAGCCCACTGAGGAACAACAACCGAAACAAAGGCCGCTGAATCCCGGCCAAGTCGTCAAATTCTGACTTTGACAGGTAATTAATAATTCGCTAGAATAAAAGTCGCAATTGTTGCGTTTTTTTATTACCGAATTTTAGATATATTTATGCAATTAGCAATCATCGGAACTGGGTATGTTGGTCTAACAACAGGCGTTTGCCTGGCTGACTTAGGCCATACGGTTGTCTGCGTTGACCATACCGATTCTAAAGTTGAGCTCCTCAACCAGGGAAAGTCGCCAATTTTCGAACCAGGGATTGAAGAACTTATTCAAAAAAATCTAGCCGCTAAGCAGCTAACATTTACCACCGACCTGAAAGCGGCGGTCCATGATGCTGAGGTGGTTTTTATTTGCGTCAACACTCCGCCGCTCGAAGACGGCCGAGCTGATTTACGGTACGTTGAGCGCGTCGCCAGACAGCTGGCCGAGGTACTCGATGGGCGTTACCGAGTGATTGTCGATAAAAGTACCGTGCCGGTAAAAACCGCCGAAAAAGTTAAAGAAACAATTATTAAATACGCTAACGGGAATGTCGATGTTGATGTGGTTTCTAATCCAGAATTTCTTCGAGAGGGTAGTGCGGTAGCCGACACCCTCAACCCCGACCGAATTGTTATCGGCGTAGACAGTCAAAAAGCCCAAGCAGTCATGCTCGAACTGTACCGACCGCTGGTTGAAAAAACCCAGTGCCCGATTAAAATCGTATCGGTTCGCAGCGCCGAACTCATCAAACACGGGGCGAATTCTTTTCTAGCCACCAAAATTTCATTCGCCAACCTGATCGCTGAAACCTGCGAACAAATTGGCGCCGACGCCACTCAAGTACTCGAAGCAATCGGCATCGATAAGCGTATCGGCCAAGATTTTCTCAAACCCGGAATCGGTTTTGGCGGCAGCTGCTTCCCGAAAGACACAGCCGCCTATAAAAAAACCCTTGAGATTCTGGGTATTGATAACGATCTAATTGCCGCGGTTGAAAAAATTAATCAGCACGCCTGGCAACGCTTCGTTCAACGAATTGAGCGCGAACTATGGGTCTTAGACGGTAAAGTTATCGCGGTTTTGGGATTAGCGTTTAAACCCAATACTGATGATATTCGTAACGCCCCGGCGCTTCAAATTATCAGTAAACTTCAGGCCGATGGCGCTAAAATCAAAGCGTACGATCCTCAAGCGATGAAAAAAGTGGCCGGTGTTATGCCACAGCTCGAGTTAACTGCCGACCCGTACGAAGCAGTCAAAGGGGCTGAAGCGCTACTGATCTGCACCGACTGGGATGAATTTAAAAACCTCGACTTGGATCGGGTAAAGTCACAGATGGCCACGCCGATTATTTTTGACGGCCGCAATATCTTTGATCCGGCGGACGTTGATCGCCGCGGCTTTCGCTACTTCGGAATCGGCCGTTAACTGACGTAAAAATACTTTTCCACATGCGAGCGGATTAAATCCGCTCGCTTTTTGGTACAATGAGTGTATGTACAAAAAACTCCTCGCGCTCTCGACTTTTTCCGGCACAATTATCGGTGTCGGTTTGTTTGGATTGCCGTTTGTCACGGCCAAAATCGGATTTTTACCGATGGTAGTATACTTTCTGATCTTGGGCGGTTTCATGATTACAATTCAGCTGATGTACGGAGAGATATCGCTCCGGACCAAAAAAAACCACCGCCTGCCCGGATACGCCAGTATTTTTTTAAACAAAAAAGCCGCGCTGGTCAGCTACGTATCAACCTTCATCGGACTGACCGGATCACTGTTGGCCTATATTATTGTCGGCGGTGAATTTTTGACCAATTTTCTTTCGCCCTACCTCGGCGGCACCCAATTTTTTTACTCGTCACTCTTTTTCATTCTCGGCGCGATTATCATTTACTTCGGTACCGGCTCGGTGAGCAAAACCGAATTTTTCAGTATCGGTTTATTTTTTACGGTCATGCTGATTTTATTGTTCAAGGCTGCGCCGCAGATCCAATTTCAGTTCTTTTTAGAAAATAACGTAACGTCGTATTTTTTCCTCCCCTACGGCGTGATTCTATTTTCTCTAGGCGGCATGGCTGTTATTCCCGAGATGCGAGAAATCCTCGGTAAACATGAACGATCAATGCTGCCGCTGATTGTTATCGGAACACTAATACCGATGGTGACTTACTTACTCTTTATCGTAATTGTTTTCGGCGTGACCGGGCCGGCCACCACGCCAGAGGGCTTGGTCGGATTCAATCGAGCCACCGGCGGGGGAGTAGCTCAGCTCGGCTACCTGTTTGGTATTATCACCACATTCACCTCGTTTCTGACCCTGGGTATCACCCTTAAAAAAGAATTTCACTACGACCGAGGTTTGCCGGCACCAATCGCCTGGCTTATTGCTGTAGTCCCGGCGTACGCGGCGTATCTGATCGGAATTTCTGATTTTATTGGAATCATCGGCTTTATCGGTTCGGTGATGTTGGGCATTGATACAATCATGATTGTCGTAATCTACTTACGGGCTAAAAAACAAAGTCAGCGCACACCGGCCTACCAGCTTAATGTATCGTTTCGGCTCTCGTTGGTCATTATCGCCATATTCATGGTTGGAATCGGTCTGGAAATCTACTCGTTACTAAAATAGCCCCTAACAAAAAAAGCGGTTTCCTTTAAGGACCCGCTTTTTTTGTTTCTAGTAAAAAACTAGATTGAAGTTATCTTACATCGATGACTCGTCGCCACCTTCTTCTGATGACTTTTCGCCACCTTCTTCTGATGACTCTTCAGCAGCTCCACCTTCTTCGGTGGTCATCTCGTCGCCATCTTGAGTCGTTTCGTCGTCGAAAATCATTGCGATTTTCTCCTTATTTCTGGTACCCTTCATGGCAAAACACGAGGTTTTTCCAAAAAAAACAAGATAACCAGAAATTATTAATTAGCTATCTTAGAACACAAGTATAGTAGCAAGAAGCAGAAATTATGTCAATACGGACATGTGGATTCTTTACGGGTTGTTGTTCCTGCGCTACGATACAAACACACAATCTATCACCCTATGTCACCAACTAAAAAGAAAGTGCTAATCGCCATGTCGGGCGGAGTCGACAGTTCGGTTGCCGCCGCGCTACTGCAGCAGCAGGGTTTTGCCTGCAGCGGTGCTTTTTTTATCACCTGGACGCAGCCGCTGAAGGGATTAACCATGTGCCCGTGGGAAAAAGATGTCTACGATGCCCGGCGAGTCTGTGATGTTTTAGGGATTGATTTGTACACGTTTAATTTTGAAAGAGAGTACGAGCAGCGAGTCGTTGATTATTTCTTCCGCGAATACCAGGCCGGCCACACGCCCAACCCGGACGTCTTGTGCAACCGTGAAATCAAATTTAATTTGTTTTTGGATCAGGCCAAAAAATTGGGCTACGATTATATTGCCACCGGCCACTACGCGCAAATAAAAAAAACAACCCCCGGCCACTACGCGCTCCACAAAGGGATTGACCCAGACAAAGATCAGTCATATTTTCTCTACGCGCTCAACCAACAGCAGCTGGCCGCTTCACTATTTCCGGTTGGTGGGTTAAAAAAAACCGAGGTCAGAAAGTTGGCTAAAAAATTCAAATTACCCAACGCCGACAAAAAAGACAGCCAGGGAATTTGTTTTTTGGGTCAAATCAAACTCAAAGATTTTTTGCAGTCGCGCATCGCGATTCGGGCCGGTAAAATCGTTGACCCGTCGGGCAAGCAACTCGGTACCCACGACGGCACGAGCTTTTACACCATCGGCCAACGCCGCGGCCTGGGGATTGGCGGTGCGGGTGAGCCGTACTACGTGGTTTCAAAAGATGAAAAGACCAACACGTTGGTTGTTGACCGCGAGTCTTCAGAAGAACTATCCGCCACCAAGCTGCTGGCGGTTGAGCCGACC
>Ga0209542_10005707_pt1 | contig 24674 bp, 30 predicted proteins | sample RifCSPhighO2_01_FD_184028 | JGI IMG/M metagenome (GOLD analysis project Ga0209542, IMG submission 184028) | Soil microbial communities from Rifle, Colorado - Rifle CSP2_plank highO2_0.1 (SPAdes) (version 2) | ecosystem: Environmental > Terrestrial > Deep subsurface > Rock core/Sediment ...
CCTCCCCGCCAATTCCTTTAAGTTTCGGCCTTGCGACTATACTTCCCAGGTAGCTCACTCTTCGGCTTCCCTACAGCACCGATACCTCTCGAGGAGGTACCGATGTTTAGTGAGCAGTGTTTACTGCCAGGACTACAGGGGTATCTAATCCCTTTCGCGACCCTGGCCTTCATCCCTCACTGTCAGATCCGTACTTGTAAGATGCCTTCGCCATTGTTAGTCTAATCAAGATTAACACATTTTACCGTTACCTTGACCATACTCCTTACATCTTCCGGTCTCTAGCTTTGCAGTATCTCTTGCACGCCGCATGTTTGAGACATGAGATTTCACAAGAGACTGACAAAGCAAGCTACGAATGTTTTAGACCCAATAATTGTGGATACTACTTGGACCGCCGGTATTACCGCGGCGGCTGGCACCGGTCTTGCCCAGTCCTTATTCGTCTAGCTTTTTACACTAAACAAAAGTTTCGCTAAGCGAAACACTCTGGCTTATTCTATCACACTTGCGTGCATTGTAAAATTTCCTCAGCTGCTGCACCCCGTAGGACTAGGAATAGTGTCTCAGATTCCTTCTTAGGGCCCCTCCGCTAAAAGCCCTTACTGATCATTGGCTTGTTAGTCTTTTACACCAACAACTACCTAATCAGCCGCAGCCCCATCCTTTGGCTCAAGTTTGAGAAATGATACATTCCAGTGATCGTTTCCTATTATGTATTACCCTCAGTTTCCCGAGGCTATCCATAACCAAAGGGTAGGTTAGCTACGTGTTACTAAGCAGTTCGCCGATCTTGCGATCAAACTTGCATGCCTAATTATAAACCAGATAGCAGTATCCGCCAGCAGGATAAACTGGATTTAAGTTTCTGTTTTAAAACAGAATATACTATCGATAACTCGATAGACACCGTATGAATATTATTATCCTCCAACGTTTCAATTATTATTAGAAATATAGTAACTGTCGACTACTCTATACATCCTACCAAATCAAAGATATGGTAATCATTCCAGTTAATATCATTAACATTTTATGATTTTCTATGAGAAGAGAGGTATTTAAACCTTTCGTCAAAGAAAAATAAATTGGCGACGGAAAAAACATAAAAGAGAACTCATCTCAAAACTATTCAGAAATAAAATATATACCTAAAAACAAAAATGTTTAAATAAAACCGCAAATTAAAAAAAAGATGGGTCAGGATTTAGAACAAATAATCTCAATAACTGCCAACAGAGTTGATTCTACCGATGCTAATTCAAATATAAGATATTCCGTTGGCGATCACTCATACGTTTTTAATTATGAAGTAAAACAAGATGTATCCACCGACGATAAAAAGAGAGCATTAGAACAAGCATTCTATCTTCTCCAAACTGCTCACGAATATAATGCACTTCCTGCATCACTTATCTACGAAATTTCTGTTGCAGATTTACCTGCATCACAACACACCATCGATATTATTCCCGCACAAAAAAGTACGAGAAAAGATCAAGAAGAGTACATAGAAATTATTGCACAAAGAAAAAATAAAGGAGATAGTTACTTGAATGAAGGAATCTATCACATCAAAGATGAAATATTTTATTTATTTGAGACAGAATCAGAAGAAGATCAACAAGGAATTCGAGAAGAACGAGCAGCCGATGATTTTTACGATGTACTCCAACAACTAGAAGTATTCCCGCAGAGAATAATTTTTAGAAGACCCGCTCATGAAATAGAAAAATCTGTTTTAGAAGTCTACGCAACTGGCGATGATGAATGGAGAGCGAAAGAAGAATTAGCGTACGGCATCTAATGCACAAACCCAAATCTTTATAAACAAACTTCTCAATAAAATTCCATGGCTGATAAAACAAAAAATACTTCATCTGAAAAGAAAATACCAAAGAGTTTGATCGAAGAACTCCAGGTGCGAATGCTCAGTAGCGACGGCAAAAAAGAAAGATCACTTAGTCCTGCAAAAGAAGAAGAAAAAGTAATTGAAGAAGCGGCAAAAAAAATTACTAAAAAAGATATTGAAGAAGAAAAAAAATCAATTGCATCAAAAGAAGAAACGCTCATCCCGCTTGAAGAATACATTAAATGTGCCGTACATTTGGGAACAAAAGTTATTACTCCGACGATGAGAAAATACGTATACAAAAGAAGAGCCGACGGTCTTGCAGTTATCAACACCATTCTTATCGACGGAAAATTGCGTGAAGCAATTACCCTGCTCAATAAATATGAACCCCAAGATGTTTACATTGCATGCAAAAGAGAAGCAGGATGGGAAGCAACAAGAAAGTTTGAAGAAATTACCGGCATCAGAGCGTTCACTAAAAAATACGCTCCCGGAATTACTACAAATCTCGAGCTTGAAGATTTTTTCGAAGCGCAGCTTACTATTATTTGCGATCCCTGGATTGACAAAAATGCGCTCAACGATACTGCAAAATTAAAAAAACCAGTACTCGCACTCTGCGATACCAACAACTATACTGATAACGTCACGCAATTAATTCCTTGCAACAATAAATCAGGCAAATCAATTGGCTGTATGTTATTTATTCTCGCTCGAGAATATTGCAAAAAAAGAAAAATGCCCTTCAACGCAAAGCTCCAAGATTTTGCAGGCCCGCTTGAATAATAAAAATTCTAAACTTTTTTCCAAAACAAATTAATCGATACAAATAAATAACCTACAATTCCCCTTGATAAAATGTCCCACACAACTAAATCAATCGATTATTTTCTAGAACATTTTAACAAAGAAGAATTAAATCAAGGAGAGATAAATCAAACAGAAAATTTTTTGATAAATCTCTATGAGTTAACGCAAGCAGCCTGGAGACCAAGAGAATGTCGACAGCTATTCATTTATACAAATCAAGCAGAAGAAATAAAAAAAAGATATTCCTTACTTGGAACTATCAAAGAAAAAAGATGGGCGCAAGCACATTTTTTCTGGACCACGCAAGTCAGTAGCGGAACATTCATAATAGATCCGACTGGTGTTCCAAAAAACAGAACAGTGATAATTCCTTATTTTGGACTTGATAGACTTGCTCCGCAAACACATAAAACAATATATCTAAATAATGAAGATATCAACGATAACTGGGGAACAAGGGAGTTTCCAAAAGGATTTCATCCCTAAATATTTTAAACAAAATTAGAGATATCTTCCTCACAAGAATTCATAAAACGATAATCTAAAAAAACTTCTCCGTCTCGTTCATGAACTTGATCAACACTGGTATCATAACCATCACAAAAATCTTGCAACTCAGCCATTTCTACCTTGAAAATATCCCTATCACGATTACGTGAATGAATAAGCCGCTCAATAGATTGATTATATCTAGAAAAGTAATGATTCCTCCTCGGATGCACAACAGTCAAGCGTGCCCCCGTAAGCAAAGAATCTATTCTCAATAAAGATAATGATTGATCTTCACCATAAATCTTTTCATCAAATCTTGGCTCGACATCAAACAAATACCGTTAATCAATCCTATAAATTGGAACTACCTTTTCATAAATCACCAAACGATATTTATTAGTATCAACACTAAAAAAATAAAAGTCGCTTTGAAAACCGTTACAATCCTCGCGTAACCATCGTCGCTGACGATAGTGCTTTGAACGCCCCATAATCACAAATTAAATCTCTTCACCCATTCCCTCATCTTCTTCAACAGCTTCATCTTCTGGTTGCGCAATTTCCATAATCTCTCCTTCTTGCTCAATTTCTTTTTCCTCGCGCTCTTCAACTGCTTCGGTTTTCTCTTCCATTTTTGCCATCTCTTTCTTTTCTTGTTCAGCCTGCTTTTCAAGTCGCTCTTTAATTTCTTCTTCAGTTAATTTTTTAATTTGTTTATCAGAACGTTTAGGAAGTGGTCGCTTAACCGTGATCGGCAATACCCCGCTCACAAATTCTTTTTCTGCAATGCGCAACGTATCAAAATTCAGAAGTTCCTCTTCTTCTTTAGTCATCTTTAAAAGTACCGGCGCGTCCATCGCAAGCTGTAAACTTCGTGCACCCAAAATACGTGCAATCTCGTAACGAGTAAATGTCTCCTCAAGATGTTCAAGCGTCATAGTAACATACATAAAAGATGGTTTATAAATTATCTGGTCTGAATAAGTATATGCTTATGCTCAAGATAGCTTCGCAAATAAAGAATGCTCCGCATCGTTGCACTTTGAGCAAGTGTTTCTAAATTTCGAGCATCTTTTAGAGTATTTAATACAGTAACATCGTTATTTCCACACCGACGATGCGTAATATAATCAGAAACTCTTTCAAGAAACAAAACTCCTTTTTGAGTTAATCCTCCTGAATAAAAATATGGTTTAAGCCTAATAGAAGGAACTCCTACCGCTTGAAGTACCTCAAAATAATCAATGGGCTCAACACTTTCATCTAGTTTTTCAAACGGAACATCAAGAGCTATATGTTCTCCCTCGGTGAGTCCCAAGGAACTTCGAATAGCCATTTCAATTCGATCATAACAAGTTTCAGGTATTGTAATAGTCATCATCACTCAAAAACATTTCTCTTTTTAAAATTTTCTATCGTAATTTTTTTATCTTTTTTTCTAATTCACCAAAGAGTTTATCGTATACCTGTTCTGCACTCTTAATAATTAATTCCATTTCTCCTCGACTAATGGGCGTAATATCTCCTTTCTGCATTGAATTAATGAGCTTCTCTTTTTTTGGTTGTGAAAGCGCAAGCGTAACACGTGCCTCACTTGCATCTTGTTCTTCTCGAGTTGGATCAAATAAAATTTTATCTCCGATTTTATAAAAGGTCATTGCCAAAGGAACATTTGCGCTCAAGGGAAGTTTTTCTCCTTGCTCATTGTAATTAATTGTATCAGTATCAGCGTCATAAGCAGGCAATCTAGCCAACTGCAATGCAACAACAACTCCCAAAGCACTCGCGTCAAAAACATTTCCGTCGTCGTTAATACAATAAATATCGATAAGAATACTCCACACTTTCTTCCCTTTCTTGATGCACAGTTTTTTAAAATCAATAAATTTACTTTCGCGCACTCCTCGGTCAACCACACGAGAAACTTCTATCGCATCAATTTTTGGTGGTCCCGGTTCATAACGCGCTCCACAAATTGGACTAAACTCCATACCCACCATCATTGTTCCCTCATCACTGTGATCAGGATACGGCTCTTGCGTTTCAAGTTTTACCCCAACAATAACTTCAGTTTTTCCAATGCGCACCCGCGCACTTCCCTCCGCCTTATTTGACACCCCGCTCTCAACACTAATCTCTCGATAATCAAACGGGCTTCTACCATCAAGTCGCTTATCTTCTTTTAATAGCTGCTTAATTCTTTTGCGATTATTATTTGACAAATGAATCATGCTTTTCCTCCTTCATCAATTTTCTCTCCCTTAAGTGCCCGTAGCTGATAATCATAAATTTTTTCGCACGCCTTCACTGCAGCACTCACCGCCTCGCTAAATCGTGAAGTGGCAATATTTCCGTCCAGCTGTAAATGCACAATATCTTTTTTTCGTGAAGTCAACGTAAACGGAATATCAGTTGGTCCCTCTCCTTCATGATAATCTTCTTCTTCCTTAGTAATATCAACCACAATCTTGTCATCAATTTTTCCAATTGAAACACTGCTCACCATTTCTTTCATCGGAATTCCTGCATGTGCAAGCGCCATCGCTGCAGCATTAATTCCTGCACAACGCGTTCCAGCGTCAGCTTGTAAAATCATAATCTGCACTTCAATCACACTCCCGGGATATTTTGCTAAATCAACAACTGATGATAATGCATTTGCAGTCACCATACTAATTTCTTTACTTCGTCGTGATGGACCCGGACGTGCCCGCTCAGCGACGGAAAAAGGCAACATAGTATACTCGCACCGAATAATCGCTCGATCAGGTTCCCGCATACTTGCCGGATGCAAAATCTTTGGACCATACACCGCCGCAATTGCAACCGTCTTTCCCGACGCAAACAACGCAGAACCAACCGCATTAGGAATAATTCCTACCTCTGCTTTAATCGGTCGAAGCTCATCCATCTTTCTTCCATCAGAACGTTTTGTATATCCCATTTTATTCATCGCCTCCGTCTGATACTCTTCTAGCATTTCGTGCAACAAGGTATGCTGATACAATTCTTCCAAATTCATCAGAATCAATTTGTAAGCGCTGTATATAACCTCCATCAGGATGTGCAACCGCTTCGGGTGCACAAACTGTCTCAGCAACTAGACGAGGTAATGTATCTAAATCTAAAGTCAGTGTCACAAGACTTGCTACTAAATCTTTCATACTAAGCCTAAGTGATTTACTATTAAACTGAGTAGCCCTAATTTCATATTCAGGAGTATAAACAATCCCCTCATCAATTCTACGAATTTTATCGATTCTATAGGTAAGATCAGCCATGTTCTACTTTTTCAAAAACTCCTCCACTTTATCAGTTAATCCTTCATTACTTGCTTCTCGCTCAATTAATGCAATCGCCTCATGAGCTTTTTTTTCTCCCTCATAATCTCCCTTCACCCAAATCATTCCATTCTGCCCGACGGTGATTTCAGTGTGCGTAGTATCTTTAATCAAATTAATCATACTTCCCTCTCTACCAATAACTCGAGGAACTTTGTGTGGATTAATTCGAATAATTCTTCCCCCCTCAAGTTTTCCAAGCCCCCGAGACTTGAGCGTCAAATCAACTCCCCCGCGCTTCACACTCCAAATTTTTGCATTAATAACGTCGCCTATCGTTGCAAACTCTTCAATATTATTTTTATTAATAAAACGTGGACATTCCATCAGCGGCAAAAACGCCGAATACGGTCCGCCTAAAGAAATATTCCAACCGCTATAATTAATTTCTTCAACAATCCCCACCACACTATTTCCTCGACGAGGTTCAAATACTCCCGATACCGGTAAAATTCTCACAAAACGCCCTGCAATTTCTGCAAGTCCATACCGCTGTGCAACTACATCTTCACCATCACGAACCGTAAAATCTCCCGGCAAATATTCTTCTCCACTCACGATCGTCTCCCCCGGAATAACAAGCCGTCGCTCTTTTTTCACGTCTGATTCTTCTGGATACGATTCATACTGATCAGCTTCCTGCGTTCCCTCGTTAAATGTTTCTCCTTCTTCCATGTCAATTAACCTAATAATTATATCCTCCTATAAACAATCCTGATAAATACCCTCCTAAATATTTACACGCGTCACTTTCCATTTGACTAAATAAGATATCAAAATCTTGAAAAGACATAGGATTATCACCATCAAGATAAACCACAGATTCCCCCAACACATTAGATCCACCTAAAAATTCTAAACTTCCAGAAATTTCGACAAGCGTCATATCAATACTTTTAATAAATCCAAAGATATTCAATGTTCTTGTCATTATTCTTTAACTTCTTGCGTAATCGCACTCCCGTGCGTCACACCATTTAATTTATCATAAAATTCCATTTGTATCCCAGAAGGAATATTTAAAATTATCTCAAGATCTCCATTACCCAACCACTCTTCTTTTTCTTTATATTCATTAACAAGTCCGTACACTCGTCCCGTATGCATTGCAGGAATTCGTATCTTAATTTTTTTTGTCGCAATCTTTAAGGGGATAACGCTGCGCAACTTTTCAATAATTCCTCCCATCTGACTTTCAACATTTTTGTTTTCAATTTTTACTCCTGCATGTTTAATCGCTCCCTCTAAAATATGCGCCGTAAACGGTCTTCCCGTCGACGCATCAACCGCATTTCTGACTAAAAAATCAAGCACCTGTTTCTTTTTTGCTTCAAGTGCCTCATCTCTAAATTCTTGAGTCACTTCAAGTTGTCCTTTCTTAACAATCTGTCCCACAACCGTCGCAAAATCAGCTGTCCCAAATGCATTTTCAAGTTCCATATGCCCTGCACGCATTCCTTTTTTCTGATCAGTATAAATTGCCGTATCTCGTATCACCTCATTAATCACTGCTCCCCCTTTACGAAGCTGTATTGACTTTTCCAAATCAACCATTGTCTCAAAAGTAATTTTTCCAACGCGTAGTCGTGCAACGGTGTCTGTCATTTTAGATTTGTCTCCATCCATCCAGCAAACCTCTCCATCCAATGAGTCGTTTGCTCAGTCAACAAATCTGGTTTAGATATTCTAACAATATCAAATAACTTCGAAAAAGCGTCATCTAATTTACTACTACTTTCATAAGAACCAGAAATTCTGAAAAAACCACTCCTGTTATTCTGAGGAATTTGTTCTTCAATCATAACCGCCATGTTATAGACCTGTAAAAAAGTTCGCAAATACTCATCTCTTATAACCCGCTTATCTCGATGAAACAAATAAACGTCTTCATCAATCACCCCAGAACTTCGAAAATCAGGTAGTGGATGTCTATCTAAATATTCACGAAGTCTAACTCGTGGTGAACTAGAAAAAACATTCTCAATTTGACAAACAAAACTCTTTAATCCTCTATCAGCCATGTTTCTTAATTTCATCAATTGTCAACTTTTTGAGTTTTGCAGCACTTGTTGTAACAACACTCACATTAAAGTTGCCAATATCAAATTTGTCTCCTAAAACATCTTTAAATATTTTCAAACAAAGTTTAATTGCCTCACCCGTCTTAATATCTTTTTTATACTCCTTTCGCAACAAATCTTTAATTTTATCGTCGTTGGCACCAATCGCAACGGCAGTATATTCAAAATAATTTCCGGTGATATCACTCGTGTATAATTTAGATTTTTCATAATTGACCCCTGCAACAATCAGTGCAACTCCAAACGGTCTCACACCAGGATTCTGGGTATATTGTTGTTGAATATCACTCACTTCTCGAATTGTTGATTCAACATCAACCGGCGAATCGTACGTCACCCGATGTTGTTGTGCAAACACCCGTAAATGATTTACTAAAATCCGTGCATCACTAATAATCCCTGCTGCGCTCGTAATAATATGTTCATCAATTTCATAAATTTTCTCTGCAGAATCAGAAACAATCAAACTGTCTTTTTTTCCTTTATCAGCAACAATGACTACACCGTCAGAACAATTAATCCCAATACTCGCAGTGCCTAAGCGCACGGTTTTCTCCGCATACTCTACCTGAAGCAAATGTCCATCCGGAGAAAACATTGTCGCACTTCTGTCATACCCCATTACCTGATGCTGCATATCTGGTATTTCCATCTTCTATAATTCTCAATACCCGTCACCAAGAACAATAATCAAGAATTATTTCTTGGGTCTGAGTCCATTTTATCCTCCTATATTTCAATAATAAGAGGTATTTAAGGTTTTCCCATCCTAACTAGAATATAACAAACTATAAAAAGTTTTGATACTCTCAATAAACATGGAAGGTTGGTCATATAAAGACACACTTCAAGTTTATATAACTCCTGATGAATTAAGTCTAATCTTTGAAGAAAGGACGATTGAAGCAATAGTGCATGACTTCAATACTGAAAAACCTCGAGAAAAACTTTCTCTATCAAACACTGCACCGTTGACCAAATTAATAGTTCGCAAAGATCAAAGTGAAATTTCATTGTCAAATAAAGACCTAGAAAGTCTATCACAAAAAGGATTTGTCGACGGACCAATAGAGTATGATGATCTAAAAGTCATAGAACATAGAAGCTATAAAAATTTTAAAGTAATAACTAGAAGATAATGCTAATCACTGACCCAATCCCTTCACACTCCCACTCACCTTCATAATAACAATATCTTTTTTACTCACTAAAAAACTTGCTCTAATAGTATCAAGCTCCGCTCGATTAATTGCCAAAATAGCACTATTCTCTTTTGTTCTGAGAAACTGTGGACTTGCCTTTGCATATCCCAACACTCCAATAAATTCCAAAATAACTTCCTCGATAGTTTTTTTCAAAACATCCTTCCCCCGCAATAAAAGATAGCGCTTCTTCTCTCGATGCGACGGTTTTAACGATTTCATGAACTAACTTTCTCCTGATCTGGTTTGATATACGTATTAAACTTTTCTCGATGACCTAAGATGTGCAGCTTTTTAATTTCTTCTTCAAGATAACGTCTTTCTATAAAAAGAATACAAACAACGACGATAATAACTCCTACAACCACCAAGTTGCCCCCCAGATTAAATCCTTTCTGTTTAATTATTCCCAATAATTGATATAATCTCCCCTCATTAATCCCCCGCTCATCAACCGCAAACCCGGTAATTCCCTCGCTGACAATTTTCTCATTAATTTTTTGTAAGCGAACCTCAACTCCTTTTTCTGTCAAAGAAACAAGCGTTACTGCTAAATCATAATAAGCTTCATTAGTCAAACTCACTTTTGCGCGCTCTCCAACTTCTAAAATAATTGACTGATCGCCAATAATAAAATCTGCATACCCCGCTCCGATCTCATTAAGGCGAAGAGCAAATAATTCTTCTCCTTCCAAAAACTTAAAAGAGATATCATCCCCTGCATGCAACTGATTACTATATCCGTCGACAACTTGTTGATCAGAAATCATATAACTTTTCGTAAGTGTATCAAGCACAGCCTTTTTTGAATCAGCTAAATTAACCGAAGGACTACTGCTCGCAATCGAACTCCCTCCCGACGAACCTCCCCCTGATGCAGGAGCGCTTGGAGCGCTCGGCGGAGCAGCACTCACGGGATTATTAATTACAAAATTTCTCGTCGATGAAACTCCTGCGTTCCCCGCACGATCAACACAAGAAACAGACCACTCATAATTTCCAACATCATAAAAAATATTTGCTACTCCTTCACTTGCTAAACTAAATGATCTCACCACACTACCGCCCACCGATAAATTACAAAAAGATTCCTCAGAAACACTAAATGAAAAACTAACATCCCTCCCTCCAGTATACGCAACATCATCAGCCGGCTCAGTTAAACTAACCACTGGCGTAGTAGCATCATAACTAACAACAAATTCTCCTCCAGATAAAGAATTATTAACTCCACGCGCAGCACAATTCCAAAAATAAGTTCCCTCCTCACTAAAAGAATAGCTAAAATTATTTTCCTCTTTAATAGCAGCACTCACATTAGCAAAAACAAAAGAACTGTTCTCAAGAATAAAATTCATAGTGGTGTAGTCGTCAATCGAAGAAATTGAACAATTAAAATCAGTCGACGAGTTGTTAGTATAAGTAGCATTCAACGGAGAATTCAAAGAAACTAAAACTTCATCAGGATCACTAACAGAAAAAGAATAATTGCTTAAAGCGGCTCCCTCATTTCCTACTTCATCGCCAGCTACGCAATTCCAATAATAATCTCCCGAAGAAAGAATAGCACTAAAAGTCTGCGTCGTTGCCACTCCGCTAACATTTCGCATCTCTTGATAAAAAATCCCGCTTGTATTATGCACCGTTAAGGTAAGTAAATCAAGCTGCCAATCACTCGCACTACAAGAAAAATTATTTTCCCCCGATAATAAAATAGTTCCATTAATAGGATTCTCAAGAGTAACTAACGGTGCAACCTCGTCAAGTGAAAGTAATGCACCCGATACATTAATTTGTTGAATAACAACTCCAGAAAAATTAACTCCCAGTCCCGTCGTCTGAAAAACCGAAACAACTTCATCATGGTTAAGATCAAATAAACTCAAAAGTAATCCAATAGAACCTGCAACAACAGGAGTAGCCATAGAAGTTCCCGTCAAAGAACGATAGCTATCATCAAAAAAAGTACTATAAATGCTTGAGCCAGGAGCAGCAACATCCACCCAGTCTCCATACGTCGAATAACTTGCAGGGTTATTAACTCCATCAGTTGCCCCCACACAAATAACTTCATCATACCCGCACGGATATTGCACATCATTTCCTCCTGAGTTTCCCGAGGCTGCAACCAAAACCGATCCTTGCTCATATGCAGCAATCAACGCATCATGCACACTTTGAGAATCTCCTCCTCCAAAACTCATTGAAATAACACTCGCATTATTTTCTAATGCATAATACACCGCTCCAACAACATCATCAATTTCTAAACTCCCCACCATTCCACCCGACGGAGTTTTTATTTGAAATCCCGATCGTACCGGCATGACGCTACAATTCCCGCACACTCCTGCAATTCCCACACCATTATCTAAAACCCCTCCCGCAATTCCTGCAACATGCGTTCCATGTCCGTTAAAATCAGCCGGATCTCCATCAATGGTTGTATAATCCTCTCCCGCTTCAAATCCGTACCCCCACTCTTCATACAGTGTTGTATCAATATCAACAAAATCATATCCTCGACAATCGCCAAAATACCCATTCCCATCTAAATCAAACGCACCATCACATCCCTCATCAGTGTTATTCCAAATATTCAGCGCAAGATCAGGGTGATTCCAGTCAACACCGGTATCAATGACAGCGATGCTCACTGCTTTATTTCCTTGCGTGAGATTCCATGACTGCTCAAGACCAATACTTTTCATCCATCCCTGCAAATCATAATCACTATCGCTGGGAACCACAAAACTTTCAAAAATATAATTAGGCTCTGCATAAGCAACCTCGCTAAGCGTTTTATATTTTTCCACTATTTCAGAAATATTTTCTGCTCGATCAAATCGCAGCGTATACAATTCTTTCCCCGCAACTATTTGCTCGCTCTCATCAGGCACAGGAACATAGGTATACACTTTTAAGCGTGTTCCTCCGTCGACAAAAACACTATTTCCATTTCCTACCACCCCTTCTTTATATTGCACAATAATCTCGCCCGGCGCATAATTAACAGCAGAAATAAAAGAACAAAAAGCGCTAACTAAAAGTATCAAAGAAAAAATTACCATCACCCGCTTTTTAGACATACAATTATAAAATAATAAGAATATAAAAAGATGTTTATTGATGAAATCAAACTATTTTTTAAAACTAATTTTCCAAAACTGACTCTCGGTATCAATGATACAATTCTCTCCCAAAGGAATAGTTAAATTAGGTTCTTGATGACCGATAGGTTGGTGCATAATAACAGGACAAGTAAACTCTTTAAAAAATTCTTTAAGATAAAGATCAATATCTTTTCCGCACTTGGTAAAATATCCTAGAATTATTCCTTTAACACCATCAAATTTTCCCGCAATTTTTAATTGCCAAAGTATATCAAACACGCGCCAGGTTTTCATATCATAATCTTCAAGAAAAATAATTTGCCCGTCGGTATCAATCTCATGAGTAGTTCCTAAAGATCTTCCTAAAAGCTCAACATTTCCTCCCACGATAGGTGCCTGAATAAATCCTTTTCTAAAAATATCTCTTTTTCTAACACGTACTTGATAATCCCTTCTCTCGAGTGCGTCTAAAAAACTTGAAATTGTTTTCTTATGGGGTACATTGGTTTTACCAATATTCATACCATGAAAACAACGAGCACCAGTTTTCTGATAGATTGCATTCAAAAGAAGAGTAACATCACTAGAACCAACTAAGACTTTATTTGCTTTTCTAATGAGATCATAATCAAGAGAATCAACCAGATGAACCTCCCCCATTCCGCCAATAAGAGAGAAAATTACCTGAGCGCCAGAAGTATATGCCTGATTCATTTCATCAACTCTTCGTTGAGCACTCCCTGCATAACACAAAAAACGACCAAGAATATCCTGACGATAGGAACAAACAAAGTTAAGCTTTTTTAATCGTTTCTTTGCAAGAATTAAGTTCTTTCTTTCGCAAAATCCTGAAGGAGAAATCAAAAAAGCCTCTCGAAAAATCATCATATCACCGCAGGCTGGACTAAGTCGCTATCAACGACTACTCCGAGAAGTCGTTCAACTGCTTGCACAACTATCCCTGATAAATTATAAGGATCATTCTGACCTTGGACGCTTGGAGGAATAACTCCCGCCCCCGATCCATTGATTTCAAGCAAGTATTGTTCTCTAAAATCAACCGTTCCATAAAACATACCAACCTCATTAATAGCTCTTCGGGCAATTTCAATTTCATGAGCAACTCCCTCCATTAAATCAACACTTGAAGCATATTCTTTTCCCGGTTTTCCTTGTTTACCAGTCCTTCTTCTGATTATTAACTGATTATCAAGAAATATATATCGTCGCTCTTCTTGCGATGGAACAAACTTTTCATACACATAAGAAGAAATTTCTCTTTCTGGAATTTTTCCTAGATCTGCTAAAGACTCTAAATACAGTACTCCCCTCCCCGCATAACCAATTGAAGGTTTTGCGATAATTTTTTCTCCAGTAAAAAGGAGATCAGATAAATCAGACGTGCTATTGATTGCAAAAGTAGGTATCCAGGGCAAATCTAATTTTTTTTGTTTTGGCTTAAATTCATAAGAAGAACTTTCAGCACTATTAAGCATATAAGTGAATTGATCCTCTAAAGGATAAAGAAGATCCAAAAAACTTTTTGAGACAACGGGATTATTTTTATCTTCTCCTAAACCATACACAAAAAATACATCTCCTGATAATCGAGCATTTGTATCTTTTCGAGTAAATCCGCGAGAAGGATGAAAACTAAAAACGTTGCGAGCATACACGTCATTACCACTAGTATAGATATGATCTGGATGTACAATGCTCAGATTATGCCCTCTTCCAACAAATGCGCGAGAAAGTGCCAACGATCCAAAATATCCAGGTTTCAAACGATCTTCTTCATAAAAAGTTCTTGCTTCTTCATTAAGACTTAAAGTCACATCCATTATGAAGATACCTCTAATGCAACAACGTCTGACTGACTGGGAGATTCTTCAACTGTCCCAACTAATTTGTTAACAATCATTTCCATTCTTTGCAAGTCCTCTACGCTATCAAGAAAATATCCGGGACTAAGATTTACTTCAATAATAACCGGACCATTCTTAGTCATCATCACATCAGATTCGCTAAAAGAAGCGCCAAGCGCAATATTTGCTTTAAGTGCAACTTCTTTTTCAGCTTTTGACGGCTCATACGCAAATTCGTACGATCCTCCCGAAGTTGAAGCCATCCATTTATCGTCGGAATTTCTTGAAATAAGACTGCGTGCATATGCAAATGAATATTCTTTTTCAATAACTCCCACTCTACAATCATGCTCTCGAGTAGAAACCATAAACTCTTGGAGTAAAAATCCTGCTTCATATCCTTGTTTTTCTGCAAGAGTAAACATCGCCTGGAGTGTATCTATAATTTCTTGGACAGAATAAACACGAGTAACTTCATAGCTTTTGCCTCCACAATTTCTCTTAACAACAATAGGAAACTGAAATTTCTCTACAGCTTTTAGAGCCACGCAAACTATTTCTTCATACGAACCGACAAACAACGTCGCAGGAGTAGGAACCCCTTGTGAAGAAAGCGCAAGATACAAATCGAACTTACTGTAATCTGAACGTGAAGCGTAAGAATTATTAACGCACTTCACCCCTCAAGCTTCAAGCAGTTCAAGTATATGCAGCGTTTTATTAAGAACTGCAAAGTCTCTTGACGCAACACTACTATAGACTCTATTAAAAACTAAATCATAATCAAAAAGTTCCTCCTCATGTACCTCCCGTATATCAAAAAAATCTGCTTTCACACCTTTGTTCTCAAAAAACTCTCTAAACCTAAACTCAACCGGTTCAATATCATGATGTAAAATAGCTACCTTCATCTTATTTCTCCTAACGATCTATTTGACCCCTTATTAGACCTATTTAAAAATATTTGTGAAACAACTCTTATAATTGAACAATTGTCTATAACCATCTCGAAAAACCCCCTCTCTCCTTACTCTCATCTTCATCGCCGTCACCTCCGCCGTTATAACGCATTTATGCTCCTACACCTACTCCATACACTTTTTTACTATGACCTTCTTGAGAATCACCGTAATCACTTTTCACAAGAGCTCCTATATCTGATAAAGAAGTAAGACGGACTGAACTATAAGAGCTTAAACCTGAAGTAAGTTCAGCATTAGATATTGCGTTATACACCATGTGTGCATGAGCAGCATACCGAGGATTAGGAGCAGTCGTTGCAAAAACACGATTACGCGGGTCTTGCGCAAGTGCAGATAAAAGCCGATAATCTGCATCCTCACTTTCTAAAGGACTTTCCGCTAGATAAGCAAGAACTACTCGTGCACCACTCGGTTGTCTTTCTAATTCAAAAGAGTCTACTCCCCGCACGGTAACTTCACTTCTTCCCTGATAAACACCAGTAGGATAAAATCCGTACAAGCGACCACCAACAGTCGGCTCATCACGGTTTGCCTGACTTTTGCGAGAATCTTTTATTTTCTTAGCTTGACAAATCATCTTTAAGCAATCCTCCTTGCATCATCAATAATAGTATATTTCAAATTGTTGACAGACCCAAAATTACTTGGATCTACCACGCTACCAAAATAACTAGTTTTCAATTCTCGATTAAAATTCCTATTAGATGAGCCGTTAAGAATAAAATCCGCGTAAGAGGCCTTACCTAAATCTTCGTCACCTGAAATGACAACTCTATTCCGAGGATCAGTAGCAAAATGCATTGCAATTCGTTCTATTAAATTATCTCCAGGATAAACTAAAAATTTGCTTGTTTCATCATCACATCCCGCAAATAATTGTTCATTAGGAACATCATGTAAGAGTATGTATAATCCCTCTCTTCCTTGCTCAACCATAAAGTTAATACCATATTCTTTTGGCTGCGCAAGTCTAAGGCTTTGTGTTCTAGTTGCGTATCCGTTTTTCATACTATATAGAGCACAAACAACTACTTAAAAAAATTGGTCAATTTTTTTGTACAAATGGAAAAATTTATAAACAATAAGGAATTTTTTACAAAAGATGAAGAATAATATTAAGAAGCTCTTATTTGAATACACAAAAAACGGGCGAATAACTACTAAGGAATTGGGGAGAAAAATAAACGCCAGTCAGCAGTCTGCTTCCTACCTTCTTAACAGCCTAAAAAAGAAAAAATACATAGAAAAAACCGCAACAATAGTGGACGCAGTAAAGTTTGGTTTTGTGAGTGTTATCGTCGGATTTAACCTTGTTGACACTGAGTATGCAACCAAAAAAGAAGTGATAGATGAACTAAATGAAGTAAGCTCGATTATTTCAATTGAAGAGTGTAAAGAAGGGGTCGATTTTTTAGTAGAATACATCACTCAAAACCTCTCTTCTTTCAACAAAACACACACAGAAATAGTGTACAAATTCTACAAAAAATTACGAACAAAGTTTATTTACCCCTTAATTGTTACTCACGAGTATCACAAAAACTATCTGATAAGAACTACCGACGACGCTGACAACATTTTGTTCGGAGATAGAATTCTTCGAGAGGTAACCGAAAAAGAAGGAAAGGTACTCCAGGAGCTAGTCCGCCAATCAGACAAAAAAATTATTGATATTGCTGAAACAGTTAAAATCCCCGTAAAGTCGGTAGTAAACATCAAACGATCACTTGAGAAAAGAAATATAATTAAAGGATACACTGCAGCAATTAACAATCAAAAATTTGGGATAGAAAGACAGATTATATTCTTAAGTTTCTCAAGCGAGGGGGTCAAAAAAGTTGACAGCTTTGCAGAATACACTCGCCACAACAAGAACATCATCAAATTTTCAAAAATAATCGGAGAATATCAACTAGTCATTGTAGTAGAAAGCCTCAAAGATACCGAGATAATGAAGGAAATCAGAGCAAACTTTCCCGTCGAGAAATATCTTATCATGAAAAGCGAAAAAATCCACAAGAAAACTTATTTTCCAATAGCCGAATAAATCACAAAACCTTCAAGGGGTTTTTATATTCCACACTAAAGTGTGAAGTTTGTTTTGGGTTTTGAGATTCCAAAAAAATCTACGCTAAACTATCCACCATCTAAAGGTAGTGGATTTTTTTAGGATTAACAGCTCAAAATCACCAAATCCTTCTGATTTGTATCACACCCTAAAGGGTGTGGTTTATTGTGATCAGAAGAGTCAGAGAGAAAACTATTTTTCTCGCTAAAGATTAACTGCACACGTTAGTGTGCAGTTTTTTGATCGCAATAAAAATATCTTAAGAATTGTGAAAAAAACTCCAAGAAATATCTTATAAAACAAATGTATTTAAACAATTAAAGATTTATACTCTAAAGAGATTGTATCATGACCATAAAAATAATACCTATCGGTGGATTTAATGAAGTAGGAAAAAATATGGTTGCAGTTGATCTAGGAGAGGACGCGATCATTTTTGATGGAGGATTTTATCTACCGGCTATTGTAGGACTTCAAGAAACAGAAAGAGTCTATTCAGAAAAAAAATTTAGAGCGATCGGAGCAATTCCCGACGATCTCATTTTAGATCAACTAGGACTCCGAGAAAAAGTACGCGCTATTATTCCTAGTCACGCACATCTTGACCACATCGGCGCCCTGCCCTTTATTGCCAATAGATATAATGCAGATATCATCGCAACACCATTTACTATTGAAGTGCTCCGTTCATTACTCACCGACGAGAAAATAACACTAAAAAGGAAACTTATTGCTGTTCAACCAAATACTTCTTATGAAGTTAAAGGAAAAAATAGAACCTACAAGGTAGATTTCATAAACATAACACACTCAACTCCGCAAAGTGCGCTCATAGCCCTACACACTCCTGAGGGAATCGTAGTCTATTCAAACGATTTCAAACTCGACAATAACCCCATTCTCGGACAAAAACCTAATTATCAAAAAATGGAAGAAATTGCAAAAGAAGGAGTAAAAGTACTCATTTGTGATTCACTTTATGCAGGAGATAATAGAAAAACAGCAAGTGAAAAAGTCGCGCGAACAATGCTTGAAGACGTACTGCTAAACACTGAAAATCAAGGGAAAGGACTTATAGTAACTACTTTTTCTTCACATATAGCTCGACTAAAGTCAATTGTTGACTTTGGTAAGAAACTAGATAGAAAAATGATATTCATGGGAAGAAGTCTTGCAAAATATGTCAATGCAGCATCAAAAGTGAATATCTGCCCTTTTAGAAACGAGATTGAAATAGCAACATATAGAAAACAACTAGAAAAAAAATTAAAAAAAGTAGAAAAAAGTAAAGGAGAATATATGATAATCTGCACGGGACATCAAGGCGAACCGGGAAGCATCCTTGACCGAATAGCAAAAGATAAACTCAACTATCGATTCAATAATCAAGATCACGTCGTCTTTTCATCATCAGTAATCCCTACCCCCATAACCATAAAAAACAGAGAAGAACTTGATGCAAGACTTAAAAAAAGAAAAGTGAGATTATTCACCAATGTCCACGTAAGTGGTCATGCCGGAAGAGAAGACATTAGGGACTTCATAAATATTCTTAATCCAGAACATATAATTCCTGCACACGGTCCGCCAGAAAAAACAAGACCACTTATAGAACTTGGAAAAGAACTGGGATATAAACCCAAGTTTCTGCATATGGTAAGCAATGGCCAAAGGTTGACCTTGTGAAAATCTATTTAAAGTGGAAGATTATTTTATTAAAAGAAGATGGTGAATGAAACAATCATAACTGCGCTGCAAAATTCTATAGCAAGAGGAGAATCACTCACCAACGCCAAACAAATAATGATTAATTCAGGGTACGACTCTAGCGAAGTTGAAGAAGCCTCTCATTACATGGGAGGAAATATTACTCAAAACTTTCAGCCAAGAGAAAGTGAGCAGTTTATCACCCCGGGGCAAAAAGGAGTTTTGCAAAAACCATATATGCAAAATCAAAATGCATTTCAAAATAGACAACTTCCCTCACAAAACCCAACATTTCTGCAACAAAATCAATACCTATCTAACAATCAATTGCTCCCACAAACGCAACCACTACAAAACTCCACTAAAGAACAATCACTTGCCCAAAAAGAGCGACAAATGCAAAAGCCAAGAAAATCTTATACCACCGAAATCATACTAACCATCATCTTGCTATTTTTAATAGGCATTTTAATAACCACCTTTGTGTTTAAAGACCAGATTCTTGCTTTCTTATCGTAATATGGCAGTATACCCTCCGTCAGATGACTCGTATCTCTTGCAAAAATCACTCATAAAGTTCTTAAAAAATAAAGATCACTCTCTTAAAATCCTTGATATGTGTTCAGGATCAGGAATTCAGGCAAAAACATGCAAAGATCAAGGATTTAATAAAATAACTACAGTCGATAAAGATCAAACGTCAGTAGATTATCTGAAAAAACAGAATCTTAATTCTATAAACTCTGATTTGTTTTCAAAAATAAAAGAAAAATTTGATTTGATTATCTGCAACCCTCCCTATCTTCCCAAAGATGAAAGAGAACCAAAAGACTCGCAATTACAAACAACAGGAGGAAAAAAAGGATATGAGTTTACACTGATTTTTTTGACCCAAGCAAAAAAACACTTAACAAAAAAAGGAACCATACTATTGCTCTTTTCATCACTAAGTAAACCAAAAATAATTCTAGAACATGCAAGAAAATTAAAACTAACCAGCAAATGCATAGCAAAAATTAAAATTCCATTTGAAGAACTCTTCGTCTATAAACTTAAAAAAAATTCTAATCATCCGAAACCCTTTTAAACAGTTCCCTGTAGAATTGCTATTTAAACCTTTAGTAATGCTTTAAAAATAGAACTTGTTTACCATGGCATGCACCTAACTGATGAAGATCAGACTGAAGAAGACGAAAGCGTTGAGTAATTTCTAAAGCCTAAACATATCTATGAGTGCCACTATTTTTATAAGAACTACTTACCAACAAGTAAAAAAGAACATGGTAAAATTTGCACATATTACTGATTGTCATCTGGGAGGATGGAGGCAACAAGAATTACAAGAACTAAACTTCTTGCATTTCAAAAAAGTAATTGAGTTATCTATACAAGAGCGGGTAGAGTTCATTCTTTTCACGGGAGACTTGTTTGATTCTGCCTTTCCTCCAATAGAAACCTTAAAAGAAACATTCTCTGAATTCAAAAAGATAAAAGAAGCAGGTATAAAATCATTTGTAATAGCGGGAAGCCATGATTACTCGGTATCGGGGAAAACTTTTCTTGATGTATTAGAAAAAGCAGGTTTTTGTGAAATTGCAAAATATGAAGAAACTGATAAAGAAGTCACACTTTTCCCACTTTCCTACACAACAATTAAGATATATGGATATCCAGGGAAAAAATCAGGACTTGAAGTCCCATCACTAAGAAAAATAAAAATAAAAGAACCCTATGAAAACAACTTTAGAATACTTATGCTCCATACAACCCTCACCGAAGTAGTGGGAGATATACCTATTGATTCCATTGCTATCAACGAGCTACCTCAGGCTGATTATTATGCATTGGGACATGTTCACATGGATTATCAGTCTGAAAACAACGGAAAACCAGTAGTTTACGGCGGACCAACATTTCCTAATAACTTCAAAGAGCTAGAAGATTTACAAGGAGGCTGTTTTTATATCGTTGAGATAAATGGATTTACCAAGGTGACTAAAAAAGAAATCAAATTAAAAGAAATACAAAAAATTATCATCAAAGTGGTCAATGCACTTGAAGCAAATGAGCAAATAATAAGAGAATGTGATAAATACGAAATTGAAGACAAAATAGTCTTGCTCAGAGTTGAAGGAGTCATCACTAAGGGAAAAATAGTGGATATAAACTTTAACGAAATACAAGAGTACATGAAAAAAAGAAACGTTTTCTCATTCCTTAAAAACACTTCTAAACTTGAAACCACAAAAAAAGAAATAGAAATTGAATTTCAAGAAAAAGATGTTGAAAAAGTTGAGGAAATAATCGTAAAAAAATATGAAGCAAAAAATCCTTCAGAATTCAACAAAATAATCTTCCAACTTATGGAAGTATTAAGCAAAGAGAAAAAAGAAGACGAAAAATCCCAAGTCTTTGAAGAACGATTGTTTGATGAATTAGAAAAAGTTATCGGGATAGAATTGCATGAATAGAAAATCACCAAATCCTTCGGATTTGTACCACCCCCTAAAGGGTGTGGTTTGTGAGGATTTGGAGAGTCAGAGAAAAAACTTTTTTCTCACGAGAGACTAACTACACACTTTAGTGTGTAGTTTTTTGTCTGAATAACAATAATCCTTATAACCGCTCTTATTCTTCCAAGAAAAAGATGCTATTAAAAAAATTGGTTATAGAAAATGTAAGAAGCTACCAAAAACAGGAAATAATTTTTCCAAAAGGAGCTACGCTTTTATCAGGCGATATTGGCTCAGGAAAAACGACTATACTTCTGGCAATAGAATTTGCTTTATTTGGTCTTCAACCAACACAAAAAGCAACCGCAATACTCAAGTCGGACAGCGATGAAGCAAACATCAGGCTAGAAGTAGAAATTGAAAACAAAGAAATTATAATTGAAAGAAAATTAAAAAGAGGAAAAAAATCAGTAAACCAAGAATATGTTGCAATAACTATTGATAATCAAAAATTTGAAGAATCGATAACTGAAGTAAAAACAAAGATACTAAAACTGCTTAACTATCCTCAAGAATTTGCAAAAAAAACAAACCTCCTCTACAAATTCACCGTTTATACCCCGCAAGAAGAAATGAAACAAATTATCTTAGAACCAGGAGAAGTAAGACTGAACACACTACGCCATGTATTTGGAATCGATAAATACAAAAGGATACAAGAAAATCTTTCATTACTCACCGCAAAACTTCGGGAGAAAACACGAATAAACCAGATCATCTATCAAGATATTGAAGAACTAAAAGAAAACATAGTTAACAAACAAAAAAGCCTCCAAGAAAACAAAGAAAAACTAATTGCATCCCAAATACAGCTGGACAAAGCAACAGAAAAAAGAGAAGAGATAGAAAAAACAATAGAAACACTAAAAGAGAAAATACAAGAAAAACAAAGTTTAGAATTAGAAAAATCAAGAACAAATGTCCTCATTAATGAAAAAAATTCTCAGATAAATGGTATAAGAAATAACGCGCAAGAACTTGATAAACAAATAAATGAAGCAAAAAAAATTCAGTTTAGCCAAGAAGAATATGATTCACTAATACAAAGAATACTTTTTCAGGAAAACAAAGAAAGAGAACTGCAAAACGAGTATATTGAGACTATCAGTAAAATAAAATCATTCCAAGATAAAGAAGAAGAAAACGAAACGCTTATAAAAAAATTAACCAGACTTGAAAAGTGCCCTACCTGTCTTCAAGAAGTTTCAAAAGAATACAAAGATGGTATGTCTACCAATGCTATAGAAGAGATAAAAAACTTGCAAAAAACTTTAGAAGAATTGCAAAAAAGAAAAAAAGAACAAATACAAATAATAGAAAATACAAAAAAAATAAAACAAGAATTTGAAGCTAAGAAAAAGGAACTAGAACTGCTCAAGATGAAAGCAGCGTCAATTGAAGACAAAGAAATTAGACTACAAAAATTCGAAGAACAAAAAGAATCACTCAATAAAGAAATAGAGACCTTAAAAAATAAAGCAAATTCAATCGAACTATTACTCAAGACCTATGATATTTATAATCAAAAACACCAAAAAGAACAAGAAATATTAAAAGAGGCAAAAAAAGAGGAAAATATCCAAATAATAGGAAAGGTTGAAATAAAAAAAGAGATACAATTTGCTGAGTTGCAAATTAAAGAAATGCAAGAAAAAATAGAAAAGAAAAATACAACAAAAAAACAAACAGAGAAAATTAAAGAACTTGAGTTCTGGCTCTCAGAAAAGTTCTGGGAGATAATTAATTTTACCGAGAAACAAGTTATGATCGCATTAAAAGATGAATTTTCAAAACTGTTCTCAAAATGGTTTGCAACATTAGTGTCAGACAATTTATCTGCAGTTATCGACGATGATTTCTCACCAATAATACGACAACAAGACTATGAATTAGAATACTCGTTTTTAAGTGGTGGTGAAAGAACAGCAATTGCGCTCGCCTATCGGCTCGCGTTAAATCAGGTCATAAATTCATTACTGAGCAATATTAAAACAGCAAATCTAGTAATTCTTGATGAACCAACAGACGGATTTTCTGCACAGCAGCTCGAAAAGATGCGCGACGTACTCCAGCAATTAAAAACTGAGCAGCTCATTATTGTTAGCCACGAACAAAAAATGGAAGATCTTGTTGATAATATTATCAAAATAAAAAAAGAAAACGGAATAAGTTTTATCGAATAGAATAAAAACTACCTAGTGACAACATCATAAAAAGATTTATATACTTTTGATACCTAAAAATAAAACCATGAATCGATCGCTTGATACTTCTGTCACAGTAGAGATTGATGATTTGGCTTCTGATACCGCTACTTTTATTAACCAACACTTAAAAAGATCTTGTGCAGAATCACTGGGTGCACTAGATTTTTTTTATAATGACCAAAAACACATCCGCGACCTATGCACTATCAGAAATTTGCCTCCTCAACCCTATCTACGAGCATATGGCGATGCAATAATGCAGCAAGTAAAAAAGCGAAAATTAGCCTACGAAAATCAGAACTAAATTTCCACCGGCTTTGCGTCAAAAGTCAATCTTTAGCCTAGAATAATAACTTTGTTTTCTTAAATTGTGAATAATTATTCGTGCAGTTAACTGCACGAGTTTAGAGAAAGAATTGAATTTCATTAATGGCTTA
>Ga0209542_10005708_pt1 | contig 24667 bp, 32 predicted proteins | sample RifCSPhighO2_01_FD_184028 | JGI IMG/M metagenome (GOLD analysis project Ga0209542, IMG submission 184028) | Soil microbial communities from Rifle, Colorado - Rifle CSP2_plank highO2_0.1 (SPAdes) (version 2) | ecosystem: Environmental > Terrestrial > Deep subsurface > Rock core/Sediment ...
CTGCGCAGACCTGAGCATAAAGAAAAGTAGAGCGCCAATTATCAACACAGGCAGCAAGGAAATGCCAATGTTTGTCCAGGTGCTGCTGGCGTTTGACTCTGGTTTGACCTCTATCTCTACGTCTTTGTTGGTGAGGCCTTGTTCATAAATGCTAGAGCTGGGGTCTTTGCGTGATTTTATAGAAGCGGTATTTTCGCCCTTTTTGGTAATTTCCAGTTCGTCGCCCTTGACTGTAATTTTTTGGACCTCGCCGGCATTGGCGCTTTTGACTACTTCACTCAGTGGGACGCTCTTGAGGTTGCTGGGCTGGCCATAAGCTGCAAAAATTATTAGCCCAGTCAGAATAACTAGGGCAACAAAGCCTATATTTTTTAGTCCTTTGCGGCCTGGCCCGCCTTGTTTTGGGTTCAACTTAAAAGGTTTCTCATTCATAGACTTACCCATTATACAGAATCCATTTTATCATTGCTAGCACTCAACTCTAGCGAGTGCCAACGTGTCTTCATTTACCAGCATTATTACCTTACCGATAATATCTACCTGCTTGCCTGGCAGATACGTTTTGGCGGCCCGCACCAATCGTTCTAGTGTTTGCTTGTCATAGCTAGTTATGCCGTTTTGCCTTAGCCAGCCGGCCATGAGCTCTTTGGCAGTGTCATGCGAAAGCATAATGAAAAAGTGGCGATCTAGCTCATCTTTCTGCGCTTTGGCCTTTAACACATCGGCAATCACGGCGTCTGTGTCTTTGTTTGTAACTTTTAATTTGGCAATAATTCCCAGCATTTGCCTGCGCTCTTTTGGCCCAAACTTGGCCACAATTTTGTGCCTAACCCAGTTGCGCAGATAATCTGTCTCTATATTGGTCGGGTCTTCGCGCCACTTGAGTTTGCGCTGCTTGGCATAAGCTAAAATGTCTTTTTTGGGCACGCCCAAAAGCGGACGGATAATTTTGCCGGATTTTAGAGCCGTCAGGCCGCGCCTGCCCGTGCCCCGCAAGATGTTTATAATGGCAGTTTCTAGCACATCGTCCTCATGGTGTGCCGTCACAATTGCATCTGCACCAGCCGCTTTTTTTGTCTTTTCTAAAAATTCATAGCGGGCGGTTCTAGCGGTTTCTTCGCTGGCCTTGGCCCCCAGTTTGCCTTCGGCAAACACAAACGGCAGGCCATATTTTTTTGCCAAAGTTTGTACAAACAGCCTGTCTTTTTCAGAATCGCCCCTTATGCCATGGTCATAGTGGGCCACTACCAAATTTAGCCCTGGTTTTTGGGCAAGCAAATCAAGCAGCACCACCGAATCAACGCCGCCGCTCACCGCCACCACATACGCACCTGGTTTGATATCCACTTCCATCTGTATTATCTTATCAGTAATGACTATGGAGGCGCAGCAATCGGGTGGTGACGTACTTGGCACACCCGAGCGCCTGCAAGATAGTTCTATTGTGGCTGTTCTTGATGCAGGTGGGCAATATGTAGACCTGGTGCAGAAGGCAACTGAACGGCTTGGTTATCCGTCCGACGTTCTACCTCTTGGCACACCTGCAGAATACTTGCGCAACAACTACTCTGCGATCATTATTTCCGGAAGTCCAGCAAGTTCGCATAACGAAGATGCCCCCTTGCCTGATCCAAGGCTATGGGAAGAGAACATTCCTGTGCTTGGCATTTGCTATGGTATGCAAGCAATGGCCCAAGCATACGGCGGGCGTGTAGCAAAGAACGGTGTCCGTGAAGACGGCAGAGTCACAACCGAGATTTCTGTAGAACACGCTCTGTTCCGCGGCATCAGGAAGTCATTTACAGGCTTGTTCACACATGGGGATTTTGTTGTGGAGTCTCCACTCGGCTTTGAAGTTATTGGCAGCCATGAACTTACTGATGGCACTAAGGCATTTTCTGCCATAGCAAAAGGCAATAAAGTCGGCGTACAGTTCCACCCTGAAGTTTTTGACGATACACCACAAGGTTATGAATTATTTAAAAACTTCTTTGTTAATATTGCCGAACTTGAACCCGATGAAACATTCTTGCACGAAAGGCTAACCAGTCAGATTGAACAAAAACGAGCAGAAATAAGAAAGAAAGCAAATGGCAGGCAAATTGTTGCTTTCATGAGCGGCGGTGTTGATTCCAGCGTTGCTGGTACGTTGGCACAGCCTGACCATGCATTTTACATTGATAACGGATATATGCGTGATGAAGACGAGGGGATCATAGAATATCTAGCCACAATCGGACTGAACGTTGAAAAAATAGATGCAGCAGAAAAATTTGCTGAGGCTACAGTCACCATTGACGGTATTACCTATGGACCACTTAAAGACGTGTCAGATCCGCAAATAAAGCGCCGTCTTATTGGTAAAACCTTTGTTGACGTCCAGAACGATCTTGTTGCCCGGCTTGGCCTTCGAGCTGACGAAGCAGTACTTTTACAAGGCACAAACGCGGCAGATCGTATTGAAAGCGGCTACAGCAAGGGCGATTCCCATACCGCTGTTATAAAAACCCATCACAACCTCGTACCCGAGGCCAGGGACCTTGACCCAATTGAACCATTGGATGATCTATTTAAAGACGAGATCCGTGCTCTTGGCTACGCTTTGGGATTGCCCACTGATGTGCTTGAGCGCCAACCTTTTCCCGGCCCAGGTTTAGCAATCCGTATTCTCCACGCAAAGTCAGACGAATACGAAATTCCTGCAACAGAAAAAGGGACAGAGATTCAAGCACTTCTAAAAAACACACCTTTTGATGCGCGTTTATTACCAGTGCGTAGCGTTGGTGTTGGCGGTGATGAGCGCTCTCATCTTTCAGCAGTTGCACTTGCAGGTCCTGACGATTGGGACAACCTTGCCTGGCTAGCTACTGAACTCCCGGGCAGGTTCAAAGGATCCATCAATCGCGTGATCTATGCGCTAACTGACGAGTCGTTAGGTAATCTTTCTGTAACACCTACTGATGCAAGCCAGCAAGTTATTGATACTCTAAAACACGCTGACAGGATAGTGTTTGAAGAAATGCGCGCATTTGAACTTATCCAACATATTAAACAGTGTCCTGTGGTATTGTTGCCGCTTTCGTTCGGCAAACCTGGTGAGCGCTCAATTGTTTTGAGGCCAGTTACCACTAGTACTTTTATGACCGTTCAAGCTATGTTGCCCAAGCGTGACCTACCAGAAAGTTTTATATGGCAATCGGCCTCCCGCATTGCCAGAGAGGTTCCAGGCGTCAGCCAAGTATTCTTAGACCTTACCAATAAACCCCCCGCAACAACAGAGTGGGAGTAGAATAGTTACTTATGAAGAGACTGTATTTTATGCGCCATGGTGAAACAGAAATGAACGTGCAGAATATTTGGTCTGGTACAACCGAAACTCCACTAACCAGCAAGGGACGCGAACAAGCCAAAAAAGCAGGTAAAAAAGCAAAAACCTTTGGCATTGACTATATTGTCAGCTCGCCACTTTCCCGCGCCCACGAAACTGCCAAACTTATTGCCAAAGAGATTGGCTACCCAGCCGATAAAATTCACACCAATAGCTTGTTTATAGAGAGGCACTTTGGCGAAATAGAAGGAACGGTCTGGGATTTCGATACCGACCTAGATGGAATAATAGACATTGAGACATTCAACGAGACATTAGAGCGGTCCAGGTTGGCTCTTCAGTGGTTGCACGGTCTCGATGCGCAAAATATCTTGGTGGTAAGCCACGGGTCATTTGGTCGGGCCTTGCGCCACCATATTCTCGAAGATTATCCATACACCAACAGGCGCAGCGACCAAATAAATAGAATCCACAACGCCCAAATTGAACGTTGGTTATAATTAACCTATGGCAAAGCCGAGTTTTAGTGATATAGAAAAGCTGCTTCAAGGGTTAGTGTTGCCCTTTTACGAGATCATTAGAGACATCTCCGTACCCACCCACAGGAGACGCCACGAAAACGACGCCGAACACTCCTGGGCCCTGGCGTTTATGGCCAGTGCCTTAGCACCACAGATTGACCCTAAACTGGACGTTGGAAAAGTTTGTATGTTTGCAATTGTGCATGATGTGGTAGAGATCCATGCTGGCGATACGTCTGTTTGGTCACATCAAAAGCACCTAGATAGCAAACAAACTAGAGAGGTAAAAGCTATAGCAAAAATAGACAAAGAATATGCTGCTTTTCCCTGGATTGCTGAAACCATAAAATCCTACGAGCGAAAGGATTCAAATGAAGCCAAGTTTGTATATAGCTTAGACAAGTTTCTGAACTTGCTGTTAACCTACGTGGACAAAAACGTGCACAATATAGAAAATCACCAACTTACCAAACAAAGGTTTGACGAGTTCATAGTGTCTCACCGCTCAAAGGCACATAGCCATAAGGCCGTTGGGAAATATTACGATGATCTACTAGAAGCCTTTGACGCCCACCCAGAATATTTTTACCATAAGTAGTTAGCGGCCTTCGGCCTGGGCAGGAGCCAGATAAGTTCAAGAATTTTAACTGGCATACTCTAGATCTCTTACCATCTCCACTGTTTCAACCTTGTTGGGTAAATCTGCTAAAACAACCTATTGATCTTTCTATATAGACAAAAAGGCCTCTTGATTGTATAATACCATTCTATGTCTAGGCTTCTCTTTGCACTTGCAGGTGATCCAGGATCTGGAAAATCAGAGGGCGCACGCTATTTAACAAATGCGCATGGATTTTATGAATTTACCGGCAGCAAGTATTTAAAGTCAGAGGCAGCCCAACAAGGGTTGGTACTGCACGAAAGAGTAGATTATGGCAACTTCCAACGCAAGCTTCGTGTTTGCCGTAGTGTGTCTTTCATTACAGACGCGATAGTACAGATTGATTCAGACCGTGTGTGTAACGTTGGTATACGCAACCGACAGGATGTAAATGCACATATTAAAGCCGGTGGGATTATTGTTGCATTTTATTGTCCCGACTATGTCAGGTTTGCAAGGGTTGCCGGCACCGACCCCAAATACCCTACTGACTTTGAGGAGTTTAGACTTGCGGAAGCAGTGGAATACGACGATCCAGATCCTTTGGGCCAGCATACTCACTACGCAATGGCAAATGCCACGCATTGGATTGACACTAGAAAACCCCTAGAAGACACTCGCAGGGCACTCGACGAAATTGTGGCAATTCATTCCAGCTAGTTTTCCCGAATAACAGGGCACTGCTGATGAAATTAGAACCTTACCAATCTAATAGTGCTCTGGGTTTTCTAGCTGTAGCAACGCCATTGTGAACGCTAATTCATTTAGCTTAACACGATTGATTTTACCCTTTGTCAGCACGTAAATGCCGCCTTCTGCAACCCCAATTTTATCGTGGTTAGTAAGCCCCAATTTTTTAAAGGCTTGGCTACCGTCCAGACCCCCCAGTATCATCTTCACCATGCTGGTCGGCCATTCAAAAGAGGGACCTAATCCTATATGGTGGTTCTTGCCATCAAATATCGAACAGGCCGTAGTCTCAAAATAACCAGATTTCGTTCCTGCGGCAACAAATAGCCCACTCTCCAGACCTACGCTATAAGAGCAATTTACGAAAGCCTTTTCAGCTCTCTGTTGGGCGCCAACTATAGTTTCTTGGAGTGATTTGGGGTGCCCAAACTCCTCAACCTCAACTTCTACACCCACAACTTCTACATCTTTGAATAGTCCATGTTTGGCCGCTATATTGCGTACAGCGGATACCTTTGTGGGATTCGTTGAGCCAACGTTGATTTTCATAATGCTTATGGTACCGGGGGCGAGACTTGAACTCGCGACCTCAGGCTTATGAGTCCTGCGCTCTAACCAGCTGAGCTACCCCGGCTTAACAACAGGGGTAAATATAGCATGTTTGCGCTGTATTTTCTAGCACTAGGACCAGAATAGACGCAATTGTTGCACATATTGTGATTGCCGCGGCCTTTGCGCGGGCAAAAGCGCAGTAAACCCAATCGCATGTACCATCCTGTATCGTTCCTCTATTTGCTTTTTAAACTCTTTTGGACCTAATCTGACGCGGATAGTTAGCATCTCTGCATTTTTACGCTCGTCAAAATGTCGTGCAACAGCCTTTTCTTTCTTAGACGTGTGGTCGGCCTGCGTGCTGTACTCAATCTCCCCATCAAGCGCAAACTGCGCCAGGTTTTCTCTTTGCCTTTCCTTTGTTCCCCTCAGTGCATCTTTACTTTCCACTGCACCAGTAGAATTAATTACGGCTGTTATATCCTCCCAGGCACTCACACACCCATCTTCATCAAGTTCCAATACTGATACTAGAAGTCCATTGCTACGATATTGAGCTTCCCAGCCGCCCAAAGAACCATCCTTCTGCGGCGCTATCTGCCTGAGTACCGTTCCCCCGTGCTGCTGGGCAACAGTATGCTGCCAGGTATAGCCTCTCTGGCCATCACGAGCATCAAATATAACAGTATGTCCTGCACCCTGCTCGTCTTTTATATGTGCAACAACCCCAAATTTGTCGGGCAAAAGATCCGTGTTCTCAAGGTGAAAGATAAATGATTCTGTACCAATAGACCGGCCAGATGGCCGGTCTATTGGTAATTCTATAGCGTGCGGGTCTCTGTCAGTTTGGTGTTCTATCGTCGCAACCATACTGAGATTTAACTATAACATAATCGTTTACAGCTCTGCCAGTATTGCGTCTACCTTTGCAATTCGCTCATCACCGCTTGGGGATAGTTCAAATGCCATGGTTGTTTCGCTCATTTTGTTTTCCTTCTTTGTTTTTAGCTTTTTGTTTTAATTTATTGTACTTACCATTATACACATTTTTGCCATTTTGTCAACTTAATTGTTGTTTTTCCCTTGCGTTTGTGCTTTAATACGCCTTGCAGGTTCTTAACTGTTCTTAGCACGAGGTCAACGTAACGTTTCTTGATCGATTAAACACAAGCAACCGTTCGGGGGTAGTTCGGCAAGAAAGATTAAGTAAGAAGGTCGACTTGCGTTTAAAAATTAAGGAACAATTACATGTTTAAACTATTTGTAGGTGGCTTGCCTTTTAGCACCACCGATGAAGAGCTAGGGCAGCTGTTTGCTGCTCATGGCACTGTAGCTTCTGCCGTAGTCATAAAAGACCGCGACACTGGCCGCAGTAAAGGCTTTGGCTTTGTCGAATACGAAAACGACGAAGAAGGCAAAGCAGCCCAAAAAGCTCTAGATGGCAGCGATCTTGGTGGCCGTAGCATTACGGTCAACGAGGCTCGCCCCAAAGAAGACCGCCCACGTCGAGATTTCAACGGCGGCGGCAACCGCAGCTGGTAATTTACTAGCATGCAACTAAAAAGCTCCCCGAATGGGGAGCTTTTTTAATATTCACTTGGTAGCGTGCATAGTGCCGCAATGGAACTTGATCGGTAAAGAGACTGTCCGCTGGCAAGGGGTTATGAGGTTAGCCAAGGATATATCTTACTCTAAGGTATATCAGTGGAACCTTATTGGGCTACAGGAGTCAGTCTAAAGGTAAAGTAGCTGACCGCAATATCGTCCTTAGCCAAATCTCTTTGGGCTATTGTTTCTTTATGTAAGCCCGATTTACCAATAAGTTGGTCCAGATAACCTATATCACCGGACGACCCAAAGCATAGTAGTATCCGACCACCAGGTTTTAGGTATTCATGTACATTAGCAAAAAATCGTGTGAGTGCTTGATAGTTCTCATCAGTAGTACTGGACTCACTGACACTTCTAGGTTTAAACCACCTAAAAGGCGGGTCAAAGATTATTAAATCAAACTTGCCCTCAACACTTTCAAAAACGTCGCTTTCTGCAAAATCAATCCTGGAATCTACGTGATTAGTCCTCGCGTTCTTTTTGGCGGCCTCAATCGAATGTGGATTTATATCTACAGCTACGACATCCTTTGACTTTGATGCAGCAAGAATAGCGTTCACTCCGCACCCTGTACCCATATCAAGTACCTTATCGGCTTCCTTGACTTCGTTGAGCACTGAATTACCTAGCAAATCAGACATTGGGTTAATGGGATGAACTTCTGGCGGAACTACGAAAGTCTTTCTCAAGAATTCTATATTCTTTGTAGTCTTTGTTTTTGATTCTTCATAAATGTTATCTTGCCACTGTTTTAGTTTCCCAGCATATTCATCTGAGACTGTAGGTTTGTAGGGCCCATTGGTTCTACTGTCCGTCATCCTTTTATCATAACAAAAAGAGGCCATTTGACCTCTTTAAAATGCTTATGCTTGGTAGCGTGCGTACAATCGCAATGGAACCTAATCTGTGAGGAGATAGTACGCTGGAAGTCGCTAATCAGATCAGACAATCAGTTAGCTTCCTCTAGCAGCTAGGAGTGGAACTAAAGTGTTATCACAGTACGTATATCAATGTAGTGGCCGTCTTTACGACCATCGTCGTTCATCCAGGCTTTCTTAGGAATTGCTTTGTACAGTCTTATGGGGCCGTTTCCAGATAATGCCTCAATGTCCCAGAAGTGATTATCGTGTCTGGGCATGAGGATTTCGTGGTATAGGCGCTTAATCTCATCAAGGTCATTGATTTGCTCAACAGCAGCTTGTATGTAAACCCCCTCTCCAGTACCGGGTGGTACTGTTGAGTCATAGATAGCGATAAATACATTAGGGTTATTTTTGATGTTTTTAGCCTTTTGACTACCTGTATGAGTTCCAAAGTAGAAGTTGTAATCCTTATCATAGGCAGCAAAAACTGGAGAGTTCCAGGGCATACCATCTTCTGTCACACTAGCGATAGTTATATACCTAATTTGCTCAATGATTTCTTTGGCTCGTTTGTCTAGGTCTTTCATTTCTTAACAATTGCTATCACTTCAATTTCAACCTTTGCGCCCACCCTGGTCATTCCGTTGACTTCAACAAGTGTGCTGACTGGCATTGCATTTTTGAAGTACTCACCTCGTATGGCTGAGATTTTGTCAAAGTCATTCATATCAGTAATGTAAATTACGGCCTTTACGACATCATCTATAATGGCGTCTGCTTGTCCTAATATCTTGATAATATCCGCAAAAACTAACTTTGTTTGTTGCTCCACGTCATCAGTTACAACTCTGTGGTTATCGTCCTTTGGAGCTTGTACGCCAGACACAAAGATAAGGTAGTAACCACCCATATCTATTTTCTTCGCTGGACTGTAGCTACCTCTTGTTTTGTAGTCTCCGGGGACGATGTCCTTAATGAAATCTTTGCTCATGGCTTAAGTCTTTCGTACTGGGCTTTATCAAATTTTACTTTAGGATCGGTTCCGTGAGGCTCGACTATATTCGCAGCATTAAAACTAGGCGTATTGATAACTACCATCACCAAGTCTTCCTCTGGGATAGTAAAGTGAGTTGTGTCCGGCGGCGTAACTACTGTTGAACCCTTCTGGATAGGAATTTCTTCGCCACCTACGACAGTTAAGCCCGAGCCTTGAATTATGAAGTAAATTTCTGTCTCACCATTTTTGTGATAGTGAGGATATGCAACTTGGACATCGCGCATATCACTAACTGCAAAAGTTTCGGTTCGTTCAGGTAGCGGCGAAGGCGGCTCGTAAACCGGTCCACACTGCGTTTGTTTTGGGACTACTCCTTTGACGACTGCTTGCCAGTCATCTAGATTATCGACATAATTCTGCCACGCCTTAATCAACTCATCCATGGCTACATCATAGCAAAAAATAATAGAACCCTTTTGTTAAATCACCCATCGACGAGTAGAATGATTTCAGATAGAATGCAGTTATGCTTAAGTCAAACAAAAACATAAAAGTAATAGATTTATTTTCAGGAATTGGCGGCTTAACGTATGGGTTTAAATCTGCTGGCTTAAATGTAGTCGCCGGTATTGATAATGACTCCACCTGTAAATATGGCTATGAAACGAGTAATAAGACAAGGTTTATTCTTAAAGACATTAACGATGTATCATCTGAAGAACTTGAGGAATTGTATAAAGATAGCGATATAAAGGTTCTTGCTGGCTGTGCACCTTGTCAGCCCTACTCTAAACTTAATCAAAAGGGTGCCACTGACCAAAAAATGATGCCACTCAAGAAGTTTGCTCTGCTCATTCGTGAGATTAAACCTGACATTGTTTCAATGGAAAACGTGGGCGGTCTAGTGAATAAGGATAAGTATCCTGTATTTGCTGACTTTTTAGCGGTATTGGATGAATTGGGCTACTACTACGACTATAAGGTCATTAATACTGCTGACTATGGCGTACCGCAAAGTCGAAAAAGACTTGTGCTTTTAGCTTCTAGGCTAGGTCCAATCTCTGTTCCTAAACCCACTCATGAAAAGCACATTACACTCAGGGAAATAATCGGTGACCTACCAAAAATTGAGGATGGAATTATATATTCAGATCCGCTTCACTATGCACGCAAACTTAGTCCCTTAAATAAGAAAAGAATCGAAGCTACGCCAAAAGACGGTGGTACTCAAAAAAGTTGGCCTGATGAGCTCATACTTGATTGTCATAAAAAAGAGAGTGGCAAATCGTTTGGAAGTGTATACGGCAGAATGTGGTGGGATAAGCCTGCCTCAACTATGACAACTCAGTGCATCGGAATAGGTAATGGCAGGTTTGGTCATCCCGAGCAAGACAGGGCTATTTCCTTACGGGAAGCAGCAAGAATTCAAACTTTCCCTGATGACTACGTTTTCTTTGATGACAATGAAGAAATGACCATCGGTGCCATTGCAAAGTTTATAGGTAATGCCGTGCCGGTCCGCCTCGGTGAAGTACTTGGGACAACTATACAAGAACATGTAAACTGTAGGTTATGAACAATGAGGACAGGTTCTCGTTCGCTATATCTCTGAGCGTATTGAACCACTTAGGAAGAAACTTATATCGCAGCTTTGCTACTGTGCTCGGTGAAGCAATATCAAACGCCTGGGATGCTGATGCGAAAAATGTATGGATATACATTGATCGTGATAATTCGGCGATGATGGTAAAAGACGATGGGCTTGGGATGACGCGCGAAGATTTCCAAGATAAGTTTTTAAAGATTGGCTATTCCAAAAGACGCAATGGTAATAGTACCTCACCTGCTGGCAGACCTTACATAGGCAGAAAAGGTATTGGGAAGTTAGCCATGCTTTCTTGCGCTGATAAAGTGGCCGTAATTTCAAAAACAAGTGGCTCCGAATACGTGGGCGGTGTTATAGATAACTCCGGTCTTGATGAAGCAATTGACGATGATCTAGTTCCGAGTGATTATTCACTTGAAACTGTTGACCTCTCAAAGTTTTCAGATCACACACAGAATCACGAGCAAGGTACGATAATTTACTTTGACAATCTAAAAGACGGAATTAGGAATACAGTCGACCACTTAAAAAAGATCATTGCGCTATACTTCCGCTTTTCCCTAATTGATGACGACTTTAATATTTACGTTGATGACGAACTGGTAACGATTGATTGTCTTCAGGACCTCATAGGTAAGACACAATTTCTTTGGGAGCTCAATGCAATCGAAGACCCATTCATCACAAAAATAAAGGCTGCTTTCACTGACGAAAAAAATGAACAAAAGACGCTGGATATTGACAGTAGAGTAAAAGGCTTTATAGCTTCCACAGAGAAACCAAGCGACCTAAAGATTATGGGTACCGGTGAGAAAGTTACAGTCGACTTGTTCGTAAATGGCAGGTTACGCGAGAGGGATATTCTTAAACATATTCCGTCAGCAAGAGTTGTCGAAAGCTACGTATATGGGCAAATACACTTTGACACGCTTGATGACGGCACCGATAATGATAGATTTACCAGCAGTCGTGAGAGTGTAGTTGCGAACGATACTCTTTTTCAAGAACTATTAGACATTATTCAGTCCCCAGTTATGAGCACAATCATCAAGGACTGGGATGTATGGCGTAGGAAGCATAAAAAAGACGGGGACTCCGAAGATACAAGCATTACTCCAAAGGAAAGAAAATCTGGAGAATTGTACAATGCGGTTGCTGCACAATACGAAGCTGGGGCTGGCGCATCAGACCAGGCAAAAAAAGTTGATGGTTGGGTAAATGATTTAAGCGATGATGCAAGTTTTAGTTTTGGATCATTTGCCGAATGCTACATTGCTGAAAACCTGGTGAGAAAGTACATCACTGATAAAAGCATCACACTTACTCAACCAGCAAACGACGAAGTAACTAAATGGCGCACAACTGAAACAACTAGTAAAACCAGTGGAAATATCAACATTGATATCCGCAAAGATGATAATGATTTGAACTACCTAGACATGATGACTTTAGCAAAAGTTGTTGATAACAGTTCTGGCGTCAATAACATGCCGAATGACGCAAAACAGTACAAGCCAATGAGAGACGCATTAATGCACACTTCTTTACTTTCAAGCGAGGCCAAGACAAAGTTAACGTCAGTTTTTGATAACATAAAAGCTAGAGTAAAAAACTTGCTATCTAACCCCTAAATGGGGCAATAAAGTGGCCAATACGCCCGGGCGCGCCTAGGTCCGGTGGGAGTGGTTGTGCTAAATAAAAAAGCCCCTTATTCCAAGTTTTCGAGGCCATGCAGCAGCTTCTAAGCGACGAAGAAGCTCAAAAGGCTGATTTGGCAATCATGCGCTTTGTATACGCACAAGTTTTACAAAAAATAACCACTGAGCAAAAACCCAAATATAAAGACATCACGTCAGACATGCTGATCTACCTTAAGAACTGCTTCAGTACCTTTTCCATGACTGTTAATCGGCGACAGATTTCCTCGTTCAACTCAGCATAGTTATTTGAATTCTCAAAAGAGAAGCCACTGATATATGAGTTTATGCTCGCCGCTTTAATGTCATCTTTTCTTTCCCAGTCTAGTTTGAAATCAAGTAGTGAATCAATTTCATCTCTATGCTCGAAAAGCTTATCGTAAATATCCTTGTTATCTGGTATCCATAACAGCACACGTATTTGGCTAGTTCGATCAAGCAGATGAACGCTGAGGTGGTACTTTGAAGAACCCATCTTAAAGTCATACCAATGATCATAGCCTGGTTTGCGTACACGTAGTTTATAACTACTCGTCTGTATATAATCGTTTAGCTGCGACCAAAACTCGTACCGTCCAAGCTGGCTTCGAGTGAGTTCCTTATCTGCATTGGCCTTCGTGGCTTTCATGTAATCATTTGGTTGCTGAATAATTTTAAACTGTGGAGCTGGTTTGCTGTCACCAATTTTGATGGCATGTATCTCTATAAGAAAGAACCCGATGTCACTGTCAGAATGCTCATTAAGCCACTCAATAGCACTCGCATGCTCTGGTCGAGCCTCCTTAACTATCCATATAATAATTGACGCATCTAAGCCGCTGGCATACACAATAGCCTTACCCAAATGGTCATGATTTGATCCTTCAATTTGATTCTCAATAACTACGATACGATTATCTGGGCTAGTCTTGCAGCGTATATCACTACTGTATGCACCTACGCCAACTTCCATATCCGGCTCTACAAGTGATAAACCAAGCATTTCACCAAGTAAGCTCAGGTTTTCTTCCTCTGCAAGCCACGGCGTGAAGTCGTATGCTTCATTTGGCCATATTTTACGAAGACCTACTTCTTCAATTCTTCCTAATGGAGGTATACTCATGAATTAATACTAGCAAAGTTCATAATAATTAGTTTGGTTATGGATTTTCGGGGTCGCACCTTTAACTGGAGCGTGAATTACGGATTATTTATTTATGGCGGGGCGAGGGCTGCCTTTGGCACATTTCCTCAAGTGCTCAAAACAAGTTTTTGCGCGCGTTCGTCATGAACGCACCTGCGACTACGATATCCGCCTATGGCGGATCTCTGTCGCAGAACCGAATCTTGCACCAAAACCAAAATAAAACCCCCACCTTTCGGTGAGGGCCTTGTTTTGGTAGCGGGGGCAGGACTCGAACCTGCGACCTTGTGGTTATGAGCCACACGAGCTGCCACTGCTCTACCCCGCATCGGAAGTAATGAGACAAACCATACGGTTTTTCTCACCAAAGCCGGGCAAAAAGTGTGATTTTTGCTCGGGCTGCTCTTTTCCCTTAGAAACTGGCTCGTGAAATAATACCAAACAGAGGTAGAAATGTCAATTGTGGCTTATTATTTAGCGTTTTATGTGCATTAGGCCTAGCAGTACCAGCAGCGTCATGACCGCTGCGCCGGTAAAGGCTGCAATGGCAGCGTATTGTGCCAGTTGGCCAAACGTCCAGTAAGCGTAGCCGTCACCCAGCAGCAACCCGCGCAATGTTTCGCCCTGAAACAGCGATGCTTTTTGGGCTTGAAGCTTGGTGTTGGTAGGATCTTTTAGAGCCTCGGTGCTAACCTCTGCATAGGTTTTGCCGCCAGCAATCCCTTCTAGGTGTTTGCCAATGTATTCGTTTGCATAAGCCTTGGCCTTGGGACCGTTGTCTACCAGCTGGCCAGCGTACTGCTGAAGTCCGGGGTATTTGGCCGGGTCAAGTGCCGGGCTGCCTTTTTCCGGAAAGTAGATTTTCTGAGCCGAAAGTTCGCTTTTAACTGTTGTGGTGGCAAAGTCGTACCCCCACCAAGCCAAGCCGCCAATTACCAAAAGCACAGCAATCGCCACTACTCCCAGAAGCACAAACACTTTATCTATTATTTTTCTGTCTGATTTAGCCATTTTATTCCTTAAATTAATTGTTCTTATGCTTATTTTAGCACCTGCCTACTTGTTTAAGAAAAAGCCTAGCCAAGATTCTAGGTTTTTTTGGTAGGCGGGTTTTGGAGTTTGCGCCTGGGTTTCAGCCTTTGCTGCCGGGCTAAACTCTACGGTATGAGCCAGTGCCACGCTTTTGGGCACAACCAGCACCTTTTCTCCTGGGGCGGCCAAACCAAACTGCCGCCTAGCTGCCAGACCCAGGAACTCGTCTGTCTTGTAATATTCGTTTTTTAGCTTTAGGTTTTCGTTTTCTAAACGCTCTACTTCGTTTTGCTGCTCTAGTTTGGCAATTTGTTTTTGCAGCTCGTAGTTGGCCTGCACAGCCCCTATGCCGCTCCAGGTCACCATGATTGCCACTGCGCCAAAGGCAAGCAAGCCCAGCGCACGCGGATTGCTGAGAATCTTTATGTATTTGCTAATTTTAGGGTTTTTGATTTTTGCTAGCATTAGCCCGTATATTATATAACTTTCGGTATAATCTGCTATACTCTCATCTGTTCCGGCTTGTAAAAGCTAGGGAATGTTAGGGGGCGGTAGCTCAGTGGTTAGAGCAGTCGGCTCAATTGACAATTTGGCTAAGTCTAGGTTAGGGTTGTGCACTTCAGCATGGCAGTTATGGCATAGGAGTTTGCACTTTGCAACTTCATCAATAATTGGGTCAATTTTGCGGTTTGATAGCGAGCGAGCGTCTAGCTGGAACTCTTTGCCACCAAGGTGGTGAAAAGCCAGCGCTGCAAGGTTGGCAGCATATCCGCACCTAGAACACTTCCCGCCAAGCTTCTCAACAAAATAAAGCTTGCGAGCTAAACCTCGCTTTTTCTGAGTTGGGTACGACTGGTGCGTTGTGTTCTTGCACCTTACCGAACAAAACAGCGTTTGTTTCCCGCTAAGGGATTTACCACAAACGCTGCAGTTAGACCCTTTATTCATAACTGCAATTTTATCCTAGATATGCCAAAAAGTTAAGGGCTGCTTACCAGGGTAACCGGTAAGTATATCCTGTCAAATTCGGGGAAACCTTTTATATGGCAATCCCGAGCCAAGGTCGCTGTGGCGACAAGGTGTAGAGACTGTATGGCAGGTATCCGCGTAAGTGGATAAAGAGACAGTCCAGACCACAAACCCGAAAGAGGCAACGAAAGTTGTAGTGGTACGCATAACCGATTGGTCGCAGGTTCAAATCCTGCCCGCCCCACCAAAATTGTTATAATGGTTTTGCTAACTAGGAGGGTTTATGAAATACAACATTGCTACGGGAATTCAGAAGAAAAAGAATCAATTTAAGAAAATGGTTGCTGGCTCTGTTGCCAGCCTGATTGTGGTTGGTGCAGCTGCCGTGCCGGTTCTGGCAGCTGGCAACTCAACCCCTGGCGGCAATCGTTACGACGCCAATCCTGGGCGCCGGCAAGCCACCGAAGTAGGTGCTCAATGCGGAAGTGGCGCTGGTTCGGGAGCCTTCGGCTATCTCGGGAAAGATCTTAACCCTGGCCAGCCAACGTGGGATGGTGGCAACGGAGACAAACCCGGTACAACCGCACAAACAGGTGTAAATAACTCTGCTGTCTGTGGCAACCGCCAGGGCAATCTCTAGTCTAAAGTTTCGGTAAAGCTGTAGCTATTGTGTAGATGGCAGGGCAGTGAAGTTTACGTCTGTGGGCACCGCTAGCATAGCCTCGTCAACATTCCACGATTTGCAGTTTAGGCTGAAGTTCTTGCCCGCTGTCTGGCTGCTACTGTCGGTGGGCGAACCAGCTGCATTGGGCTGTATGGTGCTAGCGTCTGCCACAAAGCCTATGGCTGCGCCTTCAGTGACGGTCCAGCTATAGACTTTGCCGCCAGAAACAAGTGTGTTGGACTGGCCTGTGTTGCCTCTTTCGGTCTTAAGCTCTAGCTGCATGCGGCCGCGGCCTTTGCCATCGGTATACATTTTGCCTGTGCCTTGGCCGTTGCTGTCAGAATAACTCATGCTGCATTCTTGGGCTTTGCCCCCGCCAGATAGTGTCAAAAGGTTACCATCGCTGGTAGTTTCTGACTGCGTGTCTGCTGAGTCATTGTTTGCCTGCGTGCTAGATTGGTCAGACGTGGCTGGCGAATCGTCCTTGCCCATGACTAAAAAGGCCGCTGCCGCACCAATGACCACCAAGGCTGCACCTACTGCTAGCAAAATTTTCTTATTCATAACTCTCCCCTCTCTTTATAAGCAAAACTATACCACCATTTTATAAATTGTAAAGTTGTGGCGCCTGCGCCAATATCAGTTCAAACGACTATCTGTGGAGTTTTTGGGCGGACGCCCGCGCGGGCGTCTGTTTTTTATAATTTTACCTCTTTCTAGCTCTTCTCCGCCCCAGACTCCCCAGGGTTCCCGGCGTGCAATTGCCTTTTCTAAACACCGCTCCCGCACATCACACAGTGCGCATATAGCCGCTGCCCTAGAGACGCGCTGTGCTCTAGCCTCGTCAGTTTCTCCTACCCGGCCAAAAAACAGCTCACTCATCCCATAGCAAGGTGTTGCTCTATCTGGAAGACTTCTGTTTAGAATAGAATCCTTATCAAATTTCGTGAGCTTTGGGACAACAAGCGGCTCTAGCTCTGCAACAAGAGCAGGTCCTGATTCTAGGACAAGGTGCGGAACAGCTCCATCTGCAGAAGATTGGTGTGCGCCTGCTTCGGGACCGGGCAGTGAAGGCAAAAATACACCATCTTCACCACAAAAGTCTGCGTGAAGTTGAACAACCTTTGCCTCTCTGCCACTATTCATTACCTAATTAATGACATATCTATGCGTGTGGTGCAATGGCTATTATTGCCCTTGATCAAGCAGGCTCAGCAGTTCGTCTGTGCTCCTCGCCGCCATGAGTTTTTCGCGCAGCTCTTTGGCGCCGTTGAAGCCATTTATGTAGACTTTGCAGAATTTATTCAAAGTGTGGACTTTGCGTTCATTGTTTTGCCAAGTTTCTGCAAATAGTTCTACGTGCCGGCGGTAAAGGGCAATTTTTTGGTCTTTGGTGTGGCCAGCCCACGGGCTGGTCTGTCCGCCAGCTGGCGGAGCAAACACAAACGGATCGTCAAATATGCCGCGGCCAATCATAATGCCGTCTAGCTGGTACTTTTTGGCAAGCTCCAACCCTGATATTTTGTCCTTTACGTCGCCATTGCCAACTATAAGTGTAGTGGGGGATAGCTTGTCGCGCAGTTTCCGAACCTCGCCTATATGCTCCCAATTGGCAGGCACTTTTGACATTTGCTTGGCTGTGCGCCCATGAACAGTTAACATGTTAAGTTTCTGCCCCAGCAAAAATTCGTGCCAGGTAAAGTCAACTTGTTGTAATCCTAACCTCGTTTTTACAGAGACGGGCAGGGGACCTGCCTGTCCGGCAGGCAGGCCCGCCCCTTCTTTGACTGCTTGTATAATCTCCCCTGCCAGCGGGCGGTTGTTTACCATGGCTATGCAGAGGCCGTTTTTTACCACTGCCTTTTCGGGGCACCCAAAATTCAGATCCACCCCTGCGAAGCTAAGGCCCGCGCTGCCCTGCTGTCCGGCAAAGCCGGACATACCGGCGCGCTTGGGGCGCATTGCTGTGTCAGCTGGCGTCTGTCGCTCGTTCACCGTACCATTTGTACGACTCGCTCGCTCCTCCTTGCTTCCTTGCACTGCATTCCCAGCCTTAGCTCGCAACCAGTTTATTTCATCTATCAAACTACCATCGGCAATTTGCTGGGCGGCTTTATAAAAATTCTCTGGGTCCTTGCCCCATATTTGCGCTATTATGGGCCGTTCTTTATCTGTAAACCGCAGCCTGGGCAAAGTCTTTTCCCTGCCCTTGCTCTGCAGCGCCTCTACGTTTACAAATTCTGTGAAATATAGATCTGGCGGAGCGGTAGAGGCAACAACTTGGCGAAACACCGTGTCTGTCACGTCATCCATGGGCGCCAATACAAAGAACGGCTTGGGTAGTGAGTCAAATAAGTTCATGTTTACATAGCTTACACGAAAAGATTAAGCCACAAGGGAGGCTTCTACTATATCAAAGACGCTACGAAACAAGTGGTGGCCCGGCAAAGACCTTACGTCTTTGAGCCTAGCCGTCATAAAAGCGGACCTTTTCTCTTCATTGCTTAGGGCTTCTAGGATAATTTTTCTGGCCTGGCCAATGGTGACGTTCTTTGGCAAGTTTGCAATTCGTTCTGCGAATTCCGGCTTTGGTTCTTTGGCTGTGTATTGGTCTTCAACTGTTTTATGTTTGCCAGGTCCCTCACGCGTCTTACGGTCTTCACGCGTGCGCATAGCTTCTTTATTAAGCCCGTTTACCCTCCCAGTTTTAGCGTATTCGCTGATATCCATAAATCGAGCCAGTGCAGGATATGCAGGGTGGACTTCGCCAATCTCTTCAGCTAGAGCCACGTTTGGATTAGGACAGTCGTCTACAAGTTGCTGCAAGTCGGCAAGTGCCGAGTGAGAATTGATGGCATTTGTTAGGTAGTCGCCCATCTCATACACAATGCTTTCTATGGCTCGGTGCCCGTCGCGCCAGCTCATTCCCTTGCCCTTTTGCTGATGCGCAAAGACTTCTAGCAGCTGGTCGCTAATGCCCCGCGTATATGAGGGGTTGTTTATGTAATCAAGAAAGGTTAATGCTAGGCTTGTCTCACGAGCCGTGGCAGGCAAAAATCCAGCCCTAGAGTCTTCTAAAATAGCAGTAACCCGTTCAACTCTTTCAAGTTTAGGTGGTTCTGATGCCGTTTTTTGTTCCGTGGCTGGCACAGCAGTATCAACAATTCTCTCGCCAACAGCGGTTTTACCCTGTATATAGTCAACATTTTGGGCCAAATGGCGCCTAAATGCCTGCGCCCTAACATAGTTTCTTGGGCCACCATACAGCTTGAGAAAATCGGAGAACATTGAGCGCGTCATACTTTTAGTTTCTTGCTTGGCTTGCCCAGCATCGAGCATAGTGTAATGGCCCACAGCTTGCGCGAATTCAACTTTGGCAGTTCGGGTAAGCTCTGCCACTTTCTTTTCAACGTTGTCGCGCACAGTTTGCGCACGTTCACCATATGAGCGCACTGACGGCTCGTCAAAAGATAGAAACCCCCGGCGCATACTGATGCCAGCCAGGCACGTTATAACGTTTTGCAGGTGAAGATCCCGCTCTAGAATTGATACAGCAGGGTCTTGATCTGCCACTGATAAATCTCTAGGTACAAGCTGCCCAGTCTGCTCACTGACAACAATCAGTGGCTCCTGGCTAACAAACGGCTGATTTGGCATGGTTAGGGCCTGTCGTATATTTGCTTGACGGTTCTTTTGTAATGCTCGCGCTCGTAGCGACGCGCATTGGCACGTTGTTCAGCTGCAGTAGGAACGGGTGTAGTAGAAACCTCTGCCCCAGTTAGCCCCACAGGACCTACCATAGAAGGATGTCGCATTTTAGAACCTTCTACTGCCACTTGGCGGTTAGCTTCTTCTATAATCTGCCGCGTATCTTCGTGGGTAGAATAGCCAAGATCACTGGCCACTTCGGGAGAAATGCCATCAGTCTCGCCGCCAATCTGATTGGCTCGGACATTGTCATGATAAACGCGTTCTAGTTCGTGAACTATTCTATTCATGTAACGTACTATATCACACTTATGCTAATTTGGCAATGCTTGGACATAAAAACACCCAGGCGTAAACCTGGGTGTTTTTAAAATCTCTAAAGAGATTATTTGCGCTTTACGGTCAAAAAGCCGTTGCGTGGGTTTTCGTTTACTACGAAACCGTCTGGAAGCTCGGAGGCCTCTGGGCGCTCGTCCTTGCTAAAGTAATAGATTGTTTGTTGTTTGCCACCGCGAAGCGTAACATCCTTGCTATTTAGGTAGTATGTTACACCCTTAGAGTTAGTGTGCTTGTAAGCCATAGCTACAATGTCTCCCTCTCTTATGATTAGTAATGTACCCCTAAAATACTCCGTATTTAATACAGGGTCAACCCTGTAGCCAGTTTTTTACAGCGTTTGCCTCTGTTTCGTATCTGTTAAACCTTTGTTGCAAATACTATTTGCAACCCAAGCTGCTTATGTATTAAACTAGCCCCTAGACAATAAGAACTTAAAAGTGGAGAGACTTTATGGATTTTACACCCCAAAACAACCAAGCTGGCTCACCAGTACACCACGTTTCGCAGAGTAAAAAGAAGTTAAAAAAGCTGGGCGGCTTAAAGGTTATATCTGTTATTTTGCTTGGCGCGGCATCAATTTTGATCCTTGCGCTGGTAGCGCTTAGCGTATTTGGCGGACCAGTACACCAGTCTAAATACTTAGATAAGAGTAAGTTGCAGGCAGTGTTTCTAAATAACGGCCAAGTATACTTTGGCAACATTACTAACCTCAGCAAAGATTACATGCGCCTGGCAAACATCTATTACCTACGCCAGTCACAGTCACCCCAGCCAGCAGACAACAAACAGGAATCTTCAGACAACCTGGCTTTGGTCAAGCTAGGCTGTGAGGTACACGGACCTGTAGATGAGATGATAGTAAACAGAGACCAGGTTAACTTTTGGGAGAACCTAAAGTCTGACGGCCAGGTGGCAAAAGCTGTAGAGCAATTTGTCCAACAAAACCCAGAAGGCCAAAAGTGCCAGGCCAACACCTAGTTTCTTAGAAAATAGTGCGCAACAGAGTTGCGCTGCGCAGACCGCCCAACGGGCGGTTTGTTTCTAGTTTGGCAAGAGTCTGTGGTTTATTTAGGCACTGTGCCTGCGGCTGGCGCGCTTTAGGCTAAATCGGATTATAAAAAGTGACATAAATATGGCCGACGCCACCAGGCTCCAGCCGGCCAAATCTGGCGACCAGTGCGGGCTAACAAAGTCAAACTTGTACAGCGCGTCTGGTATAGGCTGTACCTCTACCCCGTGGTTAATAACGTAATCTTGTATGCAAGGCACGCGTGGGCCGCCTGAAAAGCTCTCTGGATAGAGCTTTTCGCAGTAAGCCTGGGCGTCGGTGTAGATTTTGGCATTTTGGACAGACAGTTGCTCTTGCTGGGCTTTTACCAGCCGCTCGTAACGGTATTTTAGCTGGATGGGTGGTCTCACTTGGTTGCCGGATGCTAGGTCGGTGTTCATGTGGCTGTAGACGAATCCGCGAAGGTCGCGAAGGGCTGCTTCTACATCGCCGTCTGCTTGGTCGGCCGCAGTCACCGCGTCGCGAAGCTTGATCATGGTCAGGTTATTTTGCCGCAGCGCGTAAATGCCTACAATGAGGCTTATAGCGAAAAGGGCTAAAAAATACCATGGGCTAATTGATTTAACTTTGTCCCACAAAGGACTAGGTTTTTTGCTAACCATCTTGGTAATGATTATACCCGCCCTTTAGACTTTTTACTTTTAACTTTATACTTAAGCACATGCATGTATTCTTTAGCGGGATTGGCGGTACAGCCATTGGCCCGCTGGCACAAATAGCTAAAGAAGCCGGTTACGAAGTGTCTGGTTCGGACAAGCAAGATTCGCAGTATATACAGTATCTTAAAAAACGCGGGGTCACCGACATTCATATTGGGCAAAGCTACGAGCAGATTGCCAAAGTTCACGATAAAAAGCCGATTGATTGGTTTGTGTACACGTCTGCGCTGCCGCTAGAAAACCCCGATGCAGATGAACTGCGGTTTTGCCGCGAGCAAAACATAAAGACCAGCAAACGCGACGAGCTGCTAAACCAGATTCTGAAAGACAAAAAACTGAAGCTCATAGCCGTAGCTGGCACCCATGGCAAAACCACCACCACGGCAATGATTGTGTGGCTGTTTGGGCAGCTGGGGGAACCAGTGAGCTACTCAGTTGGAGCCAAAATAAGTTTTGGCGATATGGGGATATTTGAGCCAAAAAGCGAATACTTTGTGTATGAGGCAGACGAGTTTGACCGCAACTTTTTAGCTTACGAGCCATTTATAAGCGTCATAACCGGCGTTAGCTGGGACCATCACGAGATCTTCCCCACCCGCGAAGATTACCAGCAGGCTTTTAAGGAGTTTATCTCTCAGAGCAAGTACACAGTAATCTGGCAAGAAGATGTTGATTATCTGAGCCTGGAGCGTTCGGTGGACGTGTCATTACAAGACTCTTCAGACCCACACATAGCCAAACTAACCCTGCCCGGCCAGTACAACCGCCTAGATGCCTGGCTGGCCGTCCAAGCCGTACAAGAAGCCTTGCATACTCCCACCGAAAAACTGATTGAGCTGATTAATAAGTTTCCAGGGCTATCGCGGCGCATGGAAGAGATTTCGCCAAACCTTTATAGCGACTACGCCCACACACCAGAAAAAATCCGCGGTGCCATGAGCGTGGCACTGGAGATGGCAGAAAAGAATAAACAAGGTGTGGTTGTGGTTTATGAACCACTGACTAACCGCCGGCAGCACTACATGCTGGACGATTACAAAGATTGCTTTGCTGGGGCAAAGAAGGTTTACTGGATACCCAGCTACCTGGCGCGCGAAGACCCTAAGCAACGTGTGATTCCACCTGAAGAGTTAATATCTCGCCTTGCCGACCCGAGCATTGCCGAACCAAAAGAACGAAATGATGAATTAAAGCAAATTATTGCAACCCATTTGCAAAAAGGCGACATGGTGGTCTGTATGGCCGGTGGTGGAGGCGATAGCCTAGACGACTGGATCCGAGAGGAATTTAAGCAGTGAAAAAGGTGTTCTTTTCCTGTTCTATTGCTGGCGGCAGAGACCACGCCCATATATACGAGGACATAGTGTCTTACATAAAGGAAGCTGGCATGCACGTATTGAGCGAAATATTTGCAGACAAAAGCCTAACTGTAGAGGATGGCACAAAACATAAGCTGGGTAAAAAACTGTCAGACGAAGAAATTAGAAAATGGGATTTAGATTGGCTAAATGAAGCTGACGCAGTGGTTGCAGAAGTAACACAACCAAGCTTGGGCGTGGGCTATGAGATTGCCATGGCAGAAATGCTTAAAAAACCTGTTTTAGCATTATTTTACAAAGATTCTGGCAGGCGCCTGTCACCCATGATTGCCGGTAACCCGCATGTGATCGTCTTTGAATACAGTGACGCAAAAGAAACCGAGAGTGCAATCGTAAACTTTATCAAGAACCTTTAACGGTTATCGCCTTTGCCGCCCAGCTTGCCGCGCTTCGCGCGGCTTCCTAGTTTGTCTAAATTTAGTTTAGCTAGTTCATCAAAAGACACATCTAAATATTGGGCTAGGACGGCAATGTACCAAAGTACGTCACCAAGCTCTTTCACCAGTTCGTTTTTGTCCTCCACGCTAATAACTCCATCTTTGTCGCGAATAATCTTTTTGTATTTTTCGGCAACTTCACCGGCCTCGCCAACCAGGCTCAAGATTTTGTCTACATAAGCAGGATCGTGCGCATATTTGTTTGGCTTGCCCGCACCCAAATCTGTACTGACTGCGCGCTTTTGATACTCGTCAAACGTCATGCAGCTATATTAGCACGCGATCTACAGGCCTAAGGCGCTGTCGGTGAGGTCGCTGGAGCTAATATCGCTAGCTTGGTCTGCCGATGTTAGAGCGCTGTCTATTTCTTCAGACGTTGTATCTACATCTGTAGTCTTTGCGGGCGTGGCTGCAGCTGTTTGTGTGGTGTTGTTATTTGAGCCAGACGGGTTAGAACTGTCTTTGTTTAAATACAGGTAGGCAGCAGCCGCAATTAGGACGGCAGATAAGATGATGGCTAAAACAATAGGCAGTGGTGACTTTTTGGCTTTGGCTGGTTTTGGTTCTGCAGGCATAACAGGTGGAGTTGGTGCCTCTGGTGCTGGCGGAGTGCCAGGCGCAGCTGGTGGTTCTGTGGTTGCGGTTGGGTTGGTGGTTGGTTGTTCTTCCATGTTGTCCTCCTATTGCTCGTCTGAGTCTTCTTGGGCTTTTAGTTGTTCACGAATTGTTTGAAGTGTAGGTTTGATGGTGTCTTTTACATAC
>Ga0209542_10005710_pt1 | contig 24660 bp, 20 predicted proteins | sample RifCSPhighO2_01_FD_184028 | JGI IMG/M metagenome (GOLD analysis project Ga0209542, IMG submission 184028) | Soil microbial communities from Rifle, Colorado - Rifle CSP2_plank highO2_0.1 (SPAdes) (version 2) | ecosystem: Environmental > Terrestrial > Deep subsurface > Rock core/Sediment ...
TCGAGATTAGCGGGAATCCTGGCGACACACTTAGGGGGGAAATCCTTCTCATTAATGAAACTGAGACCGCTGAAACTTTTTATTCCTCCTTTTCCAATTTTGAAGCCCAGGGCGAGTCGGGTAGTCCCGCCTTTGTCGAGCCGAAGGATGGCTTGGGCACTTGGATCGGAACCGAGCTCGACTCGGTTTTCCTCGCCCCGCGGCAGCAAAAAATTATTCCTTTCACCGTAACTGTTCCCAAAGACGCCGAGCCCGGCGGACACTTCGCGGTAATTTTCTGGGGAACTTCTCCCCAGGGAGGCGGGGGAGTGTCTGTTGGCGCCAAGACTGGTGTTCTGGTGCTCCTCTCTGTCAATGGCGAAGTCAGGCAAGACGCGGGACTCCTCGGCTTTGGGGTCAAAGATAAAAGATTCTGGCACAGCACCCTGCCGGTTTCTTTCGAGTACCGATTTAAAAACGACGGCGGCGACCGGGTAAAGCCGGAAGGAAAAATTGTCGTTCGCAACAGCATCTTCTGGCCGACGGAGAAGATTAACGCCAATCCCGTTGTCGGCAATGTCCTGCCCGGGAGCACCCGAAAGTTCAACGTTGATTGGGTAAAGTATTCACGGCCGGCGGATTATGTCGCGCCCACCGGAATATTCGGCAAATTCTGGGGTGATGTCGGCTATCAGTGGAAGAATTTTGCTGTCGGGCTTTATTCCGCGAATCTCAAGGTTGCCTACGGGATGAGTGGCGCCGAAGCGACGGACTCGGCGTTCTTTTTCGTCTTTCCGTGGCAGCTGGTCCTGGTAATGCTGGTTGTTCTTTTCCTCCTCTTCTGGGGCGGCAGCAAACTTATCCGGCGCTACAATCGATTCATTATTGAGAAGGCGAGAGCCGGCGTCCCTTCTCATGGCCAATGATTTTTTAAAAAAAATAGCGATTCTTGCAATTCTTTCTCTCTTTGCCGGTATCGGCGCGCCGATTGCCTTTGCTCAAGTAACAGAAACGGTGACGATCAGCGCGGAGGTATCGGGCACGACCCCGCCGCCCGCCGAAGGCGGCGGCGGGGGAGGCGTCAGCATTCCCAAAACGGCGGTTCGCTTTTCCGGCGAGGCGTATCCGGGGGCTACGGTTAGCATTTTGAAGTCTGGAAATCTGGCGACCACGGTGCTGGCGGATAGTCTGGGCAAATTCTCCGCAACTTTAGAGGAACAATATGACAACACCATTCTCTACACTCTTTTTGCCCACGATGTTGCCGGAGAGAAATCGGTGCTGATCAATTATCCGATCGCTGTTTACAGCGGCTACCTAACCCATCTTTCCGGTATCCGCTTTGCTCCGACAATTCTTAGCGACCTGGCCCAGGTGAAACAAGGGGAATACCTTACCTTGAGCGGCTACAGCTTGCCGAGCAGAAACCTGGAAACAGTCGTTTCCGGGGAAAGCGAAGCTCAAAAAAAGACCTACACCCTGTCGTCCGGCCAAGACGGCTCTTATAAAATTGTCCTCCCGCTTCTCGATTCTCCAAGAGGAGAGTACACGGCCTATGTGAATTACCTCGCCGACGCGCGGATCAGCAAGTTGGTAAAATTCACTATTGGGGGCGTAAATATCCCGAGCTCGGAGTTGGTGAAGAACATTCCCGGGGACTGCAATGCGGACAATGTCATCAGTCTTACTGATTTTTCAGTTCTGGCTTTCTGGTACGGGAAGGAGAATCCGCCGCGCTGTGTCGATACCAATAATGACGGTATAATTAACCTGGTCGACTTTTCAATCTTAGCGTTTTGGTGGACAGGGTAGTGAGCCTGTCGAACTATGAAAAATTTTCAATTTACAATTATCAATTTTCAATTCTGGTTTCTTCTCTTCTTATTATTACCAGTATCAGCTTTTGCCGCGAGCGTTTTTATCGAGGCGCCGGGAAGCGTGAATGCCGGAGAAACTTTCTCCGCTCTAATCCAGGCCGACACCGACGAGGTTTCCGTAAATTCGATTAACCTCGTTCTCTCTTTTGATAAAGATTTGCTCAACTTTTCCGGCTATAAGGAAGACGGCTTAGTAAAGCTCTGGGTGGATCCTCCACGGGAAGAGAACGGGAAGATATATTTGGGCGGAATTATTCCGGGCGGAGTCGCCGGAGTCTACGATCCGAGAAGGGCCGACCTTGGAGAAATTCCGGTGGTTAGCCTTCTTTTTACCGCAAGGGGTATGGGCAGAGCCAGCCTTTCCATCACCGAAAGTCTGCTTCTTAAAAACGATGGCCTGGGGAGCGAGCTGGCGCACACGCGAAAAGGCGCGAGCTTAACAATCAGAGAAAACCCCAATCCAGCAGAAGAAATTATTGCTGATCAAAACCCGCCGCTTCCCTTCGATATCGAGCTTGTCGAATCCTCCCTTTTTTCGCGAACGCCGACCCTCCTGGTCTTCGGCACGAGCGATCCGGATTCCGGTGTCAAATCTTACGAGATAAAAGTGGGCGGCCGAGATTGGCGAGAAGTCAAAAGCCCGGCTCCTGTTTCCAGGGGAATTTTTTCGCGCCAGATCACGGTCCGGGCCTATGATTTTAGCGGCAATTTTCAAGAGGCCAGTATTCTGGTTCCGGGGCTTTTGTCGAATAAACTTTTGTTGATAATCCTTATCCTGATCCTATCTGGAATTTTGGGGTATAAAGTGTTAAAATCTAAAACATGAAGCATTTTTTAGGAATGCTGGCGGCTTTTTTCTTCGCAGCCAACCTGGCCTTTGCCCAAAGTCTTTTTTTCAGCATCCCGGAGAAGCGGGTGACAGTCGGGGAGCGATTCACCGTTGACGTGGAAGTCGAATCCAGAATTGCGCCGATCAACGCGATTTCTGGTACGCTTTCATTTTCGGAAAGTTCGGTTCGAGTTGTCTCCATTTCCAAGGCCGGGAGCATTGTGAATCTTTGGACCCAGGATCCGACCATCGGCCGGGGCAGTGTTTTGTTCGAAGGAATAATTTTAAATCCGGGATTTCAGGGTTCAAGTGGCCTCATCTTCCGCGCGACCTTTGAAGCTAAAACTTCTGGAACGGCGGTTTTTAATTTCAGTAAAGGCGCAATTCTCGCCAACGACGGGCGGGGCACCAACATCTTGGCGGCGCTAGGCTCCGCCAATTTTAACATTTTAGCCGGTTCGCTCCCACCCGAGGAGGGCGTGGCGCGAATTCCATCATCGAGGCTGGCGGCTCTGCCGGTTATTACTGAGTATTCTGCCAGCATCCTTTCCAAAGAGTCGGCCTACCTGAAAGGGAAGGGCGAACCGAACGCGCTGACTAAAATCGTTTTCAAAGACGTTTCTTTCAAATCGATCGGAGAGCAGTTTATCGCCTTTTTGCAGACCAAGAGGAAAAAACTCGACGCGGTCTTAGTCAAGAACGATCCGGCCGGGCAATTCCAATACGAGAGCGGCGCCGGGCTGGTTGCCGGGGTTTACAACGCCACTCCCTTTTTGGTGGACAGCGATAGCAATACGGAAAAGCCGGGGCTCGGGGTCCAGCTTCTGGTCTCGGACAGCAAAATTGTCAAAGCGCTGGTTGTTCTCATAAATATTTTAGGGCTCTTGATCCCGATTGTCGGTCTGGGCGTTATCATATATTTCATTCCGTGGTATTCGTTCAAGCGGATGCGGGTCTTGGGGAAAAAGCTCGGCCTGGAAGAAGAGAAACTGGATATTTCCGGAAAGCAAATGGAGCGCCACTATAACATGAGCGACAAAATTGAAAAACTAATTCGCAAAGATGGACAGACGTAAAATAACCTTATTTTGCTTGCTTATTTTGGCTGTTTTTTCATTCGCGCTTCCGGTCTTTTTCTCTTCGGCGCAAAATCGGGACCTTTTGACCCCGGAAGAAAATCTCTGGCTCAAATCGAGGAACAATACGATTGTCGTTTATCCGGAACAAAATAATCCGCCCTACTCATACCAGAGCGCTTCAGGCAATATTCAAGGTCTCTCGATCGATTATTTGGAATTAGTAGCGGAGAAAATCGGCGCGAAGCTCCAGTATTTAACTTCGCGGTCCCGCAGCCAAGTTCTTGTCGACCTTCGGGCGGGCAAAGGGGACGTGGCCTATCTTTCGCCGGATAAAGAAAAAGAAGAATTTTTGATTTTTACTGAATCTTACATCACCGTCCCGGTGGTGATCGTTGTTCGCAAAGACGCGGAAAGGAAAAGCGGGCTTACCCTGAACGATTTTAACGGCAAGAAGGTGGCGATGGTGGATGATTCGGCGGCTGAAAATTACGTGCGGATAAATTATCCGCGAGTGGTCCGAGAAACGGTGACCGACGACGAGGTGGGCCTGCAGCAGGTCGTTTTGGGAGAAGTCGATGCGGTGGCGATGGACGTCGCCTCGCTCTCGTTTTACCTCTCGAAGCAAGTGCTCTCTAGCGTGACGATTGCCGGGAATACCGGACTTGATTACAAACCGGCCCTCGCTCTTCCAAAGGACCGAGCCATCCTCCAGTCGATTCTAGAGAAAGGGCTCTCGCAAATAAGCGCGAGCGACCGGGCGTTGCTCACCGATAAGTGGATATCGCTTCCCGGAGAAACGAAGGGGAATGATTCACTTCTGGCAGTTATTCAAAGCAATTTAAGTACTCTGACTCTTTACCTTTTAATTGCGGTGGGTCTTTTGGGCATTGTCGTCTTTCTGGTACGACGCAGGCATTTTGCCATGCCTTACTTCCGCAGAGCTCACAATATCAAGGAGATAAAAGAGGAGATCGGCGAGCTGGAAGGGGCGAGCGATATGCTGGCGGAAGAATTGAAAGAAGTGAAGGAAGAGGAAGGAAAGCTGAAAGATAAATTAGAATCCTTGAATAAATGAAAATCGGAATCGTTGGGTTGCCAAACGTTGGAAAAAGTACGCTCTTCAACGCGCTGACCAAGCAGTCGGTGCCGGCGGAAAATTATCCTTTTTGCACGATTGATCCGCATGTCGGTATCGTGCCGGTGCCGGATGAACGCCTGGAACGGCTCTCCGCGATGAGCCGTTCAAAAAAGACCATTCCGGCGGTGGTGGAGTTCGTCGATATTGCCGGTTTAGTAAAAGGGGCATCCGAGGGCGCGGGGCTCGGCAATAAATTTCTCTCGCACATTCGGGAAGTGGACGCGATTATCGAAGTGGTGCGGATTTTCGAGGATAAAAGCATCACCTATGTGCATGATAAAATTGACCCCTTGTTTGATATCGAGGTAATAAATTTCGAACTGGAACAAGGGGGAATTAAAAAACCGACGCTCTATGTACTTAATACTTCTGAATTAGTATCAAGGGTTACCCTTGATGTATCCAAGTTGCCTGGACCGTCAATTGAAGTTGATCCGGTTTTTGGGAAGGGACTCGATAAACTTATCCAGGCGGGGTATGACCTCTTGGGCTTGATTACTTTCTTTACTACCGGGGAGAAGGAGAGCCGCGCTTGGACGTGCAAAAGGGACTCGACCGCGCCGGAGGCGGGGCGCTCCATCCACAGCGATTTTCATGACAAATTTATCCGCGCGGAAGTCATCCACTGGGATAAACTTTTGGAAGCCGGCTCTTACGCCCGCGCCCGCGAGCGCGGTTGGCTCCGCACCGAAGGCAAGGATTATATCGCCCAAGACGGCGACGTGATAGAGTTTCTGATATAATGGTATAATTAAAATATGTCTATAGAAAGGCCGAAAATAGATCCGCGCAAGGATTCAGAGAAAGCACACGACATGGGAAATGCTTCAAATTACAGCCGAACTGAAGCTGCTTCATTTCGCATAAAGAGTAAAGAAAAAAAATTAAGCTCGGATAGAAAGGAAGGATATCTTGTTAGCGCTCAGTTTTGGGATGAAAAAGCTGAGCAAGAAGAGGAAATTGCTGGCATGCAATATGACGCAGAAAAAATGATTGAAAATTTGTCTGATGCGGAGGCAAGAAAACTTTGCGATCAGGCCTTGACGGCAAAAAGAGACGCGGAGCAATCCCGCAGAGTATTAAGAGAAGCTACGGCAAAATTTTTTACTACCTCTCCTGATTTAAAAACAAAACTTGAAGAAGCGGAAGAGTTGGTTAAAAAGCGAAAAATGGAATCCGAGGCGCTGGAACACGCGTATCGTCTTCGTCAAGAAAGAAAAAAATAAAGTTCATTACTAATTCATAAATATTTTATATGGAAACAGAAAATTTACAACAAAATACACAGAAGTTTAATATCGGGTTTTTCTTTTTGTCGCTTGGGGTGCTGATAACCCTGATCACTTCGGTGGTTTCGTTCCTGAACCTCGTTTTTGAAACGCTGAACAAGCGCTTTCCGGACGTTCTCAACTCGAGCTACCAATACGGCTATTCCACTTATGAATATGAAGGCATTCGCGCGGCGCTGGCAACTCTGATCATCTTCTTTCCGGTTTTTCTGGTCATTTCTTATTTCTGGAAGAAGCTCCGGGAGAAAGGCGTGGGCTGGTTCGATGAAATTATTAGAAAGTGGGTTATCTATATCATTTTATCTCTTTCGGCGCTGGTAATCGTGATCGATCTCGTCACCCTCGTCCGCTATTTTATCTCCGGCGAAATTACCAATCGATTCATTCTCAAGGTTCTGGCCGCGCTTATCACCGCAATTTTAGTCGGAGTTTATTACATATTGCTCTTGAGGGGAAAGGGAAAACGCCTTGGCGTAATTTTCGGCGGAGTCGGAGTGCTTCTGGTCGCGCTGGCTGTTATTTACAGTTTCGCGATCATGGGCAGCCCCGCCAAGCAGAGACAGCTCCGTCTAGATGAACGGCGGGTGGGCGACCTTCAGAATATCCAGTATCAGATCATAAATTACTGGCAGCGGAAAGAAAAATTGCCGAAAGATTTGGCTGAACTCGCAGACCCGCTCTCCGGATGGTCCTTGCCGGTTCCGCCGGAATTTGAAAAAGGAGAGAAGTACGAATATAACGCGCTTGCGCCGCTTCAGTTCGAGCTTTGCGCAACCTTTGCTCTGCCGATGCCCAAGGGCTGGCGGGAATACCAGGGTGGGGTGATGCCGATGCCCTATATGGAATATCCGAAAGATGCGACAGTTTCATATCCCTATCCTGCCCCGGGCGGAGTGAATGAATCATGGGATCACCAGACGGGTCGCACTTGCTTCGAGCGCGCAATTGACAAAGATCTCTATCCGCCGTATCCGAAACCTCTGCCGCTATAATAATTTTGCAAATAAAGCGTTTCTCGGCTAAAATGGTCGTATGAAGGAGTATGACCATCTTAAAGTTGAGAAAAAGTGGCAGAAAGAGTGGGAGAAGAATAAAAAATCATATCAAGGTAAAGATTTTTCCAAAGAGGAGAAATATTACTCCCTAATGGAGTTTCCGTACCCGTCCGCCGACGGACTGCACACCGGCCACGTGCGTGGCTACACGGCGATGGACATTATCTCTCGCAAGCGCCGAATGGAGGGCTACAATGTGCTCTATCCTATCGGCTGGGACGCCTTTGGACTGCCGACCGAAAATTTCGCCATTAAAACCGGCAAGCAGCCGGCGCTCATTACCAAAAAGAACACCGATAATTTTCGCAAGCAGTTTAAATCTCTAGGCATGTCTTTCGACTGGTCGCGGGAGGTAAATACCACCGATCCCAAATATTACAAATGGACGCAGTGGATATTTTTGCAGTTTTTCAAAAAAGGCCTGGCTTACAAGGCTAAAGCGGTCATTAACTGGTGCCCGTCTTGCAAAATCGGGCTTGCCAACGAAGAAGTAGTGGCGGGTGCATGCGAGCGCTGCGGTACTCCAGTTGAGAAAAGGGAGAAAGAGCAATGGATGCTGGCGATTACCAAGTATGCCGAGCGGCTGGATAAAGATTTAGACACCGTTGATTATCTTCCGCAAATCAAACTCGCGCAGCGAAATTGGATAGGAAAGAGTGAAGGGGCGATTATTCAATTTTCAATTCGCAATTTTCAATTTTCAATTGAGGTTTTTACGACACGGCCGGATACGATTTTCGGCGCCACGTATTTGGTGCTTGCACCGGAGCATAAGTTAGTTGAAAGTTTAAAGTTGAAAGTTGAAAATAAAGAAGAAGTTGAGAAATATGTGAAGGACGCGAAGAAAAAAACGGAAATTGAAAGAACTGCTCTAGAAAAATCGAAAACAGGAGTTGAGCTTAAAGGGATAAAAGCAATTAATCCCGCAACCAAAGAAGAAATTCCGGTTTGGATTGCGGATTATGTGCTGCCGCACTACGGCACCGGCGCCATCATGGCCGTGCCGGCGCACGATGAGAGGGATTTTGAATTTGCCAAGAAATATAATTTGCCGATTCGATATGTCGTTGAACCTAAGTTTGTTGGCACAAGCAGCGAAGCAGCCCCCAAGCCGGAACTCCCGTATGTAAAACGGGAAGCGGTCTGTGCAATCGTGCGAAACCCAAAGAACGATACCTATCTTTGCATCAGCTGGAAAAATTTTCTAATGCACGGATTAGTAACAGGAGGAATGGAACCCGGTGAAGATATTGTAGAAACCGCCAGGCGAGAAGTTCTGGAAGAGACAGGATACAAGAATTTGAAATTCAACGAAGTTTCTCCGGTTTTGATAAATACTTTTTTTTATCATCGGCAGAAAAAGGAAAACCGCTGGGCACATTTTAGATTTGCCTTTTTTGAACTCGAAAATGAAGAACAAGTTCCAATTCCCGAAGAGGAAAGTTCTCGGCATGAAATCCTTTGGAAAAAGAAAGAAGAACTTAAAGATTTTTTCACAGTATTTGAGGGAGAATTTTTAATCACTCTCCTTGATGACCCCGACTTTGTTTTTACTGGCGAAGGGATAATGGGGAATTCGGGCAAGTTCGATACAATGGATTCTGAAAAAGCCAAAAAAGAAATCATCAAATTTGTTGGAGGGAAAGAGAAAACAACTTTCAAGCTAAGAGATTGGGTGTTTTCGAGGCAGAGGTATTGGGGGGAACCGATACCGATAATACACTGCGATAAATGTGGTTATGTGCCCGTGCCGGAGAAAGATTTGCCGGTAGAGTTGCCGAAAGTCAAAAATTATCAGCCCCCAGATAGCGGGGAATCGCCGCTTGCCAACATCAAAAGTTTCGTGGACACTCGGTGTCCACTATGTAAAGGCAAAGCGAAGAGGGAAACCGACACCATGCCCAACTGGGCTGGGAGCTCGTGGTATTTTTTGCGCTACACTGATCCAAAGAATTCAAAAACATTCGCCGATCCAAAAAAGCTCAAATACTGGACCCCCATTGATTGGTACAACGGCGGGATGGAGCACACAACTCTTCATCTTCTCTACTCCCGTTTTTGGCACAAATTTTTATTTGATTTGGAATTAGTGCCCACTTCGGAGCCATATAAGAAAAGAACTTCGCATGGGCTGATTTTAGCCGAAGGCGGGGAGAAAATGTCGAAATCGAAGGGAAACGTTATTAACCCGGACGATATTGTGAAAAGGTATGGAGCGGACACGCTCCGGCTTTATGAGATGTTCATGGGGCCCTTTGATCAGGCGATCGCCTGGAGCGAGGAAGCGATTATCGGGCCGCGAAGATTTCTGGAAAAGGTTTGGAAGTTAGCTTCGCGGATGGAGAAAAATTCTGCCGCTTTACCCGCAAGCGGGCTCCGACACGGACAGAATTTTTCTCTATCCGCTTCGCTTAATAAAACAATTAAAAAAGTTACCGAAGACATCGAGGCGATGAAATTCAATACCGCCATTTCGGCACTGATGATTTTTGTGAACGATATTGAAAAACGTGATATCGTCCGCTTGGAGCATTACGAACAATTTCTTAAACTGCTCTCTCCTTTTGCACCTCATATTTCAGAAGAAATATGGAATAATTTAGGTCACAAAAAATCAATTCAACTCGAGCCGTGGCCGGAGTGGGACGCAAATTTCATAATCGATGAGGAAGTAAAGATAGCGATCCAAGTGAATGGAAAGGTGAGGGCAGAAATAGTAATGCCAAACGATGCGGCGGAAGAGGACGTAAAAAATAAAGCATTGGCCAATCCGGCAGTTTTAAAACATATCCAGGGGAAAAATCTCCAAAGAGTGATTTACGTCAGGAACAAACTTATCAACATCGTCGTTTAATTAATTATATAATAAATTATATAATAAAACATATACATGTGGTCAAATACCCTCGATAAAATTTCTTTTTGGTCTCTGCTTGCAACCCTTGTTCTTTTGCCGGTTTTTTTCCTGCCTTTCACCCAAATTCCGATCGAAATAGCGAAAGGGTTGCTTATAGTGGTAGGCCTTGCGATCACAGTCATCTCTTACCTCATCGCCAGGTTTTCTGACGGAAAAATCACTCTGCCCAGATCCCTTCTTCTGGCGGCCGGCGGGGGAGTGGTTTTAGCGGTTTTGCTTTCCGCGCTTTTTTCTTCGTCCCGCGGAATGTCCTTTTTCGGCACAATGTTCGATTTTGGAACTTTCTGGTTTATTTTTACCGCTTTTCTTTTTTTGCTTCTTTCTTCGCTTATTTTTCAATCCCGGGAGCGCGTTAGAATGGTTCTATGGGGAATTGTTATCGCGGGGAGCGTCGTTTTGGCTTTTCAGGCCCTGCGCTTGTTTATGCCGGCTATTTTATCCTTCGGCATTCTGCCGGGGAAGACCGGCAATGTCTTGGGCTCCTGGAACGCCCTTGGCCTATGGGCGGGGTTTACCGCGATTGTTTCGCTTTTAATTATCGAATTTTTTCAAATCTCGAGAACTGTCAAATGGCTGCTTGCCGGGCTCATTGTTTTATCGCTCCTTTTTGTTTTTCTGGTTAATTTTTCGCTCGCTTGGGGCCTGGTCGGGATTTTTGCCTTGCTTATTTTTATCTACAAAATTTCTTTTTTTGCCGGGGCAGGGGAAAAGAAAAACTTTCCGGCATTTTCCATCGCGATTGCCCTGTTGGCGCTCCTCCTGCTTGTCTCCGGGCAATTCATTTACGGCCTGCTCCCCAATCAGCTGCAGCTGCCCAATACGGAAGTCCGGCCTTCATTCTCCTCGACTGCCTTGGTGGCCAAATCAAGTTTGGCCAGAGATCCGATTTTTGGCTTAGGGCCGAATAGATTTGCGGACGCCTGGGCAATGCATAAAACCGCCAACATTAACACAACCGCCTTCTGGAATACCTCATTTGATTCAGGGGTCGGCGCGTTTCCGACCTTTTTCGCCACCACCGGCTTGGTGGGCGTTCTTTCCTGGCTGACATTTTTTGTGCTCCTTATAATCTACGGCGGGCGATCGCTGCTCCAGAGTCTTAAGAAAAACGATCTTCGAGCGGAAGAAATGGTATTTTTTATGGCGGCCCTTTTCCTTTTCATTGCGTCTTTCTTTTACCCGGCCGGTTCGGTTATATTTCTACTTGCCATGGCCGGGACGGGGATTTTTATCGGCTTTTCATCGGCTGGCAGCGCCAAGGAGCAATCCTTTTTTACCGATCCCAGGAAAAGTTTTGTATTTATCCTCGCTCTGGTGATTGCTCTGGCCGGTTCTGTTATCCTTTCCTTCAAATATCTGGAGCGATTCGCTTCCATCTCGTATTTCAGCCGCGCCCTGGCCTTGACGAGTGTTTCCGCCGCGGAGACCTCGATCAATCGAGCGGTGTCACTTTCTTCGAATGATTTATATTGGCGCACCTACGCGCAGATTTATCTCTTGAAGCTCAATTCCCTGGTTGGCAAGCCCTCGCTGACGCAGGAAGAGCAAGCGGAGCTACAGAGGACATTAAAAGAGGCGCTCAATGGCGCAACCAGAGCTACCGCTTACAATGAAAATAGTTATATTAACTTCCAGACCCTTGGAATAGTCTACGACACTCTGGGCTCCTTCGGCGTGCCTAGCGCTTACGGCAAGGCGATCGAAGCATACCAGACCGCCGAAAAATTAAATCCCCTGAATCCGGCGATCAAACTGGCGCTTGCCCGCGATAGCGCGGCCCTGGGAGATCTGCCCCGGGCGATTGGTTATGCGGAGCGGGCGCTGGAACTCATGCCTGCAAACGAAGAAATCGCGCGATATTTGAATTCATTGAAAAACCAGCCTCCGACCGAGAATCAATAATTACCACATGGAGAAGATTTTAAGGATTTTCGGCAAGGAATACGGGAACATAAACCAGGCGGCGCTCTTGCTCGGCTGTTTTGCTTTTTTCTCGCAGATCCTGGGACTTTTTCGGGACCGGTCGCTGGCGCATTTTATCGGCCCCTCGCCGACTCTCGACATTTATTACGCCGCCTTCCGAGTGCCGGACCTAATTTTTATTTCTGTGGCATCGCTCGCTTCAATCACCGTTCTCATTCCGTTTATTTTGGGAAGAATGTCTGGGGACAAGGTGACGGATGAAGCGAGAAAATACGTGAGCGATATTTTTTCGGTGTTTTTTGTTCTGATGATTTTTTTTTCCATAATCGCATATCTCCTCATGCCTTATTTAAGCTCGATTATCACGCCGGGGTTCACGAGTGAGATGCAATCGAGGGTCGTGGAGCTCTCCCGGATTATGCTTCTCTCCCCAATTCTCCTCGGCCTTTCCAACATTTTCGGCACGGTTGCCCAGCTTTTCCGCAAGTTTTTCATCTACGCCTTAAGCCCAATTTTCTACAATCTCGGCATTATTGCCGGCATTTTATTTCTTTATCCGGCCTATGGCATTTATGGACTTGCGATCGGGGTGATTCTGGGCGCCTTTCTTCATTTTTTGATCCAGGCGCTGGCTTCGGCCTGGAGCGGCTTTACCCCCCGATTTTCCTGGTCGATTAATTTTTCCGCCATCAAGGACACGGTTTTAATTTCACTGCCTAGAACCTTGGGGCTCTCGCTCAACAACATCGCACTTATCCTTCTTATCGCCTTTGCCTCGTATCTTCAGAGCGGCTCGATATCCATTTTCAACCTTTCTCTTAACCTGCAGACCGTGCCCCTCGGCATCATCGGACTTTCTTACGCGGTCGCCGCGTTTCCGACGCTTACCAAGTCTTTTGCCAAGGGTGAGATGAATGAATTCAAAGCGCACCTTATCGAGGCCACTCGGGCGATTGTTTTCTGGTCTTTGCCCATCACCTTTCTTTTCATCGTTCTTCGGGCGCAGATTGTGCGCGTCGTTTTGGGGTCCGGTGTTTTTTCCTGGGAAAATACGCGGCTTGCGGCAGCGTCGCTTGCCGTATTTGCCGTATCTTTTGTTGCGCAAGGGCTGATTGCTCTTTTTGCGAGGGCATATTATGCCGGTGGAAATACCAAGCGTCCGCTTTTTATCAATTTTATCTCTTCGCTTTCAATTGTGTTTTTTGCGGCACTGCTCCTTTGGATATTCAATAATTTTCCTGTTTTTCGCTACTTTATCGAGTCCCTCCTTAAGATTGCGGACCTTCCCGGCACCGAGATAGTAATGCTCCCGCTTGCGTATTCCTTGGGCACGCTCGTAAACTTTATTTTACTTTGGTTTTATACAAAAAAAGAACTTGTGAAAGATGAACCCTTTTTGCTTAAAAGTTTTTTCCAATCGCTTGGGGCTTCCTTCTTTATCGGGCTAGTTGCATATTTGTCGCTAAACGCCCTGGCTCCGGTTTTCGGCACGCAGACTTTCTGGGGGATATTCTTGCAGGGGCTTCTCTCCGGAATCCTGGGCATTACCGCCGGAATTTTGGTTTTGTATCTCTTGAAGAACCAGGAGCTCAAAGACCTCGCCCAAACCCTGCATACCAAGTTCTGGAAGGTCAAAGTCGTCGCCCCGCCCCAAGAAGGCCTTTAGAATTGGGGTTTTTTGTGATAAGCTACGGATATGTATTTTCGAAGGGTTTTTCACTATTACTGGCCGCAGGTCAAAAAATATAAGTGGCCCTTTCTCCTTGTTTTGTTTGGTTATGGCGTAGGGGTTGTATTTGGAAATGTAGTCAATCCGTATCTGTATAAAAAAATCATCGATCTTGTTTCTCTCACCGCACCGAACGCAGCTATCGCTCCAGATATTTTTCGCCTCGCCTTATTCATAGTTTTGTCTATAATCATATTTACTATTTTTTACCGAGTGGGAGATTACGCTGTTGCCTATTTTGAAGCCAACGTAATTCGGGAAATTCATAACGACACCTTCAGGAGGCTGATGAACCATTCCTATAAATTTTTTTCTAACCATTTCACCGGCAGTTTAGTCGCAAAAGCGAGAAGATTTTCAGGGTCTTTTGAAAAGATTAGCGACGTTGTGAGTTTTAGCATCTGGTTTACAATCGTGCAGTTGACCGGAGTATTTATTGTCTTATTCTTGAGTGTTCCCACACTTGGATTCGTGTTCTTGGCCTGGGTAGTCATTTATATTTTCATAACCTTTTTGTTCATTAGAAGGAAAATTAAATATGATTTATTAGAAGCTGAAGCAGATTCGAAAGTTACCGCTCGCTTTGCTGATTCGCTAACAAACATCTTAAATATAAAGGTATTCACCGGAAGAAGCTTTGAAAACAAGATTTTTAAAGATGTTACTTATGATGAATATAGCAAGCGAGTAAAAGTCTGGAGTTTTCACAACCTTCAAAATGCGGTTCAGGCTTCACTTATGGCGGGACTCGAAATCCTGGTGCTATATGCGACAATCGACTTATGGCTTAAAGGATTAATCTCTGCCGGCACATTTGCCCTCGCCCAGTTTTTCATGGTTGATATATTTTATCGTTTATGGGATTTAGGCAAACGTCTGACTCAATTATTTAAATCCTTCGCTGACGCAAAAGAAATGACTGATATCTTCGATCAAATTCCCGATATTCTTGATCCAGAAAAACCAGAGAAATGCAATATTTCAAAAGGAGAAATTGGATTTAAGAATGTGCAGTTTGAATATATTCCGGGGTTTAGCGTTTTTGAAAAATTCAACTTAGCAATTCGCCCCGGAGAAAAGGTGGGGTTAGTGGGCCATTCCGGCTCTGGAAAATCGACAATTGTTAAAATGCTCCTCCGTTTTGCTGATGTTAAAAGTGGAGAAATTTTAATTGACGGGCAAAATGTCGCTAGACTGAAACAAGACGATTTAAGAGCCCAAATTTCTTATGTGCCGCAGGAGCCGATTCTGTTTCACCGCCCGATTAAAGAAAATATCGCATACAGCAGACCGGAAGCCACCGAGGAAGAAATTATCGAAGTGGCGAGAAGAGCTCACGCCCACGAATTCATAATCAATCTTCCCCACGGCTATGATACTTTGGTGGGTGAGCGAGGAGTGAAGCTCTCCGGCGGAGAAAGGCAAAGAATTGCAATTGCCCGAGCCATGCTTAAAAATGTTCCGATACTTGTCTTAGATGAAGCAACGAGCTCGCTTGATAGCGTGAGTGAGTCTTATATTCAGGAAGCTTTTAGCGAACTGATGAAAGGTAAAACAACGATAGTCATTGCGCACCGCCTCTCTACTATTCAGAAAATGGACAGAATTATAGTGTTAGAAAAAGGAGAAATTGTTGAAGAGGGTACCCATCGGGAACTTTTAGCAAAGGCCGGAGTTTATAAAGATCTCTGGGACCACCAGACAGGAGGATTTTTGGAATAACATGAAAAACATCCGGAATTTTTCAATCATCGCTCACATAGATCATGGTAAATCCACGCTGGCGGATCGGATGCTGGAGATTACCCATACCATCGAGGCGCGGAAAATGCGCGAGCAGGTGCTCGATACGATGGAGCTCGAACGCGAGCGGGGGATAACGATCAAAATGCAACCCGTCAGAATGGTCTATCGACCACAATTTGCAATTTTCAATTCTCAATTTACAAATTTGAAAACTGAAAATTCAAAAATTGAAAATTCAGATTCAGAGTACGTTCTGAATCTGATAGACACTCCCGGGCATGTGGATTTTTCTTATGAAGTCTCTCGCGCGCTCAAGGCTGTCGAAGGCTCGCTTTTGCTCGTTGATGCCACCCAAGGCGTCCAGGCGCAGACGCTAACGACCCTTTCTATGGCACGGCGAGAGGAACTGGTCATAATACCGGTTTTAACTAAAATCGATTCCCCGCTTGCCAAAATAGATGAGGTAAGCGCGGAAGTAACCAAGCTTCTTGGCTGCCGGCAGGAAGACATTCTCTTGGTTTCCGGCCGGACCGGCGAAGGCGTTTCCAATTTACTTAATGAGATTATTAAAAGAGTTCCGGCGCCGAAGGAGACTCACTCTTCCGGTTTTCGCGCGCTGGTTTTTGATTTTAAGTATTCAAACCACCGGGGTGTAATCGTCTTCATCCGGGTGCTCGACGGCCGAATCAAAGCCGGAGAAAATTTGCTTTTTTCAGTCTCCGGAGAGAAATTTCAAACGCTTGAAGTCGGGACTTTCTCGCCGCAGGAACAAAAGCAGGAGAGCCTCTCCGCCGGAGAGATCGGTTATATCGTTACCGGCATAAAAAAGCCAGGCATTGCTTCGGTCGGGGATACGATTACCTATCTCAAAAATCCGCTCCCGCCGCTTTCCGGCTACGAGCGGCCGCTGCCGGTTGTCTGGGCCTCGGTTTTTCCGGAAGACGCCGATGATTTCGCCGAACTCAAGCTCGCGCTCGGCAAGCTCAAGCTTTCTGATTCCGCTTTCTCCCATGAAGAAGAGTCTTCCGGCTCGCTCGGCCGGGGATTTCGATGCGGGTTTTTAGGCATGCTCCACCTGGAAATCATCACCGAGAGGCTGCGGAGGGAATTTAATTTGAATTTGGTGGTGACCACGCCTTCGATCACTTATGAAGTGGTAGATAAAAAGGGCAAGAGACAGAAAATCTATTCGCCCTATTTTTTCCCTGATGACGGGAGCATCGAGAGTGTATTTGAACCCTGGGTGAACGCTCGGATAATTACGCCCACAGATTATCTAGGGAGCATCACGCAACTTCTACATGAACATGAAGCGGAGATAGGAGAGACACAGAATTTCGGGGACGCACGGGGATCACTTGAAGTACAAATGCCCTTGCGGGAGCTCATGAGGAATTTTTTTGATGAGTTAAAAAGCGTCTCCTCCGGCTACGGCTCGATTTCTTATGAAATGGGCGCTCTGCGCGAAGCGAATGTTACTCGCCTGGATATTCTCGTTGGCGGAGAAAAAGTGCCGGCTTTCTCGCGGGTGATTTCCAAAAAGAGAGTGGAGGAAGAAGCCAAAAGGGCGGTTGAAAAACTGCACCAATTGCTTCCCCGCCAGATGTTTGTGACGAAAATCCAGGGCGTGGCGCAGGGGAGGATCATCGCCTCGCGCACGATTCAGGCGTTCAGAAAAGACGTGACTGGGTACCTTTACGGTGGTGACGTAACGCGGAAGAAAAAACTCCTGGAGAAGCAGAAGAAAGGCAAAAAGAAAATGAAAGAGCGCGGGCGGGTGAATATACCGCAGGAAGTATTTTTGAAAATGATGCGAAGCGGAGAGGAGTAACGTTTATCTAAAAAAGGGAGAATACAGCAATACCATACTCACAATTATAAGAACAGTAACCACCGCCCAAATTATTCGGATCGTCTTTTGCTGTTTTTTGTTGAAAAGCATACTATAATAGTATCAAATTATGCGAGGTTTTCAAGAAAAAAAAAGATGGCATAAAATCATGCGATCGAAGCCGATCCTAGCGCTTCTGGGGTTGGCTGTCCTTTTCTTTGCCTGGAGTGTCTTTGGCTTTTGGGGCAAAATGGAAGAGACGAGGAAAGAGAGAGCAATAACGGAGAAGAAAGTGGCGGAGCTGGAGGAGAAAAAGGAGAAACTTGCCTCCGACATCGAAAAATTGGGGACGGAAGAGGGAATTGAAGAGAATATTCGGGAGAAATTTGGGCTTGCCAGGGAAGGCGAGGGGGTAATTATCATCGTGGATGATGAGGAAGGGGCGAAAGAAGAGGCAAAATCCGGCGGGTTTTTTAATTGGTTGAAAAATTTGTTCAAATAAACAGGAAGCGGGTATGGTTTAGTGGTAGAATGCGACCTTCCCAAGGTTGAGACAGGAGTTCGATTCTCCTTACCCGCACAAATTTTGCCAGCCTTGACAGGTATGCTATAATGGAAATATGAATCCAAAAAACGTAATTATTTACACCACCCCGACTTGTCACTTTTGCCACATGGCAAAAGATTTTTTTAAGGAGAAGAATATCGCCTATACCGAGCACGACGTGGCAAGCAACCTGGAAAAAAGGAAGGAAATGATGGAGAAAAGCGGCCAGCTCGGCGTCCCGGTCATTTTCATCGGCGACCAGATGATTATCGGCTTCAATAAGCCGAAAATCGCCGCCGCGCTAGGGTTATAATTGGCCCGAATTTGTGTCCCTGGCAGGAATCGAACCCGCAATTGCTCCTTAGGACGGAGCCGTTATATCCATTTAACTACAAGGACAAGGTTTGTGCCTGGGGGGTGAATTGAACACCCGACGCCAGCCTCTTCAGGGCTGCGCTCTACCACTGAGCTACCCAGGCATTACTGATTCATTTGCTTAAAATTTTTCAGTACATCACTCGCGCCCCCATAAACATCTTTAAATTGGTCAATATAGGGCTGAAATAAATAAAAGGCGCCGATTGTCGCTCCGATTATAACGAGCCAATATAGAACGTGCATGAAAGAGGCGATTTTTTGCGCCCGCCGCATCTTGCGCAAAATTTCGTTATTTTCTTCGGCGAGCTGACGGATCCTTTTTATTTCCTCTTCCATGCGAAAAAGTCTAGCATGTAAATCTTAAAAACCCAAATTTATAACGATTTCACTTTGAGATTTGCCTTCTTTCCTTTATCCAGTTTCGTAAGTCGGATGGTCAGGAGTCCGTGCTTTTCCACCGCCTCGGCCTCCTCCGGTTCCACTTCTTGGGGGAGGAGGATCGTCCTCGAGAAACTCCCCCAATAAAGCTCTTTTGAGAAATAATTCTCCTCATCGATTGTGCGCGATTCTTCGCGCTTCCCGCGGATGGTGAGCATATCGCGGGCGGTTGAGATCTCCAGGTCTTCCGGCCGGACGCCGGCAACCATCGTCTGCACAATGATGTCCGTCGGCGTCTGATAGACGTCCACCGCGAGCTCCATTTCTTCCTTTTCGTCTTCTAAAAAGTTTTTTCCGCCGCGGCCGGTATCTTTGACTGATAATTTCCTTAGGTTCGGTTCTTCTTCGGTGGCACGAATGCTTCCGGTTAATCTTTCAAAAAAACTTCTTTTTTTAAGTTCCATCCTATTGTAAATTTAAATTAATAATCAGCTCATTCTTCGCAGCTTTTCGAAAAGCAACATTATAATAATTGTCACGACCCACAAAAAGGCAAGTACTTTCAAAAAATCGCTTCCGTCATTCTTTATTATAAAAAAATTAAACACGCTATGCAAGGCAATGGCAAAGGCAAGGCCGAGGGCGAGGTGCAACTTCTTCACCCATCTGCCCATATGGAAAGAAAGCCCTAGGGCAATGCCCACCGTGCCGGAGGAGACAGTATGAAGCAGGGTCGAGCCCAAAAAGCGAAGTTGGCCCGTGAGGAGCCCAACGGTGACTTCGTTTAAAGTTATCGGACGCACTAAAAAGAGGGTATTTTCCAGGGCGGCAAAGCCCAGAGCCGCGGTCATCATGTAGATCGGCCAATCCAGCGGCTCATCCACATGAGCTGACCGATAAAGAACGAAAATAACCGCCAGGAATTTAATTATTTCTTCGGCGCTGGCCCAGAGGATAATCTGCCCCCCGTGCGAGCTTACCTGCGATTGAATGAATTTCTGGACCGGGAGCACAAAAACGACCGCCATCATTCCGAGAATGAAAATTATCGTAAGGAGCCCCTTCGGCTCCGCCCGCTTTTTATCTTCCTTAAGCCAGAACCAGAGCCAAATAAGCGAGGGGATAACCCCGAAGAGAAACGCAAGCCCCCAAATTTTCGGATCAGTTATCATGAGGTTTACCCTGAGCTTTGTCGAAGGGCCATTTTTCTACCATTAATAATCCCTTCTGCCAGGGCAAGGTTGACCAGATCTCTTCAGTAATAAATGGCATAAAGGGGTGCAGGAGTTTCAATGAGTTTTCGAGTATATACATTAGGGATGATTTTGTTTCTTCTTTCTTTTTGCTTTCTTCAATTATCTCGTCGGCAAATCGGTGCCAGATGTAATGATAAATTTTTTCCGCTGCCAGATAAAATCGGAAATTTTGCATGTCGGTTGTTACCCCCTTGGCGAATTTATCAAACTCTCGAGTTAATTTGTTCTTTTCCTTTTTCTTAAAACCTTCTCCTTTGGTGTTTTCCAACACAAACCGCGTAATATTCCAGAGCTTATTGGCAAATTTGCTGTAAGCACGGATTTTGTCTTCAGAAAGAGCCGAATCAACGCCCGGCAGGTTTCCGACCGTGATCGCCATGCGGAGCGCGTCGGTGCCGTATTTTTCGGTCATGACCTTAGGATTTATTACATTGCCTTTGGATTTAGACATTTTTTTCCCTTCTTGGTCGCGTAAAATTCCGTGCAAGTAAACGGTGTGAAAGGGGGCCTTGCCGGTAAGATACAGTCCGAATATAATCATCCGGGCCACCCAGAAAAAAAGTATTTCCCAGCCGGTTTCCATCACATCTGTGGGGTAGAAGTTTTTTAGGTCCTCTTCTGAATTTGCTTTAAGTGCCGCGTAGGGCCATTGGCCGGAAGAAAACCAAGTATCAAAAGTGTCCGGGTCCTGTGTCCAGCCTGGCCCAGGCGATTTTTCGCCCACGTGGATTTCTTCATCTTTATACCAAACCGGAATCGGAATACCCCACCAAATTTGTCGCGAAATCGGCCAGTCGCGGATATTTTTCATCCAGTACTCGTAGACCTTTCGAAAACGGTCTGGGATAATTTTCACTTGCCCTTTTTTGACTGCGTTTAAGCCCATATCGCGCAGAGATTGGCCGTTAACTTCTTTCGTCATCGCCACATACCACTGGGGGATAATGAGAGGCTCGATCACACTTCGGCATTTATAGCACAGAGCAACGTTGTGCTTATAATCTTCATCAACTTTTTCAATTAATCCGACCCTGCGCAGATCTTCCACCACAACCTTTCTCGCTTCAGCGACTTTGAGGCCATGATACTTCGTTCCCGGTAAATCAATTTTTCCGCGCTGGTCGATGACTTGTTTAGGGCCGGGAATTTCATCTTTGTGTTTCTGCCAGATTTCAAAGTCCACCGCGTCGTGGGCCGGAGTAACTTTAATCACGCCGGTGCCAAAATCTTTGTCCACCAGCTCATCGGCAATAACTTTCATTTTAAACTTGCCGAGCAATCCCTCGACCTCGATATCCCGACCGATATATTTTTTATATCTTCGATCCTTGGGATTCACGGCCACCGCCGTGTCGCCGAATTTGGTTTCCGGCCGCACCGTCGCCAGAGTAAAGGGACCATATTTGATGTAGTAGAGAGGATCGATGCGCTCTTCGTAAGCGGTTTCTAGATCGGAGAGTCCCGTCCCGTGTTTCGGACACCAATTACAGATTCGGTTGCCGCGGTAAATCAGGCCGTCCTGGTACATTTTTTCGAAAGTCTGATAGACAATTTTTATGATTCTAGGATCGAGCGTAAAAATATTGCGGGACCAGTCGCAAGATGCGCCCAGGCCCCGGAGTCCTTCTTCGGTAGCCCGCTTGTTCTCTTGCACGAAATCCCACGTTTCTTTATAAAATTCTTCGCGCGTCATTTTAAAACGCGAGGAGCCCTTTTTCTCTAATTCCTTTTCAAAAACCACTTGCGTTTCAAAACCGGCATGATCCGTGCCCGGCAGCCAAAGAGTTTTTTTACCGCGCATTCTCTCGAAACGGACCATAACATCTTCCGGGGTCACAAAAGCTGCATGTCCAAGATGAACTTTCCCATTTGCATTCGGGGGCGGCATGATAATGGTGAAAGCCTCTTTCCTCTCGCCGGGGAGCTTATCCGGACTAAAAAAACCACTCTCTTCCCAGATTTTATAAATTCGCTCTTCAGTTGCTTTAGGATCGTAGGGTTTGAACAACTTCTCGGGTAAGGCCATGAGCTTATTTTATCATTTCCCCGAGCCGTAAGCCACCATTTGCCCTTATTTTATATTTCTTTTTCGGGTTTTTGAGATAGTTTAAGTATCCGGCCATCCCGATCATGATCGCGTTGTCCGTAGCTAGTTCCGGGGTGGGGAAAAGAACATTTTTTGAAACTTTCCGTATTTCTTCTCGCAAGTGCCTGTTGGCTGCAACCCCGCCGGCGACAATTAGAGTTTTTGCTTTGTATTTCTCGAGCGCCTTTGCGGTTTTATAAACGAGGGTCTCAATTGCCGCGTTTTCAAACTCTAGAGATAACTCAGTAATTAACTCATGAGTTAATTTTTGACCTGCTTTTTTTAAGTCCCTAATTTTATAAAGCACCGCGGTCTTGAGCCCCGCGAATGAAAAATTAAAATTATTACTCTTGAGCATCGGTCTAGGAAATTTAATTTTTAATTTTGAATTTTTAATTTTGAATTTTCGAGCCTGGCTCGCGAGACGAGAGATTTCCGGCCCCCCGGGGTAGGGCAGTCCGAGCATCCGCGCTACTTTATCAAATGCTTCGCCAACGGCGTCGTCGAGCGTCTCCCCAATTATCTCGTGCTTGAAACCTTTTTTTGTAAGTACCAATTGCGTATGGCCGCCGGAGACAAGCAACGACAAAATTGGAAAGCTTGCCCCGCCCCTGGCGGGGTGTAAATTTGGAATTGAAAACTTCTTTCCTTTTGCAAAAACGGAAAGCACGTGCCCCTCCATGTGGTTGACCGGCACCAGCGGCACCTTCCACTTTTTCGCCAAGTCTTCGGCGAAAGTAATCCCTGCCCAGAGACAGGGCTCCAGTCCCGGCCCGGAGGTAACGACAATAAGATCAGGTTTGGATGCCTTGGATTTTTTCAGAACCCTTTTGAGCAAAATAGGCAGATTTTTTATATGCTCATTCTTCGCCAGGTTCGGATAAATCCCGCCGTAAGCGCTGTGCAATTTCCCTTGCGAAATTGCCGCATTTGCTAATATCTCGAAAAAATTCTTCTTTGCATCCAACAGAGTTATGCACGTATCATCGCAAGAAGTTTCAATCGAGAGTATTCTCATGTGAGTCTGCAAATTTTATATCTTCTTGCCATTCCCGGGACATTTTCTATCGAAAAATTAAAACCAACCCTCTCCGCTAACTCTCTTAAATCGCTCGAAGTGTAATGTCCGACATATCCGCGCACGCTCTCAATTCTTTCCAAGAAATTCCAAAATTTTTTCTGCAAATCTGATTTGGCAATGATGTCCCCTATAATTAGAGTCCCGCCCGGCCTTAAGAGTTTTCTAGCATTTTGGAGAACTCCTGTCTTTTCCCGGATATGATGGAAGGTGAGAATAACGGTAACCGCGTCAAATGAGTTACTGGGGAATGGCTGCTGCTCGGCCGGGAATTCCAGAATCTTTGCTTTGTCACGAAGCTTGTTTCTTGCGTGCGTTACCATTCCAGGGGCAGGATCTGTTCCAGTTAAATTCAAATTTGGATTTAAACTAGAAAGATAGAATAAAAAGTCTCCCGGGCCGCACCCGATATCCAGCACATCTCTGGGTTTTTCGGCCAAGACATGCTCGGCGATTTTTTTATACATCTTCAGAAACCGCTTGCCAGCATATCTTCTGTATAATTTTGCAATCAGTCCGTTGGACCAGAAGCTTTTAGTTTTTTCATCCATGTGGGCGATACAGGGCTCGAACCTGTGACCTTGTCTACGTCAAAGACACGCTCTAGCCAACTGAGCTAATCGCCCCTCAGCAAATCTTAAGACTTTTCCTTTATTCTTTCAAGCGCGACGAGGAATGCACCCATACGAAGAGAGGTATTGTATTCTAGCGATTTGGCGAGGATTTTCTGGGACGCATTTTCGAGGTATCTTTTTAATTTCTCAAAAACTTCCGCTTCGCTCCAGTGTTCGCCTTTTAAGTTCTGCTCCCATTCGAAATAAGAAACGGTTACCCCCCCGGAATTGGCGAGGATGTCCGGAATAACCGAAATATCTTTTTTAAACAAAATCTCATCCGCTTCCGGCGTGGTCGGCCCATTAGCCAGCTCCAGAACCACTTTTGCTTTCACATTCTCGGCATTCTCTTCGGTGACTTGATTCTCAAAGGCGGCGGGGATCAATACGTCGCACTCGAGCTCGAGCAGTTTTTCATTGGTGAGGTTCTTACTCCCCGGGAAATTCGCCAGCGAGCCGGTTTCTTTCTTATATTTGGAAAGTTTTCCGATATCCAGGCCAGCCGCGTCGTAAATTCCTCCCCTTGAATCTGAAATCGCAATTACTTTATGCCCCTTTTCGGTAAAAACTTCCGCCGCATGCGACCCGACGTTTCCGAAACCCTGAATCACGACTTTGCATTTCTCGGGAAGACCCAGATTTTTTTGAAATGATTCGAAGACATAATATCCGCCCAGGCCGGTTGCCGCCCCGCGCCCTTCCGAGCCGCCTTGTTCCACGGGCTTGCCTGTAAAAGTTGCGCCGGTCCTCTCACCAGTTATTTTCATAAATTCATCATTCATCCATGCCATGATTTCCGGAGTCGTATTCACGTCCGGGGCAGGAACATCTTTCTCTGGCCCCAAGACGTCTGCAAGTTTTTGTACCCAGCCGCGGGAGAGCCTTTCTAATTCACCTTCCGACAAATTTCTGGGTTCTACGGTAATTCCGC
>Ga0209542_10005711_pt1 | contig 24652 bp, 27 predicted proteins | sample RifCSPhighO2_01_FD_184028 | JGI IMG/M metagenome (GOLD analysis project Ga0209542, IMG submission 184028) | Soil microbial communities from Rifle, Colorado - Rifle CSP2_plank highO2_0.1 (SPAdes) (version 2) | ecosystem: Environmental > Terrestrial > Deep subsurface > Rock core/Sediment ...
GGAACGATAGAAGTGAAAAAAGACTATAAAAGACGATCTTAAGTGAAGATGCCTTTCTTTGCAAGTTTCGCAAGTAATTTATATCAGTTATTTCATTCTGAAAAAGTATGAACATCACCATCCTTGGCGGGGGAAGCTGGGGTAGTGCGCTGGCCATTCATTTCGCGAAAAAGAAACATTCAATTAAAATCTGGGAATTTTTTCCGGAACAAGCGCAGCACATGCAGGAAAAGAGGGAATGCCCGCTTCTGCCGGGTGTAAAACTCTCCGATAAGATTTTTGTTTCTTCAGATATGAAAACCACGTTAACAAATGCTGATGTAATCTTCATTGTTGTTCCTTCCGATAAAGTAGAAGCGGCGATGGAAAAAGCAGCTCCGTTCCTGAAAAAAGAGCCGGTCATAATTTGTTCAAAAGGATTTGCTTCAAAGATGCGCTTATTAAGCGACGTCGTTAAGGAACACAGTTCCGGCCCGGTGTATTGCTTGTATGGCCCGACTCATGCGGAAGAAGTTTCGCGGGGAGTTTTCAGCGGCCTCGTGCTAGCCGGTGGGGAGGGAAAAGAGAATTTAAAGAAGGCCATTGAAAGTTCATTGCTCCGTGTTGATCTGAGCGAGGATCTTATCGGTGTTCAGGTTGCCGCGGGATTGAAAAATGTTTTAGCGATTTTTATTGGAATTTTGAGCGGTGCAGGTTTCGGGGACAATACTGCAGCGTATGTCCTTACGCGAGGCTTGCAGGAAATAAAAACCGTGGGGGTGAAATGGGGGGGAAAGACGGATACTTTTTACGGGCTGGCCGGCATTGGAGATATCATTGTTACCTGTGAAAGCAAGCATTCACGCAACAGACATATCGGGGAACAGGTTGGAAAAGGCCGGAAGCTTGCGGATGTGCTTGCGGAGATGAAGATGGTTGCGGAAGGCGTCACTACCGTAAAGATGGTTCCTTCATTGCAAGAGAAATTTCATCTGCCATTACCGGTGATGATGTCTGTGTATGCTATCATGTTTGAAGGATTGTCTGTACAGAAGGCGCTGGAAAGGATTTAATGTGCGGAAAGATGTATGATAATTATGAGAAGCACTTCTATTTCGACTTCGCGATAGCTTCTTCTATTTTCTGTTCATGAAAGCCAACGATGATCTTGCCGTCAATATCGATGACAGGAACCGCCAGCTGTCCTGATTTGGCAAGCATTTCATCGCTATAAACATCTTCTTCAGTTACATCAAGCTCCTGAAAGGCATACTTTTTTTTCTTAAGCCATTCTTTCAGTTTCACGCACCATGAACACGTTGGCGTGGTATAAATCTTAATTTCCATGATATGCCTCACAATTATTATTTTTTAAATACCCCGTCGCTTGGGTTTTTTATTTTATTCTATTTTTCGTTACGGATAAATCGTCGTGGTTAATTGTCACAATCTCTCCTTGCTCGATCGGTTCCCAGAGAGCGCCGGGAACTGTCGGCAGCACTTCCGAACTAATGATCACTTGGTCCGTTGTTCTTCCGATCTGCATCTGGTAATATTGGGGGAAAAGATTTTTCCTCACGGCAACAAAAGAACGATGCGGCGTGGAGAGGATAACATTTGTTCCTCGTAATTTGTGATACCTTTTGAAATTTGTCTGAATTGCCTGTACAGCGTCATCTCTCTTCAAATCGGTAAGAATAGAGTAGAATAACTTTTCTGAATCTGTCTTTCCTTGCGGTGTGAACTTGGACGAATATTTAATTTCATCTTCAATAAATCCGTTATGGCAGAACACACAGCTCCCTACCCCTTCTTTTTCTGCAATAAATGGATGTGTGTTCGGGAGGGAAGTCTTGCTGCCAATTTTTTTCCGTGCATGAAGAATGGCTATGTTCGTTTTAATGTTTCGGAAGGAGTCTACTTTTGGATCTTCATAGATAGCCATGGTTGATTTTTCAATAACCCATTTATCAGCAGAGTTTCGATAGGCAATGCCCCAGCCATCAGCATGCGACCAACTTCCTTTCCCTTTTTCTTTATTTAATTCGTGACGGCTGTTTTGATCACTCGCCATAAGTATAATCCCATCTAGTAATTTATTGATATTTACATTTCCTACAGCGATAAGCATTCGACACATGGAAACAACCTTTGCTAGGTAATATTTAATAGTTGCGTCTTTCTTTAAATAATATCTCTTTAGAAACTAGGCAGCATGGCGAAGCCGTTCCACTGCCTCTTGTTGTTTATATCTGATAAAGCGATTTGCTGTTTTCAACGCTTCTGGCTTATAGCGGCCTTCTTCTTTGGCAGAGCAACCCTGCATCTGCAAATGCGCGGTAAGCTGCGTGGAAGTATTCTCTCCCGAATCGATCATAGCCTCCAATGGTTTTAAGTAGTGTGCATCTTGGCGGTCAAGTTGGCAGCCGGCAAATTCCACAATCTGGCCTAAATAATCTCGTATCCTTTCGTCTTCAAGACCGGACTTTATTTGTAGTTCTGATAAAGACTGCAGTGTCTTCCAATTAGGGAGCACTACAATTCGACCATGAAAGAGATAATCGTCATCTTTTCGTGCAATTGTTACAGGGATGTTCTGATCTAGTATCCTGTCATTAAATCCTTGGATCAATGCTGCTATGCCCATGAGGATATCTGCCGGGGCAGAGTCATACACACGTAATTCAAACGTGCCGCTGCCGATTTCCGGCCGATGGCGGATGTCAGCATAGCCCGTATTGTCTAGTTTAAACTTATGAGCGAATTCCGCAGCTTCAAGTCCTGCGTCAACATACGCATTTTTCCAGTTCTCCCAGCGTCGTACATCCCTCGCAGCAAGTTCATCTTTGGATCCGATATATCCCCGCTCTTCAGGGATTTTAGCAAAAACGTCCTTCTGAAGAGCTTTTTGACGCTGGCAGTTGATGCCATTTTTTCCTTCGTAATTAATTGTTGACGTAGAACTGAAGGCGGCGCTTACTAACGCCAAAGCTGTCAGAGCGTTAAATTGGTCGACAAGTCGCGGTTGATTAGCGTCAATGTGGCAATGAATCCCCGCCCATGGAAAGAGTTTCTCCGGTGTTCCCTCGCCAAAGATTGCTCTATAAGCGCTGGCGCGGGATTTTTCGTGAAGATTAATTCTTCCCCGTTCTCCTGCGCCATTTTCACTCGCAGGAAGACCAAATACACCGTACTCCGCACATAAGTCAGCAAGAGCATCTTCCTGTCGTAAATACTCATCTGTCAAATCTTTAATTCTGCGGTGTGGTTGTGAATTCCATTCAAATTGCGCTTGTGATCCTTCATCAACATATTTAGCTTCTTTGTAGGGGTGTTTTACAAGAAGAACGCCTTCGTTGGTGATTGATCCGTCTGGCTTGCACGTCAAACGTTCGTATTCAACACCTATTTTAGATCCCATCTCTCCCCTCTTTTTGTTCGTGGATAAAATAATAATTCTCCACATTTGTATACTAGGTGGGATTCAAGCAAGATATATAAATGTTTTCTTTTTTATCGCTTTTTATCAGGAAAATATACTCTAATGGTTTAAAATAACCTAAAAATAGCACATAGCATAGCTTTTTCTGAGATTTTTTCACAGTAAATTTCAAAAATAAGTAAAAAATTAGCTTTTAATAAAAAAATAAACTAAAAATGTGGCCATTTACAAGTTATTTTTGGGAAAAAGAATCATCTTATGATTTCGATACTTTTTGGTTTCCAATGATTCGAACGCTTCTTTTAATACCGGTTCGGCAACGGAAATGTTTCCTTGAAGGGGATCGATGAGCTGAAAGTGCCCTTGCCTTTCGGAATATTCATACACTACCAGGTAATTTGAGGTGTTCCGTTTCTCGTTGCGGAGGGGTTTGGCGTTTAACCGCAGGAGAAGAATGTTTTTTTTAAGTTCATTATGTATGTCGCGGAAGGAAACGTCTTTTTCCTGAATATCTATATTTTTTTCCTGCGCTTCCGCTAAATACATATCGGAAGAGAAACCAGCATTATCGATGTCTTCTTTGGTATAGCGGTAAAATCGGTAATCCGGAAAATCGTACTCTTTTTTCTCGACGATAACCTGCGGTTTGAAGCCGCACTGTTGTGCATAGATGGCAAGAGCGTAAATGGAAGATCCTCTGGTTGGAAGTGTGGCCGTCTTTTTCCAAATGTCAAATTCGTTCTCTCTCGTTAAATTGATTTCTGGTTTGGAATGATGAAGAATAGCGAGCAATGACGAAGCTGCGGTCGTGAATGATGTTGTTTGCAAGTAAGGGATCATGTAATCACGCATGTATCTTTGTTTCAACTGGAACAAGTTGTTGTGGTTTCATAATTGAAACACTCCGCTCTTTGTTGTTTATTACCGCAACTTCACCTTGGGAGAGAAGCTTCCAAGACATATGTTTAATGGAAGGAATTTTCTCCGAGCTGATGATTAAAGCGTTTCTTCCTTTGCCAATATGCATCGTGTAATACGTTGGATAATTGTTCTCTCGCACAGCAACGATCGTTTGTTGAGGCGAGGCAAGAATGATGTTTGTTCCGGTTAGTTTCTTATATTGAAGAAGAGTATTTCTCACGCTTGCCGCCAGGTCTTTTTTGTTTAAGTTGGTAAGAATGCTATAAAACAGTTGTTCTGAATCTGTTTTTCCTTTTAATTTATATCTTGGATCGTAGCTGATTTTCTCATCAATAAATCCGTTGTGGCAAAACACAAATTTTTCTTCTTGAAAAGGATGCGTATTATGGACTGAGAGATCGCTGCCAATCATGCTTCTGACATGGATAAGCATTGCCTTAGATTTGACACTTCGAAGAGAATCGATGGTTTTGTCTTGATAGATTGCTTTCGTTGATTTGACAATTTTCCATGAACTTTTTTGCAAATAGGCAACTCCCCACCCATCCGAATGTTTCCAGCTGCCGAGCCCTTTCTTCTGATTAAGTTCATGGTGGGTTGTTTGGTCTTGCGCCATGAGTATCATGCTGTCAAGAAGAGTGTTGGGATCAATATCCCCTAGAGCAATAAGCATTCGACACATTTGTAGTACCTTCAATTTTGCGCACTTTTCGCCTTGGAATATCTCTCGACTATTTTCTGTTGTGCCGATTTAAGGTTTATAAGTAAATGGCTCTAACACAGCATGCAATGTTGCCGGTAAGATTTTTTCTCCTTTTTCCATGTTCGGCTGTTCCGTGTACGCAATCTTTCTCATGAGTTGGGCAGGCGTCGGCTCAGGTTGAATATTCTTAAAATAACCTTTTCCCTGGTACAACACGCCAGCTTTAGTTAGAACGGGATTGATAATTTCCTTTATATCTGTTTCGGTATGCCCGTATCTTTTAAGAACATCCACGGAAAGTTTTCCTAAGTATTCAAACAAGTCGGGAAACGATTTAATGGCGACAGGAGTTCCATTACGATATGGCCAAATGCATTTTTTATAAGAATGAGAATTATGAAGAGAACTTTCAGTCATGTTTCTCTCAACATATTGCGATGCTAATGGTTGAAGTGAATCTCTTTGCATTTCTTCGACTATTCCCTGGAGCATTGCCATCTGTGTCAAATTAAAAGCGGCCATTTCTTCCGCATTGCGCGGCATTTCATTCATTCGCAATTCAATGCCTATTCCTTTTGCATCCATGACATCTTTATATTTCAACTTGACGAACGGCCAACTATTTACTTCAGGAAAATCTTTTTCTTGACCAGCTACATCTTCCTCAGTGATAACAATGTGCCCGTCGGCGGCGATGGTACCAAAATATCGAGCAATGGGAGAAGGAACACGAATTTTTATCAAGGCATCATACATCTCTTGGTTAAACCATTGCGGGTTTTCGGTGTTTTCAATCATGGGTTCCAATGCTCGCCAACGGTTGGGTCGTCCTCGTTCAAAATCCTCTTGGGTAAATCCATACGTGGCAGGAGGATTTAGATGTATTCTCGCGCTATCGTACATGGTTAGCTTTCCTTCGACTAATGGCGAGGAGGCGCTTACAGCAAACAGCAATGGTCCAAGTACGTACGCTGCATTATAATAAAGCTGCGTTGCGGAATGGGGAACTTTGATTGTCGTTTGGGTATTGGTAGCAAAACCAGCCCAGATATTGTTACGATAGGTTTGCGCGCTTCCATCAACAAAAGGGATTATTGCGTCTTGCGCTAAAGGAGAAAGCATCTCGCCGAATGCATCAAATCGAGGACTCTTAAATAAGAATTTTGTTGCTTCTTCATTGTAAAGAGGATAACCTCCCATAAGAAGAGCAGTGGCGCCAAATTCCTGCGCGGCGTAGTGCAAAGGATTCAAGATATCTTTAATTCCACAGATAACTTCGTCCAAAGAATCGTGTAGTCCAAATAATTTTTTTGGATTTGTTTTGACCTCGGCCTGGAAATTTACTTTCTCCCCGGTGATTACTCCTTTCCCTAGCACTTTTTCTAATTCTTCAAATATCGGAGCGGGGTTATTATGAGCATCAACTAATGTCGTTTCTATTTCTATACCTGCGTCTAAAATTTTTGGATCTTCATGTTCTATTGGATAAATTTTTTGAAATCTATCGACAACAGATTGAATATATCGCTGGTTTATTTCGGAGGCAAACGCAAGTAGTTCAGAACGGTTCAGAATCCTCCCTCGAATTTGTTCACCCATCTTTTCTTATTTTGCCGATGAGGAGAATTATTTAAACCTTTCTTTTATATTAAAAAATTACCCTAAAATAGAAAAAGGTGCCATATTTTAATCTCTTTTAAAAAAAGAGCGTTATTTTTATATGTGTTTTTATATGTATTTAATATATTTTTATGAAAATTATGATTTTTCTGGTGATGGCTTGGAAAAATTAAATCTACAAAAAAAGTATGTGCTACGTATGAAAAACCAACAACTTTTTAAATAAACTCTTGTCTTAAGCACAAAATAAAGAATAAATACGGTAATTCCTACATCAAAATGTCTAAATCAACTACGAAAAAAGTAAGCAGGATCAAAACCAGGAAGAAAGTATGGTTTAAGATTTTTGCTCCACAGGTTTTTGGGAACAAAGAAATTGGTGAAACATATCTTCCGGCAGCAGAAAATGCTCTGGGAAGATTGCTGAAGATTAGTTTGAAAGATATTACTGGCAATGTTAAAGACCAGAACGCGTATATTGGTTTTAAAATTGCAAAAGCGGAGGGTTCTGCTTTGCGAACTGAAGTGATAAGTTACCAGCTGACTCCTGCATCCGTCAAAAGACTGGTTCGAAAAAATACGGCGCGCTTAGATGATTATTTTACATTTACAACAAAAGATAAAAAAACTGTAATTTTAAAAACTCTTCTTATTACGTTTAACATAAGCAAACGTTCAACAGAAGCCCGCTTGCGTAAAATGTTGCAAGACTTACTCAGAGCTGAGATAACTACGGAAGATTTCACTACATTTTTAAGCAATGTTGTTACCAACAAAGTACAAGCTACTGTTAGAAAGAAACTCAATAAGATTTATCCTCTTAAAGAAGTGGCCATTCGTGTCGCTATACTACAGCAGGGTACGGGAACGCCAAAAGAAGATGTTCTTGAAACGGCTCCTCAAGAAGAGCCTCGTGCAGAAGCAGTGCCCTTGGTTGAAGAAGCAAGCGTTGAAGAAACTGACGTTGAGGAAGCAGCACTTTAAGCTTTTTTGTTCTATTTCCATGAGATTTTTAACATTTACAGACTTGCACGAAGATAAAAGTACTCTGCAAGAGTTAGTCACGAGAGCAACAAAAGAAGATGTTGATTTTATTGTATGCTGCGGCGATATTTCTACATTGGGAAGAGGATTGCGAAACGTCCTCACCAAATTTGCTGCCACGGGAAAACGATTTTATGTTATACCTGGGAATCATGAAGAAGCGGGAACGATGCTTGATGATGCCGTTGCCGATTTTCCCGGATGCATCAATTTTCATACCAAGGCAATTAAAGTTGGTGATTATATTTTTCTGGGATATGGCGGCGGCGGGTTTTCTTTTGAAGATCCTGCCTTCCGTAAAATAGCGCGGGAGTGGTATGGCAAATACAAAGAAAGAAAGATAGTGTTAGTAACCCATCAGCCTCCATTCGGCACCAAACTTGATCTGCTGGGAGAGCGGCATGTAGGAAATAAAGATTTCCGAAAATTTATCGAAAGGGTTAAGCCTAAATTAGCGATTTCCGGCCATTTGCATGAAACAGTAGGAAGTGTTGATGCCATCGGCGAAACAAAACTTGTAAATCCCGGCTGGGATGGAATGATTATTGAGTTGAACTGATTCGTCGTGCTGGTACTTTTAATTCCCATTTTTTTCAATTTTAACACATTTCAATTTTAACACCAATACTTTTAAATATAATTTTGATTTCCACAAAGAACATGAAACTTGCAACAAGACTCTTTTTTCTTTTCATGGTGCTTTTCATTGTGTCCTGTTCTTTTCCATCAGAAGAAAAAATAGAAACTAAACCTCAAGAGACTGTTCTTCCATCGTCAGAAATTGCGGAGAGTATTGCCGAGAGCAATGCGTCGGAAACTACTGAAATCCCGCTTCAAGAGACTCTGCCAGAACAGCAGCTGGATCCTGAAATAGAAGAACTTATTGCGAAAGGGCGAAATGCTGCAAATTATAACTACTTTTTTTCCTCTCTTGTTCGAGATAATTATGGAATTTATACTGAAACATCGTATACTGTTTTTGTTAAAGAGGAAAAAACAAAAAAAGTATATCTGAATCCTAAAAAATTACGGGGAGATATTTTTTATAATGAGATTTACTTGGATAATACGAAAAAGACAGCCATCGGTATTTGCACGAAAATAGGAATTCTCTGTGAAAAGATTTTTGACAAAGCGTATGCTGTGGACTATCTTTCTGAGAAAATTGATGTGACTCCGGCGGAACTCCTTAAGGGTGTCGGTCTTAATGCTGCGAAAGTTGGCGAAGAAGTTATTGACAATAGAAAAACCACCATCATTGAGTATACCAACGCAAAAGGACAGAAAGAAAGATTATCTCTCGACAATCATTTTGGCTTGCCTCTGAAACAGATTATCTATGAAACTTCTGATGATCAGGAAATTATCTTGGAAACGAATAGATTTAGCAAATTTTCTGTGGGTAATGTTCTCACAAAAGAAGTCACCTTGCCCGAAAAATATCAAATTGTTGAGTAGTTCTTGAATAAAAAAGTGGCCTATTTATTCTAAAATCCTTCCTAAAATTCCAGTTTTAGCTGACTGTTTTAACTGTGGGATACAGGCATAGCATTTTAAGGCTCATTAAGAAAAAGCTAACACTTTTTCTTCAACTCCGTTTCTCGTAGGGTTGCATAGTGAATTTGATGCGAGTATGAGCTCATATACCTTTTTCGCTAGAAAACGCATATTAGGGGTAAAATGGAGAGTGTGAGCTCTGAGATAAAAAGATTTTTCCATAGCATTGGTAGTGTTAGTGCAGAGATAGTAAGACACTACATAGATGTCTCAACCAGTTGGGAGAGAACAAAACAAAAGAAGCTCCAATAGAGCTTCTTTTTCTAAAAACTTATTCACCAAAATACATATTTCTTAACAATTTCAATGTATTATATTCATCAATTGATAATTTATCATCTTTAACCATCTTCCAACTTTTAGTTGCATATTTATTCATACAACTAAAAGCATTTGGAAGATTGAACTTGACCACAGATTGATTAAATCTTACCAATTCTTGGTTAAGTTCATCTCTAATTCCTGTTTTACTTAAATCAACATTTCTTTCTTCAAGAGTTCTTCCCATTTGAACATATAATCTTGTAAGACCTTTTGTTTGTTGAAATAGTTGAGAGGGGTCAATAATCAAATCTCCTTGAATATTATGTTTAAGGAAGTATGCTCTTAATACTTTATTATGAACTCCATTAAACATTTCAGATTGATTTCCATCATCATTTTGCCATCTTAATTTCTTTTTATCAGAACCAACTAAAATACTATGAGTTACAATTCTTGTTGGTACGTCTTCTTGATTTAAGTAACACAATGTGTAGTAGTTGAATTTTTTAACAACATCTCCACTTATTGAAGTTCTAATATCATATTCTCTATCCTTATTAATCAATGCGGGAAACATCATTGTAACAAATCTTGGGTCTAATTTAAAACCATAAATGCTCGTTGTAAATTCTCTATTCTTTTCTAATATTAAATCATATTCACTAGGAAGATTATCAATAAAATCTTCAAGTCTTTTCTTTGCACCAGATGGGAAAAATTCAATTCCTGCAATTTTTCTTTCAATATCTTCCCTATTAATATTTTTAAACATAGTTTCTCTTTGATGATAGGTGGTATCTCTACCACAACTTCTACAAGATGAAATAGATGGGTCAGAACCAAATATATTGCCACAAGTAATACATTCATTAATATTTGTATTACCAATATTAAATGTTTCTTGATATGATGTTCTCGCCAACTTTTCTAATTGTTCTTGAATTTGGTCATCTCTTAAACTACAATCAAAATCAAGATAATGTTGTTTCATCACTTCTTCTGCTCTTTTTATCTTTTCTGAAGTATATTGTGCAACATTTTCAGGATTTAATTCAAAACCATACTCTCTCATTTGTTTAACAAGTGGTTCTCCATTAATATTCCACAAAAATGGTGTATGAACATTAATTCCTGCAAATTTTCTTGCTTTTGAATAAAAATCTACAAGTGTAAGGTCATATACATTTCCCACACTCAAATTTCTTTTAATTTGAGTTGGAGCAATCAACACTAATTCTTTCATTTATCTATTCTTCATAATTTATATAATCTAAAAATATCTTTTTATCAAGATATGTCAAAAACTCATAAGCAACTTCAACATCTTCTAATGTAATATTTTCAGTTCTTTCCACTTTTATATGTAAAAAAATTTTAGGATTAATTGGTGGTTCAAATACATCATAAAATGTTTGCAATGCTGCCCTTTTATCTTTTGGATAAATTCCTCTTGATGCAAGTGCATATAAAGAACCATAGATACACCATTTCATCATAAGTATTTTATTTTCCTTATCATTAATATTTTTATTAATCATAATTTTCCTTGCTTGATAATTTAATGAATTTATAACTTTAACTGCTTCTTTCAACATTTCATAATTATCAATATGTTCTGTCTTGAAAAGATTTTCACCAATCAGCACTTTACCATAAATATCAAATTCTTTCTGAACATAAAGTCCTCTATTATTATGCCAAAAAAGATCTTTTCTAATTGATGGAATATCCTCATCACTATGAACATTAAAATCAATTTTTATTTTTTCTTTCATATAATTAAGTTTAATTTCCCTTAATTTCTTTAAGAATTTAACATCAGGTTTTTTTACAACCATTAAAATGTCATAGTCACTATCAGCACAAAAGTCCTCATTTAAAGTGCTTCCATAAGCTATCGCACTCACTACTTTATTACCAAATTCTTTTATTAGTGTGTTCCTAATCTTATTGAGATTATCATTTCTATCTTTTAAATTGGGTTCAGATAATTTTGTCATATGTGGACATATGTTAAATAATTATTTATAAACTTATATCTTGTTTCGAGCAACGAAGTTGTGAGTGAATATGTGCGTAGCACCTGGACTCCTCTTCTTTTGCTTCTTTTTCTAAAAGAAGAATAGGATTTAGACTAGTGAAAGTTTAATTGTGTATAACGTTGGTTCCTGTTAGTTTCCCTCGATAGAGGAAGTATGATAGGGAAGCCCAAACAGATAGTTTTAATACTACCTCAAGTTACCACTTTAATAGGGCTACACTTGGTAATTTAGAATTGAGATTTAATCAGTTTTAATTCCATATTCATTTTGATAATATTTATTTAAAGCACCAATATCTTTATCTTTAATTTTTTTTACTTTAGATTCAATCATTTCAATATGATAATTAAGTTTTGCAATTTCTTCCAATATAACAGCATTTTTAATTGCCTTTTCTGGTTTTTCATCTAATATTAAAGTTCCGTGTCGTTCCAAAAGAACAACTTTATTCCCGGATTTGATGATTTTTTCACTAATACTTCCAGTTCTATGATTTTTATAAGGCATACACCAAATATCTTTTCCAAAATAATCTGCTTGTAATGTTGTTAAAATTTTCAATGGTTTCTTTAAACAACTCATAACAGATGCATAATGTGAGTGTGTATGAATAATACAATTAATTTCAGGTTTATTATTATAAATTTGTAAATGAAAATCTAAATCCGAAGATGGTTTTTCTCCAAATAAATGTTTTCCACTAATATTAACTATTGAAACGTTTTCAATATTTACTTCATTATAACTCATACCAGTGGGTTTAATTGCAATAAGATTATTAGATAATCTTAAACTAATATTTCCACAACTTAATTTATCTAATTTATGTTTTGCAAGTTCATTCATATATTCGATAAAATCAAGTGGTTCATATTTTGACATTTTATAAACCTCTATTAAATATATCAATCAAAATATTATCTTCAACTTTTATACTATGGCCCTCTTTTTTTTCAATAATTTTTGGATTATATCTCATTTTAAGATAATCAACTTCTTCTTTTGGAATTGAATTATCATTTTTACCTATTACAACAAATAATCTTTCTTTATTATTTGGTAATTGAACTTTTCTAATATCCTCAACAACATCATTTGCTTTGAATCTATAACAATTAGGATAAGCTCTTTGTAAAAATTCAAATGTATCTTTAAGATTTTCTCCATTTGAATTTGGTAAATGATAGTCCATTGATATAAAAGGACATACTAATAATGTTTTATCAACTTCTTCTTCTTGTAATAATGATGGTAAAGCACCATAACTGAATCCATATAAATAAACTCTTTCATTATTCCATTTAAGTTCTGAATCTCCAAATAATTCAAGACCAAAACCTTTTTTTGCAAGTTTAATTGCACTTTCAACACTTTTAACTGAATTTTTTGTATTGAATTCACCTGAACTTTCATAAGTTCCCATATATCTTGGAACAAATAAATTGCATCTAAGTCTTTTCATCTGTTCTACAAATGGGTGGTATTTATCTAAATATTGTGGCATACCCCCCGCTAATACAACATTTCCATTATCTCCATTAAGATAAACAACCACCATCACATCTTCTTGTTTTATTCTAAATTCTACCATTTTATTCTAAAATCTTTCCTAAAATTCAAGTTTTAGCTGACTGTTTTAACTGTGGGATACAGGCATAGCCGACTTCTTTTTCTAAAAACTTATTTAATCGCTTCCATAAATACTTTCTTCACATTAATCGCTAATCCTTTCTCCTGCGTATTAACTTCCACGGCGGACATTAGCGCTTCTCCAATGGCCACAAGTTCTTCTTTCAATGAAAGAATGGCTACAGTTTCTCCTTTCCGAAAATTTTCTAGTTTGCTGATCCCGGGAATTGCCAAATCCCTTCCGTGAGTGATGCTGGTAATTGTTGTATCGAAAATCCAACACTTTGGTAAATGCGTAACGGCGTTTTCCATCGGCTGGATACAATATCGAAGGAATTTGTCGTTGTTTTCTTCTTTGTAGAAATAATATGCGTCTTGCAGATCATTTAAAGTAACCAAATTGTCTTTTTCTGTGAAAGGTCCTGCCTGTGTTCGCCGTAATTCTGCCATGTGGGCGCCGACACCAAGCTCTTCTCCAAAATTATGCACAGCTTTCGTATATAAAGTGCCCGCTTGACATTTCACTCGAAATAAAACGTCTTGCCCTTTGATTTCCAGAATTTCAAACTCGTAGATCTCTCGTTCTCTAAGTTCCCTCTTGACCGCGCTTTTAACAGGAGGGAGCTGTTTGATTCTTCCAATAAATTTTTCAGCTGTTTTTCGTAATTCGTTTTCTTCCACTTCTTTATGTACATGCATGAGGCACACATATTCTTTTGGTGCTGTGAGGAGAAATTGGGCGATTCTCGTCGCTCTTCCTAAGGCGACGGGCTGCACGCCGCTAACTTGAGGGTCAAGCGTACCGGAATGCCCAGCGCGTTTAATCTCCAGAATTTTTTTGACGTAATCCGACGTTTGATGGGATGTTGGGCCGATTGGTTTGTCAATATTTACAATTCCATAATCAGTGAGTTCTTCCGTTGTTCTCTCTACAGGGTATCTGCCAAACTCCCCCACCGCTTCTTTCTTCACAAAGAGTTGTCTTTCCATAAGCTGTAAGTTCAAGAACGTATTTAAAAGATTTTATATCAAAAATAAAGAACTATGCTTTCTCTTTAACTGGCGTCTTCTCTTCTTCTTTTACTCCAATTTTTTTTGCTGTCGGTTTCTCTTCTTTCTTCATCGGAGTTTTCTTTTCTTCCTTTGTTTTCTTCTCTACGCCAAACAACTCTGCTTTTACAACACCTTTCTCATCTTTTGTTGCCGTAACTTTCACGTGATGGGGAGGATTTCGAATGCCGTGCTTCCAAAGCTCTTCATTTAGTTCTTTCCCCAGTTTTACATTTTCTGATCTCATATGTTTAGTAAGAAATTCACGCAGTGCTCTCACTGCTTTTTTGGTCCTTTTCCAGCGTGGGCCTTTCCTGTATTCTTTGCGGAGAGGAACATTGTACACGCGTTCTAGAGTTTTTGCATCTTGTGTTTTCGCCATTGGATTTTACTTTCTTATTGTATTCAGATTATTATGCTTTTGTTTTTGTTCGTCGCCAGCTGCGTTTCACTTCCGTATGACGGGAAGGATGAACTCGCTTGCCTTTTCCATAAATTTTAAAGATTGTCCAGAATGGTGCCCATTTTGTCTGTGTGTTTAGTTTGATAAGCCGTTTCTTTTTGGAAGGGTGAACATATCGTGCCATCTCATTCACCTTTCCGTGCTTCTTTGGCAATCTGAACAGCGAGTTTGTCAAGAAATGATGTTCCTTGCGGAGTTAATACCCGGCCTTTATGTGATGTTTTTTCAGTTTGTTTGATTAATCCAGATTTTTCGAGTTGCTGGAGAATGTTGCGGATGACAGATCCAGATGCTTTGTAGAACCTTTCCGGCTTGTGCCCTCGATTCTTTTTCCCGCCGTATTTGGTGCGCAGTTTTTCTGTTCCTACAGGTCCTAGTTTGGCCACGCTCCGCAACACAGCCGCAGAACGGTGGTACCACCAATCTTGGCTATCAGGAAGGCGTTCTTTCTGCCGGCCCGTTTTAGTAAATTTGCTCCATTCCGTAGGCTCAACGAGTTTTTGTTTCTTGAGTTCTTCAGCAGCCTTGTTGACCAGTGAATTGGGGTTTACTTCTAAAATATGTGTCATATGTGGCTTTGGAATGGGGGGTATTTATAAAGTTTTCGAGCTATTTGCACTAGCAAAAGAGGATTTGCAATCCTAAAGAACTACATTATTCAAAGCAGGATAGAATGGCTACTCTTCTGAACAAAACTTTAAATACTCTCCTATTTTTCTATTTTCAAGAGGTGTTTTCATGCGACGTTGGGTAATTATTGTAATTCTGGCATTGTTTTTGTTATCCTCGTTGATAGTAGCTCAAAATGAATCAGCGATCGCTGGGGAAGCGGCAAAGACCTACGTCGAAGAGGTTCAAGAGCCGGGAAAAACAGTCATCAAAGGGCTTACCTTTGAAGAAATTGAAGGAGGCGGTCCGCCGGAAGAAAAAGTATTTCTTAAACCAAAAATCATATCCACAGGAAAAGGCGATGGCCAGCCAGGAACGCTCACCGCCATCTGGTATAAATTATTAAATCTCGGAAGTCTTTCCTTTCTCCTCGGTGGAAGTGCCGATAACCAATTTTGTGGATTTGCTCGCTTGCTGCTGGCAGTGTTGATTTTCTCCATTCTCTACATGGGCTTGTCGCTCATCCCCAATATATCCAGAAATATCGCCATCACTATAGGTGTCGTGCTGACGATCATTTCCGCGGTATTTACGCCGTGTTCGATTTTGTTGGCGTGGGGAAAAACATATTCGGCGTTGTTTGCGCTGGTCTTAATAGGGGCCCCCATCTTGGGCTTAGGTTGGTTATTATTTGGAACACAGACAAATAGCAGAGGTGTCGCGTTCATCAAATTGATAGGCGTCTGTCTGTTAATGTGGCTGCTTATTGAATTGAATGCCTGGGCAGCTGTCTTAGCCGCCGCGACACCGTAACGTTTAAATACCACATTTCATTTCCAAGAGAAAAGATGGTGCAGATGAAAAATAAATCAATACTCTTATTGTCAGGTGTTGTTCTCCTGCTGATTTCTTCGTTTATGGTCTCCGCGCAAGGGGAAGGAGGCTTAAGCGGCATTTTCAGTAAACTCCTTGATATTGGAAGCCTGAAATTTCTTGGTGTTGGTGAGGACAACCAATTGTTTGGTTTTATCAGGATTGCCCTGGCTGTGATGATCTTTAGTATTATTTACATGGGCCTGTCGGTCATTCCTAATATGTCCAGAAATGTTGCGATTACGGTAGCTATCGTCTTGGCGATTATTGCTTCCGTGTTCACGCCAAAATCAATCTTGGCAGCAATGGGAGAAACGTATGCGGCGATCTTTGCGTTACTGATTATTGGCGGGCCAATAGTTGGTTTAGGCTGGTTATTATTTGGAACACCAACAAACAGCAGAGGCGTCGCTTTCATTAAATTAATAGGAGTTTGTTTTATGATGTGGTTAGTCAATGAACTAAATTATTGGGCAGCAATCTTGGCTGCAGGGGCATTATAAAATATCTAACGCAGTAAATTTAAAAAAACAAAAAAAAAGGTTAATGATGATGAGAAAAAAAATATTCACGTTGTGGTCATTGTTGTTGCTGGTACTTTCCTCGTTTATGGTTCATGCTCAAGAGGAATCAGGATTATTTAGGCTTTCTGAATGGGTTAATGTTATCGTGGACTGGTCGAATGCAATCCTTGGAATTGTAGCGATTTATTTTTTGTGGAGAACAATTGCTGGGACAGGTGGCGGTACGAAAGCAGCGGAATGGGGTCTCAGCGGTGCTGCTGGCGCGGGAGGTTGGCTCAAGAGCAAAGGAGCAGTTCCTTTTACGAAAGAACATCGAGAGAAGTATGGTGATTATAAAGTTTCGAAGCGCGCCTTTAAATTGGAAATGGACGGGTATATCCGCGATAAGAATGAGTTGGCATTGATGGAATCTGCGCAAAAAAGAGTTGATGAACTTAGCGCCAAAAAAAGTACCTTAGAGAAAATGCCTGCCACGACAGTGGACGCCAGGGAACAGTTTGAAAAATTTGAAGAAGAAGTTAAAGCTGCCAGGACTGCTGTAAAACGAGAAACGGAAGGATGGCATAAAATGGGACGGTGGTACCGCCGTAAATGGCCAAGATATATTAAGCAAACGGATGACGTAATTAAAGAATTAGAAGCAAACAGAGAAATTTCTGCTGAAAAAATAAATAAAATCAAGTCCCTGCAAAATGATGTCCTTGTTTTACATCAAGATACCCAGAAAAATGTACAAGAGCTTGATGCTTTGATGGAAGGGTTAGAAAAAGCTGCCGCAGAAGCAGTTGCTCAGTGGAAAAGTCATAAAATTTTTGATCCAAGGATTGCGAAAAAAGCACTATCTTCTTTTGATTTCCGCAGTGCGCCACAGCTCGCTCAAAAGGCTGTTGATCTGCAGAAAAGAACCGTTGAAGAACTGCGTGGTCTCATTGCTGAAACTGGAAAGACAATGTAACTTCTCGGCACAATTCATTTCTAGAGCGATATATCAGTCTCTCATGAGAAAGTAACTTGAACACTTTTTTGGGCTTGTGTGTTTCATGCTTCAAAAAATTCTGATCATAGGGAAATAATTTTTGGATAACACAGTGGTCCACTTTTTTTGATAATTTTGTTGAAGTATGTAGTGTTCATGATTTCTTTTAACGCTATTAAAAAAGAAAGTTTTTCCTTTTTACTAACCTTAAAAAGGAAATGTTTCCACTGACTGTTTGGCGCATCTGTCATGCTGGGAACGTGGAAACTGTACCTAACTTCCCCCAAAAACCTTATAAATTCCATCACTATCCTTTCTCCCATGCATAAAAGGGGTTTTATCAGTTTTATGATAGCAACCGTACTTAGCTTTCCCTTGGTGCTTGCCGGTCCGTTGGATATTCTCGGCAGCGTCTGGCAGAAGATTCTTTCCATCGGCTCTCTCAGTTTTATTGGTGTTTCCGGTGTTGTGCCATTAACACGAATTCTCATTTGGATTCTCATTTTTATAATCATTTTTGCGACCATCGCTGGTTTAGGGAAAGGTGGTGGAGAAGGGGGCACGAAGCCATTTAGTTATTTTACCAGAACGCAAGGAATCGTTGTTGCTGCTGTCTTGGCAACGGTTACGGCCATTTTCCTTCCGCCGAGTGTATTACTGGCAACAGGGACGGGCTGGGCGACGATCATTGCATTGATTCTTATCGGCGGCCCAATTGTTGGTTTAGGGTATCTCGTTCTTACCTATCCAGGAAAAGGGCAGGATACCAAAGGGACGGTTTTGATGAAGCTGGTGCTGTGTTTCCTCTTGTTTTGGATTTTAAGCGCCATGAAAAATGCTGCGGTGCTCTAAATGGTCTACGAAACAGTTACGGGAACAGTACAGGAGTTTATTGATTATGCGCTGACGATTGTCAGTTTCATGATTCTCTGGTATATCATCAAGTTCTTTTGGGTAGCTCCTCCCACAAAAGAAGAAAGAAAACAGGCCGAGGAAGAATGGGCAGAGCGGGGAGGGCATCTGCGTGGCTGGCTGAAGGAAAAGATCACCGAAAAGAAAAAGAAGGATGAAGAACAAGAACGCGTTGATAAAGAATCCTCTGAACGTGAACGCCGCAAAAATAGGGTGCGCGTTCCTCGCGCATCGTTAACTAATGCCATTGAAACACTTGAAAAACTGGAGGAAGCGCTGCTGCAGCCGGATCGCGAAAAAGTGCTTGATGAAGCACAGCATCATCTCACAAAATTAGAAACCAGTTTAAAAACAGTGCTGGGTTCATTGCAGCGCATTCGGCGAAGCGAGCCTGAACTCTTTGCGTTCTTTGATACTTTATACCGCGAAGCGGCAACTGCCTTGCAAAAAACCAAAGAATTTGCCCTGCCTCTTCAAAATGATGCGGAATGGACAAGGAAAATTGAAGAACTTCGAAAATATGTAACTGGCGATCAAGGGATTAAAGAAATCTGTGCCTCAATCTTTCATGAGTTGCAAAAATTTGTAAAAGAACAAGAACGCAAATAATGTATAATTTACAATATAGCTATCTTCTGCCCCAGCGCTTGCCCGGGTAATCCTTTCTCTTCAAAAATAACACGCACGTTTCCTTTCCGGCCATGTAATGCAGAAATTTTTCCTTGTATCACTTTTCCAGAAGGAGATGTCCAACTGGCGGTCTTGCCGATAACCTTTTCCGCAGCTTCGGCGGTTTCCGCTACTTTCAGAACCATTTGCTTGTTATTCTGATGGTGGCGTCCTTGCCTGAAATGCATGACTGTTGCTTCCATATTTAGATTTGAAATGGGGTTTATTTATAAAGATTTTTATTATTGCGGTGGATTACCTAAATCCATAAAAATAATTACCTTTCTCAAAGACCCATGACCAAAGGCCAAATCGTCTCGGGAGATTTTTCTAAAATTGTGATGCGCATCAAGTCAGGGCAGGATGTTGAACTTGGTGAATTGGTGGTTGTTGAGGATAATGGTGAGAAATACATCCTGCAGGTGTACGATCTTGTGTATGGCAGCCAGATTTCCCAGCAAAATCTGGAAATGGTTGCGGGCATGAATCTTGAAGAAGAAAGCGGTTTCGGCTTGATGGATGCCCGGCTGCGCAATTATCAATTAGCGTTATTGAAGCCCGTCTTGAACGTGGGCAGTTCCAGCAAAACGTGTAAGAAATTGCCGGCATTCTTTGCTAAAGTAAGGGAAATTAATAAAGAAGATTTATCATTCATCACCAAACCAACCACTCCTTTCTTCCTGGGAAAATTACGAAGTGGAAGCAAAGAGATGGATTTTGATATTTTCCTCCCTGGAAAAGAGGTATTTAGCCACCATGTGCTGATTCCAGCAAGTACTGGAAAAGGAAAATCAAACTTAATGTCCACTATCCTTTGGGACGTGGCCGGGAAGGATTACGTCGGCATGCTGGTGCTCGATCCGCACGATGAATATTATGGACGGACGGGATTAGGGTTGAAAGATCATCCGGAGAAAAACAAAGTGGCATATTATACTCCCAGCAATCCGCCGCCGGGAGCAAGAACGTTAAAAATAAATCTTGCCAAAATAAAACCGGACCACTTTTATGGTGCAGTCCCTTTGACACCGCCGCAGCGGGATTGTTTTCATGCCTACCACAAAATTTTTGGTGCAGAATGGATTAAAGCGGTCGTCGAAGAACGGCGCATCGAAGGAGTTAAGTTCCATGAAGATACTATCGCGGTCGTCAAGCGGAAATTGATTTCGTTATTAGGGTTGGAATTACATCAGGGGCAATTATCCTGCCAGGGCATTTTTGATGCTACTTCTGGTGAAAATACTATCTCGGACATCTGTCGGGAATTGGAGCAGGGCAAGACCGTCATTATTGACACCAGCTTATTTTCCGGTGCTTTGGAAATTTTAGTAGGAAGCATGATCACGACAGAAATCTTCGACCGCTATAAATATTATAAGAAAGAAGGCGTGCTGGACAATAAGCCGGTAATTTCCATCGTACTGGAGGAAGCGCCTCGCGTGTTAGGGAAAAATGTATTAGAACAGGGTAGTAATATCTTTGAAAGTATTGCGCGGGAAGGGCGGAAATTCAATGTAGGTTTAGTTGCCATCACTCAGCTTCCTTCTGAGATTCCCAAAACTATTTTGGCTAATATGAATACCAAAATTATTCTTGGTATTGAGATGAATTCGGAACGGCAGGCGGTGATTGAGTCTTCTCCTCAGGATTTAAGTCAGGACAGCCGGAATATTGCTTCTTTGGATAAAGGAGAAGCGTTAGTAACTTCAACATTTACTCGGTTTGCGGTGCCCATTAAAATTCCTTTGTTTACAGAATTTGTGAAGAAAGACAAAAAGGAAAATAAATTCACCCTCCGATTTGATGGGATTGGGTAGCGCTTATTGTCTTAGTTAGGTAAAACTTTTTAAACTCATTTGCTTGTCTTTCTGTTATGAAACATACCTGGAAGATAACGGCTATTCTCTTGATGACGTTTCTCCTGGCGCAGTTTATGGGCATTTTAATACTTTACAATTATATTGATGTTGAAAAAAGCGCAGAAGAAGGCAGAACAGTTTTTGGAGAACTACCCATCGGCGAACGGCCGCCCTTGGAAGAGAAAACATCTTTTCTTCCTGTTATCATTGCGATTTTAGTTGGAACTGGATTAGTGCTTCTTCTCCTGAAATATAATCTGATCTGGCTTTGGAAATTCTGGTTTTTCCTCGCCGTTGTTTTCGCTCTGGGGATAGCCTTTGCTGCCTTTCTCAAACCCGCTATCGCTTTTGTGATCGCGCTGGTGGCCGGGGCCTGGAAAATTTTCCGGCCCAATGTCTGGGTGCAGAACATTACCGAACTGTTTATCTACGGCGGCTTGGCGGCGATTTTTGTTCCTCTCTTTAATCTATGGTCGGTAAGCATTCTCCTTGTTTTAATTGCGGTGTATGATGCGTACGCTGTTTGGAAATCAAAACATATGATCACCTTGGCGAAATCACAAACGAAAGCCAAGGTCTTTGCCGGCTTGCTTATTCCGTATAAATTAGGAAAAGTGCAGGTTTCTGCTGCTAAAAAGAAACCAACAGCGAAAGCAAAAGTACCAATGAAAGTGAGGACAGCTCTTCTGGGCGGCGGGGATATAGGATTTCCCTTGATTTTTGCTGGTGTTATTTTGAAAGAAATGGGTCTCTGGCAAAGTTTAATCATCCCTTTTTTTGCCGGGTTGGGTCTGGCGTTTTTATTATGGAAAGGGAATGAGCAGAAGTTTTATCCGGCGATGCCGTTCATTGGTTTAGGTTGTTTTCTGGGATTAGGCATGGTGTGGGTGCTTGGTGTTCTGATATGATCTTTTAAGCGGTCGCAACAAGAACAATTAAAATCCTTTAACCGGGGACGTGTATTCCTTGAATCCTTCTGAGGAGATGACCAATCCATCCCGTGCGGCAATTGTCTGCACGCCGGTAATGCGCTGCACTTCTCGGGCTTCCACCAGAGGATCTGCTTTGATCATATCCAGCCCAAAATGAGTAAGAATTGCTAGTCTGGGGCGTATTTGTGAAATGAGCTTGATAACAGAATGCGTATCCAAATTCTGCCCTTGTGCTTTTTCTCCAGGATAAGGAACGCTTGCGACGAGAATATCTGTTCCAACTAATCCCTCGAAGAGCTGGGGAGTTAAAGCTGTAGCTCCTGTGTAACTGAGAGTAAATCTGGGACAGAAGAATTTGAAGCCTATGGCTGTGGGATCGGTATATTCTGCCGGAAGAGCATGGATTTCTACCAGCTCAATACCGACTTTATGATTCCTTTCGAGGGGGATAATTCTTTCCACTAAATTTTGATGGTATTTTGTCAGATAAGGACTAATCTCTTCTGTTCCTTGTAAGACCGATTTGCATCCCAGCACAATCCCTCTGTGTTCAATACCCCCGTGGGTCATGGCTTCAACAATGACATTTACATCATTGCAATGGTTAATATTGTTGTGGGACACAAGAATAGCTGAAGTATGATGCACATTGACTCCAAATTCTTTCGCTCTTTGTAATGCACCAGGACCTGGGTCAAGATGAAATTGTAACTCTTCAATCTGTAAAACAATCCCTCCGGATGCCCGAAGTTGCTTGCTTACAACTGCGGAATCCCCGGCTGTACCCAAGAAAATGATCTTTGCCAAAGTATAAAACGGATGACAATTTTGCTTAATAAATATTGTTGTAGTGGGATGATTGGTTTCTTCCACAATATTTATAAAACGCCAATCCCATTTTTGAACAAGGGTGAGGAGGCCAAGTTATGTCAAATAATGTTCAACCAATATTTATTCTTCCGGAAGATACCAAACGCACCACTGGCAGAGATGCCCAGCACAACAATATTCTCGCTGCCAAAGCCGTCGCCCAGGCGGTGCGTACCACGTTGGGACCAAAAGGCATGGATAAGATGATTGTTGATTCTGTGGGTGATGTTATTGTTACGAATGATGGAGTGACCATTTTAAAAGAAATGCACATTGAGCATCCTGCGGCGAAAATGGTTGTGGAAGTAGCAAAAACTCAGGAAGATGTGGTGGGAGATGGAACAACCACTGCTGTTGTTATTGCCGGAGAACTGCTTAAAAAAGCAGAAGATTTGCTTGATCAGGAAATTCATCCTACCGTCTTGGCAAAGGGATATCGACTAGCTGAAGTGGAAGCGCAGAAGATTCTGAAAAATATCGCGATGCCACTTTCCTTGAACAATGATGAGATGTTATGTAATATAGCAATCACGGCCATGACCGGGAAAGGTGCAGAATCAAACAAAGAACAGTTAGCAAAGCTGATTGTTACAGCCGCGCAAAAGGTAGCAGAAGGCAACAAAGTTAATTTAGAGGATGTTAAAATTGAAAAACGGGTTGGAGAAAGTATGGACAAGAGCGAGCTCGTGGAAGGAATCGTGCTTGACAAAGAACGCGTTCATCCTTCCATGCCCAAGCAGATAGTAGATGCTAAGATACTCTTACTTGATGTAGCTCTGGAAATCAAAAACACGGAAATTGATGCTAAAATTCAAATTACTGATCCATCGCAGCTTACGGCTTTTCTTGATCAGGAAGAACGTACTTTAAAAGATATGGTTGAAAGAATTAAATCAGCCGGAGCAACCGTGGTGTTCTGCCAGCGTGGCATTGATGACCTGGCGCAGCATTTCTTAGCCAAGGCAGGCATCCTCGCTGTCCGCCGGGTAAAGAAAAGCGACATGGAAAAATTATCCAGAGCGACAGGCGCGGCCATTGTAAGTAATTTGAAGGAACTGCACAGCAGCGATCTGGGATATGCCGGCGTTGTTCGTGAAGAGAAAACTGGCGATGAGGAAATGCTTTTCATTGAAAAATGCCGCAATCCAAAAGCGGTTACATTGCTTCTGTGCGGCGGGACGGAGCATGTGGCAGAAGAAATGTGTCGTGCGGTAACAGATGCTCTTGGTGATGTTGCCGCTTCCCTCAAAGAAGGCAAGGTCGTTGCTGGCGCAGGGGCCATCGAGATGGAGCTTGCCAAAAGACTTCGCAGTTATGCGCGAACTCTCAGCGGCCGTGAACAGCTTGCTGTTAATGCTTTTGCCGAAGCGATGGAAGTTATTCCCAGAACCTTGGCAGAGAATGCCGGTTTGGATCCTATTGATGTTCTTACCGAATTGCGTTCCGCGCATGATCAAAACCATACCTGGGCGGGAATTAATGTCTTTACCGGGAAAGTCATGGATGCCTGGAAGTATGGTGTTATTGAGCCATTGAAAATAAAAACCCAAGCGATAAGCAGCGCCGCGGAGGTAGCGGAAATGATCTTGCGCATTGATGATGTCATTTTAGGCGGTTCTGAGAAAAGACAACAACTCCCTCCTTCGGGGTTCGATGGCTGAAAGAGTAAATAATCTAAACTATTTTAAATCCGGCCGCAATTTGTTCTTTCTAT
>Ga0209542_10005713_pt1 | contig 24650 bp, 24 predicted proteins | sample RifCSPhighO2_01_FD_184028 | JGI IMG/M metagenome (GOLD analysis project Ga0209542, IMG submission 184028) | Soil microbial communities from Rifle, Colorado - Rifle CSP2_plank highO2_0.1 (SPAdes) (version 2) | ecosystem: Environmental > Terrestrial > Deep subsurface > Rock core/Sediment ...
GAGAAAATACATCACATACAAAAAATATCCCAGGATACCATATCTATAGACGCTCCGGTGGGCGATGACGAAGAAGATTCGACTCTGGGCGAGTTTATTATGGATGAGACGATTTTGTCGCCGGAGCAGGAATCGGCCCGCAGGCTCTTAAAAGATCAGCTTCGCGAAATAATAACCGACCTGACGCCGCGGGAGCAGAAAATTTTAAAAATGCGTTTTGGCCTTGATGATTCAATAACTCACACTCTTGAGGAGGTGGGTAAGGAGTTCGGTGTCACTCGCGAGCGTATCCGGCAGATTGAAGCCAAGGCTTTGGAAAGAATCCGCCAGCACTCAAAATCCCACAAACTTGAGGGATATTAAAATTTGAAAATGTTAAGCGCTCCCGACTTGTTGGGAGCGCTTTTTGTTTCTTGTTTTTCTGTCTTACCCCCGTGAGCCCTCATCAACTATCTCGGTGCAGGGGTGCTTGGCAAGAAACTTCTTCACCTTACGATCCCAGTCGGCATTGCTCATAAACGGCTGCCGAACCAGACTTGCGTTGTTGCAGCCATATTTTCGGCAGGTCAGTCGCTCTAGCTGAGCGAGACCGGCCCGATCCAGCCTGACATCATGTGGCGGCCAGTTTTTTTTGCCCACGCAAATCTCGCACATCGTTTTTTCCTCCAAAGCGGAAGATAAGGATCCGGGGAACTGCTGTTTATGCCAATGTAGCACAAATTTATAACCTTGTCAATGTTTAGTTTGGATTCAAATTCTTCTAACTAATAATCGGCAGACGATAGTTTATATACCCTAAACGCCTCATCCCCGCGCGGATTTAATATGCCCATCGGCTGGTTTTTTTGAATCCTGGCCAAAAATTCGCTTGTAGGCGCGATATTTGACGACAGAACAAAGTAATAATATTTAAATCCGACGCGCTTATAATAGTCGGCCCCGTTTTCTTTCATATAACTTAAATATGTATCAAAACTTATTATAGGCCAGCCGTGGTAAATATGCAGGCGATCCAAAACCCAGAGTTTCGCCCCGCGGTCAAAATTTCCGTAGGTCACAACCATTGCCGGATAAGGCCCAAAGCCGAGTTTTTGCGCGCGCTCCAAAGAACGGTCCTGGGCTTTTTCAATGAAATCGTATTGCGCTTCGAACCTGATGGCCGGCATCCTTCCTTTAAATTCTTTTTCAAAAAAGTCGCCAAGCGCGTTATGGCCCCAGTTGTAATTTTCATATCGGACTTTGGACGAAAGCCAAGGAGACGGGCCGACAGGATAATAGGCGATTTGGTTATTGAAGGCGTAAAATATTTCAAAGGCGATAAATACCGCAAAAAGAACAGCCCAGAGCCTTTTTTGCGGCCAGATCCGGTAAAGATAATCAAATAAAATCGCCATTGTCAGAACCATAAACGGTGTAAGCATGGTTAAAAAGCGGTATGACGGGCCGATTACGGCGAGCAGTAAAAGCAGATAAGCAAAAACAATCAAAAGAAAAGCGTTTTCTTTCAAAAACTTTTCGGGTTTTTTAATAAACGTGCCAAGTCCCGCCAGAAAAACAAGCGAGAAAGCGGTAAGATACAGCCATGAATTGCTGCTGATAAGACGCGGAATAAAACTTCGCGCGCGCTCCGCCATTGTTCCTATTTCTTTTCCCGGCGCCACCCCCCAAACTTCCGGATTTTGCCCGAAAATATACGAAAACTGAAAGTCGAAATGTCCTACTGCCTGATAAAGTTTAATATTATAAATTATTACCGGGCTGAAAATCGCTACAGACAAAAACGCGCCCTGCCATAGTTTTTTGTTCAAAAAATAGTCTCGGCGAAAAAAAGCAAGATAGGTCAGAAAAATCGGTCCGAGAATAAAGGTGTTATACTTCGCGAGAAACCCGAAGCCGAGCGCGGCACCGAGCCAGATTAAATAGTTTTCTTTTTCAAGCGATTTCAAAAAAAGATACGACGATAAGAGTATGAAAAATATAACGTACGGTTCCTGCATTCCGGTTCTTGAAATATAAACCGAATTAAGCGTCACGGCCATTAAAAATGCTCCAAGAAGCCCGGCGCGCTCCGAAAAAATTCTCTCGCCGATCAGATATAAAATATAAACGGATAAAACTCCCAAAATCGCCGACGGAAACCGCAGCGCGAAATTGTTTTCTCCAAAAACGAGAATCGAAAGATGCTGTATCCAAAATACAAGCGGGGGATGGTCGTGGAACGACATACGCATCCAGCCGGGTATTTCCGGATCGGTCCATTCCCACGGCGTTGTCTGGTCGGCAGCTTCGTCGAAATCCATAAGGCCCACGGCGCGAAATCCGTAGAAAACTTCGTCGTTTACCGTATCGCCTCTGGAGAGCCCGTACAGACGCAAAACCGCCGCGAGCGCAAGTATTAAAATAAGCCAATGCTTAATTTTCATTGTAGTTATATTATACTAATCTAATGATTCTTAGCGAACGGCGGGCCATTTTCATAATATTTACCGCGATCTTTATTTATGTTTCCGTCATCGGGGCAGTCTCCGTTTTACGCCACTACAATTTTGAAACCCAGGCCTGGGATATGGGTATTTTTACCCAAACTCTCTGGAACGCTTCCAAAGGACGGTGGATGACCAATAGCATTGAGGAAACCCCCAATCATTTCGGCGTGCATATGAGCCCGATTCTTTTTCTTTTGCTGCCCGGTTTTTTAATTTTTCCGAGCGCCTATTATTTGCTTATTTTACAAGCTTTGGCATTAGCTTTCGGCGCGTGGCCCCTTTATTTATTCGCCAAAAAAGTTCTGGGGCGCCATGATTTTGCTTTACTGATTTCTGTCGGTTATCTTTTGTATCCGTCTTTGCATTTCGTAAATCTTTTTGACTTTCATCCAGTCGCGTTTTTGGTTCCGGCGCTCCTTTTTGCTTTTTATTTTTTTGCCGTCCGAAAGTGGATCTGGTTTTGGTTTTTTATGATTATAGCCGCTTCAGCGCAGGAAGACGCTATCTTGGCGGTCATGTTTAGTTGCGTATTTTTGGCCATAATTTATTGGCGTGAGGCAAAAGAAAAAAAAATCGGGCTTTGGACCGCTGTTGCGGCGCTTATTTATTTTATAATCGCGACGAAAGTTCTGATGCCGTATTTCGGCGGAGGCCTTTTACGTCTTGACCGGTATGCCCATCTCGGTGGAAGTTTTGCGGAAATAACGCGAAATTTATTATCCGGTCCGTCTTTATTTTTTAAAACGGCGTTTAGCGCGCCGAAATTGGCTTATCTTTTTTGGCTTTTTTTACCCACCGCCTTTTTGCCCTTTTTATATCCGCTGTCGCTTTTTATTTTAGTTCCGGGGTTGCTTGAAAACCTTCTGACCAATTTTGAAAACCAATTCTCCGGATTTTACCAGTACGATTCAATGCTCATCGCGGGAGTGTTTATCGCGGGCGTTTACGGTTTGCAAAAATTATTACGGATTTTTCCGTACGGAGTATCGTGGATTAAGGGGTTTTTGGTCACCGCGGTTTTGGCCGGTTTTTTGCTGCGCTCCCCGGTAAGTCCGTTTTTGTTTCCCACAGATCTTTTTAGGACAAACGAACGCGCGTATGCGCTTCGCGAGATCGTTAAAAACGTTCCCGAAGAGGCGTCGGTGACCGCTCACACCAATATCGTTCCTCATTTGGCAAAAAGAGAGCGTGTTTACATGCTCGGTACAGAGCCCTTTTGGGTTAATCAAAAGATGTTTAAGCCGGACGTTGTTGTCGTTGACGGCGGAGACCTTTTTGGATTTTACACTCCGGACTCGCTTCAAAGATACGTGGACTCTTACGCTGAATCGGAAGAGTACAGCATGAAAATAATCAAAGAAAGATATTTTGTTTTTACTAAAAAATCTACTTTTGAAAACGGAGCAATAGCACCCTCCAGAAACTTTCAAGAATAATAGGCAAATTTATTTTTGACTTCCCCTCTTTTCTTTCGGTGAAAGTTATCGGAATTTCGTTAATTTTGTGTCCGGCCAGGTGTGCTTTATGCGTTGTTTCAATTTGAAAGTTATATCCGACGGAACTCAAAGAATCCAGATCGATATTTTCCAAAACATGCCTTTTGAAGCATTTAAATCCTCCGGTCAGGTCGCGGTAGGGCAGGCCCAAAACCGCGCGGGCGTAAATATTTCCGAAACGGCTTAAAAGCCTGCGCGCCGTGTTCCAGTTTACAATTTGCCCGCCCGGAATATAGCGCGAGCCCAAAACAAGATCGTGGTTTTGGGTTTCTTTAATCATGCGCGGAATAACCAGTGGGTCGTGCGAAAGGTCGGCGTCCATTTGGACTATAAGGCCGGGCTGTCCCCAGTCATCGAATTCGCCGGCGAGTATTTTTTTAAAAGCGTACGCATATGCCGTACCCAGACCGGCTTTTTCTTTGCGGCAGAGAACCTTAATCGGATAAGTTTGGGCAAGTTTTTTGGCAAGTTCTCCCGTGCCGTCGGGAGAATTATCGTCGATGACAATCATTTTAAAATCGGGAACGGCTTCGGCCGTTCGTTTTATCAGCTCCTCCAGATTTCCGCGTTCATTATAAGTTGGAGTAACTATAAAAACTCGCGTCATGACGCAAACATTACTTCAAAACGGAATAAAAAACAATCCCGACAAATGTCGGGATTGTTTTTTTAATTCACTTTTTACCAGCTTTTTCTTCCGCCTCCTCCGCCTCCGAAACCTCCTCTTTCAGCTCTTGGCTGCATGGGGCGAGCTTCGTTGACAGTGAGATTGCGCCCGTCGAGCTCTTTGCCGTTGAACATTTCAACGGCTTTCTGAGCCTCTTCGTCGGTCGACATCTCCACAAAGCCGAATCCTTTGGAACGGCCGGACATCCTGTCCATTATGACTGTTGCCGTCTCCACGGTTCCTGCTTCGGAAAAAAAGCTTTTCAAAGTGTCTTCGGTTGTACTGTAAGACAAACCTCCGACATATAACTTCTTTGCCATGTTTTCCTTAAACACAAATAATAATAACTATCGACTCCGCTATCGTACTCACTTCCTCACACTTTATTATTTGTGCTCGGGAAGAGAACGTATACGCTTATAAAGACCATTATAATCCCTGGGGGTAAAAAAGTCAAGTACCTGCGCAAAGGTTGAATTCCGTGACTTGGGAGTTGTAAATACCTATCATGGCTTTGGTTGTTTCCACAAAAAAATTGTATTCCGTTGCCATTAAGTTATACTGCTCTATTTTTTTGATATATGCTTCGCCGTTTTTAGGCTCGGTGCTGTCAATTTCCGTCCGCAACGCGTCTAGCGCTTCACGAAGTCCCGCCATGTGCGTTCGATTCTTATCGATTTCTTTTTCTATATCTTGATTCGGATAGGGGCAATCCGAAAGGGGGCGTCCGAAATGCTGGACCGCAAGCCACGTGGTTTTTCCCTCAAACGCCCCCTCTCCGACCGCCACTCCGATCTCTTCGTACGATGTATTTAAGATATTGGCTCTGTGTCCCGGGCTGGCCATCCAGGCCTCAACCAGATTTTCGTCGCTCGGGAAGTTGCCGAGAGCAAGATTTTCGCCGACTGCCAGAAATTCGTAGCCGAAATCCTCGGCCAGGTCGCCGGCTCCTTTTCCGGAAGGAGATTGGTGCTCAAAATACTGATTTTCAAACATGTCTTTGATTTTGGCTTCGGCCGCTGCATTGAGCCGCGAGTTTTCCTTCAGAGACACAAGGCCGGATTTTACTCTTTGGATATTTGTCCAGGCGATTACGGTCTGTTGGTTTAAAACTATTTTTGGAGCCGGCTCTATGGCGGGCGCCGGCTCGGACTCGGCAAGGCGCAGCGGAGGCGGAGCGGAGACTTCTTTTTTGGTCTCTGGCATTACGATCGGCGCGGAAGGCGGCGCGGGCATTGGTTCCCCTGGCGCTTCTATAATTTCCGGAAGTGTTTCCGATAAAACCGGAGAAGGAGCGTCTGATTGCCGGACAAAAAACAGTCCGGCCGTAAGGACCGCCAGACCCAAGCCCAAAATCAAATATTTTATCCGAAGCATAATATTTATTGTACTATTTGTTTGAGGCGTGTTCTAACCAAAAATAGACAAATCAATTTTTATGGTTTATCATACAAATGCCTTTCTCGGGAGGCATTTTTTGTTCGCCCACAGATTAAACCAATGGAAATACGAAACATAGCTATTATCGCGCACGTGGATCACGGCAAAACCACCTTGACCGACGCTTTGATGCGCCAAACCGGGGTTGCCGAAGAAGGGGTCTCAATGGACTCAAACGCTCTTGAACTTGAGCGCGGTATTACCATTTATTCAAAAAACGCGGCGATTTTTTATCCTTCGGCGAGCTCAGGACGTTCCGCAACAAAAATAAATATCGTGGACACTCCTGGGCATGCCGATTTCGGTTCTGAAGTTGAGCGCGTTTTGCGCTCGATTGATTCGGTCCTTTTGGTTATTGACGCCCAGGAAGGACCCATGCCTCAGACCCGCTTTGTTTTGAAAAAATCTCTTGAGCTCGGGTTAAAACCGATTGTGGTCATAAATAAAATAGATAAGCCCGCGGCCGATCCGAAGCGCACCGAAGAACAGACGCTCGAACTTTTTTTGGAGCTTGGCGCGAGCGACCAACAGGCCGATTTTCCGGTGGTCTATACCGTCGGCCGCGAAGGCGTTGCCAAACTTAAACTCGAAGATGAATCAAAAAATCTCGATCCTTTGCTGGACACGATTCTTAAACATGTTCCGCCGGCTTCAGGCGCCGCGCTTGATGTACCGCTTAGACTTCAGCCGTTTAATCTTGCCTACGATAATTTTTTGGGTCGTCTGGCCGTTTCGCGTATTTACGAAGGATCCGTACGCGTCGGCCAAAACGTGTTTGTCAAAAAATCCGAAGGCCCGGCGCGTCCCGGAAAAATAACGCGTATATTCACTTTTCGCGGACTAAAACGCGTTGAGGCCGAAACGGCCGAAGCGGGGGATATAGTTATGGTTGCCGGAATTCCGGATATAGACATAGGCGAAACCGTAGCTTCGGGCGCCGACACCCCGGCTCTTCCGGCAATCGCGGTTGACGAGCCGACGATTGTCCTTAATTTTTTGGTGAACAACTCTCCTTTTGCCGGACGAGAAGGCAAATTTGTCACTTCGCGCCAGCTTCGCGAACGGCTTCGGAGGGAGCTTGAAGTGAACGTGGGCTTGCGGGTGGACTTTGCTTCGTCCGAAACTTTTACCGTATCTGGCCGGGGAGAATTACATATCGCTATTTTGCTTGAGAGTATGCGCCGTGAAGGATACGAGGCGCAGGTATCCCAGCCGCAGGTAATTTTTCACCAAGAAAAAGACGGCAGGCGAAGCGAGCCGTTTGAAGAAACCATTGTTGACGCGCCGGCCCAATATCAGGGCGCGGTTATCGAGCGTCTCGGAAAACGGGGATTTATAATGAAAGACATAAAAATGCGCGGCAATTCTGTCCGCATGATTTTTGAAGGGCCCACGCGCGGTATTCTGGGATATCGCGGACAGTTCATCATAGATACCAAAGGCGAGGGGATTATTTCTTCGCGCGTTGTGGGATTTAAGCCATATGCCGGAGAAATAAAAAAACGCGCGACGGGTTCAATGATTTCAATGGCAAACGGAAAAACGTCGGGATTTTCTCTCTGGAACTTGCAGGACCGAGGCGTGCTTTATGTCGGCCCGAATACCGAAGTCTATGAGGGTATGGTTATCGGAAATACGGCCAAAGGCGAAGAGATGACCGTGAATCCGACCAAAGGCAAACAGCTGACCAATGTGCGCGCGTCGTCGTCGGACGAGGCAATTACCCTTACTCCTCCGTACGAACTCACTATCGAACGCGGGCTTGAAGTGATGTGCGAGGACGAGTATTTGGAAATCACGCCCAAAAGCGTTCGCTTGCGAAAACAGCATCTGACCGAAATTGACCGATCCCGCGCGCGCAAGAAAGCATAAAATTGAAAACCGCGCGAAATTGAGGTTTAAGTATATACGTGCCTCGGTGAATCATTATAAATAACTCGGCGGGAGAGGTAAAATGGATTTATGAGAAAAAATGATTTTGGGCATGAGTTAATTAAGGGAAAAATTGCCGAAATAATCTTTGAACTTATGTTCAGGGAGTCAGGAAAGTTTTCGGTTTTTCGTTTTGGTTACGAGTACACCGAAGAATATCTTGCTCAGCATCGTCTGAAAACCAAGTTCCCGCAAGTGATAAATAATATAAGCGATTCGCCAGATTTTTTGTTAATTACCGAAGATAAATCACAGGTGTACTTGGTGGAGGTTAAATACAGTAGTCGTTTATTCAAACAAGATATGGTTAAAATAGCCGATAAATTAAATAAGAGGTGGGAGCCCGCTTATCTTTTTGTTGTTTCTAAAGACGGGTTTTATTTTGATCCCGCAAATACTATTATTAACCGCAAAGGTGAAATAAAAAAACTTTCCGAAAAATGGATTTCCCAAGGGATTCAAAATAAAAACTTTGCCTTGGCCAAAGAGTTTTTGCTGGACCATAAACACCAAAGTAAGCCGTCTGGATAGCACAGGTACGTACATATGTACGTACCTATTGCCTCTCTGCTTCTTTGGCGATTTTAGGTTTGAGCCCTTTGGGGTGATTGCGAAAATAATCTTCAACGATTGTCGCGCCCATGTGCGCCCGGGGATAATTTTTTCCCTCGGCCATCAAAAATCTTTCGTGGAGTTCGTGGAGTAAAATAAATTCCTGTTCTTTTTTTGGCAGTGTTTGTTCAATCCAGATTTCTTTTTTGGGTATGAAATTGTAGACCCTGTCATGCCCGCCCGCTTCGTAATCAAGCGAGAGGAGGTTGCGGACAGCCCTGCCGTCTACCAGCCAGACCGATATTTTTTTGCCAGGTGTTTTTAAAAGTTTTTTATGTATTTTTTTGAGGATTTTTTCTTTTGAGAGTACGGTTTTTCCGGCATTTTTAATATGAAACATTTTTGCCCTTTCGCGTTTCTCGGCGCTCGCTCCCGCCCTTTCCGCCTTTTTAGGGTTTAGGCCGGATTCAAGTGCCCAGTTTTTGGCCACAAGATTCGTTATAAAAAAATTCCATTCTTTGGGGTTGCTGTCTTTCTCTATCCAAAACTCGCGCCTGGGAATGAAAGACAGGTGATTGCTGTCGTCATAAATAACAAAGTTCTCGTTCATGTTTTTTCTTATATATTCGCCGTCCACTTTCCAAACGGTATATTTACCGACTGTTTTTATCTTACCAAGATATATCTTTTTCTTGTTCACAACTCTAAGTATATGGCATTATTTATTAAACAAAAACGACGAGTGCTTCGTGGTTTTTATTTCGTCCCTGATTTTCCACAACCAACACCCTTACAAACTGGAGTTTGTAAGGGTGTTGAAGAAGGAGCTGGTTTTGGCAAAAGAAAAATATTGATGCGGAAGGCTGTTTGAAAATTTTGTAAATTTAAAGTCTTTTGGAGATTGTGTCAAGACCCCTCAAGGCTTATGCCCTAAGAACAGCTTATTAACCTTTAAGGTGATTTAAGAGTAAAAAGCCTTTACAAAAACTCGTAAACATGTTCTAACATCAAAATGTCGCAAAGGCATGGTTAAATTAGTTATACAAGTATTTTTAAAACAGTTAAATGAATTTATGGCAAGTTCGGTCAAATCTTTTTGGCGGGCTTGCGAAAACAATGTTTATAAAAGAAATAGAAATAAAAAAGAAAAACAAATCAAAAAAACTTATGGGGAAAGCTGGTCGGCATCGTATGGCCGGCTTTTTTATTAAAAAAAGCGCAAAATTTTTCGCGAAGTATGTTGTAAAAAATATTTGGGTGGTGGCCGTTATTCTATTTATTGTTTTGCCCAGATTAATTCTCGGAATTTCCGATTTGTGGCCGAAGTATTTTAAAATCATATCGGAGCCGAGAAATCTAGCTTCGGTTATAAAAAACATAGATCTTAAAAAGCTGGACATCGGACAGAAAGCCGAAGAAATCGTGAGTGCCGTTAATGACGAGGCGATTGACTGCACAAACATTGCCGAATACTGGCGTCCTGACGGAAACATTTATTTTGAAGAAAATAAAATAAAGTTAAAAAACGAAGGAGAGGCCGGTTCCATATTTTTTAAAGACCAGGTGAGCAACTTCTTGAATTTTGAAATTGTATTCAGGTCTTTTTTGAAAAGCGGAGTTAACGCCAACATTTCTTTCGTGAACAAATACGGAGGCGAGCTAAGATACTCCGTGGGTGATGGCGATTTTAAAACAATCAGGTCGTTTTATCTGAAGGATTTTATAGTAGAGGACAACAAGGAGCTGATATTATTAGACGAAATAAACAGCGCTGAAGACATAGGGTTTAAGGTTGATATAGTGGAACGCAAAAACGCCAGCCAGGCGTTGGGCTCGCTGACTTATTATGGCCAAGAAAAAGAGTTTCACTCTCTGGATTTCGGGGATATGATAATTCCCCGAGGCACGTATCTTTCGGTTGGTTTTGGGCTGGATGCCAAAAAAGAGCCGATGGTAGAGGGGGCGGGGGAATCCTATGTTGAAATCAAAACCTGCGCCCTTAAAGAAAACACGCCGTCCAAGATTTTGAATTGACAAATAATGCGCCTAGAAGTATAATTACACACGAATGTATCTTAAGCTTGGCGCGGAGGTAATCAATGGGCTTGCGCTTCGAAGTTGTCTGGGACCAAGAAGAGAAAAAATGGTTTGAGGAAAACCGTTTCTACATCAGTTATGCGACCAAAATCTTGGCTATCGTGTTTGCGAAAAATTTTCCCTCGGTGAAATCTTGGGAAGAACTTGATCCCGGCTGTCAAAAAGACTTGAAGTCCGACGTACGGGCGTGGCTGCGAATTGAGCGCGCGCTGACAGCCAGTAAAGATTTGATTTTTGGAGATGCCGGACGAGAGGGAGGAGGCGCTCAATGAATGCAAAATGGGTTTTGCATCACGACGATCCGCCCTGCAACGCTCGTCTGCGTTCGTATGACTGTTTCTGTCCCGGGTGCGAAATCATACCCGACATGCAGAGCACTTGTTTTCGCTTCTATTGTCCTATGTGCGATATTCAGTTGCGGGAAGACATGCGATGTCCCAGATGTGAACAAACCTGCGAAATTGAATAAAAAGTAAACAAAACACCCATCTTAACGAGGGGTGTTTTTAACGGATTTATGCCAAAACAGCTTTTTGTTTTACGGTCTCACCGTAATGAATCTTTTTTTCCATGCTTTTTTGAAGTCACTGACGGATATTTTTTTTCCTCCAGATGTTTCGGCCGGATCGTTGTAATACACCACATCGTCCTCAATGCCGTTTATGACCGCAAGGTGGGGGATGGGGTTTTTCGGGTCAAACGTATAATACACGGACGCGATGACCGGACCTTCCCGCAAAATTTTTTCAAACTTTGCAAACGCCGTGTCCATATCTTCTCGCGACAAGTCAAAACTCGCGCCCTCTAATCCGTACGGGCGCGCCATACGCGCGAGGTCTTTATGTTTCCACCCGGCGCCGTTTAAGAACGCTCCGGATTCAATCCCTTCTTTAAGCAATGTGTTTACCGACACGGTTCCCGGTTTATAAAACTCAATAAGCATAGCGAGGTCCGCTATCCCGCAGCCGAGTTTCTGCCACCTTGCGTCCCGAATATCGCGAAACTGCGAATAAAAGGGGACTGTCCTAACTTGGGAAACGACAGGCGGTCTAGCCGGAGGGACATTTACAACCGAAGCACCCAAAGAAGCGTCGGGGACGACGCTTGATACGCTCATAAATATGCCCACAAGAAAGCTGATATAAAGCATGGTTTGGCAGGGCTATATACTACATTATAATAGCCATTATTGCAAGACTGCGTTTTTAATCCTGCACGATCACGCGGGTACCCAACTCGGCCCAGTTATAGAGTTTCTCCGCATTTGCCGGACGCAAATTGACGCACCCGTTTGAAGACGGCTTGCCAAAATTTTCATGCCAGTATGTCCCGTGGATCACGGCGCCTTGGTAGGTGAAATATAAATTCCACGGCACCCCCGGAAGGTCGTAATATTTATCGGTTATACCCCAGATGGGTCCCTGCATGTACCTGCTCGGAGTTTTTTTGAAAATAGTAAAAGTGCCCCTTGGGGTGGGAGTAAGTTCTATTCCTGTTGAGATTGATTCTTGCATAAATAGTTCGTCGCCGTCATAGGCATAGAGCGTTTGTTCGGAGCGGTCCACAATGATTCGCTTTGTTCCAGCGTTTAATATCTGATCCACCAAGTTGTGTTCGCCTTCGTCAAGCAGAATCCGGACGTAGTCGGCCGAAACATACCAGTCTCCGTATATTCGTTCCGGATAGCGGATTTTTTCGTCAAAAATAATTTTGTACCAGGCTTTACCGTCGCGCTCCACCTTTCCGCCGACTTTGAGCACAATCCCGTTTCGAAGTTTCGCGACTGACGGATATTCTTCGCCGGGTCCCGAGCGTACATTCAGACACTCTCCGTTAAAGTACGGCCCGCATCCGTCCACGATTTCTATATATTCAAAAAGCACTTTTTGAATCGGAAGAATAACCGCTTCCTCCGTTTCGTTTTTGGGTTCAACAATAAAAACCTCCTCGCCTTTGAGATATTGTTCGATGGTAGGAAATTCCTTCTTTTGCTCAAAGAGACCAACTCCAAGAATCGACATTATCAGCAATATGAAGAGCGCCAGAAGCGTTCCTCCCAAAATACCGATAACGCGCCTGTGGTGTTCAATCGGCACGTGCATATAATATAGTATAAGAATTTCCGGCATTTTTGGAAAGAAACCGGCGCGTCCGATTGCAAAAGTTCCGCTCCTTCATATAATGTAAATATTCCCCGGTAGTTCAGCGGTACCTGCCTGCCTGCCGGCAGGCAGGGAGCTGCGCCCTAAAAATGAAAAATTATTTTGTTTATGCAATTCAGAGCCAAGTCGACGAAAGAATTTATGTTGGTTTGAGCAACAATCCGGAGAAGCGCTTAGTCAGTCACAATAATGGATTCTCTTTTATACAAAAGAAGTTGGTTCTCGTTTCGAAGCTCGGTTAGAAGAAAAGAAGTTAAAACAAGGCGCCGGTAAAGAATTCTTGAAAAACGAGGCTCGAAGACGTAGGATAGATATAATTCCCCGGTAGCTCAGCGGTAGAGCTGCGCCCTGTTAAGGCGAAGAAAAGAAGTTAAAACAAGGCGCCGGTAAAGAATTCTTGAAAAACGAGGCTCGAAGACGTAGGATAGATATAATTCCCCGGTAGCTCAGCGGTAGAGCTGCGCCCTGTTAAGGCGAAGGTCGTAGGTTCGAATCCTACCCGGGGAGCAGAGGATTTTATCATTCGCATTGGAGGTCAGCCGTTATTCTTTTTCCGGGGGTTTCCCATATTCATTGTCATTTTTCTTATATACTATCTGAATTTACTTGGCGGATCAATCCAAAAAGATTTAGCTGCCAAGCTCGCTTAGTAATTTTTGCTTTCTCTCGCAGCTCTCGATCAAACCTCTCGTTGCCTTGTTTTTTCTAAATTGCGAAACGGTATCTAAAAAGTTGTCTGCAATTTTTACTTTGGACTGTACAAAGTTTTCGTAATAGGCACCAAGGCGATCCCAGAGAATTTCTTCAAAAAAGCTATTTAACGGTTCGCACTCATCCGTTGTTTCGCCGATAAACTGGAACTGGTTGTTATATTTCAGATCACGAAGCATCTCCTCGTTAGATTTCACCGCATCGATGATCTCCCTGCTCTTTTCGGGAAGGAGTATTTTGTAGGTATTCAATCCCATAATAGACAGTCCCTTGAATACGGGAAATAGAATCCCGGAAATCTTTTTGGCGATAATGATTGGGAACCGCTTTTGCTTTTGTGAAGATTTTAGAAATAAAAACAATTCAGCATCAGGAAGTATCCACCCCCCGTTTTTTAACAAGCAGGCTACGGGGACCCTATTTAGCTCCCCCTCAATAATAAATAGTTCTTTTGATACTACCCCCGATTTTTTTATGTAATTATTAAGAATTTTCATGAGCAATTTTTTGGTTTCGGGCGCGTTGATATTTTTCTCAATGTGTTTTTCCGCAGTTTCTTTCAGGGTTTTCAGTTTCTTGATCTCCGGGATGCTCTCAAATGGCGATTGGACAAAAGATCCTTTATCTACAAGCAGCCGAAACAAATCAGGTTCAATGCGAAGATTGCCGGGCCCGGTTTCCCCCAACAAATACTCCAACTCATTTCTGACCAGCACCTTTTTACTCAAAAGCAGGTTTTGAAGCCGGTGATCGAAATATAGCTCGATCTCCTCTTTTGAGAGGGAGGAGATAGGATATTTATTAAGCTTATTTTGTATTTCTTTGAGTTTTTTACTCATATAAAGAAGAGTTCCTATAATATTATAGGAACTTTATTAAGTAAAGTGGTGTCCCTTTTATAATATTATAAAAGGAATGTGATTTCTTCATTTTAGCCTCTTGGCTTGTGTTATTTAGTCCTCTATGCTAACATTTGAACTGTAGCTTACCTTTAAGGTATTCTGCAGTATAAATATGGATAATAAACCCAAAAAAGGCGAATACTTGGATGTCTTATTGAGATCCTCCAGAACTGTCTTTTCAACGAAAGATGTTGCTTTGTTATGGGGCGAAGAGAGAGAAGACACGGTCAGCGCTCGATTAAACAAGTATGTTAAATCAGGAAAGTTAATAAGAGTCCGCCGTGGTTTGTATGCCAAAGATAAGAACTACGATAAATTTGAATTGGCTACAAAAATCTATATTCCCTCATACGTCAGTTTTGAGACCGTATTAACTCGTGCCGGAATAAGTTTCCAATATTACGACAGCATTTTTGTAGCATCGTATGTGACCCGAGAAATTAATATCAGTGGCCAAAAAATCTCCTTTGTTCGGATAAAAGATTATGTATTAAGCAACACAGCCGGCATTGAGCATGCCGAGGGGTATTCTATTGCCAGCAAGGAGCGTGCATTTTTGGACAGAATTTATATCAGCAAGGACTATCACTTCGATCATTTGGATGTCTTGGACTGGGACAAAGTTTTTGGGATTTTGCCCGTTTACAATAACAAGCGGATGGAGAAAAAAGTCCGGGAGTATTTCGAACATTATAAAAGCACAAAGATATGACATTAGATTATTCAAAACACAAAAATATTCTGCTCCAGATTCTGAAGGATATATATTCCGATACGTCCATCGCACCGCATTTAGGGTTTAAGGGCGGAACGGCTACCCTCCTGTTTTACGATCTGACCCGCGATTCGGTTGATTTGGACTTTGATTTGCTCGACGAAAGCAAAGAACAGGCCGTGTTTGAAAAAATACAGAAGATCGTCACTGGTTACGGAAAGATAGTTGATTCACGGATTAAACGATTCAATCTGGTCAACATTATTTCCTATGATACCAAATCGCAAAATATCAAAGTTGAGGTTAACCGCCGTCAGTTCGGATCAAAATACGATTTAAAGACACTGCTGGGTATTTCTATGCTCGTAATGGTTCGGGAAGATATGTTTGCCCATAAGCTTATGGCCATGCACGAACGGGTTGGTAAAACGAGCCGCGATATTTATGATGTTTGGTTTTTCCTTAAAAACAACTGGCCGATAAATAAAGAAATCGTTGAGCAGCGTTCGGGCAAATCATTTAAAGAGATTCTACAAGCAACCGCGGAACAGCTGGAAAAAATGGAGAATCGAAACATTCTGGTCGGTTTGGGAGAGTTTTTGACCGAAAGCCAAAAGGATTGGGCCCGGGCAAAACTCCGCGATGAAACAATCTTTTTATTAAAGGCGCGCTTGGAGAGCGAAAAGTAAGACAAAGAACCAAAGATTAAAAATGAAAATGAATATGAACTCTGATCTAACATTTATCACAAACGAAAAATTCACCCCGTAGGAAGCTTTGCTTTCCTTCGAGGCGAATACGCCAGACGGGTGGCGTATTGGGCGAAAAAGGCGGCTTTAAGACAACATCTCTTGACTTTTATATCGGTATCCTATATACTTGGGATATGAACTTACATATCCCTAAAGAGCCAGAACACGTTAAAAACTGGATGAAGACAGTCGAGGTCAATATAGTTAAAACACCTGGTGTTAACTGGGACAATGTTAACGTTTGGTATGGCAACCAGCTTCCTAAATATCTTTGGGAGCATTGGGGCAATCAACTTAAAACCCAAGGTTTTACTTGGCAGATTTTTCTTAGAGTTTTAAAGCATCGAACTGATGCGGTATTGCTTTGGAATAAAGGAATAATAAAGTGGGATGATTTAGCTCAAGAATTTATTAATCTAATAGAGGGCCCATTTGGTAAAGAAATCGTGGCTCGATATGCTAAAAATAATCATGAATAATAGATTTTGGAAAGACCCAAAATTTTTAATTCCGACAATAATTAGTCTTATTTTATTACTTGTAGCAGTAATTTCTATTCCATATTGGTCAATTTGGTTACCAGGTGTTTTTTCTGGACAAAATAAAAATGAAAAACAAGCTGCTGCGGTAATAACCCCAACAGATCCAATTAATATAGCGGATATTATTAAGCGTATAGAAAATGCTAAAACATCAGAGGAAGTACAGGATTTACTTGATACTTATAAAAATACGTCAATAATAGGAGAGGGTGAATATTCGAATAAGTGGAGATCGGAAGACAGCGAGGGACCTAAAATTGGAATAACAGTTGCGAACGGAACAGTTAAATGTAATTTTAGTACCGACTGGCAGAAAAGAATTGAGCTATTGCAGTTAGGAGATACTATAAATTTTTTGGGAACATTTCGTTTTCTTGAACTTTGGGCCTTATACAATGTGGGCGATTGTTCATTAACCCAATAAGTAAATCTCATGCAATTATCTGACAATGAAAAAAGGGATATTGTGAAATACTTGGAAGCGGGGAAACCGCTTCCGGAGAAGTATCGCTTTTTGCTTTTTGATGATGATCGTGAAGTTGAGCTGGTTTGGAATGGAAAGACAAATGAGGTAACGAATGTTGTCTTGCCTTTTCAAGTTATTGAGCAAATAGACGAGCCGAGAAGTGATGCGAAATTTGGCAATCAAAATTCTCTTTTTGACACTTCCGGGCGACAAATAACCGGATGGACGAATAAATTGATTTGGGGAGACAATAAACTGATTCTCTCCTCTCTCAAAAATGGACCGCTTCGCAAAGAAATAGAAGCGCAAGGCGGTTTGAAATTGATTTACATTGACCCTCCGTTTGATGTCGGGGCGGATTTTTCAATGGATATAAAAATCGGCGATGGCGAGGACGAAGAAAGTTTTACTAAAAAGCCGTCAGTGATAGAAGAAATTGCCTATCGCGACACTTGGGGTAAGGGTGCAGATAGTTTTATCGCCATGATTTATGAACGATTAAAACTCATGCACGATTTACTTGCGGATGATGGGAGTATCTATGTGCACTGTGATTGGAGGTTAACTGGACATCTGCGCCTTGTTATGGATGAATTATTTGGAATTGATAATTTTGTAAATGAGATTATTTGGTCTTACCCTGATAAGCTGCAAGGGAATATAAATGGGTTACCTAAAAATCATGATACGGTATTATTTTACACAAAAGGGAAAGGATATATTTGGAATGGGGTGAAGATTAAACTTGATAAGTCTCGAAAAATTAATGCGCGAATTTGGAATCCAGTAACAGGAAAACTAGATACAAAAAAGGACGAATACGGAAAAGTCATTTATAACGAGTATTCAACAAAAAATGCGGATGATGTTTGGATTATTCCACAGGCCGAAGTAACAAAAAAAGATAATACTGGGTATCCGACAGAGAAGCCAATTACATTGCTTGAACGAATTATAAAAGCCTCCTCCAACGAGGGCGACCTTGTTGCTGATTTTTTCTGCGGTTCTGGAACCACCCTCGCTGTTGCAGAAAAACTTGGCAGAAAATGGATCGGTTCTGATTTGGGTAAATTTAGTATTCACACTTCTCGTAAACGATTGATTGGTACGCAAAGAGAAATGAAAAAGGAAAGCAAAAATTTCCGTGCTTTTGAAATTTTGAATGTCGGCAGATACGAAAGAGAGAATTTTCTTGCGACAAATGACGATTTGCGAGCGGAAGAAAAATCAAAACAAGCTGAAGGAAAAGAAAAGGAATTTATAAAACTTATACTTTCTGCTTACAAAGCAGAGCCAGTTGAGTCCTTTGAAGCCCTGGTGGGCAAAAAGCGTGATAGGTTGGTCGCGGTTGGGCCAATCAATGCGCCGGTATCTGAAAATTTTGTAGCGCAAGTAGTTAAAGAATGTGAAGATAAAAAAATAACTAAAGTAGATGTATTGGGTTTTGACTGGGAGATGGGTTTTGATAGACACGAATTTAGAGGCGGCGGTATTGATATCGCGTTTAAAATAATTCCACGAGAGGTTTTTGATAAAAAGGCGGTAGAAAAGGGGCAAGTGAAGTTTTATGATGTCGCTTTTATAGAAGCAAAGCCGATTGTAAAAGGACGAGGAAATGACAAAGAAATTTCCATCGAACTCACCGACTTTTCCGTCTTTTATAATCAAGATGATTCCGGCGAAATAGCCGAGGCATTGCGCCCCGGCGGATCTAAAGTGGTGGTAGAAGATGGTCAAGTGGTAAAAATCTCAAAAGATAAGAAGACGGAAGAAATCTCAAAGGAGGTTTTGACTAAAAAATGGAGCGACTGGATTGACTATTGGGCGGTAGATTTTGATTTCGCGAGCAGAAAGGAAATCATCAAAGTAATGGAAGATGGCAAGGAAAAAGAAGTTTGGACCGGTGACTATATTTTTGACAATGAATGGCAGAGTTTCCGCACAAAAAAGAACAGAAATCTTGACCTTGTTACTTCCCCAAAGGTAGCGACAAAAGGCAAGCACAAAATAGCCGTAAAGGTCGTAGATATTTTCGGGAATGATACTACTAAAGTAATTGAAGTAAAAATATGAGTATGGAACAAAAAGATTTTGAAAAATTAATCAAGGATTTATCTGCACTTCCCACAGAGACCGAATCAGTGGAATTTAAAGAAAATCATTTTACCAAGGAAGAAATTGGTAAAAGAATATCTGCTCTTTCAAATGCTGCAAACTTGCATGACCAAAAATATGGCTATTTAATTTTTGGTATTCAAGACACGACCCACAAAATAATGGGTACGACATTTATCCCATCTCAGGAGAGAGTTGGCAACGAAGAATTGGAGTTTTGGCTTTCAAAAAATATTAATCCAAAAATTGACTTTCGAATCTATGAACAATCATTCGAAGATAAAAAAATAGCACTTTTTATTATTCCTCCTGCCATAAACCAGCCAGTAAAATTTCAAAATATTGCATATATAAGAGTTGGATCAACGACACCCAAACTCTCTGATTACCCAGATAAAGAAAGTAAGATTTGGAATAATATCAATCGAAAAAGCTTTGAAAAAGGAATAGCGAAAGAACACTTAACCGTGTCGGAAGTCTTGAAATTACTTGATTATGGTAAATATTTTTCTTTAACTAAACAAGAGTTACCTTCTGAAACTAACCTGTTCGTTGAGAAAATGATTCAACACGGCCTAGTTAAAAAAGTCTTTGATGATAGTTATGACATTACCAATTTAGGTGCTATTTTATTCGCAAAGAATTTAGTAGATTTCCCAACAGTGAAAAGAAAATCTGTCAGAGTAGTAATTTACAAAGGAAATACAAGAGTTGATAGAGTAAAAGAACAAGAAGGTTCTTTTGGCTATGCAATCTCTTTCGAAAGTTTGCTGGATTACATTAATGATAAATTACCCCAGAATGAAGATATTTCTAGATCATTAAGAAAAGAAGTAAAAATGTATCCAGAAGTGGCAATCCGTGAGTTCGTTGCGAATGCTCTCATACACCAAGATTTGTCGATTTCGGGTGCTGGTCCTATGATAGAAATTTTTGACGACCGTATAGAAATAACAAATACAGGAGAACCGCTTATAGATACTGATAGATTTATTGACCATCCTCCCCGTTCCCGCAACGAAGATATGGCGTCATTTATGCGTCAAATTGGTGTATGTGAAGAGGGAGGGACCGGAATCGATCGAGCTTTAATAAATATCGCGCTCTTCCAATTACCCGCTCCTAACTTTCAAAAATTTGATAATTTTACTCGAGTTACGCTATACGCGCGGAAAGAACTCAAGGATATGACGATCGATGATAAGGTGCGAGCTTGTTTTCAACACTGTGTTTTGAAATATGTTGAAAATTTAAGAATGACAAATGCAACATTACGAGAGCGATTAGGTATTGGTGAGAAAAATTATCCCGCCGCTTCGGCAATCATAAAGGCCACAACAGAAAAAGGCCTAATTAAGGAATCGGAAAGACCCAAGGAATATGTACCAATATGGGCATGATAATCATGTAGTAAACTTATCAACAATCACATGAAAACCACCAAAATCCCTTTATTTAAGCTAGAAAAGCATGTAGTGGGCATGTAGTAAAATCATGGCTTTACACAAAGACTTTCCAAAAGACCCATACGCGATACTTGACCCGAATATTCGGTGGTTTCCTGCTGATGAAGCATTGAGAGAAAAAGGGTTTGATAAGCTCATTCCTCCTCTGGTGGCTGATTTACGAAAAAAAGTAAAAGAATGGCGAGATAAAAATTACGATGGAGCAAGCGATACTTCTAAATCACTTTTGAATTGGTGGTTTAAGGAGGAACATATTTTATATGACCAACACGGAGTATCTTCTCATTTCAAATACTATTTCGCACAAAGAGAGGCTTTGGAAACAGTCGTATGGCTTTATGAAGTGGCGAAAGTAAAAGATAAATACGATCTCATTCGCTATAATTCTACTGGTGTATTAAGTCCGCAGATGTTTACCGAGGAGTGGCTTCGCTTTGTCATTAAAATGGCGACTGGCGCGGGCAAGACCAAAGTAATGAGTCTAGTTGTTGCATGGGCATATTTTCATAAAAAATATGAGAAAAATTCAAGTTTGGCAAAGAATTTTCTTTTGATAACACCGAATGTCATTGTTTTTGAAAGAATAAAAAATGATTTTGGAGGCTTAAAAATATTTTTTAGCGATCCTGTTTTGCCGGATAACGGCTATCATGGGCAAAACTGGCAGGACGATTTTCAGATGACTCTCCATTTGCAAGACGATTTGCGCAATGTTTCTGATACTGGAAATATATTTTTGACTAACATCCACAGAGTTTTTGAGGGTTATATACACGAAGCGAGCGCAGAAGATGCGGACACCTCGCGATACTTCTTGGGCGACAATCCTGTTACAAAAACAAGCGACTCTACTGTCGATTTGGGAATGATCGTAAGAGATATTGATGAACTTATTGTAATCAATGACGAAGCACACCATTTGCACGACCATAAATCGGCTTGGGTTAAATCTGTTACAGACATAGACAATCGACTAAAACAGAAAGGCGCGGGGCTATCTTTACAGCTTGACCTCACAGCTACGCCCAGAAAAAATGACGGCTCTATTTTTGTGCAAACCATTTCCGATTATCCTCTTGTTGAAGCAATACATCAGAGAGTTGTAAAAAATCCGGTTGTGCCAGACGCGGCTAGCCGAGGAAAGCTAAAAGAAAATCAAAGCACGCTGTTTAGTGAAAAATACAGGGATTATATAAATCTTGGTATTGAAGAATGGAAAAAAACATACGAAGTATTAAAACTGATGGGTAAAAAATCCATTCTTTTTATCATGACCAATGATACAAAGAATTGTGATGAGGTGGCAGAATATGTTGAAACAAGTTTTAAAGAGTTAAGGGGCGCGGTTTTGACTATCCATACGAATAAGAGCGGAGAAATTTCGGAAAGCGTGTCCGGTAAAAGTAAAGAGGAGTTGGATGTGCTTAGAAAACAAGCGAATGAAATTGATGGTTGGGAAAGCCCGTTCAAAGTAATTATTTCTGTGATGATGTTGAAAGAAGGTTGGGATGTAAAAAATGTAACGACCATTGTTGGGCTACGACCATATGCCGCCGATTCAAAAATTCTACCCGAACAGACTCTCGGACGAGGACTCCGCAGAATGTTTTTTGGGAGAGACGATGTTGAGGAGTATGTGAGCGTTGTGGGAACTCCTGCTTTTATGGACTTTGTTGAGTCAATCAAAGGCGAGGGCGTTATTCTTGAGAAGAAAGCGATGGGAACAGGAGCGAAGCCAATATCCCCGATGGTGATTGAGGTTGATAAGGATAATCCAAAAAAGGATATTGAGAAACTTGATATAGAGATTCCGGTGATGTCCCCCAGAATTCAGAGGGAATATAAAAATCTCGCCGAGCTGGATGTTTCTAAATTTGGGAATAAAAAAGTCAAAGTTAAAACTTTTTCTGAAGAAGAAAAACGAGAAATTGTGTTTAAGGATGTTGTTGGTGAAAAAACTCATCACACAACAATACTTTCGGGAGATATAGAGCCAGATTATCAAAGCGTTGTCGGATTTTTTGCACAAGCAATAATGCGAGAACTACGGCTGTTTGGTTGCTACGATATTTTATTCGGCAAAGTAAGAGAGTTTTTGCAGAATAATATGTTTGATAGTCCTGTGAATTTGTCAGACTTAAATGTTTTAAGAAACTTGTCAGAAGTTGAATATATACGGCTCATTAAAGATTCTTTCAAGAAAGCTATCAATGATCTCACCGTGGAAGATAAGGGAGATACGGAAATAAAAAATTATATAAAAATCAGCGAAGCAAGACCCTTTGTCGTTAATGACAAATCATATTTAATACCAAAAAAATCAGTTTTCAATAAAATTGTCGGGGACAGTGATTTTGAGCTGGTATTTTCGGATTTTCTTGAAAATTGTGATGATGTAATTTCTTTCGCAAAAAACTTTCAAAACAAGGAAGCGAGCGCGCTTAGGATTGAGTATAAAAATTCAGAAGGATTTATTGCTACCTACTACCCCGATTTCTTTGTCAAGAAAGATGAAAAGATTGTTTATATTGTTGAGACAAAAGGACGAGAAGAAAATAATGACAAGCTAAAATTTGAAAGACTGCAAAAGTGGTGTGAGGATGTGAACAATCGGCAGAATAGAGTTGTCTACAAGGCGCTTTATATCAAACAGGAAGAATGGAAAAAGGATAGATTTAAAAACTTTGATGAAGTGGTAAGAGTGTTTGATCTAAAATAATATACCCGATTGGCCAACAAACCCCAGCAGTAGAACGCGAAGCGTTCACTACGGGGCAAGAAAACTCGGAGAAGTGTTAAAATAAATTTATTATGATAAATGATGTTTTAGAACAACTAGCAGAGGATTATTTCCGGCATTTGGGATATTTTACGCAACACAATGTAAAATATCGTCCGAACAGACGAGGACCGGCTTATAACGTTCACTCGGACGTTGATATTGTTGCTGTTCATCCTAAGAAAAAAAGTATAGATAGAGTCATTGTAGTAAGTTGCAAATCTTGGCACGGAGGACTACATATTATGAGAGAACTAAAACGGCTAAAAGAAAATTATCGGAGGACCAGACAAACCTTTCGAGAACTTGCTATGCCTGTTTGGTCCCGGGCCTTAAAAAATAAAATAAAGGAAATAACTGGTCAAAAGAGATTTGTTTTTTATATTATTTGTGTTTCCTATGACCATGGATATAAAAAAATGTGGGAGGAAAATAAAATATTTAAGAGAAATTTAAGCGGGTGTAAAATTAAGTTGCTTGATTTCAAAACCATGATTGAGGGAGTTAAGGAAGAGGCTTCCGGCATCACTCCCGCCCATAGCGAGCTTACCCGCTTGTTGCAATTTATTAATCACAGCGGAGGAAATATAAATTATAATCAAGTCAGCCCTTCAACTCGACTTAGATCAAGTAAAAAACTTAAAAAATAAATTTATGAATTTTTTAGAAGAGTTAACGGCTGAATGGCACGAATACAAGGGATTCTTTGTGCGTCGTAATATAAGATTTGGCGGCGCCGCTGGCGAATCTACGGGCGGTCATAGTGGCGATATAGATGTCTTGGCTTATCGACCAAAAGACAACACCCTTCTACATGTCGAAACTTCGTCTGATTACGATTCCTGGGAGGGTCGGAGGATAAGATTTACTGGTAAAAAGTTTACCGAACTTGCGATGGCGGAATGTGTCAAGGTGGTCGGATTTACTCCCAAAGTTATTAAACGCATTGCAATTGTCAGCCACACAAGGAAGCCGGCTGGCCTTAAGTGGCAAACAAAAAATGGATTGCCCATTGAGATTATTGACATTCCAACTTTTATTACAATAATTCTAGACGAACTTCGAGATAAAAAACATGCCAGACAAGTCGGTATTTCCGAGCAGTTACCATTACTGCGAGCGATGCACTACGCTGTTAGCTATGGTCAAAAATTAAAAAAATAAATTTATAACCTCGATTTTAATTTTCATAATTATCATTCTTGTCGTGGCGGTTGTGGCGCTGGCGGTTTACGCGCGTAAAGAAGCGAGAAAACACGGGACAAGTACCAAAGAAGAATTTGTCGGTATCTGCAAATCGGCGGTTGAGACGGCTTCACAAAAAGAGGCACGAAAAGAGAGCGCGCTCGCGCTTTTGCGCGAGCGCGGCG